>Ga0154020_10000327_pt1 | contig 57344 bp, 56 predicted proteins | sample Klosneuvirus_201_FD_109709 | JGI IMG/M metagenome (GOLD analysis project Ga0154020, IMG submission 109709) | Active sludge microbial communities from wastewater, Klosterneuburg, Austria - Klosneuvirus_20160825_MG | ecosystem: Engineered > WWTP > Aerobic digester > Activated sludge | place... | reverse complement strand
GTAATAATAAAGCATCCAACTTTAATCTGTTTAAGATTTTCGTAACTAGAGTTCATTTCTAATTTCCTAAATCCAGAATATGAAGTCATATTTCTCGGCCAAGATGAAGAATTATTAGGAGTGTTAGGTTTTGCAACTTGATATAATCCAACTATATTACCAACCCGAAATAATTGGTTTGGTTTATCAGTAAAGAAGTTCTCGTTAAAGACGTCTTCTATGACAGCTTTCAAATTAGGAGTAAACTCGGATGATAAGTAAAGATTGGGGAATTCTATGATGAAATAACTTGCGCCTGTTTCCCAATCACTCTTTAAAATAGCCTTATTAATCTGTTTCTTTAGTAAGTATAATCTACCTATATTTTTCCTATCTATTTCCTCTTGATCAGCACTTTTCTCAATATGGTGAATTCTGTATGATTGGGTAAGTTCCTTACCGTATTTCTCGAATTCTTCGGGTGTAATATATCCTATTTGAGTTTGCATTTTACTAACTTTGCAAGAGATTTTAACTATATAAAAACACAATTTTATTATAGGATTATCTTATTAAAAATAAAATTGAATATTTTTGGTTATAATTTCTTAATATCATTAAAAATGTTGCGTAAGCATAATGCTTGTAGACCTTTTGTTAGATCATTATTTGAATCCCGCATAGTTAGAGGTAGTTACTATTTACATACTGAAGAAGGAATCTTGGAATTTAAGGTTATTTATAACTGCGATTCTTGTGAGGAAATTGACACTAATGTATTTACTACTATTATTAATAATGATATGGTTCGAGACGGAATTATCACTAATCACTACCGATTAGACTGTATCAATGCTGAGGATTTGGAGAAATCTAACATTTTTAGACTTACACTTCGAGTAATCGATAACCACTTTGTTGCTATGTATATCAGCAAAAACCAAGATTTAAAAGAACGAATTTATAGTTTGTTACGTAAAATCAAAGCTGCTGTGTTGGAGGAGGAAGCAATGTATAACCCACAAAAAGACAATTTAATCACAATAGATGGAGACAATTTGACTCTTTTAGAGGAGTTGAATTTTGACTGCAATTTTGACGGATTATATGCGTCACAATTGCAAGAGTATGTTGAGAAACTTGTTAATGAGTGGGTTGTTACGGAGGAGTTTGAGATGAATGGATGGAAGTACGTCGTTGAAGTTGAACATGGAATTGGTGAGATTTACGTCTTGCGCGTGTTTTCGAAATGGTATTGAGACAAACAAAGTAATGTGTGGGGTGTCGCGCATTAATTAGGAGGAAAGGACCCGGGTTGGTTTGTATCGGCTTGGTGGTGATCTAATATGAGTAATATATTATGGTGCTATGATGGAATGAAAGTTTTAAAAAATAAGTAGGTTATCAGTTATGATAATTTGTTATAAGATGTATATTAGTACATCCAAGTTTAAAATGAGTAAGGGAAATATTCGTAGATTGTAATGTGTTATAAGTTGATGAGAGTCATCAGGTTGGTATGGGCCAACTTTTTTATCAATAAATTATGGTAATTTATTGAATAATATGGATAGATACTAGAACTTGTTTAAATTTGATTTTTTATTATGTTAATTTCTTGCTATCAATGAGTCATTTTACTAAATATATCGTTACGCGTACATCAGGTGAAACGGATTTACCAGTATTTCTATACAGAAATATATCCAGAGCTGCAGTATTCAAAGCAACTAACTCAATTAGATGTTATGTTGAAGAAATATGTAACCCCGATGATTGTTGGATTGTATGCTATAAAGAAGAAAATATTGGTGACGTTGATTTGCAACTTGAACTTTCTGGCTCGGGATATAACATTATTCCTTACTCAGATTCTTTCGAACTATATTGGCCCGAAGAAGAACTTCAAATACCAAAATTAGTTGGATATATTGCATTTCAAGAATGCATAATCTCTAGAGAAGTAGTTGAACAATTCAAACTCGATTTTGAACCAGATTTGTTTGACGAATTGTTGAAACGAGGAGCTTATATTTATCCAAGATTATTCGAATTAGAAACTAATACGGATTATATTGGTAGGTATATTCTCTCTTATTTGACTCGCTTGGGAATAATTCCAGAAGATGTAATAAGAATCGTAAAAACAAGAATCGAACTTGATGAGCTTGATTTGTTCTTATTAGATTTACTCTATTAATTTTATTTCTCTCATTTTTTATGTATTTTTTGGTACAATAAAAAATATAGTTCATCCATATATAACTCATTTTTATAAACGTTATCGTTTTTATGAATGTTATTAGGTGTAAACAACTTTATGTCTACCTTAATAGTATTGTATTCAGTTTCGTATAAAGATAATCTGAAGTATCCGATTATTTCGTAATGATTAAGAAATTTGTTGAGTACTTTTTCGATTAATGTAAGTAACTCATATTTCACTTTACCATTGATGTGCGAGTCTGGTCTTATTACTATTGATTCTAAATGATGAACTGTATTGTGAGTATCTAATGTACTCAAAGAGATGTTAAGAAACTTGATTAAATATAGATCCCAGTATGGATTGTAATTTAAGGCTTCTAAGTTAATAAACGAACATTCTATCTTAGATTCAACAGCTTCAACAATAAGACCAATTTTGTAAAACATACAGTTACGAAATATTTCGTGTAGTTGAGCCATTCTTTCGTGAGTATATTCAGTATCTATTCTTATGATGAGTTTATTATTACTGTTTCTTTCTTTTACAAAATATCCATCTCTTTGCGAATGCTTGAGACGTAATAATGAATTATTGAATAAAGATTTGACTACTTGCATATTTTATAAAAGATGTTTTGGTTATAAAAAATCAATTTTATCGGTTAATAAAATTGATTCGCGAGGTATGAATAAGCGTGTATATTAGTCTTCCCAAACAAATGATTCATCATTATCAGATAAATCAGACATATTAGACCAATCAATAACCATGGTACTATCGGAGTCATAATATTGCTCTTCTTCCTCACCGGGTAGAATACCTCCTGGAAATAGGCATTCTGGGTATAGTTCCTCCTCATCACTTGAATAGTCAACTGGAGGGGTAATATCTAATATTTTAGGGTTTTCGTGTAAATCTTGCATTATTACGGGGAATAAGTTTAAGAGTCAAAGATATTAATTTCAATTTAATTCAAATTTCTAAGTCTATATAATTATGACAAATAAGCTTCAATATATTGATAATCTATTAAGTGACTGGGATAAGCCTACATATAAAGGTTTACGAAAAGTTGCAATTAATAAATATCAAAATGTTACTACTGAGGAAATAATCGATTACCGAGTTTTAGTTGATAAGAAATCTAGCCAAGTATTAAGACATAATAATACTTTAATCAATATGTATGCCGCAGATAGTAATGGGTTACGCGAGTTTTTGAGCGATTACAATTTTAAAGAAACTAAAAAACTTAACTTGGTAAATCCTACGTTTTTTAGAATAGAAGGCAGTTCTACACAACAACATTTGGATGAACATAATAAATTTATTAGTACTCAAACTGAATATATTATGGAAATAGGATTTAATGCGGGTATATCAGCAATAAATTTTCTTAAGAATAGTAATGCTAAAGTAGTATCGTTTGATATTGGGTTACATAATTATTGTTGGTATGCTAAGATGTTTATTGATAAGAAATATCCGGGTCGTCATACTCTTATTATTGGAGATTCGTTAGTAACAGTTCCTCAATATGAATTACCTCGGGAAAAGAAGTTTGATATAATATTTGTTGATGGATATCATAGTATTCATCATGCTAAGGAAGATATGTTAAATTCGAAACACCTCGCAGATTCTAATACAATTCTTATTTTAGATAACGTATCACCACATAATAACTCAGGAGTGGGTCCGTATGTAGCGATGAATATGTTAATGGAAGAAGGTACTATAGAATTTATTAGACATATTGAAATAGAACCGAATTACTCTGATGGATTTGCAGTATTAAAATATAAGTTTTATGATTCTTTACCTCAATCACTTACGTTAGCTGAGTATAAACAGATTGAACGCAAAATACCTATATATGTTTTATCTGAGTATATTGATGAACATAAACATAAGCCTACTAACAAGAGTAGATTTAGTGATAAACCAGAGAATGATAGAAATAAAAAAATAGTAAGAATAGTAGAAGAGTATTTAAGTATATTCGCAGATATTGGATTGGAACCGGATCAATGGTTGACAAAACAATTTGAGAGTTTATAATGCAAGACATAATTATAATGTCTGATATAATTTTATAATATAGGATATAATTTTATAGTGTAGGATATAATTTTATAGTGTAGGATATAATTTTATAGTGTAGGATATAATTATACTAGTATAGTTGCTGATGGATCTGTTATATTCTCATACCATTTTGGCATCCATAAATGTGGTATAACTGTTAATCTATTAGGATATATTTCATCAAATAGTTGTTCGTAATATTGTTGTTCATTACTAACTTTAGATATAATCGATTGTCTCCAGTTTTCTTTATCAGATGAGACCGAATCTGAGAATGCATCTTTTTTTCTATATAGTAAATTATAAGGTATATCATTATTGAATGCAGAACGCAACAAACCTTTTTCTATACCGTAAAACATATACTTATCAGCATCAGATGTAAATATATAGTTAACGTATTGATGGTCCAAAAATGGGCATCGCACTTCTAAACCCCAAGCAGCCATAGTTCTATCGGTTCGCAAATTATCAAAGTAACATAACTCAGAAAGTAAACGCGCGCATTCTTCTCGGAACGCTTCCTTACTTGGAGCTTTCTCGAAATACTTATAACTACCATGTATCTCATCTGAACCCTCACCAGATAAGATTACTCTTACATCTGTATTCTCTTTAATATATCTACCTAAAAGATATTGGGGTACTGATGCTCGAATTGTAGTTATATCATAAGATTCAATTGTTCGAATAACATTAGGAATTTCTCTGATACCTTCTTCTATATCAAATTTTAAAATATGATGATTCTTAATATTCAAAAACGTTGTTAGTTCTTTTGCTGCTTTAATATCAGGACTATCTTCTGTTCCGATTGTAAAGCATATCATTTGATCCGGATCCATCATTTTTGAAGCTATGTATACTATTAAACTAGAATCTAATCCACCTGATAAGAGAAATCCGAGAGGTCTATCTGACATTAATCTTTTTCTTACTGCTGATTCTAATATCTTTCTCATATTCTTAGTATTAGGAGTAACTGAATCTAAGGTTAGTCTAATATAATATTCATGAAAACTAATATCTCCATTTTTATAACTCATAAAAGTAGTCGGATTAAGTTGGAATACGTTGTTAAACCTAGATGGTATTGCTTTCATCTCAGAACTAATACAAATACTCTTGCTTGGATTTTGTTCATCATTAATTGTACCTATAAATAATGGTCTTACTCCATAACGGTCGCGAGCCGCATATACAGTATTACCATCAAAATAGACCAACGCAAATTCTGCGTCTAAATATCGTAACGCAATGTTAAAAGGTAACTTATCAAATAAGTTCAATAACACTCCGCAATCGGATTCTGACATCCTACCGAATAATTCATTAAGAAATTCATGGTTATATATCTCTCCATTACATACTACATATTTAGCACCTTGCGATGTTGACATTGAAAACGGTTGCATACCTTCATCAGTCAAATCATTAATTGCTAATCTTGTAAAACCCATAAATAAGTTATACGGATGTTGATTATTGATATAATGTACTGCTTCGGATTTAATCCCATCGGGCCCACGATGAGATAACTTTCGAGTACATTCCTCACATTCGCTATAATTGTCATGCGTTTTAGTTCCGTTATTTTCAGAGTAATTAATCATACAAAAGATACCGCACATTATAATTTAGGATAATTAATGAAAAAGGTATTTAAGAAAATGTTTGGTAGAAGTTAAATATAATTAGGTTAAAAAATAACTCTTATTTAATAATGACTAACTTGTTTAGCATAATAATCGTCTCGGATATGACTGATATCATTAGGTACTTCGGTATTACCTGCAGCATAATATAACTCAACTGGTTCTTCTTTAATCGTTGAGTTGGCTGGTTGAGGATAGTTTCGTTCAGGATTGAAATGCTCGTATCTATGATGATGATGTCTTCGTTTTGGTTGTAACAAGTTGCTAACATCAGTGGCATCCGAATTCATAAGATAAATGATATATCCTAATTCAACTGTTATTAAAATAATAACTATAACAATAATTGCTAAAATTATAAGTGCAGCTTGTTGATGCATTTTTCTGGGCTTATATAATATGTGAAAAAAAATATTTTAATAATTAGCTATCTTCTTTTATTCTTACTCGAATAAGAATATACTATTAGTTTGTAAAATTAATTAGACCATGGGACTTTAGGTGCGGGAGCTTGATTATTTGCGGATACTTCACTACTTATACCAACAACTACTCCTACTACTACTGATATTAATGATATTATTAATAATAAAACAATAAATCCTAAAACGATAATACCTAAAATTTGTAAATTTTCGGTTCTTCTAGCTTCACCTTTAAATGGATTAAGTGCGACCATCTTTTCTTGTATATGATAGACAAAAAAATATATATATAAAATTAAATATAAACCGTATCTTATTTATGAAGATGCTGCACCAGTATCAGTACCGGCATCAGATGGATGAGTAGTTCCCCACCATTTCTTAGCATTAGCATATCCAGATTGTTTAATATTTCTATTAACAATATTATTATATCCCATAACAATAAGGATGAGTAAAACGATTACTAATAATGCAACAACAACAATTGTAACAATTTGTTTTGATTCCATGTGTATGACTCTTTATATATCTGCGAGAAAATTATATAAAAATATTTAATTAATTTGTATTGAAAAACTATTAACAAAAATAATAATAAGATAATATAGCTTGTATTTAATGGATAGTAAATATTATTTTGCGTTAAATTATGCCCAAAAAAGTAAATTAGTAGCGTCTCATATTCAAGAAGATAGTAAATTAATAACCGTATATATTAATGCATTTACTTTGGTTAGTGGATTTGAATTAGTAGTTAAAGTAAAACCTGAATACGAAAAAAAGATATTAAGAAATGCAGATGGTAAACTAATAATTACGCCTATTAAAATTAGTGATGAAATCATATTGAGTCATCAATTTGATTCGATGTTTGATTTCTCAACTACATATAAATTGGGTAATTATTCAGTTGTATTTAGTCTAATCGGAAGTAAATTAATTAATAATAATACTCTTGTTATTAACATTCCCACAGAAGAATTCGAAAGTAATGAACCTATTACCTTGTATCAGAAATATTCTGAGCATGATTATATTCCATCATATTGTGAAGAGTATGAACTTGACCATGTTAAACACAGGATAGTATTATTATCATTAAAAATAGTTATTACATTTAATGGTACACTAGTTACAATATAAAACAGTTAAAAAAATAACAATATTTAATGTCTGCATTTGCAAGATCTTGGATCATGACCACCACATGGGCATTTCTTTTTTTGGTTCTTTCTAGGTTTTCGGAAGATTAACAAAGTCTTCTCAGTTTTCTCATTATTATTCATATAATAAAGTGAATATAATAACCATATGATTAGGAGTACAACAAGTACTAAACCTAATAAGCTCGCAACACTACTAACAACTCCTTCTGATTCCATTATATTAAAACGAAAAAAATATTTATTTCATAAATTTAATTACGTTTACTTTATCACGAATTTTATGTTTGTTATTAATATCAGGATTGGGATATGCTGATGCGGGATCATCATAATTAACTTTCATATAAACTCCAGTATTAGTCTTAATCGTCTCGATGCATAATTTATTAAACTCGTCTAGCGTTAATTCTTCTATATCTTTTTTATCCATATTATTTATTATACTATATAAATTTATTAATAGATATAAAAGAATAATAAATATAAATTCTCAATATGTTTGCAAACAAAAGAATACTAGAGTTCGATATACTTAAAGATAACAATATAACCCTAATTTTGGATGATAATACTGTAAGTGTTGATACTGAGTTTTTCCAAAATGTTAACTTTGTTAAAATGCAAATATTAACATCTACTCTTATTACAAACGAAGATAATTTACGAGCATTCATTAAGAAACATCCCAACTTTGAAGTGATGATAAAACAAATAAATATGGAGAAATTAGGTGTAGGTATTATAACTCCGTTTAAAGATATTAAGTTTATGAATGAAGATGATGTATATATCGATAAGATTAAAAGAGACGAACCCGTACGCACATTACTCGGTTTAGAATCAATTTATGATGAGCAAAATAACTTAGTTTTTACCATGGAATTACATCGTAACTACTTAGAATCAGAGGATACTTATGAATATATTATTAATGTTAAGTATGATCAATATGATATATCTTTGGTTTATGGTGATGTTAATAATCGTAAATTAGTTATCGATTTTAATAAGTATGATGACGCATCATTTTATATTATATCGCCAAACGGTGTACCTCATGATATGAATATTGACTCATATGATGATTATGCAATACCTGAACCAGTTAAAAACATTATAAGACTAATTAATGCGCAATCAGTAGAGCTTGCATTCGGGCATTTACTTTAATTTTTATCCTTTTTAAATTTAAGAAATATATATTTATATATCCCAATTGTTAAAAATGACCGACATAATGGATCATCAAAAGATTACTATAATAAATAAAGATCAATTACTATTCTTATCTAGTAAACATATTATACCAAGTGATGTATTTTACAACTTTCATAGACAAATAGTTAAAAATAAAACAGACTCATATCCGAATACGCTCATAGAAATAGGTAATATTATAAATAAGAATGTTCAATTTCCTGCAAAGCTAATAATAGGAGGCAAACCTCATTTATTCAGACGCAAAAAACGCGAGTATAAGTGGCAACTATTCCAAGCAGGACAATATAATGAAGATGATATTAGTTTAGTTATGCCATATTCAGGTATGTTAGTAATGAGTAATATTAGTCTTAACTCAGATGAGCGTATATATATTAACGAATTGCCTATAGAAGTAAATCCGCATAACAATATAATAAAACTAGTACAAAAAAATGAAGTTGTTAAATTAAATTCATCTCTATCCGAGGATGATGTATTACTAATTTGGTTTGTAGTATTTTATGAACAATCAGAATAAGAGCTATTTTTTTATTTCTTTCTTCTTCTTTCTTCTTTCTTTATTCTTATTTTTTCTCTCTTCTTTTCTTCTTTCTTATTTTATGTTTGATAGATTAATTAGGATGAAGTTTAGTGACTGAAAGCAACGGAAGTTGCAACCCAGCATCCATCATAATTTTTAACTCCTGGAGGATTATAATCGGGTCCTTGAATACCAATAGTATATCCACTGGTTCCAAAACTTGAAACAGTAATAACGGGATCAACAGTAATAGAAGCACTATTTTGTATCTCAATGTATGGAGCAGTAACAATATTACTAACTGCAGCATTATCCATGGTAAAGTTAACTTGTACAGATGAGAACGCAGAGGCATTTCGCATTATTATGTCAAATTTGATAAAGTAAGTAGTATTGGGTAAACCTACAAAATTGGTATTACTGGCACCTGCTGATGAAATTGCGAGCTGACTGGATCCGTATGTATCTCTAGCTACAGAAGATGAAGCATTACCAAGACCAGTAGCAGCATCTCCAAACACTTCTCGATTTGATAAACCCGCGTAAGTTACGATACGACCTTGATCATCTGTAGATGAATTGTATGGGAGTGTACTAGTGATATTATATGTTGTACTTGATCTGGGATTTACTAATGAACCAGGTCCTTGTTTAACATATGGAGTATCAACTCCGATAGATGAATTACCGATATCTAGGAGAGGTACATCTGCATCTGTAAGTACTTGTAAGATATTGGCATTATGACCTGCATCATCTTTAATCGAGACTTCTCTTGCAGGAGTTTCTACGATAGTATTACCTGCATCATATGCAGATTGAAGAGTAGAACCAGATGTAGCACTAGGAGGAGTATAATCCCAACCATTGGGAGCAGTAGTTGCAATAAAGGTGCTATTAACTCCGGGTTGTAAAACGAAAACACTACCTGCAGATGAGTTTTGTACATCAATAGTATTGGGAGATTTATTAAGTATAGTAACTCGATAACCAAGATTTGCTTGACTAAATGCAGTACCGATAATTGGTAATTGAACTGCGGAATTTGCAGCGCAATCTAGGATACAGAAATGTGGTTTATGAGGTGAAGTTAAAGTCCATAGATTATTTAAGGCACCAACTAATGAACCGTTTGCAGTATAACCAAGATGACCACGACCACAGTCAATATCTCCGTTAGTTGATATTGATGAAATAGAATGTGGAACCGTTATTGAACTCATTTGATTATGTATATATTCCAAAAAAGATTTAAAAAAAATAAGTATATTCAAAAATAATCATAGTTTATAACTTGAATACTTTAGCAGCATGACCCTTATTTTGAGCCATAAAGTTAACGCATTTATAATAGAATAAGAAACGTAAATGTTCATTCTTAAGTTTGCATTCATCAAAACTATCAACTAGTTTATACTCGATCTTAAATTCTCGATTAACAGTGAATGAGAATAATCCAGTAAGTTTATTAGTCAATCCTGGTTTTGCAGCAAATGAGTATGTTCCATATTCTTGGTCATATTTATTTTGAGCATAGTATCTAGTACCTTGCTCTTGGCAATATCTGAACTGATCGTAAGCACTGACAATTTCGTAATGTTCTTCTCTATAAGTAGTATTAGTATTCAATTTAGTAGTAGCATTAGATACGGTAAATCTATCAATAATATTACTTCTTGGGAAGAGATTAACTGCAGCAGTATATACAATGGGATTACCTGCGACAATTCTTACTGCTGGAGTAGCCAACAAAGTAGGTTCAGGTTTGTAACCGAATTTATACCAATGATCAAAACATTCCTTAGCACATTTTTGAACAATGGTGAAATTTAAGTATTCACAAGCATATCGGGTAAACTTAAGTTTAAGAATATCTTTGTTGGTTTCTAACCTTGCAGATTCTTCAATTCGAGAAGTCTTATACATCTTGATAATAGAATCTTCAATTAAAGTATTGTAAACATCTTCATCAAAATTGTAAAATCTACTGTATAACTTAATATCCTTAATAGGCAAATCTTTCAATGCAAGACTAACATCACCATCTCCAGGATTTAATTCAGCTTCAATAGCTCTAACAATCTTACTTAATTTAGAAAATCTAAATCTGAATCCTAATGCTTTTGATTGTAAACTATCAATTTGAAGAGCATTTTCAAGAGATATTGAATGTTGGAAGAGTAAGGGAATCATTAATTTAAGACCTGGTTGAGTAGCTTTGAATGTTTGATTTCCGAGTCTGAATTTTTGTACTTGATCTACTTGGAAATCTCGTAACTCAACAAGAGCTTCAACCTCACCATCATGACCCAAACACTCATTCCACTTAGTTCTCGCTCGTTCTGAAACACATTGCGCATTAAAGAATCTAGCTTGATCAACATTGTATTCATCAAATAAAGGATCATCACATAACTCCATAACAACATTATCAATCAATCTTAATCCTGGTAATGCAGCATATCTATATCTTACTCGAGTTGGGTCAACATCGGGATGTTTTACTGCATCATATTCAGGGGATTCGGTTTCAAAGTATAAGAATTGTTCACTTAAAAATGAGCATCCATTATCTAAGAAACAGTTGAATTCTAATTCTTTATTATTACTAGACAAATATCTAAAAGCACCTTTATGAGAAGTACGATCGTAATATTTGAATACGGGTAAATTAAATCGAGCTCGGTTAGTTAAGAACATCTCATATTTAGTGTGAAACTCTTGTCTTGCTCGGCTAATACTATGGTTTGCTTCAACTTGTCTATCTTTAGATACTCCAGCACGAGCGAGAATCTTCTTAGCTCCTTGAAGTTGAGCACATTTTTTTCTCAATAAAACGGTGTTATTAAGATCATGAATTTCTTTTGATTCTGAGTTCGTACTATGTACGTTATCGGCGCCAATTGAGGACATGTTTATATATATTTAAATTTGAAAAATAATTCAATAAATAAATAATTCTTATAAATGGAAATTGAATTAGTCAAATTTAGTAAAACATCAACTAATGGTATTAACAAGATTGGTAAATTAGGATTAGTATTAACTATAAAAAATATTAACGATTTTAAACGCATAGCAAAATTTGTTAAACGCAACTTTTATTCAACTGTTGAGAATATATTTACGCCCAGTAAAAATATAACTTATTATTTTTATCATATTATTGAAAACTTAAAGAAGATATTGATACCCAGATTTTTGTTAGATGAGCTTGTTGCATTTTTAACATCTGTGAGTATTACCAACGTAGTATACAAACATAACATACCTGATTTTATATATCCTATTCCAGAAAGTATTATACCAACTTTATTAGACGATGATAACTATCCTATTACTGATACATTTAATAAACCTTGGGAGAATAAGTTAAGTATTATAGAGTATATTTTGAATAGATATAAAGATCCGTTCCAAAGTGGGTTAATCTTAGACTTACCAACTGGTGCGGGTAAGACTGTTATGATCAGTTATTTAAGCTCATATTATGCAAATCAAGGGTATAAAGTGCATATAATCGTTACAAATAAAGGGTTAATTAAACAGACTTTAGATGAGTTTACTAATAAGACTTATATAAGACAACTCGGAGGTGATAAGACTAAAGGCGTTAAGAAATTTGACCCAAATGAAGATAAGCAAAATTGTCGAATCTTAATTTCAACAATACATTCATTAGCTAACTATATAAAGAACAACATTAATATATACGATTATTTTGATGACTTCTATTTAACATGTATTGACGAACCTCAATTAATAACAACTGTAAACCGATTTAAAGCGTTGAAGATGGTACAAACTAAATTAATGCTCGGATTATCAGCATCAGCTGAGAAGTCTATTTTCATCAAAGAATATATTGGTCCTTTATACAAACCTGCAGGATTTACTAGTATTAAGTTTGATATTAAGGTTATTAAATTATGCTACTCAGGTTCGGAAGAGTTTTGCCAAAACAAAAAAAGATGGTTTGCAGAATTAGGCGAGGAAAAGAATTGTGCGATGAAAACTAATTTACTTATAGAAACTGATCCTTACAGAAATATGATGATTTACAATTTGATTAATGAACTTATTCATGAACGAGAACATCCATGTGTTTTAATCTTAACCAAAAATTTAGAACATATAGATTTATTACATGATATGATTAGTAATATTAGAAATGATACGGGTAACGAAAATGATACGGTTAACGAAAAAGAACTTAAGCCCGCTAAATGGACTGGTTCTCGTACGGAGAAAGAAGTTGCATACGCAACAGACGAAGCCAACGTAATATTGGCTACATTTGATTCATTTGGTGTAGGTACTAATATACCCAAGATTACCGCAATGATATACGCAACTTCATATCGAGATGAAGAAAAGCAAATTCAATTTTTCGGAAGAGCATTGCGACCCGATTCTAGGTACAACCATATTACTAGAGAGATTTATGATATTGTAGATACTAACGTATTTTTGTCTAATCATTTTGGTACTCGTAAAAAGGTGTATAAAGCCAAAAAAGTGCCTATTTTCGAGCGTTTTATAGACTATTCTGAGATTAAGTTACCTAATAAAGGTCTATCTCGAACTTAATAAAGACTTACCATATATTACCAAACTTCTTACTTTTTTAAAAAAATTGAATTTTAGATATAAATAACTTCATAATAATCAATATGAGTTCCGAATTTGGTTGTGATAAATGCAAGGCTACTTTCGGAGACTTCGATTTATTCGATAAACATACATGTTCATCAGTTGATATTGGTGAAAAAGTAGATAATATTATTATGACAGAAGTTGTCAATAAAGGTTATGTTATGGATGGTAGTAAATTTAAATGTATTTTATGTAGTAAATCTTATACAACTGAGAATAATTATAAAAAACACGTATGTAAACCACCTGCTTCTAAAAAGAGTACTACTTCATCCAAAACAAATACTTCTAACGAAAAACCGAAAGAGGAACCAAAAGAAGTAAAATTAGATGAAGAATTACAACAAACTAAAGAAGTAAAACTGACTGAAGAATTACAACAAACTAAAAACTCAAATGAAGAAGTAAAACAGAATGAAAACTCAAATGAAGAAGTAAAACAGAATGAAGAAGTAAACCCGAAGAAGGATACTGTTAAGCCTGAGAAGAAATTTGGCTGCGATGTATGTAAGAAATCTTGGGTTACTCAAAAAGGATTAGACGGACATAGTTGCAAGCCTCCATTGAGTGAGGAAGAGAAACAAGCTAAAAAGGAAAAAGCCGCAGCTCAACGCAAACTAAAATCGGAACAAACTAAAGCCGAGAAAGTTAATGCGTCTCCTGTAGTTCATAAATGTGATGGATGTGGAAAAGAGTACCAAACTAAAGCTAGTTTAAACAAACATAAGTGTCCACCTAAGAAGGAAGGTACACAATGTGAGGTATGTGAGAAATATTTTAAGACTGATAAAGGTTTTGAAACTCATAAATGCGTACCAAAATTTCATAAAGTTTGTGATGGTTGTAAGAAAACATATAAGACTGAAAAAGGTTTTAATGAGCATATATGCGAATTATTAGAATGTAAGTTATGTAACAAGATATTCGAGAAGAAACTTGGATATGAAAAACATATAACTTCTAATAAATGTGCCTCTCAGAAATAATTAATTTTTTTAACTAAAAAAATTGACTTTCTAATTCGAAACTCATAATTGAATTTAGAATATACATAACTTATATTTATAACACATGACCACAATTAATGATCTACCTAAAATTATTGGATTTAGTGGTAAAATTGGATCTGGTAAAACTACATTAACTGAATTTCTATGCAATAAATTTCCATATGCAAAAGTTTCATTTGCTGATCCGCTTAAATTCATCGTACAATATTTATATTCATTAGATTATGATCAGTTATATGGTAATAAGAAAGAAGTTATAGATCCTAGATATGGAGTTACTCCGAGATATTTGTTGCAATATATTGGGACTAATTTATTTCGTAATTGGGATACAGATTTTTGGGTGAAGGTATTCAAGCGTAAGTATTTGAGTATGGATTATATAATATTAGATGATGTTAGATTTGAAAATGAAGCTGCTATTATTCACGAAATGGGAGGTATTATTATTAAAGTAGTATCTCATAGAAATGTGAATAACAGTTCATCCGCGAATCACGCATCTGAACAAGGGATAAAAAATTACGATTATAAGATATATAATGATCAAGGTTATGATGAATTACATTGTGCTTTACAAGAACTTCTTCATTACATAAAGACAAACAACTGCAATAACGACAAAGATGATCATACCGATTAAGAAAATTACAACCATTTCCTCCATTAAGGCTACTAAACCACCTTTACTTTTTTGTGATAATGCTTGCGAGATGTAATTAGATATAGTCGTAGAAGCTTGCATCACTGCTTTATTCTGAGATATCGCAGTACTCATCGCAGCAACATAATCATCAGTACTTATAAAAGCAATCTGAGTACTATTACTATCATAACAGAATTGTTCGTTAGTATTGTTTTGAGTCATACTGTTTATAATAGATGTCATAGTTTCTTGAGTAATGAAAGTATTGACAATATTGATAATACCATCTTTAAGATTAGCAGTTGATTTAGGCGGAAACGCACCTGTTGTATTTTGCTGAAGTTGACTCATTATACTATTTGTTATATTATTAGTAGTACTTCCCATCATAGCCGAATTATTAAAACAAGTAGTATTAAACTGATATACTGCTTGATTATTTATTGATGAAAATTGAGTACAATCACTACCAATAGACTTTTGAATATTCTTATTAGTTGTATCAACTTTATTAACGCAAACAGTCGTATTAGATTGTATCTCTTGAGTTATTATTTGATTAACTATACCTGCAAATTCGTTAGCACTGGGACCTACCATTTTATTATATTATTTTCGGATACCTATATATACGCTTTAAAAATAATATGAGTTGTAATTTTCTCGGCTCATCATGTACGACAACTTCACCATGTTGCGATGGATTCAATTGTAATAATGGTGGAGTTTGTGATTTCTATACATTTAATAGTACTCAATCATGTCCTTCAGGATATTCTAAAGTTTATACCTCTGATAGTGCGGGTTTATGCGCATTAGATTTAACAACCCAAGGAGGTTGGATGAAATGGGTACTCATTATATTTTTCATAGTAATAATATTAGCATTGATTGGATTCACTGCGTATAAGGTTATTAAACACAGAAAAAATAAAGTTTAAATTAGACTATCCCAAACTGGGATAGCATTCCATAACTTAACATACCAAGGTTTGATATATTTACTTTTTTCTACATTATCAAATACTTCATTCCAATTTGGATGTTCTTCATCATATTTTACGGATAGTACATAATCTAATTCGAAGTTAACAAATCGAGAACGTACATTTATTTGAGGTAAGTTATTTTTTAATATAACAAAGATCTTTTGGAATTCAATATGTCTCGGAGAATTCTCATCATTGATTCCGTACGATATACAATTATTAATACCCTTAATCTTGAATAAAGAATATCCGCTTTCTACTTCTAATACATTACTTAATATTAAGATTACATTGTCTACTCTTTTAGGAAACTTCTTGTCTGGATTATGTTGTGATGATTCTGTCATATTATACTTATTGATATATTCATCTGGAATGCCATCAATATTACCGATTGTGAAGAATCTATCGTCTAACATCTCTTATTATATTTATTAGGATAAAAAATTATTATTGATTTTGCGAAAGTGCATTATACATAGTTGCTAATATCACACAACTTAAGAATAGTAATGTTCCAAATAACATTGTTAAAGTTAACCAAAATCCATAATTTGGACGTAACTTTTTTTCGATATCTTCTAATACTGATGTAAATGGATACTCTTCAGTTTCTAAATATATGTCAGAATTAGAACAACCAAATACTAACTTACTTAACGAAATTAACGCTCCAATATTTTCTACTGTTCTTTGCGGAGTATTCGCAATTATCACGAATAAACTATTATACTTTATAGACTGAACATTAACTATATCATTCTTATCAAATATCAAAACAATAACATTATCACATTCACCTATGTAAGAACTGTATACTTTCCATTCCAAACCTATATCTTTTAACTTTCTTTGGCATAAAATAATATTCATTTTGAATAACAGAGATATATATTAATATCTTATATAAATCAAATTTAATATTCTATTTTCTGGTGTGAGGAAAAATATGGAATCGTCTCAATATTATAACAAATTTACAAAAGTATCCGCGGGTATTATTTGTCTCAATTATTATGAAGGTGAATATCGGGTTTTAGTAGTTAAGAAAAAAACATCTTATGCCTTTGAACATTTTATTAAGACTATTCATAAAAAGAAAAAGAATAATGAGCTTATTAAATATTTTAAGAATATGACTTTTGATGAGAAATATGCATTATCTACTTTTAATACTGAGTATATTTTATTTAAGTTATTCTCTGATTTTAACCCAGTAAAGAAATCCAAGGTTAATATCATAGACAATTTTAACAAGTATTTCACAACTTATTATCCTTATAATCTTATATATAACTTACTTAATACTACTTCATCATTACCCCTAGAATATGATTTACCTCGTGGTAGGATTAACGAAGGTGAGAAGTTACTCGAAACTGCAATGCGTGAATTCCGAGAAGAAACAACTCTCACAAAAAAGCAATATCGGTTATTTCCCCGATTCAAATGTATGACAACAATTAGTGATAACAATATAACTTACGAATATCATTATTTTCTAGCTTTATTGGAAGATACTAATAATAAGATTAACCGAAACAATGTTAATTATATTAACTTTTATAATAGAAAACAATCCGAGGAACTTAATGAATTGAGATGGTTAACATTAAACGAATTGAAATTTTATAACCCAACAGTATATAACCTAGTTAAGAAAGGAGTTAAGTATATTAACAAACGTACAAGATGAAGAACGAAAACGGATATTTACAGTTATTATCTAAAGTATTATTTAAAGGTCAATTAAGATCTAATAGAACGGGTACTAATACGCTATCATTATTTGGTAAACAAATCAAATATGATCTACGTAACGGTAAGTTACCAATATTCACAAGTAAAACAGTTAATTACAAAATGATTATAGATGAATTACTATTCTTTTTATCGGGATCAACTGATACTAAGATACTCAAAAGTAATATATGGAAAGGTAACACTTCAAAGGAATTCTTACAGGAACGAGGATTATCATATGAAGAAGGTGATATGGGGCCTGGATATGGGTTTCAATGGAGACATTGGGGTGAGACTTATGAAGGATGTAATCCGGCTCAGCCATATGAAGGTATAGATCAAATACAAAACTTAATAGAGATGATTAAAAATAATCCTTATGATCGTCGTCTCATTGTATCTGCGTGGAACGTTGGTGATTTAAGTAAGATGGCCTTACCTCCGTGTCATTGTTTCTTTCAATTATATCCTATACCAGATACTAAAGAAATGGATCTTATGTTATACCAGAGATCTGCTGATATGTTTTTAGGAGTACCTTTTAATGTTACTTCTTATTCTTTGTTACTATATATTATATGTCATCTTACTGGATACACTCCGAGATACTTTATTCATAATATGGGAGATACTCATATTTACGAGAATCACAAAACTCAAGTATCTGAGCAATTAAGTAGGATTATATTTAACGAATTTCCCGATATAGAACTTAAACCTTTTACAACATTAGACGAATTAACAGAAGATCATTTTATTATTACTAACTATAAACCTTTACCTCCAATTCGAGCTCCAATGGCTGTCTAATTTTTTAACCAAACTTACTCAAATTACAATATCATATTTGATAAAAAAAGTAGTATCATATTTGATAAGAAAATTGATTAATATTTATTACATTATGATACTATATGACTTCTAAAATGCGTTATTATTCGGCTAGCTTAATATCAAAATATACTGGTTATAATAAATATGTCAATCCTAAAAAAGAGATATTGGAGTTAATTAATCCTGACCCAAACAAAGATCTGAATTTGATACAACTTAAATTAACAACCTTATTAAATAGTGAATCCAATCAACGAGATATTACTATGCCAACAACGGTAGAAAGCCTAAATAAGTTTAGTGAGCAAAACAATGAGAATGAAGTAAGCGATATTTCTTTACTATCTGATATAATAGGAGTTGATCCTAGTTATGTTCAATCATCTCTAAATTGTTTTTACGGATCATCAAATGAGATAAACGTAATCAATTTAATCAAAGAAAAATATGGGTATGATATAGTTGAGAATAATAATAAATGTTATAGTATGTTTATTAAAAACAATATAGAAAATAACATAGAAAATAACATAGAAAATAACCAAGGTATTAAAATATGTGGTAGAATAGATGGATTTACTTATGTAAACGGTGAGAAATATTTAGTCGAAATTAAGTCTCGTAAAAACAGACTCTTTAGTATGATGCCGATATATGAGAAAGTTCAAATATTGTTGTATACTAAATTATGTGATTGTAATAAAGTTATCTATATACAAAATCATGGTACTCAATTATCTCTAGAAATCTTTAATAATTTTACTGATGATAAGTTATATAATGAAGTTATACAAAGACTTAAAATAGTAGATAAATGCGTAAACGGAGAAAACATTGATGAGTTATGTTATTGGTTTTAGTCTTATTTTTTTGTCTAACTTAGAATTATTAAATTGTAGAATTATTAAATAGCAGGAATAATCTTATATTAATGTACAACTGTAATGTACTTTACAATACAATAATAAACACAGTTCGTACAATCAATACTTAAGTGAGACTTTTTACAATTGTGAGAGTATAATAGTAAAAGTATTGTTGCTTAATTATTGTTATAAAACATATCTGATAAAAAATATACTTGTAATATATTACCTTACTAAATGAAAAGGAATTGCAAATCTCGTTTTATGGGTGAGATTCCTTTTTTACTCCTGTATAAAATACTAGAGGTTGTATAATCTGTATAGTTTGTATTCTGCTAGTATAATACATACACTTATTATTGAATTTGTTTTCAATATATGCATCATCTAAAAGGGGTAACTCATTATATTTATTAATCTTAATTTGTAACTCAAGTGATAAGTTTTGATATAACTTGGAACATAATGAACAGTTATCTGCTTTAACTTTAAGACTCAATAATGATGCAATACCCGAAACTAACAATCCGATAGCTGTAAAAACGATGATACATATGTTAATAATATAAGCTCTACCAAGTTGCTCACTTGTTATCAAATTTGCATTAGCTGATGATAGTGATAATACTGTAATACTACACATTAAGTAAGATATTTGTAAAACGTAATGAGATGCGAGACATACTTTGGATGCGCGATCAAGAATTACAACTTCTTTATCTATGCGACCTTTAATATCAGTAAGATAATTGGATATAATATTACCAGACATATTAGATTTATAATATATACTAGTTGTTTAAAAATGAATACGAAAAAAATTAATAAGAAGAATGAACAAATAATAAAAGTATTTGAAAAAATACGAGAATTGAGTGTATTCGAATATCCTGATATAGATCCTAACACATATATATCAGTGGAACATTTCATAAGATTGTTCACCCAAAAATATCATAGTCAATATCTACTTCCGAGTATTGAATTACCGAATGTAACTGTAAATAAAAGCGGATATGGTTATGCAGTATTTCCTCCATCATATTCATTTAGTGATAATAATAGAGAAATATATAAAATTTCTAAAAGTATATCAAAACTTGATAGTAAAGTAAAAGGATGGGTAATAGATCTTAGAAGTAATGGAGGTGGTAATGTAATATCATATGTTTTATTTAGCTTAATATTCATCTCGACTGATTTTGAAGGTCAATTGGTTAGCATTATTAAACAAGAAGACGATATTATATTAGATCTTAATTTATACAATGATATATTATTTATTAGACATAAATACGATCAACAAATAATGAGTATCGAAATAAAAGATAGACTTAAAAGATTAAAAAATACTAAGAATATTAAGATATTAGTAGACAAGAATTCTGGTTCTGCGAGTGAATTTTTATGTATATTATTACATTCATTTGGAGCCAAAATATACGGAGAACATGATACTACATTAGGATTGTTAAACTTATCAGTTGGTTATATAATAGATGAATACATAACAATATTCTTTCCTAATGCAGTGGTATATAACAAAGATAAATTAAAAAATAATGTATATATAACTACTACTAAGAATATTAAACCCGAATTTTTGTTACCATGAATAATGAAGATCAAGTAAAAAATAAGAATACTAAAATATTAAAAATAATAAACTTACTCAAAAGAGACTATGTTAATAATATACATCTGAAAAATTTGGATATTGATCCTAAACATTTCGTAGATGAGCACCAATTCATAAGATATATGATGAACAATATATCTAGATTCGATGGACATTTTTATGAGCCTCATGCAATTAGTTACAAATATTATACTCCGTGGGTATACAATCCTAAAGGATGCGTATGTATCGATGTTAATAAAATGTATGATTATAATATAGGTGATATAGCTAAAGGATATAATACAGTAGTTTTAGATTTGCGTGCAATGAATCCGCGGTATATAAGAACTGCATTTCTTACATCTTTAGCGATGTGTTTCAGTTGTGTGAGAGATTCATTTATTGATGATCAACTAATAGCTAAATATGTTTATAAAGATGAGAAAAATAATGAAACTATAAAATATGAAAAAGATTATTTCAATGTTTACGACTATAATAACAAATTAACTCAAGCTTTTAAACTAAACAAATTACAAAAATATACGTGTGACAAAGTAATATGCATAAGTATGGATAATAGTATAAATACGATGGTATTGAACGCAATGGGAATACCAATATATACTGAAAATGATAATGCAATAGACAATATTCTATATAACAGATATAAAATTACGAAACATACTATTATTGTACCTGTTGGACGTATTGATTGTGATAGTGAATATAAGTATAATAAAGGTATACCCGAGAAATATTACCCACTTACCTAAATCATTGATATAAAGTTTAAATTATTAATATAAAGTTTGAATGGTTAATATAAAATTTGAATCATTAATATAAAATTTGAATTATTAATATAAAAAATAATAATACGTTTATAATAACTATGGATTTCGATGCGTTAATGAGAGATTTATTGAGTAAGGATATAAGTAAGATTCAAAAACCGACACAACTTTGTTGCGATATTGAAATGGAATTAGATCATAATCTCAGTAAATTTGTATGCTTAAAATGCGGGATGTTAAAAGATCAAGACCAAGATGAAGAGTTAGTAACCAAAAAAGTGATACTCAATATAAATAATGGTAGTTATGTTAGCCGATATTTTGGTAAGAATCAGGAAACTGATGAAGACAAACATAAGAAGATAGTAGATACAATACATCAGATAATATATAACTCTCAGACTCAACTTAAAATAAGTTCAAAGACTATAAATGATGCTGCAGATATGATGATTATGTTACGTAGCAATGGAGTTGGTTCAAAGGCAACTATTATTAAGAAAGATAAATTCATATCAACATTATTAGTATGTATAAGAATATGTGGATTAAAAAATAATGAGATGTGGGAGTATGACCGAGAATTGATTAAAGTATTCGTAATGAATAATAACGGGTTTTCATTAGGTGAGAAGTTTGTTTACGATACATTAAAAAAGAAAGGAATGTCTCCGATGATACCAATAAGATATGACTTATATTTTATCAAATATTTAACATTAACTAATATTCCATACACTGATAAATTATTAGATAAGTTTATTGTATTACTAAAAAGAATACTTTATAAAAACGTAGCTTACTCATCAAATATAAAAAGCAAATCGATAGCTATAATACATATATACACTCAACTTAAGATGTATAACATAGATAAGATGAATTATATTAAGATATTACAAATAGAAAAAGCTACATTTGATACTGCGCGTAAAAACATACTACGCAACATACATAAGATAAAATTGAGATACTTTATTATGTAATTAAATTGAATTAATTTTTTATAATACTATATATACCCTAGTTTTATAGTAAAAAAATGGTTTTTGAATTATGCAGTAAATGCGAATCTGTATGTAATGTATCTATTCTCAAAAGTAAAATAGAATGTGTTAAATGTGGTACTACAAAACCTTTAACTGAGGGTTACGTTATTGAAGATAAATCATATAGTACTAGTAATACTTCATTATATGACAATTATAAAATATTGGGAGTGTTTGATCCTAAGGTAACTTACGTAGAAAAAAAGTGTCCCAAATGTGTAGGTAAAAATATTCATCTAGCTAGATTAGTATTTGCTAGCGAAAGTGTCATTTTGAAATGTAAGCTTTGCGATTATGTTGAGACTAATTATTCTTGACTAATGAACAACTCAAATATAAATCCAACTGTATCAGGTATTGTTTCATTCGATGCAATATTTTCAGGAAAATACTTTTCAATCACTAAATCTATTGGATGTCTATTATCTTCTGGTAAAACTTGTGGCCACAAATCAGTTAATTCAATTTCAGTATCATCTTTAGAAAACTCAAACATCATTTCTGGCATATACCTATAATGCTCAACTGACAATATTTCATTCGCTAATTTTGATGCTAATTTTTTATTATTACCTGTAAGATATGCTTCTACAATTGAATAACATTCGTTTATTATATTTTGTAATTTGTCGTAATCTAAGGTCATATCATTGACCCATTTATATCCAATAATTATTGAATTTATATATTCTATATAATCAAACATTGTTAACATATATCCTGTCATTTTAAGATCTTGATCAAACATACTATTAATATTGTTAATATATTTTGTATAGAATTCCTTGTTTATTTTCTTGATACGTTTTATTAAACTATCTCTATCGGTAATATAACAAGCCCGACCCATATCTATTATTGTGAAATCGATTGAACCTAAACGTAAGAAATGTTTATATGCTACTCGCATATTATGAACATTTACTATTTCCCTTTGATATGGTATGTATTCGAGTTCTTCTTTAAATAAAATATTATTGAGATGCAAATCATTATGAGAAATACCACACAAATGCAAGAATCGTAAATTTAGCATATTCATTATTATTAAGTTATGATAATCAATCTCTTTAAATTTAACAATTCGATCATAGGCTTGATTTTTAATATTCAATAAATTTTGATAAATCGATGTACCCATATGATTACCAATATATACGTTAGTATCCACAACCTTAGTATCATTAAATTTGAGTTTGATTAGAAGTTTATCGTTAACAAGAAAATCACCCACATTAAATCTATACCTAAAATATTGATATCCAGGTAATGTTGTAGTTATAACTCTCTCATTGTTTCGATAATACATTAATAAATACAAAAATTTATTGATTATCCATTCGGCATCATGTTTAATTGGTGTCAATTTAATAATATTTTTTTTTGTAGTACAAATTATGCTATAAGGTATATAAAAATGATTCTCAAATAGATATAACAATTCTTTATATTCTTCGGCGTTAAGATTTGTCTTAGATTCTATAAATTTAATAAAGTTTGCATCTCTTTGTTCTATATTTGAATAATCATTACCGTAAATATATTTAGTGTATGCATAATAAATCATTATTTTTATTATAATATTATGCCGCATCTTACTATCAACATCATTATTTAGTGATTTCTTTCTGTAAAATCTGCTATGTTTAGATGATGATGTATCAGGATTAAAACTATTGGTACTTTCCATATATTCGTTTATATCCCAATTATAATCAAGAAATTTATCGAATATTCTTTTACCAATGACAGATTTACGCATCTCATATTCTAACCAAATTTCGCGATCATAATCAAATTCATCATCGAATCCGAATGTTCTCACTTCTCCATCTGATGAATGTAATACTGGTCCTATAAAAATAAGATTGGTTATACGTGTTGGAGACGAGTTTTCTCTTTCAAATAAGCTAAAATTCGAAACAACATTTAAACTAATTATAGCTTCATCATTATCAAACGATATGGACAAGTATAATATCTCTATTTTGTAATACAATATTTCCCTGTTTCGTAATTTGTCCATTATAAAATTGAATTACACATTTATATATATATACATAATAAATGATTATTAAAATTATTAAAAAAGTAACCCCTATACAAGAGGGTATTGTTAAAACTCCTTCTACTAAACCCCAACCCAAAATTAATGAAAAAAATTGAATAATTTTCGTATAAACATCTTATACTCTCTCGAGTAATTCCTTATTTTTAAAATGTTTATATTAATAAATAATCCAAGTACCAGAGGTCAAGGCATCTCTATTAGACCTCCTGTATCCAAACCCAAACCTAATACAAAATAGGTCCTTTTACCCATGTTTTAAAACATTATGAGTTATAATATTGTCGTCTCCTAATTGAATATTGCTATCTTGTTTTGATCCGACCATTATATGGCCGGATTTTTTATGTATATTTTGTCTACCTGGCATTTTACCCGATTCTGGGGCAATATTGACATTTTCGATATTCTTGGTACTTCTCATACGACTAGTCTCAATCTTCGGTTTTTTATATCCCATCTCGTAAGTCTCGTAATTATCGACTACATTTGCTTGTGTTCGTGATCCTCTTGAACTGGGACCTACTCGATTATCATAAGATTTACTATATATATTATTTTGCTTATCTACCCCGGGTATGTTTGGACTATCAAATTGGACGGTTGGGCCGAATTTTTGCGTCTGAATCTTATTACGACTATAACCATTTAATACTTGTTCACTATCCGATACTATGAATGACTCACATCCTTGGTTATTATTCTTAGTATATTTCTTATTTGCAACTTGACTAGGTACGTATCGTGATCTATTTTTATCAGTTCTATAAGTTCTATCGTTTGAGTTAATATTAGTATCATGTTCTACTTTATGTGGGTTAAATTTACCTCCTGAATATTGTTGTTTAGTCTTTCTCATTTCTAATTTCATCGCATTATCTCCTGCAGGAAGTTGTACTACATCATAATCGGGTGTATGTTTCGACAACATTGGTTTATCTTTTTTGTATAGACTATTCTTATATTCTAAGTTTTCCATAACATCAGTATCAATCATCATACTACTCATTAGCTTATCATTAAATGACAAATTTTGCGCAGTATGATTTTGTAAATAAGTGTATCCATTATCAGTAGGTGATAATGAAACTTGGCCTCGTAATCGTGGATTAGTATTCCACATATATCTAACTATGTCTCTTCTTATTGGTGATTCAACTACATTAGTCATATTCTCATACTTACTTAATCTCTTTTTTGAGGCATTGTATAATCGTTTTCTTAACCCATCAAAGTTAGGTCTTTGTTCATGTTTAGGCGGGCCTACTTCTTGTAATAATTCTGTACTAGGTAATAAATCTCTAACCGAACTTCTTGGTCCTTCTCCTGTAGATAAATCAGCCAATAAATTATATCTTACTCTGTTCTCGAATGCATTATTTCTATGTTGACTTACATCTCTATATAAATTATCACTGCGAGTAAATTCTATTGCGAAGTTATAATATGCATCAGGACTATCCAAAGGTCCACAATCAGTTGGATAATCCATTTGAACTAATGAAGGTTTCTGTATTCCCAAATCAAACTCTCCAGGGGTATAATTACCTGATGCTCTTGCCATTAAATTGTATGCCATGTTTTATAATATGTTTCGTAACTGTAATAATGTGTGTTTATTATTCCGGGTATATTATTATCTAAATTAAATTTCTTTTTAATCCCGATATTATGAAAATTACGAGCCGCGAATTTAGGTATATTATCATGTTCATATTCAACACGTAATAATTTATCATAAGTAGAGAAGTAATCATGCATTTTTTTACAACCGAATCTAGGAGTTGCAAAAATATTACATTTGATTAATCTATCTTCTAACTTTTTTTGGTTATTATTTTGTTCTGATTGATCATTAACAACAGAATCGTACTTTAATATATCACATAATAATAATACAGCTAATACACCTCCTAATGAGTAACCTGATATTATTAACTTTTTGTTGCTCACAATATTATCACCTTTTACCAAGTTATCACCTTTTAACACGTTATCACCTTTTACCATGTTATCACATTGTTGGTTTAATTCTAATAAGTCTTCAAATTGGGGTTTAATATATTTGGTATAGATACGATGAAATCCGCGATGAACTTTGAAGTCCATATTTATGGGAGTATATCTTATATCAAATGCATCAACTAAAGTCGCACCGAGATAAGTACCAGCAAAGTTAATCCATATATAATTTCCGAATGTGAATTTAAGACATAATATTTGAGTAGTATCCACAATAATTTTTGGGTTATTGAAATATGATGGTATTAATACTAGTTTATTATGATTCATTAAGCTCATATTTTTTACTATAGTAAAGCAGTTACTTTCTAGTTTATTAGTTTTCGATAATTCTACGTTATCCCAATTGATATCGTAGTCTGACCGACCTCTATTATAAATTACTATAACAAATAAGATGATTACTAACAAACATATAACTAAAACTATCATAATATATTTTAATTAAAGGGAATAAATATATATTTTATATTATAATGTTTAAATTAATTTGCGATAATCGCGAAAAGAAAGTTCTCGCAGCTCTTAAAAAAGAATTAGATAAGAAGACAACATATTCATTATTAAGAGATCATTGTTTGCAAGTGAATGCCGCGGATTTAAGACCTGAACTTAATGATAATAAACAACCTAATCAAGATGGGAGTCCCGATTTTGAGATACGAGTTAATAATGAGTTAGCTTGTGCATGTATCATAAGTAGATTAGATGAAGAATATTCACCTCCGTTTATTGTGTATGAGAATGATCAATTGAAAGTCGGTGATTATATCATAACTCAAGGTAACAATAATTATCCACTAGCAGTAATCGAGAGGAAAACATTGGCTGATTTCTCTTCATCAATTAAAGATAACAGACATTACAATTATGAGAAGTTGCTAAAACTACGAGAGTTAACAGGTTGTAAGATATTCTATTTTATTGAAGGAAGTATCGACGAGTTAAAATATTCAACATGTATTGCAGGTATTAAATTCTTCAACTTATTTTCTTCATTCTTATCTTTGCAAATTAAGTATGATATACATATTATTTATACTAAGAATGAAATTGATACCGCTCGTAAACTTAAATTCTTGGCTGAAAAAACTGCAAGTTTGTTTCTTAAAGGCGAATTGGGTATTAAATCTCAGGAAGGATCTGATGTTAGTTTTAATGATTGTATGAATAAGTCTGACTTTACTGAAGAAGAGAAACTCAAGAAAAATGTTTGGGGTATGTGGGAAGCAATCCCGCAAATCGGACGAGAAACAGCAAAAAAGTTAAGCTCAGAATTTAAGATTAAGGATTATATTATGGGTAACTTAGATGAAACTAAACTCAAACAACTCGGATTTAAACCCAAGCAAATAACATCTCTCAAATCTAAACCAACTGACACTCAATGCATTTCTATACTAAGTAATATCCCGAGTATATCCAAAACTAAAGCAACCAAAATGCTAACATCAATAACTATAAGTAATTTAATAAATTCACTGCCATCATCATTACTGAGTAATAATACTTCCAAATCAGACAAAAGTAAAGTGCCTGGATTGGGTAAAAAAACAATAGAAGTTATAGATAAGTATATGAATCTAATTTTGAAAGAAGGTGAGGAGATCATCAACAATAGTAATATCGAAAATGTAGTCTGCGATAATTCCGTTTAGTTGTATATTTGTTGGAGATACCAAATTACATAAGTCTACTAACATTTTGTTTTTAACCAAATTAGGTGTACTTGGTATTTGGTCTCGTTTTTTATTATACATTAAAGAGGATAACTCATTAACCAATGATTCTATAGTATGAGGGATGTTAAACTTGATAAGATATGATTCATTAAATTCCTTGTATTTCTCCCATTTAAATTTAGGTCCATTAATCAAATATACTTTAAGACATCTCTCAAGTAATGTACCTTTATTTTGTCCATATAAGTATTTATATAAGACTAAAGAAGACGGATTTAATACGATATTTAAAGAGTTACCATTAAATGATGAGTTATTTCTTATCTTAAAAGATGAATTATTACTAATATTAGGTAATGAATTGTTGCTAATATTAGGCGATGAATTATTGTTATGAGATAAATTACTATTAGAAGATGACGAATTACTTCCTGTATTAAATGAGTTATTGCCGATAGTAAATAAGTTATTGCCGATAGTAAATGAGTTTAGTGTTATAACATTATATATAGTATCTCCGATATTTTTGAGGTTAAATTTCATTTCATTAAGATTGTTAAACTTGATTGAGTACTTATTATCCGATACAATATAATGAGATGTTTTGTTAGATAGTAAATTAAGTTTGGTATTAGAGTTAATAAATATAAGATCTCCATGAGTCCCAAAACTTATGAAATTACGTTGTGTCTTATTAAATCCTTCCATAAAATACGAGTATAATGTTTGAGGAGATAACCCAAATTCGTTTCTTTTAAGATTATAAAACTTAAACTTATTATTATTAGTAAAATACTCCAATGTTGGAAACTCTTCTAATGCTTGTATATGAGGTAATACTCGATTATAAACTATAGTAAGAAATGAGTCGTTAAATATGTAGTTCATTATGAGTTAAAAAACAATATATAGTTTGTTAATCAATGTCTTATTCAATTTTAATCCGATTTCTCGAAATCTGCATCTTCATCAAAATCATAATCTATATCTTCGTAAGGATCATCAACTTCGTTATCTTCGTCAAAATCGAAATCATCATCACCATTAAATTCTTTGTTATTACGTTTCTCAATATCTACTTTGGTAAATGTCTTTTCAGTATTCAATAAATAATTAATAAACCAAGTATAGAACTCCTTGATTTTGGGATAGTCAGTATTATATATAGTATCTAATTTAGTTATCAAATATTCAAGTAACCAATCTAGGATTTTCTCAGGATTCCATTCCTTAATAACCTTATTGTATTGCTCAAGATATTCTGATATATTAGTTATTAATTTTGATTTCTTATTTTGAGAGGAGCTACTTTGTATAATATTTGATGAAGTAGATTCAGGACCACTCGTAGTTTTGATTATCATAAGAAATTTTGGATCATTATTTTTGAATTGGTTAAGATATACGTATAATGTAATAATAAAACTATGAAGCTTATTAATTCTAGGATCATCAATACCCGCAGGCGGTATATATTCTATATCATCGTTAACAATATTCTTATATAGATGACCCTCATAACGTCCTATATTTTTGAGTAAGTTGAAATTAATATCTTCATGAAGTTGTCTTTTTAACGCTTCTATATTAATCTTATCTTCGTATGATTCTTGATTAGTTGGTATCACTAGATTCTTATTTACCTTTACTGCAAAGGCTCGTTTGGGTTTATCTTTGTTAGTATATTCTCTTACTTTATCCTTATCAGGATTGCTTTCTATCTCATTAAATTTAATATATTTATCCTTATCAAACAAAGCTTTATAATTAATCTTACCATCTTCAACGATTAATTCCCACGTATAAAACTTAAGTAAACCTTTGACCCAATATATAGGTTTCTTAGTATATAAATCGTATCTTAATGTTGTTCTATCTTTAGTTTTAGAGAGCATATAAGGATGTTGATACTTAAAGTAAGATTGATAATATTTAATATCATCATCATATTGAGTATCATCGTTATAGTACTTATATAAATATTTAGCATTGTAATCGGCGAGTTTCTGATCATATGTATATTTGTCCGATTTTATTGATTCAGATTTTAACAGGTATTTATCCATATTAGGTACTTTAATTTGTTTTATAAGGTTCCACTCTTCTAATTTGGTAGTTCCTAGAATCTTGAACATTTCGTCAATTGGGTCAATTTCATCTAATCCATTTACAATTCTATAATATTTCTTAAGAATGATATAATCGTAATTACATAGAATCTCGTCATATATCATTTTGTTATTTTTAATATTGAAGAAGTTCTCATCTGAATTAAATCGGCTCACTCGTTTAGTTATATGAGCTATGAAATCTTTGATATTACCGATTTTGGGTAATGAAGCTTTCCATTTGTTAGATATATACTGAGTATAAAATATACTAGTTAACTTATTCGGATCTCTAATGTGTTCATACTTATGATTGAAACTAATATTATCTTCTTTTTGTAAACTCATCAATAAAATCGCATACATACCTCCCATAATGTAGATGTATAAGACTAAGTTTGTACGCCTAATTTCTGGGTCACTAATTCTATAGAATGTATCAAACTTCTTAGCTTCATCAAAAATAAGGTTATTCATTTTGTTAAACAGTAATTCTACATTTATCTTAGGTGAAAAATGTAAGTCATTAAATAAGTTTTTAAGTATACCCCAAGTAGTGTTCTTTATATATGTCTCTTCTTCATTAATATTAATACTAGTATATTTAACAAATCCTTTATACTCAAGATAGTCTGCAACATATAAAAACTCACCACAATATTTACAATAAAACTTCGTACCCAACGGTTCTTCCATCTTGTATTCTGTGTAAATTTCATTAATATCCTTATAATCGTTAGTCATCATTTTATATGCATGAGTGCACATTATTGGAGCCGCACATAACTTACATATCAATTGTTTATTAGGATCATTTACATCTCTATTTATAAACTCATCTACTTCATGTATCGAGTAATTATTTTTGTATGCATTAGAAACCGCATTATAATGTCTACATTGATTGGGTTTATTTACTACATTATACGAACTCTCAATAAGTGATATTTCGGATTTGTTGAGTATTTTGCGAAGACGAGTTAAAGTATTAATACGGCCATCTTTTATCTTACGCTTGATTTTAAGCCAATTATCTAATGTCTTTAATATTCGTATATACTTATTATAATTAATAAAATCATCATAACGTTTGAATGCTTCTAGTCTGAGAGTATCATTAAGTTTCTTATCTGCGTCTAATTTGGTTATATACTTAGATATTGTTTTATAATCATCAGATACTATAAAGTTAGAAATAAGATATTGGTCAAATACAAATATGATTTCGTATAATTCGTAATTAGTTTTAAATACCGTATTGATTTCATCCTTGAGTTTCTTGAGTTTGTCGGATTCTAACTCGGATAATTTGAGATAAAACTCAGTTCTTATCTCAGCTGGTACATGTTCAAGTTCTTTAGCTAATGATAATTTACCATTACGCAATCCTTCATGTAACGACTTAATTATGTTTATATTATGTAGATTCTTATAGATATGAATTAGGGTTACGAAATCCAAATCTTTAATCTTGAAATCTAATTGAAATGGATCCTCAACATAAATATTTTGCACGTGTATTACTTCATTGGGTGCGTAGATTTTGTAATCCGCGTCTTGTGTTTGAACTTTGTAAGTAGTATCTGTAACGAAGCTTAATTTTGCTTTAGGATTAGTTACCATTACAGTTTCTGGATGTTTTGATATTTCACGTAAAATAATATCCTCAGTGAATCCCTCAGTTAAAGGTACTTTTAATCTAAGATAGTCATCTAACATATTATTTAAAGTTTCTTGTGCTTTATAAATGTCTGCATCATTTTTACCCGATATTAAAAACGGATATAGGGCCTCACGTTGTGATTTATCAAAAATATATTCCATTTTTCGGTTGTGTATATATTATTTATAAAATTGAATTAAAATTATTTATATTAATATAATATAATGGCGGATTGTTTACCTACTTATAATTTAGAGTCTATTGATATAACCTTATCAGATGACAATAAAAATATTAAAAAATCAGTTGCTGAGATTTCAGACAAGAAACAATTTGCTGACGGTATTCCAGTACCTGGTGGGTTATATGATGCTGCGTTAGGTACTATTAATAATAAAGATAGATGTCATACATGTGTTAATTTCAAAGACAAATGTCCTGGACATATGGGTCATATTAAAATTGAAACTCCAACTCCGATACCATTATTTGAGAAGTATATTATTAAATTTATTAAACTAATTTGCCAATATTGTGGTAGGTTTTTATTATCTTATGAGAAATACGCAGATGCAGGTAATACGCATTTAACTGATTTTGACGCAATATTAAAAGCAATGCAAGAGATTAAATACAAACCTCAAGATAAAAAGAAGTCCTTAATTAAATGCGATCATTGCTCAAAATCAGTAGGAACTGTAGAACCGATTTCGGATAATATCTATATTAAATATACTCCACCTAATGATAAACCAGTGCAATTATCGCCTGATGAACAGTTAGTTTGGATTAGTCGTGTACCTCAAAGTGATTACGATCAATTCGGGTTTAAAATCCGAGCAGAACAAATGTTCTTTACTGTATTAATGGTTATACCCAATAGATATAGATATGATCCGAATAATAAAAATAAGGCTCATGAACTTACTGGAGCGTTAGATAAGATTATCGCGAGTCTTAGTCCTAATGCAAAAGGTGATAATATGAAGTATCAGAATGATGTATATCGGGCAGTATTGGCTTATATTAAACAAAATAATAATAACTCAGAAACTAAAGATTTATCATCATTGTTAAATTCATTGACTAGTAAAAAAGGTTCAATCAGAAATAATATGTTAGGTAAAGTTATCGAGAAAGTTTCTAGATCTGTTATTGTATGTTATCCTACTGATAAGATTGATACTGTTAAGATGGCTCGTTCATTAGCGAGTCAACTTACAATAAAGACAACAGTAAACGCGTATAACTTTGATACATTAAGCAAGCTTTATGAGAATCGTAGTGAATATCCGGGTATACCATTTATTTACAAAAAGAATATGAACTTTGAGCAAACCTCAAATATTGGTATTCATCCTCTAGAAATAGGAGACAAGGTAAGTAGACATATTTTAACCGGTGATGATATATGTTTCGGACGTCAACCATCATTACGAGCTGAATGCACGTTACGTATGAGAGTTAAAATAGTAGATGATGATTTACCGTTTGCGTTTAATATCTTGGCATGTCCATACTTTAATGCCGATTATGATGGAGATCAGATGACTGTATATATTGCAGATTCTGAAGCAGTCCGATCCGAGATGGAAATATTGATGGGTATGGAAAATCATTTCATTTCAAACGAAACGATTACTCCATGGCTAGGACAAGCACAAGATACTATAGTAGGATGTGCTCTGCTGACGCTTCCTGGTACTGTTTTCAAACGTTCACAAGTACATAAGTTCTTTACTCGTACTACTATTGAAAAATTAGTATTAGATAAAGATGTATATACTGGTCGTGAAATCATTGAATTGTTGATTCCTCCTGTTGATTACGAGTCTACTTCGAAACTAATTTCAGATATACCTCCAGAATTTATACAACATATAGATCCAAAAGAGAAGATACTAAAGATTAAGAATGGAAAATATTTACAAGGAGTTATGGATGCTACTAGCATCAAGAGTCAGAAAGCTAATACCTTATATCATAGAATATATAAGGAGTATGGTGTTAAAAAAACGATGGATGTTATCTTTAATATGCAACAAGTTATTAATGAATTCTTACAACATCGTGGATTTACTATATCCATTAATGATTTTCTGTTATCTAAGGAGAGCAGGGATAAGATTAATTTAGCCAAACAATCAGTAATACAAGAATCTATTGAATTCTCTCGTAAATTAGATAACGGAGAATTAGAAGCTCCATATGGTAAAACTATGAAAGCTTATTTTGAAGCGAGTCAAGTGAATATCTTGCAAAAAGCGAACAACATGATTAAAGCACCATTACTTGAGAGTTTTGATATACTTAATAATGATTTATTCCTAATGATATTTACCGGATCAAAAGGAACTATATCAAACTTATATCACCTTATGGGTGGTGTTATGCAAATAACGAAATTGGATGAGAGAACGAAAGAGAAATTATCATATGGTGATACAACTCCATGGTCTCAAAGACATTCATACGATCCTAGAGCGCGTGGCTTTGTGTTACATTCTATTGTAGAGGGATTCTCATGTAAGGATACATATCCACAAGCAGATAAATCGCGTGAAGATATTATTACTAAAGGTTTAACCGTAGCAGTCGCAGGTACTAAATCACGAGTATCAGGTAAATCATTAGAAACAACAACTATCGATAATAGAAGTTTTGTTGTTGCTGACTCACGAATTATAAGTCTTGTACCTAATGAGAATCTATTCGATCCCAAACATTTAGAACAGAATAAATTACCTTGGGTTAAAATGAATGATAAGAAATTTAAAGAAACTTATTTATCTAATCTTAAAGAATATAATGAAAAATTAATTCGTATAAGAACTAAGTATCGTAAAATGCAGTTTGCACGCGAACAAATTAACTTAGATAAGTTTGTTAGTGATACGTTTCTTACATGTGTTAACATAAACAGATTAGTAAACAAATATATGAATCCAAAAGAAGCAGAAGATGAGTCTCATCTTAATGATTACGAGACTAAATATAATCTTATGTATGATTACTTTAAAAATGAGATGCACAAGGTTTTCGGTAATTGGAAATATAACGAACATATAAAGAAATCATTGAGATTACTTAAATATGCAATCTATTTCGAATTGAATCCCAATGTAATGAAGCGCATTACTTATAATAATTTAAGATTTATCCTAAATAACATAGAAATGAGTATACTTAAAGCAGTTGTAGAACCCGGATCCGCGTTGGGTACGTTAGTTACTCAATCAATTATGGCTCCAGTGACTCAATTCTTGATCGATGCGCATCATAAATCTGCATCAGGTGGTAGCAAAACAGAAGCTATTAAAGAATTAGACAATATTTTGGTTGCTAATGTAGAGAAGAATATTAAGATTAAGGATAATACCAAGAAGAAACAAAAGAAGAAGAAGGCTTCAGATTTAATTAATGAGATTATTCAGGTAATGTATATATTCTTAAAACCCGAATTTGAACAAGATGAGTCTAAAGCTCAACAATTGATTAACGACATAGAACATATTAAGTTGAGTTACTTTGTTAAGAAGACAAAAATCTTATTTGGTAATATTAAACCTAATGAGAAAATTTATAAAGATGTCATGGATATCGATCGCAATATAACTAGAGGTATGTTTACACCTAATTATTATGAGTTAGAATTAAATAAGGATAAATTACTTAACAAAAATATAACCCCGCAAGAAATTGCAGCAATACTTTTAAGCGAACACGAGGGTATTTATATCTTTACTAATAGTATCAATGATGATGAACCTAAATTGTTGATTCATATTGAGAATATTAAAACTGGCAAAATTAATGATTACGAAAAATGGGTTAAAGCTTATGTTGATGTAATTTTGGGTACCAAGATTAAAGGACTTATTGGTATATTAAGTGCTAAGATTTATGCATTAGTACGTTCCGATACATATCCAGATGGAAGTATTGATAAAAAACCAAAATCATTCTATATACGTACTGTCGGTATTAATATGGATGGTATTTTAGATTATGATGAAGTTGATCCAGACAAGATCTTCTGTAACAATATTACTATAATGAAAAGTTACTTTGGAATATTAGCATGTCGTAAAAGAATTATCTCTCAGTTAGAATTTATCCTATCTGAGTTAGAAATCGGACATCCTAACTACTTATTGTACGGAGATATTATTACTTACTCGGGTGATATTATTAACATTAATGACCATGGTATTTCTGAGTTTGATCCAGATAACTTCTTATTACGTACATCTGCGAAAGGACCATTAAAGGTTATTAAAGAATGTGCAGTTAATTCAGTACATAACAAAATTACAGGAGTTTCCGCGCCGCTGATGATGGGCAAATCACCAGATCTTGGTAGTTATTATAATAAGATAGTAGTAAATTCTGAGTTTGCTAAATCTCATATGAAGACTTTGGATAACTTATTTGATTAAATTTATCTTTTTTTAAATTGGTAATCTTAATATACATAAAAAATATGAATATTCTAGTTTTGAACCATCAATAAATTTCTTAGAATCAAAATTGAATATCTTGTTATAATCTTCACAAGTTGTAATATTAAGTAAGTTCTCTTTCATAGTTTCAATATCGGGATAACAGTTAAACCCAAATTCATCGTAATCAATTATAAGACGACATACTCCGGTCTGAGTTATCTCAATAGTAAACACAACGAAATCATTATTAGTCTTAAGATGAATCATATAATTTTTACCGCATTCAAAGTTGGGTAATCCTTCAGTAAATAATTTGTACGTATCATCAGATCAGCAAACTTGATCGCATGGGATATAGGTATTCTTGCTAATGTCGTAAAATGAACCGCCTTGCATTTGCTTGTTATAAAATAATAAATAAATGAAATTCAATTTTTTGCCAACTTTATGGTATATTTAAAAAAATTGAATTTAATATATTAATAACTTATATTATAATCATAAACCAAATAATAATAAATATGTCTGATACTTTAGTCTTTGAATTAATTAAATCTGATTTTACTGGCGATTGCGCTGCAGGTAGAGCTAATATGAAAATTACTGTAGAGAAATTTTGTGCTCCTGCGCAAAATAAGAGTGGAGGTTCTTCAGGATATTTATTACAAGCTGATACTAATTTCTTCTATAAAGGTGTACCTTATACATCTATGATTATCGAAAATATTACTATTACCGGAATTATGAAGACTAATGGAGCTACTCCGTTAGTTTCCCGAAGTAAGTTTGTAGAGTTATATAACTTTGCATCAATTAAAGATGAGAAATTTCAAGAAGCATATAATAATGCATTACGAGATCCGATAAATGCAGATCTTGTAACTATAGCAGATAAAAACGGAGAGCGAGTAATTAAACCTACTATCTTACAGAAAAAATATGCTGCTAATTGTATGACTGTGGTAGCAGATGTACCACTCGATGATCCTGCATTTATTATTAAAGTAAGAGTACAACCTACTTTGAAATATATTTACAGTTGTATGTTTGATATTATTAAATCAGATGGAACAATCGAAGCAATGAAACCCAAACGAGCAATGCCGTTTAATTCGTTATCGGATATTAAAAAGACTATGAAATCTCAATTTGATATGTATTTTGCGGGTAAAGATGTAGATCGTATGATTAGTTCTGGTGAGTTTGTTCATGACTTACCTAAACAAGAAGATATTATTGATTACATTCCAGCGTATTCTAAGGTTATTATTGGTAAATTTGAGTTAAACTCTAAATGTAATATTGGTAAACAAAACGCATTTTATAACTGCGATTTTATCCCATCATACTTACAAATTAAACCTAATCCCAAATATGATGTTGCTGCTACAGTTAATCAAATGAGAAACTTTAAGAGTACAGTATCAAAAGCTGAACTTGATCACTTCGAAAACGATCCCAACGAAGGAGGAGAAAACAACAACAACAATTTATAAGCCAACTTAAGAGTATTATTATAATCTAACTTAAGAGTATTATTACTAATGATCTTATTTGAATTTAATTTTTATTTTTTAACTAATATAAGATGTCTGACGATAAACTTACTTGGTACGAAATGAACGATAACGGACTAAAACCTTGGAAAGATGTTAATGAATTCAGAGAAGTAGAAGATGGAAACGATATAGAAGATGGAAAAGAATTTAGAGATATAGAAGATGAAAATGAATTTAAAGAATTAGACGAATTGGACAAAATATTGGGAGGAAGTAAATTGGTAACTAATGTAGGTATTCATTGGGATAGATCTCAAGTTACTTTAGATAAGTTATATTCGGATTGTAACGAAAAAGGACTGCGATTAAAATGGATACAAATGTTCACGCATGGTCCAAGAAATAAGAACAATATAATGAAACCTGAAATAGTAGACTTATTGAAACATAAACAAGAAGAATATAAGCTTAAAATATATGTTCATTTATGTTACGTATGTGGATTATCGGATTATGATTGTATTATAGATCATTTACTTACATGTGATGCAATTAATGGTGAAGGAGTAATGATACATATACCTAATAATATAGAGTTAAGTAGTTTCAAGAATTACTTAAAGCATATTGATCAACGCGGACATAAAATGGGAGTACAATGTAGGATATATCTAGAAAATACTATACGTAAAAATGCGGATCATCTCACGCGTTTGGTTGAGTTAATGAAATATTGCAAAACATTAAAGTTAAAATATGGGTTATGTATAGATACATGTCACTTACATGAATCCGGATTCGATATAAATGAGTATATTGATGATATTCTTAAGTTAAAAAAGTATAATTTAGTCTTTCATTTGAACGACTCAAACGGAGATGGTCGAGACTATCATCAGCATCTTGGTCATCATATATGGAAGAAGAATAAAGATAGTTTACTACGCATATTAAAGTCCGGTAGACCTTTTATACTCGAAAGATCCAATATTGGATACATGCCCGATCTCAAATATTTAAATAAAATTAATTCTAATAATAATAATAATAATTTATAGTAAGACTTTTTTGAAGGAATGAGTTCCATACCAAGTAAGAGACAACCCGGTAGACCCAAGAAAGCAAAGCCTCTTAACAATGTTAGCTCACTTGGTGCAGTTGAGGAGCCTTTTATTAATGCTGAAAATATAATCGAGTTTCAATACTCAGATTCGAATTGGATCATCCAGATATTTAGTATATTTAAGAGTTATAAATGTTCTGTTTTGTATATGAGGTTTTTAAAAGACCACATAATCTTCTATGGTAAACCCGGAGATAATGATAAAAAATTAGTAATATGCTCATTCGATGCTCACAAAGTATTCAGATATTACTGCCGAGAAGAATGTGAATTCATGATTACCCAAACTAATACAACTATATATAAGATTATTATGAGTATTACAAACACTCATAACTATATCATCCTTTATTACAACAATGTTCTCTACGATAATATTCTTAATTTCGAGACGCGGGATAATATATCAGATATTAATATTTGTAAACCTATAAATGTATCACCTCCTGTTTTTCTTAATGATTTCCAACATCAATTTACTGATCTCTCTAAGTTTAATAATCTCGCGTATCACATGAGTATCAATATTGTTGGAGATAACTTTAAGAAAATCATATCTAAATACAAACACTTCAATATAATCATTACAACATCATTAGCTGATCCAGTAGATAAACGACAAATTGAGTTCATCACTTCGGTAGAAAGTCAATCAAACAAATGCGAGTTTACTATGGATAACTTACATCTACAACATAAACAATGTACACTTAATAACTTTGATAACCTTATTATGTTGCGTACTAATTTTAACGTTGATGATATAACTAAATATTTGTCAGTATTTAAGAAAACTGTATGGCTCGGATTTAGAGATGATAGTTCAACAATGGGAGGTATTAAGTTAAAAAATAAGAATGATCGTAATGATGGTTATCTTGAATTATACTTGTTTACTTAAATATTAATTTTTTAACAGATATAAGGTTATTCAAAAGTTTTTCTGAATATCTTAGTAGTGAAAGTTTTTGAGTTTCATTATTTGAGGTCTAGTATGAAAGAAGACTTTTAATACCCACATCCAATTCAATCCATTAATTATTGGATCATAATCTTGTAAGTTTTGGGCGTAAAATCTCTCACATAATTTCCAATTGAGGTCCATATTATGTAAGAGAAAAGTTGCTAGCATCATTCTTTCTCGGTTATGTAAGTAATTATTCTCTATTAATCTAGTTATGAAATCTTGGATTAGAGATGGTAATTTTAAGAAAGGTCCGCTTTGAGTATAGAATGATTTTATAATTTGTTTATCAGTTTTATCTCGCAATGAATTTCTAAGCTCAGAATCTAACATATTGTATTCAATCTTAGTATATGGCGATTTCCAATTATGAGGTATTGCTTCAATATCTTCTTTATAAAACGCCTGACATTGGTAGAAGAATTCTCGAATAATAACTTCTCTTTTATAAGCTGAGTTAGTTTTTAATAAGTATAATTCCCGACAAGATATTAAACCAAACTTAACATATGGACCAACTCGTGATCCGTCTTTTTTGTGAGATCCAGAACGAATACTATCTAATACTAACTTACTCGGATTTTTAACAATTGAATGAAATTGAACATCGGCTTTAATATGATTTTTTATTACTTTGTTTAATGACATTGAGAAAGGTAACTTCTTGGCAAATTTTGTAAGGTTGTTAATCTTTTTAGGTACGGGTAATAACTTAATATTCTTAATTCTCTTAACATATGCATTCATTACTTTGTAACCTTTTTCGAGTAACTTACCTTTTAGCATTAAATCATGATACGCATATACAGATATATTACGCAATTGACATAACTTGAATATCTTAACATCCCTTTTTTGCGCATAAGCTGAGTAATCATGGTTAAAGAATATGGAATTAATGTTAGGATCATAATCTAATATTTTGTTAAGTTGTTCAGTATAATCTCCATATAAAAAATTTAAACTTACTCGATTTGATAACTCTCGTAACGCTGACATCATGAAGTTAAACCCACTTTGAGTGAAATATTTGTTCTTAACTGGATCAGTTTGTTCTGGTGTAAATATGAAAGTAAAGTATATTTTAGTAATATTAGATTCAGTTATAAAATCAAGCAATTTATATATCGCTAAATTATCGCGTAACCGAAAATCTCTTCTAAATATATAAATAACTGACATTAATGTGTATATATTAGTCTCATAATAATATTAGTCTTATAAATATTACATACAAAAAAAGTAATGATAATGAAAGTTAGTTTATTTATTAGTAATACCCTCCATAATACAAACCATCCGAGTATGGGTCTTCAGGATAGTAATCTTCGTATCCACCTGTTATTTTTTTAGGAGATAAGTTACTTAATATATTGTCTATTTTTGCGTACAACTCTTTATTCATCTTGCTAAGTTTGATATAATTTTTATGATCATATAAGTTTTGTAATTGAGTAACTTTACTATCTAAATAAGTATTAAGAAACTCTTCATTTTGCATCTTAATACCTTTATTATTCTTTCTATCGAAGTAATTTATTGGTTTAAGATGATCATATACGTATGAATTATTTGACATGAATGTTGGTTTCGCAAAATCAAAGTTACTGTTATCATTGGGTATATAAAACAAATTATCAGTTTTAGGATCTTCGAGTTTAATCTTGTTGTTACTAAATTTATAATTACGATCAATAACTATTATTATTTCGGGTCCTTCTTTTATCATTTTAAGAGATGGTAATACTGTGAGTCTATCATCCGATATTTCTTTTTTATACTTAGATTTAAGTGATGACATTAACGAATTTTTAGATCTATCATCACTCGCACATGCTACGTAAATTATAGTTTGTTCTTTAATAGGTCGAATATGTTTAATATCTTCTAATTTACTTCTATTTAATCCTATTTTACCATGTTGCACATTTGATGGTTGGCTAATTTTTGATTCAGCACTAATTTTGGGCAATTCTTGTTTATTAGAAGTTTTTGGTTTACTTAGTGTAGTTAAGTTTTTCATAAAATCTTTATGACTTACATTTGGATCACCTCCTCCATTAAGAATAAATGCATTGTTATCATTTTCAATATACTTAATTTCAAATTCGTCATTTATAAGTTTATTGTTAGTAAGTTTAATATTAGTATGTTTGTCATTGTTGTTATTTTTAGTATTACTGATATATTTAGGAATATCGTTATTTTTAGTATTACTAATATATTTAGGAGTATCGTTAACTTTAGTATCGTTATTTTTAGTATCGTTATTTTTAGTATCGTTAATGTCGGAAGATGTATCTTTTAAGTTAGATTTTTTGCCTCCTGTAAATTGTTGTTTAATTTGCTTATCTTTTGTTAATATTAATTTGGATTTTTGGTTATCATCGAATGTAACCAATGCTTGAGTTGGATACACGCGTTTTAAATAATCATCATACTTAAGAATCAGATTCATGGGTATATATATTTGGTATAATATTAAATTTTTCTTTTAATATTTTTAATAATTTATCATTAAATTTTAAATCGAATGATGCAAATTTCTTGGCATATTTATTGATCATATCATAATTTACTTTGCCTAATTTTTCTTCATAATCTCGTAAAACATAATTATATAATAACATTTGTGGAATTTCTTTTTCCATACTTACATAATTTTTCAATTGTAATGTTTGAGAATAATTCTCTTCAAAGTTATATTTAAGGACTGCCATAGTTTGAAAATGCATTCCATCAAGGTCGGCATACTCAACCAATGTTGCAATACTATCATTAATAACCCTATTCATAGCTATATAAGGACCTATACCCCAAGTATGTTGGGGCGACGGACTATTTAGCAAAATAATAGTATCAGGAGTTGCATATTTTTTAAAATTAATGAAATATCTATATATGGATTCAAATTTTCTGCTTTTATTAAATGATATAATATCAAATTTAATATTGGGACAATATTTTTCAAGGTATTTACTTGGATATTTAGTTTTTTCAGTAACCATTAAATGTCTACCCGGATATTTTTCATCTATAAAATTTTTACCATACCAATAATGTTGGTAATAAAATTTATCTATAGTCAATACTTTTGCGTTAGTTGTGTTAAATACATTCAATGATACAAATCCAGACGAAAAACCTATATCTAATATATTTTTGAAATCCGTACGCAAATATCTGTCCCATAATTGAGTCATTAGAACGGATACAGGGAAATTATACATACGATAAGCTGCCATTGTATTTTCTCGAGTGAATACGACTGCTTTTATATTATAATTTGCATAAAATTCAAACAAATCATTTCTATCAGTACCAAATTCTGATATATGTTTTGTTGAATAAGTTAAATAATTACCATTGTCACTGTCTATTTGAGCTCGCGATGATATATTTGCATTTTCTTCAGTTCTTGTTCCACTAGTATGATACTTAAATAACGATTCTGCAAAACCTTTATATGTTGGATCCTTCCAATTACGAAATAAACGATCTAATATTTCTAACGACATGATTCTATATATTTATATTAAACTTTTCTTTAATAAGTTTTATTAATTCTTTATCTATTCTAATGCCTTCAGCCATTAACTTTTGTATATACGTTTTGATCATAAAATTGTCAGCAAATTGATCTTCTTGTCTTTCTTGAATGAATTTTCTTAATTCACTCAATGGTATCCCAGATTCTATCTCTTTGTATATGCTAAGTTTCAAGTTATTTTGTTCTGATTTTATGTCGCCAAAATTATATTTTAAAATAGCTATACCATTAGTAAAATGTTTATCAGTTTTATTATGTTCTATAAAATTTAAAATATTATTGTGAATAAGTTTTTTCATAACCATATATGGATACAGTCCATAACTGGTATGCGGACATACTTTATTTATTATAACAATTGTATTTTCATGAGAATACTCTTTTATTTTAGTTATTATATTGTATAAATTTGGACAATTAGTATTAATTATAACTAAATCATACTTAAATAAAATTGGTTGTCCAAAATGAATAGAATTAATTACTTCGTGGGGTAATCCCGTTAACATAATATGTCTAGTAGGAAATAATTCATCTATAAACGCTTTAGCATACCAACTATATAAATTCTCATTATACTCTATTGAAGTAACTTCGATATGTGGTAGTCTATGTAATAAGAAACCGGATATTTCGCCTGTATTAAAACCTATTTCTAGCATATTTTTAATATTTTTTTTAATATATTTATCAAAAAGTTCAGTATTAATGTAATCGTCTATAATACGATACTTATATTTGCCAACTTTAGCGAAATTATAATCTCTATGAAAATCATATAAGTTATTAATTGGATCTTTATAATGAGTTATGACATATGGGTTAGGTTTTATATATTTCATTTGTTCCATATCTTTTCTAGTTTTATTTTTCATTAATTTATTTCGTTTTAATTCAATATTTATAACAGGTGGATAATCTTTAATTTCCAACCCAATATAATTAGGATTTTTCCAATCATTCAATAAACTATCTATTACTTGTAGGGACATAACTTTTATTATTTCTCTTTTATATAATAATTATATAAAATATATACTAAAAGAAAATGGAAACTAAAATATATAAATCATTAGAAAATACGAATTACAACAAAAATGATAAAGATTTACTTAAAGAAAAAATAGATGAAGCTTTAAAAAATCCTTCAAAAACAGATTGTATTAACCAAATTGATAATATTGAAGATATGCTAAAACACTCATACGATAAGTTATATAAACCTAATGTTTATAATCCACATCGTAAAGATTTTCTTAATGATTTACGATTTCTCAATAAATTTGTTAAATTTGCTTCTGATACAAAAAAACATTTTATAATATATTTAGGACCAAGCTACCATGTTTATGAATTATCTAGATACTACCCAAATGTGACATTTATAATAATACAAGAAGAAGGTCAAAATATATATATAACAGACTTATTGGACCACGGTTTATTAATTAAACAAACTGATTATAATATTTATAAATTAGACGATATTGAAATATTAGAAAGATTATTACCAACTGAAGTTCGTATATTTACTATAAATGAAAAATGTAGTTTAAGTTTATTGTTGACTATAAAAGATTTATTACCATCAGATGCAACTATATTTTTGGTATCAAATTTGCAAATACCATCAGTAGATAATAATAATAATGAAGATCAATTTCAAAAAGAATTAAGACAAGAATATTACGCTAATCAATATAATGATTACAAATATATTAAGTCTCTATATGAACATTATTCATGGTTTAATAATTTTGGATTTGAAGGTATTATGCTAAATTTTCGAATACCATATGATAATAATCCAAAACAAAATACGGAACTAATTGAGAAAATACACTCAAATAATACAGAAATAGAATTTATTCCTAATGAATTATTGAAATTTGTAAATGGTACTTTATATTTAGAACCATGGGGTAACAAAACTTCAACCAACACTAAAATGATAATAGAAAAGGAAAATATACATGAACCAATCATATTCAAATTAAATGATTATTTAGGAGTAATGAACTACTATAATGTAGTTGACCGATTTATGCGTAAACATAATAATGATAGGAAGATGTATGATTATGGATATTGTGAATGTAACGATTGTTCAATAGAATTATCTATACTTAGAAATTATTTGTCTTATAATAATGATTATATTGTGAAAGAATTTAATATACCTAAAAAATATGATACCGAAGAAATATTGGAATTTATTAATAATAGATTATGTAATTTCATATACGAAACACAAGATTTCAAAACTCATGGAAAGTGGAGAAAAGGCTAATTATTTTTTTATTAGAATGCTTAAATTATTATATCTTCAGCAGGGATTATATCTTCTTCAGGAATTATGCTAAATTTTTCGCGTAATATATCTAATATTCTCTTATTAAAATTTAGTCCAAATTTTTTAAATTTTTTCTTATAATTGTTAACAAGTTGCTCACTAACTCTGTTAGTTTTATTTTCGTAATCTAATATTAAAAATGATATGAATTCAGTATATAACAATTTATACTCCATTTGTATGTATTGTTTTAGAGGCAATTTTTGAACATAATTTTCTTTGAAATTATATTTTAATATAGCTGCTGATGCATAATAAAATTCATCAGTTTGCACATGTTCTATTAATATAACTAAACCATCAGATATTGCCTTATTCATCGCCATATAAGCCCCGATACCCCAAGATTCATGAGGTGTAACTCCTTTTAAAAGAATTATAGTATCTTCAGTAGAATATTTTTTATAATATTTTAAATAATTATAAATATTAGTGAAATTCCTGCTTTTATTGATATATATAAAATTAAATTTAGTATCATGATAATGATCATCAATAAATGAATTTAAATATTTAGGAACTCCAACTAATAAAGTATGTCTGCCCGGGAATTTGGAATCTACAAAAATTTTGCCTAAATGATGATAATCAAAATTCATCTTATCTATAGTGATTATATTTGCTTTTGTATTTGATAACATATATAGAGTTACAAAGCCTCCTGTAAATCCTAATTCTAATATATTATTACTGCTAGAATCCATATATTTGACTAATAAGCTACGCCAATCATCATATGTGGTATGCATTAATTTATGTATATTGCGTTTTACTTGATTATCAACGTATGATGGTTTAATGTTGTGATCTTTGTAAAAATTTAGTAAATCATTATATTCACTTCCGTATGATTCGATTGATTTCTGACTTAAGTGAGTATATTTACTATTTTCTGTATCTAATGATGCTCTAAATGATCTTCTATAATCTATATCTTGGTTTGGAAAAACAAAATAATGTAACATTTCGTTAAACCCTGTATATTCGGGATTTTTCCAATTATCTAAAAGTCTATCTATAAGTTCTAGTGACATATTGTTATATATTTATGCCTAAATTTTCTTTAATATAATTCATTAAATGTTTATCTATAACTATATCTAAGTTTATTAATTTTCGTAAATATTTCTTAACAACTAAGTTACTAAATCCTATATCATTAGATTTATTGTATATGTACTCCTCAAATTCTCTCAGTGGTATATTTATTTCGATACTCTTATATATTTCATTTATAGGAGTTTCTGATTCAAATTTGATATTATCAGATTTATAGCGCAATATAGCAATACCATTGTTATATTTTTTATCAACTTTTATGTGTTTATCTAAAACTAAAATATCATCTCTTATCAATTTGAGCATTATTAAGTATTGTTGTAAACCTTGAGTGGTATGTGGATTAATATCATCCATTATCATTATTGTATTTTCATGAGAATAATTACGCAATGCGATGATACTATCGTAAATTTGGGTATATGAACTTTTAACCCAAATCATATCGTAACGTGTTTTAGAATTCTCTGAATCTCGTCTTAGGGGTACCGGGTTTATAATTGTACTATTAAGTAAGAAATGTCTTTTAGGAAATTTATAATCAATAAACAATTTACCATACCAGGTATAAACTTGATTCATTCTATCTAAACTTGTAATAGTTGCATTAGTATTCATTAATAATAAAGCAGATAACATACCCGAATTAAATCCGAGTTCGAGAATATTTTTAGTATTCTTCTTAACTAATTTACCTATAATAGATTCATATTTATAGCTATCATCTTCTATCTTATATCCATTCTTATCGCCCAAAATAAATCCATGATCTTTATAATAGTCTAATAATTGATTCTCATCATAATATGTGAGTTTATTCATATTAGGTTTCAAATATCTCGAATCTTCAATATCTTTGGCAATTTTATTATTGATAGCTTCAGTAGTTGTTATATTGTAGAATAATTCAGGATTATATTGCAGACCTTTATAATCGGGATCATCCCAAGATTCTATTAAATGATCTATTAATTCTAATGACATTTAACAATTATCTTTTTAAAAGTAGTATATATATATAATCTCTTTTATTTAATATTATGGAAGATAAAGTTTTAAGTACATATTATAATACCAGTGATGAAACATTAAAATTGGTTAATGATGCTTTGCATATTGCAGGAACTTCAGTATTGGAAGTCAGCGAAATTAGTAATAAATTAGAATATGATGATACTTTAGAATCTGTATATAAACCCAATGTACATATCTCCGAGAGAATGTTATTTATTAATGGTCTTAATTTCTTAAATTCGTTAGTTAAATATGGATCAGTAGAAGGTAAAAGAAGTTTTGTTGTATTTACAGGTGGCGCACCAGGATACTATCTGTACGAATTATCTAGATATTATCCGAATGTAGTATTTTTAGTTATAGATCCTGAACCAGTCAATACTTATATAAGTGATAACCTTATACAACCATATAATGAATACGTTAGGTTGCGGAGTGATGAATTAAATAGTCAAGAATCAACTAAAATTCATTACTTGAGAAACTTAGATACCTTACCAAGATTATTAGATACTCCGATACGTATTTTTGCGCTCAAACGAAAATGCACTTCTGAATTATTGGTAGAATTGAAGTTCATTTTATTAGATACTATGATATATTTTTGGTCCAATGAGTTTGAAATAGAACCAAAGAATAACGAACATACATTATTGGGTAATGACGAATCTGGGTATACTGATTATGATATTATTAAGAATATGGTAACTCAATATGACTATATCAAACATTTGCAACCGGATGCAAGTATGTTACGATTTAAAATACCAATATATGATATGGGGCCTAAACGATTGGGCCAATTTATGGAAACATTAAATGTAAATCAAGAATTAGATATATTGAATAACTACATGAAGAAAAAGATTGTATACCCAAAAGGTAAACTTATGTTGCAACCTTGGAATACAAAGAATTCAACTGAGACAAGCATTATAATTAAAAAAGAAAATATATTCACTCTCGCAGAATACAATATGCTGGAATATGATGCATTATTAAACTACTATAATTGTTTAGAAAGACCTGTTAGGAAACATAATAATGACGAAGGCTTCTATAAATATGGATATTGCGAATGTAATGATTGTGCTATTGAGTTAGCTGTATTTAAGGAGTATCTTGCAAATAACAGAGAGCATGCTAAGAAAGAATTTTCAATAAATGGTAGTATATATGAATTAATTGGTAATTTGTCTCAACGGCTAAATTACTTATTGGGTACTAAACTTGATATCCCAGGAGTACATGGGGTTAATCGATTTTGATTAAAAAATTAAAGTGCATCACTATCTATATCATATTTTTCTTTAAGAAGTTTTTTTAGACCTTCATCAAAAATTAATCCAAATTTAGCAAATTTACGTTTGTATTTGGCTACTAATTCTTTGGTAACTAAATTAGTGTTACCCTCTATATCGTTAGTTACGAAAATGTAGAATTCGTTCATGGGCATATCTTTTTCGAATTTTATGTATACTTTTGGATTAACCTTTTGCATATACCCCGATGTGAAATTATATTTAAGTATTGCTAAATTCGTAGTTAAATAAGATTCTGGTTTATATTGGAACATATCAACGAATGTAATTACACCTTCATTAAGTAACTTAAGCATTGCTACATAAGGACCGATTCCCCAAACTCTATCTGGATTTACTCCATGTAGAAATATTATAGTATCTTCATGAGCATACTTTCTGAAATTAATAAAATAACTATATATTGTTTGATATCTTACACTTTTTCTCATATATATATAATCAAATTTGATATCAGGCATTGTTATATCTAAAATTTTATGACTTTGAGATAATCTACCATTGAGTAATAAGTGTCTATTTTGAAATTTACTTTCTATAAAATTTTTAGAATACCAACTAAAATCTCTTACTAAATTATCGAAAGTAATAATGTAAGCATTACTTCTATTTAAATATTCTACAGTATTATATCCTCCAAAAAATCCCAATTCTAGAATATATTTAGCATTCTTGAAATATTGTTCCAAAAAATATATTTCTTCCATAGGAGTAGGAGCAGGTATTCTGTATGCAAGTATTTGAACTCTATCGTGTCTCACGATTTTAAAATTACGGTCATCATAAAATTGTAACAAGCCATTCCTAGTAGGTTCATAATCATCTAACTTTTTTAGACTAGGTTTTAAATATTTACCATTATGAGAATCTACCATTATTCTATTAATTAATCTCATATCTACTGAGTTTTCTACAAATGGGGCTGATAATCGTTCATTATTACCTTTATATTCCGGATCTTCCCAACCTCTTAATATTCTATCAACTAATTCTAGAGACATTAACTACTCGATTTGATTATATAATCTGGAATTAAAATATTAGCTTTAATTAATTTTTCGGTATATTCCCTTATAATGTCTTCATCGTAGTTAGTATCACTAATTTTATGGTGGATAAATTGTTGCAATTCTCGCAATGGTATATTCATTTCTATATTTTTATATACATTTTTATTAACTGGGACCCGCTTATCTTCTTCAAAATTAAATCTAAGTATTGTAATACCATTTCTATAGGTTGATCCTATTTTAAGATGATCGATATATATTACTACATTATCCTCCAGTAATTTTAACATAGCAAGATATGAACTGACACCCCAAGAATTATGTGGGGCTACGTTATTCAGCATGATAAATGTTTCAACATGTGAGTATTTTTTTAAATTTAGTATAATATTATATATATTCTCGTTATCTCGAGTTTCATTAAACCAAATTAGATCAAACTTAATGGTGGGTTTTAAATCAAAATTTAAAGTTGCAATACTATCTTTTTGAGGTCCGATTATTGACATACACCTATTGGGATATTTCTCATCTATAAAAGTTTTCCCATACCAATTATAAGTTTTATCAAATGGATCGAATGTAATGATCGTAGCTTTAGTTGTAGCCGCAAAATTCAAACTTGTAAATCCCCCTCCGAATCCTATTTCTGCGATATAGTTTAAGTTATTCTTCATTGCAGGGTTAAGTTGCGAAATGAATTTATTTATTGCTTCTAATTCACCTTCAAAGGAATCTAAGTCTATTTTATAAATATATTGTATGGATTTATTTGGACTAATAATCATATTATATTCTTTGTAAAAATCTATTAAATCTTGTATTTGATTTCCATATTCGTTTAATTTTTTTACGCTTTGTTTCAAATATCTAGTTTGTTCAAAGTCTTTAATTATACGCTCTTTAATATAATCATCATGTGTATACTGTGTATCATTTTCAATATCGTAAAATAAGAATCCTTTATAATCCTTTGATTCCCAACTTTCTAGTATGAAATCAATTAATTCTAAAGACATTTTTTTTAAAAAGTAATATTATGTAGAAGTATATATATAAAACAAAATGAATGAAAAAATATTAAAAACTTACAATGGATTCGATAATGATATTATTAAATTAGTTAATGAAGCTTTGAATGAAAGTGGAACACCAGTTATAACATTAGATCAAGTACGCAATAAAATAGAATACGATGACAAATATGGTAATGTATACAAACCTAATATACATATTGGACAACGTAAATTAATGCTAAATGAGATACAATTTTTGAACAAATTCATTCGATTTTCTACGATATCTCAAGTGAGACAACATTTTGTAATATATGCAGGCGGTTCACCAGGTCATCATATGTACGAATTGTCTCGATATTATCCTAATGTTACCTTTATTATTATTGACCCTAGTAGACATCAATCTTATGTATCTGATAGTCTTGTAGTATTCAATAACAAATTTTGCAAGTACGTGCGTTCTATTTATTATGATACTAAGAGTAAATATATTCATGACTTATTAGAATTAGAATCTATTGGTGATTTACTAAATACTGAAATACGAATATTCATTATTAACGAATTATGCACATCAAAATTATTATTGAACATTAAGAATATTATTACTTCTAATTTGCTCACGTCTCCTATGTTTTATTTCTGGTCTGATATAAGAACTGATAATGCAGAAGCGGGTAAATATGGTAGAAAAGAAACTAAAACTCGTGAGGAACTTAAAAGAGAAAAAGAACAAGAAAAAGCAGTATCAGTAACAGACGGTGATATATTATGGAATTTAGCAATGCAGTATAATTGGATTAAAGATTTGCAACCAGAAGCTTCAATGTTAAAATTCAGACTACCTTTTTACACTAATGATATAGATAATCTTAAACTATTTATGAGTGAGAATATAGGTAAAGATGATTTTGAGCAATGTCCAGAATTGCGTATTGCGGAAACTTACAAAGATAAAAAATTGTATTACCCAAAAGGTAAAATATATATCCAACCTTGGCAACCAAAATCATCAACTGAGAGCCGATTAGTAATAAAGAAAAAGAATATCAATAGTTTAGAATTTTATGATGCGATAGAATATGATGCATTATTTAATTACTATAATTGTATTGAGAGACCAATAAGGAAACATAATAATGGTACTGATTTTTACCAATACGGATATTGTGAGTGTAATGATTGTTCAATAGAATTAGCTATTTTAAAAGATTATTTGTTACATAATATGATTTTTATAATGAAGGAATTTAAAATACCAAAACAATATAATTTAATAGAGGTTATTGGTAATATATCCATTAGATTGGCTTATCTTCTTGGTACAAAATTAGAAATACCAGGAGTACATGGTATTAATAGGTATTAATAGGTATTAAATTGGTTCGGATTTAACTTGACCATTATCTACTATAATTCCATAATATTGTTTAAGATCTTTTAATAATACTTCACTTAAAGGTATTTTTTCTTTTAACAATTTTTTAACGTAGTATATTACCATATCTAAATTAAGTCTTGTGTCATTATTTGTCGAATTTCTAATATGATATATTAATTCATGTAATGGAATTTCTATTTCTATTTCTTTGATTATATTTAATGGTAGTTTATTGTATGATTGTTTAGTGTTAGCATACGAATTAGAAGAGAATTTGGGTGGAACATTTTTATCAAAATTATATTTGAGTATCGCCAATCCATTAGTATACTCTCCATAAAATCCAGGAACTTTTATATGTTCTATGAATGTTACAATATTGTCTTCTAATAATTTATTCATACCAATATAAGGACCGTGACCCCATGCTCTATGCGGAACTACGGCTGTTATAATTATTAAAGTATCGGGATGAGACCATTTTTTACAATCTTTAATTATATCATATACATCTTGATATTGTCTACTTCCAGCATAATGAATCAAATCAAACCTAATATTGGGTGAGCTATATTCCATAGTTTTAATTGTTGCCAAAGTATTACCCATATAAAATAAATGTCTATTCGGATAATTATAATCAATAAACATTTTAGCATACCAAGAATGTTCAAATCTATATAATGAATGAGTTAATACGTATGCCTTAGTATTTTCTAACATTTCCACTACAAATGAGCCGCTTCCAAATGCGATTTGTAAAATATATTCCATATCCATATTTAAAAATTGACGTAGTGTTTCATATTCATTCGGATTATCACCACCTGGTATTTTATATGCACGAATTTTCTCTGCGGGATGAGCTATTTTAAAATTTCTATCAGAAAGAAAATCAGATAATCCTTGTCTATTTTTACTATAGCTACTGATAGATTTTAATACAGGTTCTAAATATTGTACTTGTTCTATATCTAACTTCATTTTCTCCAATATTTCAGAATCCATAGTAGGTAACCTAAATTCAGTACGAGGTAATACTTCATTAAATCCTGAATATTCCGGATCTGACCAATTACTAATAACCCTATCTATAAAGGGTATTGACATATTTTTTTACTATTATAATATATAAGTGAGTAAAAATAAAAATGGAAAATAAGTTATTTAAATCTTGGGAAAATTCGGACCAAGAGATATTGAAATTACTTAACCACACTTAAAATAATTCTGGGCCTGCAGTTATCAAATTATCTGACGTAAAACATAAAATACCTTATATAGAAAATCAAAATAATAAAAGATATAGACCTACTGTTCATATTGGTCAACGCAAATTGTTTATGAATGAGTTACAATTCTTAAATAATCATATTAAATTTGTGAATGTTTCCCAAACTAGACAACATTTTGTAATATATGCAGGTGGCTCACCAGGTCATCATATGTATGAATTATCTCGATATTATCCTAATGTTACATTTATTGTTATAGATCCTAGTAGACATCAATCTTATTTATCTGATCATTTGATAGTAGAAGAAAATAAGAAACCATTTTATAGACGTGTTATATATTATGAAGTAGATAACGATTATATGCATGATTTATTAAATGTATCTAGTTTAAGTAAGTTATTGAACAGTAGAATACGTATATTTGTTATCAAAGATTATTGCTCACAAGACTTATTAATGCAAATTAAAGCAGAATTACCTCAAGAAAGTAACATTTATTTATGGTCTGATATAAGAACTGATAACGCAGAAGCGGGTAAGTTTGGTAAAGATGTCCACGAATTTAGAAAATATGTGAATAAAAATAGCACCCAAAAGACTGAATATAAAGTAACTGATGGTGATATATTATGGAATTTAACAATGCAATATAAGTGGTTAAAAGTATTAGAACCGGAAGCATCAATGTTCAAATTTAGATGTCCATTTTATACTGACGATTTAGACAATCTTCAAAAATTTATGGATGAAGATATAGGTAAAGATGATTTCGAAAAGTGCCCCGAGTTAAATATTATTGAGAATTATAAGAGTAGAAATGTATTATATCCGAAAGGAATTATATTCATACAACCTTGGCAAGGAGTATCATCAACTGAGAGTCGATTAGTAATAAAAAAGAAGAATATACATAACTTAGTATTGTATAATGCATCTGAGTATGATAATACTTTTAACTATTATAACTTAATGGAACGTGTTGTACGAAAACATAATAACGGAGCTGAGTTTTATAAATATGGGTATTGCGAATGTAATGATTGTGCAATTGAATTGGATACATTTAAAGAATATCTCAAGATACATGAGAACAATAATTATATTAAAGAAGAATTTTCAATACTCAGACATTTGAATGTAACAAAAACAATAGGAAATATGGGTATCAGACTAATGTGTATTTTGGGAACTAGACTAGAAGGTGCGAATGAACATGGTATCAATCGGTATAAATTGAATAATGATCAATAAGATAATTTTTTAATGTTTTATCAATCTCAACACCAGCATCAATTAATCTGCGCAAATATAATTCGACTAATTCTTTTTCAACAGGTTCATCGTTTCTAAAATTATCTATAATAAAATTAGTAAATTCGTACAAAGGCATTTTCAATTCGATGTTTTTATATTCAATTAGCGGTAATTTAGCTGAATATTCTTTATTATTTTTGTTGAATTTCAATATAGCTATACCATTAATGTAACTATCTTCTTTGTTGTTGATTTTAATATGTTCTACAAAACTAAGTATACCATCAGATATAAGTTTATTCATAGCTACATAAGGGCCCGTACCAGATGGTATATGTGGACAAACTCCATCCAACATTAATATAGTATTCTCATCTGTATATTTCATACAATTCAATATTTCTTCATATATTTCATAATATTTTCTACTATTATTGTAGTGTATTATATCAAATTTAATATGAGACTCATTATCTAAAGAAAAATTTGGTATAGAATTTTTAGTTAAACCAAATATTATACAATGTCTATCTCTATATAATTCATCCAAAAAATGCCTACCATAGAAACTATACTCTTGTTTGAAATCGGAGAATATTACTAACTTAGCATTACTATTTTCTAAGAAATTTAATGATCTTAATCCTTCACCAAACCCTACTTGCATTATAAATTTAATATTATCTTGGTGTAAGTATTTATTAATCTTATCTAATTCATCTTGCTCTGGGAATGGCATCATTCTATAAGCATTCATTACTTCTCTTGGATGGGCTTGTATAAAGTTATGATCTTTGTAAAATTTTATTAGACCTCCTTTATCTTTTGAATATTCGCTCATTTTTATTATACTTGGTTTAAGGAATCTAATTTGTTCTATATCTTTGATCATTTTTTTATTAATGTCTATATCCAATGTTGATTCTTTATATTTATGAAAACTAAGTTGTTCTATAATACCTTCGTAATCTGGGTCTTCCCATGATGCTAATATTCGGTCAATTAATTCTAAAGACATTAGGTAATATATACAAATAAAAAAATAATTTTAATATCTTGCACCTGCATATGCTGTAATATATTGTCTCTC
>Ga0154020_10000326_pt1 | contig 57548 bp, 48 predicted proteins | sample Klosneuvirus_201_FD_109709 | JGI IMG/M metagenome (GOLD analysis project Ga0154020, IMG submission 109709) | Active sludge microbial communities from wastewater, Klosterneuburg, Austria - Klosneuvirus_20160825_MG | ecosystem: Engineered > WWTP > Aerobic digester > Activated sludge | place... | reverse complement strand
GAAGTGATAGAAGGCCGCGAGCGCCTTGCCGAGTGCGAGCCCGGAGTCCTTCGCGGCGGGCTGCACGAACAAGTGCGTGAACGGCGTCTGCGCGAGGATCTTGCCGTTCGCGACGGAGTTGAGCGCGATCCCGCCCGCGAGGCACAAGTTATCGGAGCCGATCAACCGATGCGCGAGCTTGCAGTAGTGCATCACGCACCGCTCGAGGATGGTCTGCGCTGCAAACGCGACATCCGCGCGCGCCTCGAACGTGTCACCGTGCGCCGCGATGTCGTCGCGAAGCATCTTCTGATAGCCGCGATCGAACTCGATCCCACCGTCGTCGAGGAACTTCACGTATGCGAGCAGCGGCTCGAGCAGACGATCCGTTCCGTACGGTGACAGCCCCATGGTCTTGCCGCCGTCGAGGACCTTGAACCCGGAGTACACGGTGCAGTCCGTGTAGAAGTTGCCGGGCGAGAAGTGAACCGCGCAGTCATCGGGGACGTCCGCGAACTGATACGCCGGCGAGTGCATGGTCCGTACGTGACGCAGTTGACGTCCCTTGCCGTGCCAAAGGCTCACGGTCTCGCGAGCGTGCGGGTTATTCGGATCGCGATCGCCGAAGTTGTCGAGGACCAGCACGGCCGACTCTGCGAAGCCCGATGGATAGAACGCGCTCGCCGCGTGCTGCTCGTGGTGCGTGAACTTGACGACGAGATCCTTCGGATCGTCGAGCCGCTTCGCGCCGGGCAGGTTGCAGGTCATGGTTACGTCGACATCGGCGACAGCCTTCCCCGCGGCGCGCAACAAGTACTCGATCGCTTGCGTGGCCGTCTGCCGGACGTGGTCAGGACGGTGTGCGACGCGGTTGTCCAAGTACTCGCGGGTCAACAGCTCGTGGTCGCACGAGTGTTTGATGCGGCTCAGTCGCTCGAGCTCGATCGCGTACATCCGGCCGTCGGCGATGAGCGCCGCGGCGCTGTCATGCGCGGCGAGGTAGAGCGAGAGAACGTTCATCCCGGGACGATAACATCGCCGCGCCAAATACCGCGGCCCTCCAATCACCTCCCGAGAGCACTCATGTCATCATGGCTCGCATGGCAGAGGCGAACAAGAAGCTCGCGAGGCGCGTCGTCGAGGAGATGCTCGTCGGGAACCCCGAGCTAGCGAAAGAGCTCTTCACTCCGGCATTGGCGGACAAGCAAGCAGGACTCGCGAAGACCCTGCTGGCCTCGTTCCCCGACCTCGAAATGAAGGTCGATGACACGATCGCCGAAGGCGACAAGGTCGCGGTTCGCTGGTCGGCGCGCGGAACGCAGCGCGGCCCGTTCCTCGGCATCCCGCCCACCAATACGCGCGTGATGTGGAGCGGCACGACGATCGAGACGATCGCGGATGGCAAGATCGCTGATTCGAAGACGAGCTGGGATTTGTTCGAGCTCGTGCAACAGCTGCATAAAGCCGCCAAGGGTTCCTGATCTGTTGTCCGGATCGCGGACACCCGCGAGGAGTGAGTGATGGCGCTGAAGATCGCGATGGTTGTTCCCCCGGCGGTCGACTTGAATACGCCGTACGCCGCGGCACCGCGGCTCGTTGCATGGCTACGTCAACTCGGGCACGAGGTGGTTCCGATCGACATGAGCCTCGAGATCAACCTCCGGGTGTTCTCGCCCAAGGGCCTCGCGCGCATGTTCGATGCGATCAATCCGGCCGAGGTGACGAACGAGTACCGGAACGTCTACGAGAACCGAGACCGCTACATCCAGCTCGTCGACGACGCGATCGCCGTCTTGCAGCAGCGAGACATGGCGGCCGTGTATCGGATCACGATGGGCTCGTATCTTCCCGAGGGACCGCACTTCCGCCGTCCCGACGTCCAGGCGAGCAAGAAGAACCCCGCTGCGTGGAGCCACGGCGACCTCGCTCGGCACCTCGTGTCGGTGATGTTCGCCGATCTGACGGAGCTCTTCCGCAGCACCATCACGCGCCACTTCGGAATGCATCGCTACGCGCACACGCTCGGATGGGCGCCGCCTAGCTTCGATCCTCTGGCCGAAGAGCTCGCGCGTCCGCCGAACGTGTACGAAGAGATGATGTTCGAGCTCGCGGACGAGCTGTTCCCGAAAGATCTCGACCTCGCCTGCTTCACGTGTCCGTTCCCGGGCAACTTGGTCGGCGCACTGTTGCTCGGTCGGTGGATGGCAACGCACCGGCCGAACGCGAAGCGTGCTTTCGGTGGCGGCTATCCGTCCACCGAGCTTCGCGAGCTCGAAGAGCCACGCGTGTTCGACTACATGGACTACATCGTCATCGACGACGGAGAGCTGCCGCTCAAGCAGATCTGCGCACGACTCGAAGGTCGGGTCGAAGAGCCGCTCCACAACACGTTCATCCGAGAGAACGGCGTCGTGCGGCTCGAGAAGTCGGATCTCCCGGCGATTCCGTTCAAGGATTTCCCAACTCCGAGCTACGAGGGCTTCAAGCTCGAGAAGTACATCCACATGGTGTTCCGCGAGAACATCGTGCAGCGCGCGAGCGAAGGCACGTGGCTCAAGATCACCGCCGCGCACGGGTGCTACTGGAAGAAGTGCACGTTCTGCGACATCAGCTTGCCGTACATCGCGGACTACGACCCGATGCCGGCGCAGCTGCTCGCCGACCACATGGACAAGCTGAACCAGGAGACGGGTCTATCGGGGTTCCACTTCACCGACGAGGCCGCGCCGCCCGCGTTGCTCATCAACCTCGCGCTCGAGCTCGTGCGCCGCAAGCGCAGCTATCACTGGTGGGGCAACATCCGCTACGACAGCGCGTTCGAGCCCGATCGCTGCCGGCTCCTCGCGGCCGCGGGAATGATCATGGTCACCGGCGGCATCGAGACCGCGAGTGATCCGGTGCTCGAGAAGATCCAGAAGGGCGTCACCGTCGCGCAGCTGGTCAAGGTGCTCCAAGCGTTCTCGGAGGCCTCGATCGGTACGCACGGATATCTGATGTACGGCTTCCCGGGCGAGACCACGCTCGACGCGATCAACGGTCTCGAGGTGATCCGTCAGTTGATGCGCCTGCGCTTGTTGCAGAGCGGGTTCTATCACCAGCTGTCGGTCACGGTGCACTCGCCCCTCGGCAAGAAGCCCGACCTGTTCAACATCCGCCTCAAGACGCTTCAGCACCGCGGATTCGCGCGCAACCAGATTCCGTTCGAGTACCTCGACAACGCACTTCGCACCGAGCAGATCTTCGAGCGCATCGTCGAAGCGCTGGAGTGGTACCAGCGCGGCGTCGGCCTCGATCAACCCGTCCACGAGTTCTTCAAGGGCATCCCGGTCCCGGCGTCCACCGTCGCGCCGAACTTCGTCGAGGAAACGCTGAAGCAGCCGCATCCCGGCGCGAAAGCGCGCAATCGCATCGCGTGGCTCGGTGGAGTCCCGCGATGGACGCGCGGCCAACTCTCGGTGCGCGCCGTCGACGGCGTCACCTACTCGCGCGCGGCTCCGAGCTGGATGGCGGAGAACCTCCGCAAGTGCCACCCCGCCGCGTGGGGCGAGCAACCGCCGGCCAAGTCGGAGTTCGAATCGCAGGACTGGTTCGAATCGTTCCGGCCGCTCGGCCTCGTCGTCGTCTAGCCGAAGCGCGACGCTCCGACCAGGTCAGCCCGCGGGACGAGACGCGCTTACCAGCTGAGAACCGACGACACGGCGCTCGCGCCGAGGTCGTACGCACCACCGGCGATGTTGCCGGCCGTGGACAGCGCGGCGCTGCCCGCGTTGCCGATCCCGGAGATCACGTTCGCGCCGACATCGTACGCGTCGTTCGCGAGTCCGCCGACCGCGTCCACCGCGTCGGAGCCGAACTGGTACGCGCTGCGTCCCATCGCGCCGACGTCGATCGTCATGTCGGCGGACAGCGAACCGCCGTAGCCGAGCGCCGCGAACATCTTTCCACCGACGTGGAACTTGCCGTCCTTGTAGCTGATGTCGCCTTCGGCACCGATACCCGCGCCGGCCATCAACGAGCCGCCGGCCTTCGCGCCGAGGGGTCCGAGGTTGCCGTGGACATCGGCCGCGGCTTCGGCACCCGCGAACGCACCGATGTCGCCCTTCGCGCCGATGAACTCGGGACCGAGCCCGATCTGTCCGCTCGCGCCGGCCTTCACGCCCGCGAACGTGTCGCCGTGAACACCGATGCCGGCGTTGTAGTCGACGCCGCCGACCTTCACGGAGTTCGTCTTCGTATCGGCATCGCCCTGCGCGTAGACACCGGCCTTGCCGCCGATGCCGCCCTGCGCGTTCAGACCCTTCGCTGTATCGAGGCCGAAGCTGCCGCTCGCTCCACCGCTCGCGACCCAACCGGCCTCGGCCGACGCCGAGTCCAAGCCGTCCTTCGATGCGTGCGTGGCGCGCCAGCCACCCTTCTCTTCTGCGCCCCACTGACCTTCCCAGCCGGCGATGCCCATCGAGCCCTTGCCGTTGTGGCCGACTTTGAACTTCGCCTGCGGGTCGTCGACCATCTCGCCTTTGACGGGATCCCACTTCTGGCCCGCGAGACCGGTCCGCCCCGAGTAGCTTCCGTACTTGCTCGACCGGAACGAGCCCGAGTCGTTGTAGTCCGCGCCGTCGGCCTTGGCCTTCGCGCCGGCATCCGACTTGTCGAGCACGCCCGACTTGTTGTTGTAGCCCGACGAACGCGGATCGTATCCAGCCTTGGTCGGATCGCCGTTGCCGATCTTGTCCAAGCTCGGCTGCCACACGGTGGGGGCCTTCGATGCCTTGACCCGCGTGTCTTTGCCTTCTTTACCGAGGATCTTCGCCTCGACGTCTTCCTTGCGGTTTCCGTACGAGCGACCCGTCGCGCTCCAGTTGTTGTACTCGGGCAGCTTGAAGCCGCCCTTGTCATCCATCCCGAAGCCCTGGCTCTTCTTCGTGCCGACGACGTCGGTCTTGCTGAAGTTGCCCTTCTTGTTCAACAGATCGCTCGCGGTGTCGCCACCCGTGGGCCGGGGGAGCTTCTGCTCGTATCCGGTGAGCGTTGCATGGTCGATCCGGCTCTCGAGCGTCCCGCCCTTAGATGGATCCTTCTCTGGCCCCTGGCCCACTCCGAGCATCTTCGCCCACGGAGCGAGGCCCGTCGCCTTGGCCCACGCGCTCTCTCCCCAGTACGACTGCGCCGGAGCTCCCGCACCACCACCTCCTCCTCCTCCAGCAGCCGGTGCCGGTGCCGCGGTCTGAGCGGGCGCAGCATTGCCGCCGCCTCCGCTACCACCGCGGAACCAATTCATCACGGAGCTCGCGCCGTCAGAGATACCGTCGAACCAAGACATCGTTACTCCGTGCGTGTAGAGGTGTAGCCAATAGAATACGCGATCCGCCGATCGCACCTTCCTCCAAACGAGATCTTGTTCGCTGGCTGGTCGTTACCTACTCGGCCCACTCGGAGAACACCTCGATCGACGCTTTACTTACTTGGGGTTCGGCGGGCGGCGCTGGCAACGGAACGATGGTCTCGACGACTTCCTCGAGGAGCCGCATCGATTCGTCGAACAGACGCGGGTCACACGTGATGCGAATCGGATAGCAGTACGCCGCATCGACGACCGTCGCCTCCAGTATGCGAATCTCGCCGCCGGCGAGCGCCCCCGTGTACGACCACACGCGGACCTCGCGTTCGTCCGCCCGATAGTAGACCGCCGGTCCGCGTGGCGGAGTGACCATGAACTCCGGCGCGATGCTCTCGAACCGCCGGCGGCGCAACGTCGCCTCTTGCTCGGGCGGACACGCGTCGAACACCCGCAGGACGTGATACGCGCGTGCACACACGGGGCTGACCCACGTGGTCGATCCGGATCGAACGAGCGCTCCCCACTCGGCGGGAGGCACGTAGTAAAACGGACGAGCTCGACGCGCTCCATACCCGAGCGCCGATTGATACGCGACCGCGCGCACCGCGAGCGCGAACGCGTCGAACTGATCGGGCGAGACGCACTGCCCTTCAATCCGCATGTACGTCTCTGCGCCGAGGACGAACGCGAGCGAGCGCAACATGCGCCCGCGCTGCGCGTGCGCGACCGCGAAGTACTCGCCCTCGTCGGTGATACCGAGCTCCGGCCACGCATCTTCGAGCTCGGCGAACATCTCCGGAAAATTGCGCTGTGGCGTCAGGCCCGCGCTGATCCGGATCCAGCCCGCGTCCGGGTCGAGTCGCGCGATCAGAACGGCATCTCCGCCCGAGGATGCTCGACGCCACGTGTGCGGCGGCAACGTCACCGGAGCTCGCAGCAACGGCGGCTTCGCACCGAGGATCTCGGCGAGGCAGGTCGGCCGATCCTGCGAGAAGTCCGGCATCGCGCGATACAGGATCGCGATGACCTCGTCCTTCCACTCCGCGACGTCACCGTCGGTGCAGCGCACGATCACCGTCGCGCTGAGATCGAGGAACGTGTAGTACGCGACGAGTCGAGACTCGGTCCCGACCTTTCCCTCGACGGTCAACGCGGTCCACGAACCGATGGTCTTGATCTGCCCGGTAACGAACTTCGACGGATCGGGATCCTCGTCGAGGTCGTACACCGACGACGATCGCTCGTCCGCGTGCACGAGCGCAGACCACAGCCACTTGAGAGGCTCGAGCTTCGCTCCCTCGATCGGCATCACGATCATCGAGAGGTCGCGGCTCGGCGCCTTCAGCAGCTCGCCCGAGACAAGCTGCTGACGGAGCCACCCCGGCGGAGTGGGTACCGTCAGTTTCATGCGGCGGACGGTATCATTGTGTCGAGAGACAGACTCTGGACCGAACCACCCGTCGCAAGACTACTACCAGCTGAGAACGGACGACACGGCGCTCGCGCCGAGGTCGTACGCACCGCTCGCGACATTGCCGACCGTCGAGATCGCGGCGCTACCCGCGTTGCCGATCGCGGAGACAGCCTGCGAACCGTAGTCGTAGGCGGTCGAAGCTGCATCGCCGACCGCGTCCACAGCATCGGAGCCGAACTGATACGCGCTGCGTCCCATCGCGCCGACGTCGATCGTGATGTCGCCGGAGAGCGAACCACCATAGCCGAGCGCCGCGAACATCTTTCCACCGACGTGGAACTTGCCGTCCTTGTAGCTGATGTCGCCTTCGGCGCCGATACCCGCGCCGGCCATCAGCGAACCACCGGCCTTCGCGCCGAGTGGTCCGAGGTTGCCGTGAACATCGGCCGCGGCTTCCGCACCGGCGAACGCGCCGATGTCGCCCTTCGCACCGATGAAGTCCGGACCGAGTCCGATCTGTCCACTCGCGCCCGCCTTCACACCTGCGAACGTGTCGCCGTGAACACCGATGCCGGCGTTGTAGTCGACGCCACCGACCTTGACCGAGTCGGTCTTGGTATCGGCATCGCCCTGGGCGTAGACACCGGCCTTGCCGCCGATGCCTGCCTGCGCGTTGAGCCCCTTCGCGGTATCGAGGCCGTAGCTACCGCTCGCGCCACCGCTGGCGACCCAGCCCGCTTCAGCCGACGCTGTCGTGTTGCCATCCTTCGATGCATGGGTGGCGCGCCAGCCGCCCTTCTCCTCGGCGCCCCACTGGCCTTCCCAGCCAGCGATGCCCATCGAGCCTTTGCCGTTGTGGCCGACCGTGAACTTCGCGTTCGGGTCGTCGACCATCATCTTCTTGTCGGGATCCCACTTCTGGGACGCGAGCCCGGTACCACCGGAGTAGCTGCCGTACTTGCTCGAACGGAACGAGCCGGAGTCGTTGTAATCCGCGCCGTCGGCCTTGGCCTTCTCGGCGGCGCTGTCCTTGTCGAGGACGCCAGACTTGTTGTTGTAGCCAGTCGAGCGAGGGTCGTAGCTGGACGAGGTCGGATCGCTGTTACCGATCTTGTCGAGGCTCGGCTGCCACACGGTCGGTGCACCGGTTGCCTTGCCCTTCTTCCCGAGCTCGTCGTCGACGACGTCGTCTTCGCGGTTGCCGAAGGACTTACCCCTCGCGCTCCAGTTGTTGTACTCGGGCGTCTTGAAGCCGCCCTTGCTGTCGCGGCCGAAGCCCGTGACCTTCTTGTCACCCTCGATCGTGTTCGAGCGGAAGTCGCCATCACCGTGCACGATGTCGCTCGCGCTATCGCCGCCGGTCGGCCGCGCCCTCGTTCCATAGCCCGTGAGGAGCTGGTGGTCGATGCGGCTCTCCATCGTTCCGCCCTTGGACGGATCCGCCTCGGGGCCTTGGCCGACACCGAGCATCTTGGCCCACGGAGCCAGGCCGGTCGCCTTCGCCCACGCGCTCTCGCCCCAGTGCGACTCCGCGGGAGCTGCTGCTGTTCCGCCAGCACCGCCTGCCGCCGCCGGAGCGGGAGCATGCGCAGGTGCAGCACCGCCACCGCCCCCGCCGCCGCGGAACCAGTTCATCACGGAGCCTGCACCCTCAGAAATGCTGTCGAACCAAGACATCGTCACTCCATCTGTGGAGAGGTTTTAGCCGCCAGAATACGCGATCCACCCATCGCGCCTTCCCAGAAAAATCTATGTCGTGCGCTGGATGGCGCCCAAGCGGTTCCCCGAGGGATCGGAGAAGATCAGGTAGCGCCCTTCATTGAGGAAGGGCTCGGCCGGGACGACCACCTGGCCACCGTTCGCCTCGATCTTCTTCGCCGTCTCGTCGAGGTCCGGGACATCGATGTAGGACAGAACCCCACTCGCGGTCGCCCCTCCGAAGATGCCGATTCCGCGCCGCATTCCGTGGCCTTCGGCGATCGCGTAGTTCGGGGAGAACGGAACGTTCCAGAACGACCAGGCCATGAGCTGGTTGTAGTACTCGGTCGTCTTCTCGAGGCTCGGGGTCGCGATCTCGATGAAGGTGAACGGAGTTGGCGGCTGGTTCTTGAGCTTGGGCTCACCGTGAACAACCTGTTGCCAGAAGTAGATCTCGTTCCCCCACGGGTCGACCGCTGCGGTGAACCAACCCGCTCCCGGGACCTCGGTGCGCGTGAACATGACGCGGCCGCCGAGATCCTTCGCACGGTTGACGGCGGCATCGCAGTCGCCCACGAGGTACAGCGGCGCGACACCGATCGGGAGTCGCGAATCCACCATCAGGCCGATCACGGGCATGTGCCCTGCGTCGACGAGCGCGTAGTGAGGTGATGCTTGGTAAACGCCCCAGCCGAACGTCTCGCGATAGAACGTCATCGCGCGCGGGAGATCCGTCACACGGATCTCGATCTGGAAAACGCTTACCCCCTTGCTCATCGGGGCAGTTTCGCTGCGCCCCCAAAGGCTGTCAACGGACGGCTTCGCGGAACTCGTGATCGAACCGTGCGAGGAACGCCGCGACGACGTCGATGAATGGTCCTGGTTGCTCGAAGTGCTGCGTGTGGGAGCTGTGCTCGAACACGAACAGCTCGCCGCGCGGGAATCTTCGCGCGACGTCTTCGTAGAAGCCCGTCGGGTTCAAGTCGTGAGCGCCGCAGGTCACGAGCACCGGGACGCGGATCGCCGGGAGTCGCGCCGCGACCGTCCAGCGATCCAACGGCGGACGGAGATACAGCAGGAAGCCACCCTTCATCGCCTGATGTGCCGTCACGTCGAAGCCGCGTCCGGCGAGCATCGACAGCTCGTGCGCGTCACCGAACCGGCACACGTGTCGCGCGATGAACGCGTAGTAGAGCGTCAGGTACGCGGCGTCGCGAAGCGAAACGTCGTGCTCCGCGCGAACGAACGCCGCTGCTGCGGTCGCGCCGAATCCGTCGATCAGGCGGCGCACGTGGTGTTGGTGCTGCGGGACGTCGACGATCGGGCTCGACAGCACGAGCGTCGCGACATGCTGCGGATGCGCGAGGGCGTACTCGATCGCTGCGAACGCACCCGCTGACTGGGCGAACAAGTGCATCCGTTCGACGCCGAGCCCGACCCGCACCGCCTCGATGTCGTCGCACAGCGATGCAACGCCTCGCGTCGCGTGGACAGGCGCCGGCGACCGCCCCGAACCGAACGGATCGTAAAACACCACCGGTTGTCCGTGACCCGCGAGCGACGCGAGGTTTGCCAGGTAGTCGTGCGCACATCCCGGCCCCCCGGGTACGCACACCAGCGGCAGGTTCTTTGACCCGTCGCCGACCATGCGGGTCCACACGGTGCCATCGCGGCGAGCGACGTGGCGCTCGCTCATCGACGCCCATCCACGAACGAGTGAGGGTTCCGAGACCCGGCGTCCATCTTCTCGTATAGAAGTAGCACGCGATGAGATTTCTGTTCCTCGCACCGCTTCCGTCGGCGTTTGGCGAAGTGGCGCACGGTGCACCGCTCGCCGCAGCGCTCGTGGCGCGTGGTCACGAGGTGGTGTTCGCCGCGCCTTCGATCGTCGCGCCGGCTGTGCCGAGCGGCGTTCCGTTTCAGTCCCTCGACGACATCCTGACCACGCTCGATGTCGAGCTCGGTCCATTGTGTTCGCGACTCGGTACCGATGCGCTCGTGCTCGTCGAGGCGTCGGGTGTCGCCAAGTTTCTTCGCGCGCTGCACCTCTCGCGGGATCGCGTCGCGAACGCAGCGCCGCGCGTCGTGTCGCTCGATGGTTGGAACCTAATCAACCCGCCGCGCACGTGGGACTACGGTCCGGTCAGCGAGCCGCTCGATCCGTGGTTCATCGAGCACACGCCCGTGATCCGCCCGGCGCCGTTGGCGCGCACCGATGCCCGCGGTGCGTACGCCGGGCTCCCAGCGATCGACGTCCCGACGCGCGAGCAACGGGCACTCGCTCGCGCGCGCTTCGGACTGCCGCAGCGCGGTGCTGTCGTGGCGTGGCCGATGGCGCGCTGGCAGCTTCCCGAGAGTCACGACAACGCGGCGCTCGCCGCGCTCGCAGCGCGACTGCCGGCGCTGCTCGCACCGTCGCTCGCCGCGCTCGGCGATGACATCACGATCGCGCACGTCTCGCCGGCGCCGCTCGCCGCCGAGCATCGTCCGCCGCGCTATCACCACATCGAGCCGCAGCCGAGGAACGACTTCGAAGCGCTGATCGGTTGCGCCGATGTCCTGCTCGGCTTCAACGCCACCGCGACCAGCTTCTCGACAGCGCTCGCGCTGGAGGTTCCGACGCTGCTGTGCACGCCGCGCGACGACAGCGGTGCGCGACTGTGGATGTGGCCGCTGTGCCTCGAGGGCGTGGTGGGGCCGACGGTTCGCGACAACCCGTTCTACGCGACGATGACGCTGATCGACTCGGTCGGTGATCCGCTCGTCGCCGCGCTACGCAGCCTCGCGTTCGATGCGAGCGTTCGTGACGAGACGCGCGCTGCACAGGTTCGCTATCGCGAGACGATCGACGCGCTACCCGATGGTGCGGATCGCTTGCTCGCGGCGATCACGTAGGCGAGAACGAAGCGATCGCACGCGACACCGTGTCTTCCACATCGTCGGTGATGTCGTGCGTGTCGAAGCCGGGATACGTGTCGGCCACGGCTTCTGCGAACGTCGGCGCGACGAGGACCATGTCTCCCGGCTCGGTGCGCGAGAGCAGATCGAACGAGTCGAGCGGCGTTTTCGGTGCGAGCGGTGTGAGCCCCGCGGCCGTGAGGCGATCGATCAGCTGACCGCGCCGGTGGGCTTCATCGTCGACGACGATCACGGAACGAGCGCTTGCGCGTGGCCGGCGAAGATTCGGTTCCATCCATCCCTCCGCGTCGGAGAATAGGCAATTCTTCCTCGGACCGATCATCATTTTTTCGTGACGCAGCGAGGCATGACACCCACGGACAGTGGTGCGCGACTTGTGCAGTCAGAGCGGAGATCGCGTTGCGGTTCGTACGTACGTCGACCGCGCGATCATTCGTGATGGCTAATACGTCAGGAGAGCGTCGAGGTGCCGTCTCTCCCACATCCGCGCCTGTTCGTACTGCTCGAACTGGGTTTCGTCGGCGAGGAACTCCTTCGAGTGGAACTCCCGGCGGCCGTTCTTCACGCGGATGTCGTGCACCTGGTGGAGCATCTCGTGGAACACGATCCATGCGACGAAGAACCGCGGGACAAACTCGCGATCGAGTGAGCGGTGGATGCGGATCAACCGATCCTCGACGGAGTAGCTGCCCATCTTGATCGAGTTGCGGCGGCGCGGACGACCGGTGCGTGCGCCCCACGTGATCGCGGCGTCGATCTTGTTCTCGAAGTAGCGCTCGTTGAGCTCGTCGTAGATCTGGCGGAGATCGTAGTGCTCGCCCGCGGTGAGGATGAGCTGCGCGGGAGTCTTGCGAGCGCGACCGCGAACGTGGCCCGCGTTGTCATCGATGAAGTCGCCGAGCACGCGCGACGCATCGGCGTCGTTGTCGGCGATGTAGCGCGCGAGCGCTCGCGTGATCACCGGATCCGCGTCCGCGAACATGTGGTGGAGCCGCACCTCGTAGCGTTTTTCGCGAGCGATGCGACGGACCGAGATCATCGTGTAGCGGTTGTCGGTGAGCGTGACCTGAACGCGGCCCTTGGACATGTGCGCGCGGATGCGGCGCTCGAGGGAGTCCTGCGCGTCGGTGATCTCGGTGGGCGTCGGGTGCGTGCCCTTGCGCGCGCGGCGCATCGCATCGACGAGCCCGACCGCACGACTGATCGAGCTCTCCGCCGACGCGCGTTCGTTGCTGGTGATCAGACCAGCACACGGATCGATGCGTGGTGCGGCGGGGGTTAGCGGCAAGGCTTCGCTCAACGAGAACTCCTGTTATTGAAGCACATCAGTAGATTCGTGCGGAGAGCGCGTAGCTCACCCGTCTTGGCTAGCAATCTGCTCGCCGAAACCCGGGTGGGCCGAACCCCTCCAACCAACCGCCCCGCCAACAAGAAAATGCTAACGCGGCGCTTCGCGATGGATCAAATTCCTTGTGGATAGAGGGATCGGATCTGATCGCAACTACTAGGAAAACCAGATCTGGGACGGGATCGCACCGGGATCAGACGCGTTGCGCTAAGGTCTGCGGCCATGAGCGCGTTCCTGTCTGCGAATACCCGAACCCATAGTGCCGGGGCTCTCCGAGCCGCCGATGTAGGCAAGAAGGTCGTCCTGACCGGATGGGTGAAGACGTACCGAGATCACGGCGGCGCGGTGTTCGTCGATCTACGGGACCGTGAGGGAATCACGCAGCTGGTGTTCGACCGCTCGTTCAACGCGGACGCGGCCGAGGCTGCGGGCGCGCTGCGCAACGAATGGTGCATCGGCATCACCGGCGAGGTTCGCTCGCGCGGCGGCAACGTGAATCAAAAGCTGTCGACGGGCGAGATCGAAGTGTGGGTCGATTCGCTCGAGGTGTTCTCGAAGAGCGACACTCCTCCGTTCGCGATCGAAGACGATGTCGACACCAACGACTCGCTGCGCCTGAAGTATCGCTATCTCGATCTGCGCCGCCCCAAGCTGCAGCGCAATCTGATCATGCGCTCGCACATCACACGCGCGACGCGCGAGTACCTCAACGGCAATCGCTTCCTCGAGATCGAGACGCCGTTCATGGTGAAGTACACGCCGGGCGGTGCACGCAACTTCCTCGTGCCGTCGCGGCTCAACCCCGGCAACTTCTACGCACTCGCCGAGTCGCCGCAGATCTTCAAGCAGCTGCTGATGGTCGCGGGCTACGAGCGGTACTTCCAGATCGTTCGCTGCTTCCGCGACGAGGATCTGCGCAACGAGCGCCAGCCCGAGTTCACGCAGATCGACATCGAGATGTCGTTCGTCAACGAGCAGATCCTCCAGGACACGATGGAGGGTCTGATCGCGAAGCTGTGGAAGGACGTGCTCGGCGTCGAGCTCACCCTGCCCTTGCGCCGCATGACGTTCGCCGAAGCGATGGACAAGTACGGCGTCGACAAGCCGGACCTGCGCTGCGATCTGATCCTGTGCGACGTATCCGCGCCGTCGGGCAAGAGCGGCTTCAAGATCTTCGAAGGTGTCGTCGCGAACGGCGGCATCGTGAAGTGCCTGCGCGTGCCCGGACCCGCGGAGAAGCTGTCGCGCTCGGTGCTCGACGGGCTCACCGACTTCGCGAAGTCGTTCGGCGTGAAGGGCGTCGCGTTCGCGCGCGTACAAGAAGGCGGCGTGTGGCAAGCGCCGTTCGCGAAGACGTTCTCCGACGAAGCGCGCAACGAAGTGAATCGGATCGCGCAAGCGGTGCCGGGCGACACGCTGATCTTCGTCGCCGAAAAGGCGAAGGTCGCGAACACCTGCCTCGGCGCGATTCGCCTCAACATCGGCGAGAAGCTCGGCCTGATCCGCAAAGGCGAGTGGCAGTTCATGTGGCTCACCGACCCGCCGCTGTTCGAGGTCGACGACGCCACGAACGAGATCGCGGCCGCGCACCATCCGTTCACGTCGCCGCGCACCGAGGACGAGGACAAGCTCGAGACCGCACCGCACCAGGTGCTGGCTCGCGCGTACGACCTCGTGCTCAACGGCGTCGAGGTCGGCGGTGGATCGATTCGTATCCATCGCAGCGAGCTGCAAGCGCGCGCGTTCAAGGCGCTGCGGATCAGCGAAGAGGATCAGCGCGCGAAGTTCGGCTTCCTCCTCGACGCGTTCAAGTTCGGCCCGCCGCCGCACGGTGGCATCGCGTTCGGCCTCGATCGCCTCGCGATGCTGATGACGCAGGCCGAGTACATGCGCGACGTGATCGCGTTCCCGAAGACGCAGAAGGGCTCCGACCTGATGACCGACTGCCCGACGGGAGTGAGCAAGAAGCAGCTGGACGAATTGTTCATCCAGGTGCGCCCCGATCTTCCGACAAAATCGTAGTACCGTGGTCCTCCGAAAAGGGAGGACTGCTATGGGTTTGCTCGGAAAGTTCCTGGGAAAAGAGCCGGCGAAGAAGCCGACCGACGACGTTCTGCTGCTCCACTCGATCTTCTGCATGGCGGCTGCCGACGGCCACATCGAAGACGGTGAAGACGAAGTCATTCGCGCCTATGCGAACACGCTGCCCGAGTTCCGCGACATGGACGGCCAGGAGTTCCAGAAGGCGATCGACCAGTCGATCAAGATCGCGCACAAGCACAACCGCGACATGAAGAGCTCGCTCGTCGTGCTCAACGACATCCAGAGCGATGCCGTGCGCAAGAAGGCGTTCGTGCTCGCGGTCGACATCGCGATGTCGAGCGGCGACATCGACGAGTCCGAGGAAGAGATGCTCGAGGCGATGAAGCGCATCCTTCGCATCGACGACGCGCTCGCCGATCGCATCATCGAAGTCATCTCGCTCAAGTACCTGAGCTAATGCCCGCCAATCTCGACGACATCCAGTCGAGACGCGACAAGGCGCTGCGCGCCGAGCTCGTCGACGACTGGGGTGTGCAACACGCGCTCAAGAAGATCGACAAGCTGACCAGCGGGTATGGCCTGCGCACGCGACGCTCGCTGCTGACCGGTGCGCTTCGCGTGACGCGTGGCATGGCGCCGACGGTGCATCACTCGTTGGCGGCGTGTCGCGAGGTGCTCGGCTACGACAAACCGGTCGAGCTTTATGTCGAGCGCGACGCGTACATGCAGGCGTACTGCACGCGTAGCGTCGCGGGTCCGATCATCATCGGCCTGTCGTCGCGCATGCTCGAGACGTTCACCGACGCGGAGCTGCGCTTCGTCATCGGTCACGAGCTCGGGCATGCCGCGTTCGATCACTTCGCGATTCCGATGCCCTCGACGGCGACGCTCGAGGACGTCGGTGGTCGCTTCGTGTCACGACCGATCTCGCTCAAGCTGTACCTGTGGTGCCGCGCCGCGGAGATCACCGCGGATCGCGCGGGTGTTGCCTGTGCGGGCGCAGTCGAGGCGGCGGCGTACGCGCTGCTCAAGCTCGCGAGCGGTCTCGGCTCGAGCATCATCCAGCCGGACTTGGCGGCGTTCACGTCGCAGATCGACGCGCTGCACGCGGCGCCGTCGGCACTCGCCGACGAACGCCACGAGGATCGCGTGCTCGACTGCTTCGATACGCATCCGTACAGCCCGCTGCGCGTTCGCGCGCTGTTGGCGTTCGGACGCTCGCAGGCATTCGCGCGCGCGACCGGTCAGACGCTCGATGGCGCGATCGACACCGACGAGCTCGAGCGCATTGTCGAGCACGATCTCTCGGTGATGGAGCCGACGTACCTCGAGGACAAGTCCGACGAGAACTCCGCGCTGATGCGCCGCGTGCTGTTCTGCGCCGGCGTGAAGGTGGCCGCGGCGAACGGCGAGATCGCGCCGGCGGAGCTGCGCGCCCTACGCGCGTTGCTCGGCGCGAAGAACGTCGACATTCCCGATGACCTCGCGGTGATCGAGAAAGAGCTCGCCGACAAACTTCCCGAAGCGAAGTCCAAAGTGCCGTTCGCGGGTCGCGCCCAGCTCGTGCAGCACGCGACGATTGTCGCGGCGGCCGACGGCGTCGTCGAAGCGCGCGAGCTGACCGTGCTGTTCGAGCTCGCTGAAGCGCTCGGCGTGGATCCGATGGTGATCGACAACACCCTCGCGGGTGCCGCTGCGCCGATGGACTAGCGTTGTCGTGCCGCTGACATCACGCGTCGCGAGAGCCGGCGCGTGCTCCGAGGTAGACGATGTGCTTGCGTCCACTCGAGCCACCGGCGGCGATCGTGTGTGTGGTGACCGCGAAGCCGATCGAGGCGAAGCGCCGCGCGAAGCCGGGATCGGGATCCTCGGACCACACGGCGAGGACGCCACCCGTGCCGAGCGCGGTCTTCGCGCGCGCGAGCGCACCCGGACCGTAGAACGGATCGTCGCGTCGTTGGCTCTGCGGATTCGGGCCCTCGTAGAGATCGAGGACGATCGCGTCGAAGCTGCCCGGCGCTGCCATCGCGATCACGCGGGCGACATCGCCGATCTCGACGCGTACGCGCGAATCGTCGAGTGCGTTTCCGATCGCGGGTGCGAGTGGCCCTCGGCACCAGTCGACGATCACCGGGTTGAGCTCGGCGACCACGACGCTCGCGTCGCGCGCCACCGCATCGAGCGCGGCACGGAGCGTGAAGCCCATGCCGAGCCCGCCGATCAGCACGCGCTTCGTGCTGCGCGAGAGCGCGAGCGTCGCGAGCTTCTCTTCGGAGGCGCGCGCGAAGCTGTTCATCAGCACGCGACCGCCCACGGTGATCAGGTAGTCGGTCTCGCCGCGTCGACGCAGCTCCAGCGTGCCGTCCGATGACGGTGCGCTCGCGAGCGTGGTCCAGGGCCGGGTCATGTCACGTGAACCATACGAGCTGTCGCCCCGAGGACGCACGCGAAGCGGCTGCAAACTGTGTGGGGTCGCTGACTTGCGCGTGGCCCGAGCGTTGCTCGATGGAACCGACCATGGACTTCACCACCATCGACATCGACGCCCTCGACGACGTGACCGGCGGGGCTGAAGGCGTGATGGGTTGGGTCCGCGGCGCGGTTGCCGGCGTTGCCCTCGCCTCGGGGAACCCGGCGCAGATGCCGCCGCGCGTCGAGCCGATCCGCATCGAGATGCCCGCGCCGCGCATCGGCGTCACGCAGCGCTAGCGCTACGCCGCGATCGACGGCGTGATCTCGATCGTCGTGCGTAGGCCGCGGCGGATCACGACGATCTGCGTGGGCGTCCCCGCCGACCAGCTGCGCAGCGCGCGGTGCAGCTCGTCCACGCCTTCGATCGGCTTGTCTCCGAAGCGCACGATCAGATCGCCATCGCGAAGTCCGGCGCGGGCAGCGGGACTGTTCGCATCGATCGATTGAATCTCGACCGCCGCGCGCCCGAGGCCGTGGTGGTACGCGAGCCTTCGATCGAGGGGGCGGCGGATCGCGCCGACGCCGAGCCACGCTCGACGCACGCGGCCGTGCTGCAAGAGCTCGCCGAGCACCCACGCCGCGGTCTCGACGGCGATCGCGAAGCCGATGCCTTGCGAGCGCGCGATGATCGCCGTGTTGACGCCGAGCACTCGACCGGTGCCGTCGAGCAGCGGACCACCCGAGTTGCCCGGGTTGAGCGGTGCGGTGTGTTGGACGACGCCGTCGATCAACCGATTGCCCTTGCCGCGCAGGCTGCGACCGAGCGCGGACACGACGCCCGTCGAGACGGTCGATTCGAAGCCGAGCGGATTTCCGATCGCGACCGCGAGCTGACCGACGCGCGGCGCGATCGCCCCGTCGATGGAGAGGTACGCGCCGGGTGCGAGTGCGGCCGCATCGATGTGGACGAGCGCGAGGTCGGTCGCCGGATCGTCGCCGACGACGCGGGCCTCCACGGTCTCGCCCGCCGCGGTGTTGACCTTGATCTTCTTCGCGCTGCTGACGACGTGGCTGTTCGTCATCACGTAGCCATCGGGCGTCACGGCGAAGCCGCTACCGGCGCCTGCGTGCTGGCCGCGCGCCCCGGACAGCTCGATGCTCACGACCGCGGGCCCTGCTCGATCGACGACCGAGATCACGGCGCGCGAGTACGCGTCCATGATCTCGCCTTCGTCGACGCGCGCGGGTGGTGGCGGCGAATAGATCGCTTCGTCGCTGCGATCCTCGACGATCACGAGCGGCTTCCGATCGTGACCTCGAGCTCCGTGCGAGCACCGCCACGCAGCAGCACGACCTTGACCTGCTTGTCCGAGCGCGATGCGAGCACGGAGCGCAGCGAGTCCGGTCCGGTGACCGCTTCGCCGTCGACTTCGGTGACGATGTCGCCGACGATCACACCGGCCTTCGCCGCGGGACCATCGTCATCGAGCGACGCGATGATCGCGCCTTGCTTCGACGGATACGCGCCGACGCCGAGGTAGCCCTTGCGGATGCCGCCATGCGCGAGCAGCTCCGCCGCGACCGCCTTCAGCGTCGTGGTCGGCACCGCGATGTCCGCGCCGCGAATCAACGTGCGCGTGTTCATGCCGAGCACGCCACCATCGGGCGTCACGAGCGGGCCGCCCGCGAAGCCGCGCGGGATCTGGCGATCGCTCTCGAGGTAGCGATCCAGCGTACCGCCGTGCGGCGTCTCGACCTCGGGACCGAGCACGCCGATCGCGCGGAGCGATGCGCGCGCGGTCCTGCCCGGACGGCCGATCGCCAGTGCGAGATTTCCCACCGAGGTGTCGCCGAGCTCGCGGAACGCCGCCGGCGCGAGCCCGCCTCCGGTCACGCGAAGCAGCGCGACGTCGGTGCCCGGGTCGCGGCCGATGACCTCGGCGTCGCGAAGATCGAGCTCGCCGTCCTCGGTCGGCAGACCGACCTTCGTGCGATCGGGGGTGTGGAAGCTGGAGGTGATGACGAGGTCATCGGCCCAGACGATGCCGGTGCCTCCTTGATGGTGGCCGCGCGCGACATGCACGACCGAAGGACCCACTGCCTTGACGGCGGCAGCGAGGGCGTTATCTAGAGCAGCAAGGGCGGGAGCAGCCATGAGGAACCTTCTTGGTGAGCGGATGAGACAGTCCGTTTCCGCTTCACCTTGCGCCGCTGGCTGACGCGAAAACATCCGACGATCGGCGAGGTTCTCGACGGAAAATCAGTGAGCTGACGGCTTCGCTGCTAACCAAACCGACAGGGGAGGATCTCGGGACTGCCTGTCTAGGTAGGGTTGACCTGCACGTTTATCGTGCTCATCTTCGACCCTAACGTTCGCGTGAGGATCGGGTGGTTGCCTGACTTCGAACGCGACGCGAGAACCGAGGAAAATCAACATGACTCGCAATCCTGCCCTTCCCATCGCCGCGGTCAGCGATCCCATCAAGGTCGCGCTCCTGACCGATGACCCGCTCCTGCGGGCCGGCGTCTCGAGCTTGCTCGAGCAGCTCGGATCGATCGATGTGGTCGACCGAGACCGCGCGGAGGTAGCGTTGTGGGACGCGGGGGTCGACAGCACCAAGACGCTGGCGCGACTCTCCGAGCTCCGCACCCTATCTATGCCGGTCGTCGCCGTCGTCGGTGACGCATCGCAAGTCGGCCCCGCGATCGCCGCCGGCGCGCGCGGCATCGTGCTTCGTGATCAAGTCGGCCCTGGCATCCACGCCGCGCTCGCCGCTGTTCGCAGCGGCCTGACGGTGATGGACACCGCCCTCGCCGAGAGCCTCGTTCCCCAGACACCGGCGGTTGTTCCTGCGAACACCAATGGAGCCCCGACCAAGGGTCGCGGCGAGTTGACGGAGCGCGAGAAGCAAGTCGTCCAGCTGTTGTCCGAGGGACTGTCGAACAAGCTGATCGCCGATCGTCTCGGCATCAGCGATCACACGGCGAAGTTCCACGTCAACGGCGTGATGATGAAGCTCGGCGCGTCGACCCGGACCGAGGCGGTCGTCGAGGCGATGCGCCGCGGACTGATCCGGCTCTAGGCACCACACTCGATCGCTTCGGTTTTGCCGGAGCGATCAGCCAACCGTACACATCGAGGGCGACGAGACCGGACTCACCGATCTCGACGCCCTCGGTCGCTAGTAGCTGGCGTTGAATCGCCGCGCCGACCGGATCGTGAATCGCGATCCGGCCGCGTAGTCGTCCTGCTTTTCCGATCACTCGCTGCCAAGGCAGGCCGTCGCTCGGCTTGCTCGTCTTGAGCGCGGCCGCAGCGATGCGTCCGCCGTTCGGAATCCCCGCGAGCTCGGCGACCTGCGCGTACGTCGCGACCCGGCCCTTCGGGATCTTGCGGATCACGACGTGAATCGCGCGGAACAGCTTCTTCAGGTGAGACGCGTCGTCGGACTTCGCCATGCCGGGGCCACTAGGGACCGACGGTAACAAACTCCGCACCGTCGCGCGCCCACGCCTCGATGAACGTGCGCACGCTCGTGCCGGTCGACGTCATCTTCGCCGGCGTGCCGAGCATCGTGTGCGAGTTGTCGTCGATCATCAGCGATGCGTTCTCGCCGGTCATCGCGTTACCGATGACCAGCGATTGCGCCTTCATGCCTTGCGCGTCGTAGCCGAAGAACAGCGATAGCGTTCCGTCCTGGAGCGAATTCGTCAGCGCGTAACGACCGCCGGTGGCGGGATGCGCCGTGCGCCAGAGCTTCGCGGTGTTGTCGAACCTCGTCGCGCAGTCCGTACAGCCAGTCGGATAGCGCGGTGCCCACACGTTGTTCATCGTGCCCCAGCGACCGCTCTCGATCGGCACCATCTGCGCGCCGTCCGCGAACGCATGCGTCGTCACGTTCGGGAACGCCGCCGCGATGCGATCCCAGTTGAGCTGCAGGCCGAACCCGCCGGCGGAGATGCCGATCGCGAAGACCTCGCCGAACGCGTAGTCGTCGATGCGCGCGAGCATCGCGTCGACGTTGTGTGCACCTTCGTGGTGCATCGTCCGCTGCTGCCCGAGCGCTTCGTACACGTTCTCGCGCGTGCCCGCGTGCAAGTCGCCGGTGCAGTACGGCACGAACACCCACGTCGCGTCGGCGAACAAGCTCGTCGGTTCGTGGCGCTGGAACGCCCAGATGTTGTCGAAGAACTGCGCGCGCACGCTCGCGAACGTGTTCGCACCAAAGCCGTCGAGGTGTGACGCGGTGACCGGCACGATGATGCCGTAGCAGTTCGCCGCCTCCCAACACGCACCGCCGCCCTCGAACATCAGCATCAGCTTGTTCGAGCGCTGCGTCGGGTTGATCGCGATGCCGGTCGCGCTGCCGTTGCCACACACCATCCCCGGTACGTCGATCCACGTCCATTCTTCGAGCGGCAGCGCGCCGAAGTCGACGGCCGGCGCATCGCTCCCCGCGCCATCGCCTGCGGGCGCATCGGTGTCCGGCGCGGCATCGACCTTCACACCGGCGTCATCGCCGCAGGCTGCCAGCATCCCGATCAGGCATATCCAGCGCATCACTCGATCGTGCCAGAACCGCGATGGCAAATGCAGGTAGGCTTCGAGAGATGCGGATCACGGTCCTGTACTTCGCGGTGTTCCGCGAGCGCCTGGGCATCGACGAGGAGACGCTCGATCTTTCCGCCGGCGCCCACGTTCGCGACGCGATCGCTGCGCTCGCCGCGAAGCACGAGTCGATCGCGACGCTGCGCACGAAGTTTCGCGTGGCGGTGAACCAGGACTTCACCGACGACGATCACGCGCTCGCCGACGGCGACGAGCTCGCGCTGATCCCGCCGGTCGCCGGTGGCGCGCACCACGTGCTGCTCCTCGAGACGCCGCTATCGCTCGATCGTGTCGTGGCTGCGGTCGGTGGCCCCGGCATGGGCGGCATCGTGACGTTCACCGGCATGGTCCGCGATCACGCGCGCGGCAAGGCCGTGGTGCGGCTCGACTACTCCGCGTACGCGGGCATGGCGGTCAAAGAGATGACGCGGATCATCGAGGGCATCGAGCGCGAGATTCCCGCGGCGCGCCTCGCCGTCGAACATCGCGTCGGCTCCCTTGCCGTCGGCGATCTCGCCGTCGTCATCGCAGCCGCGGCGCCGCATCGCGCAGAGGCGTTCGATGCGTGCCGGCAGATGATCGAGCGACTCAAGGAGAGCGTGCCGATCTGGAAGAAAGAGTTCGGTGACGACGGCTCGACGTGGGTCGGCCTCGGCCCCTGACGCTGGACGTCGGGATGTGAACCGAACGCGCGCTACTGGTGCTCGGCGGAGCCCGGCTGCTCACCCGGCGGTAGTGGCTCGCCGGGTGGCGTCGGCTGCACGGTGGTGTTGGATCCCGCCGAGCCGTCGTGGTTGCTTCCGCTGCCGTTGTGCTCGCCGACGGGACCGGGCGGTTGCGGCGACTTGTCCGAGGGCGCGACGCCCGCGTCTGCGACCGGAACCGTCGGTGGCGGCGGGTTCAGGTTGTTGACCTGCGGAGTCATCGTCTTCACGTCGTTCGATCCCGTGTCCGACGGTGGCTGGACGGACAGGTTCGGACGCGGCGTGCCGGTGTTGTTGTGCGACGGGTTGCCCGGATCGTCCATGTTGCCCTTGAGCGCGGGACCACAGGTCTGCGCGAGCCGCTTCATCTCCTTGAACTTGCCGTCGAGGCGGATGTGGAACAGGCCATCGGGGCCGAGGTTCGCGCCGGTCGTCGAGAGCGCGGCGTGCGTGCGCGGCTCGTTCTTCATCAGCGTGTCGCTGCCCTTGAAGCGGAGGCAGCCAGCGACCATGCCGTCGTCGAGCTGGGGCGCCAGCGTCACCTGGAAGTCGACGTGGATCTCGCCGTCCTCCGACTTCGTGTCGAACTTGTCGAGCTCCATGATGCCGTCCTTGATCGTGACGTGCGCGTGCATCGACGTGACGTTGACCTTGCCGAAATCGATGCCGTCGGCGGCGAACGCCTGGCTGCGCGAGTTCTTCAGCTTGGGACGCAGCTTGGTCTTGCCGTCGCCGAACGTGCAGTTGTTCGCGCAATCGAACGCGAAGGCGCCGGTGGCCTTCTGCCAGTTCGGGGTGGTCTTGCCGGTCTTGGACTTGTCGTTCGGGAGGTTCAAATCGACGGAGAACGCGATCTTGCCGGACATCGGCAGACCGATCGCTTCGCGCATCGGGAGCATCGCCGACGGGAGATCGACGCCTTCGATATCGATCGCCGTCGAGCCCTTCGAGATCGCGACCGTGCCGCGGATGTGCCCCGGGCCGATTTCGGCGTCGATGTCGACAGATGCCGTGCCGCCGATCAGCGCGAAGATGCCTGCCTTGACCTCGAGCTTCTTGATGAAGAACGTGGTGGCGACCTCGTCGGACTTGGTCGGGCGCGTGCGCAGCGTGACCGCGTTGAAGGTGATGCGGCCGGGAAGCCACCCGCGATCGACGCTCGAGATCGTGACGTCGTACTTCGACGCGAGTCCCTCGACGATCTTGTCCTTCACGCGGTTGTACGGAAACGTCAGCTGCAGCGCGAACACGAACGTGACGAGCGCGAGCACGACGTAGCCGGCGATCTTGAGGATCTTCTTCGCGCGCGGACCGAGGTTGGGAAGTGGGACCTTCGCCATGGCTAACCCTTCTTCTCCGCACTACCGGATCCGGACTCGCCCTTGGCCGGCGGCTCCTTGGAGTACGTCGAGACCTCGAGGGTCGCGTCGAGCTTGTCCTTGTCTTTGAAGTCGCGACGGATGTCGAGGCGCGTGACGATCACGACCTTCGACGCGCTCTCGATCTCCTGGAGAAACTTCTTCAGCTGATCGATCGTCAGATCGGACACCTGGCACGACACCGAATTCGTGACGAAGCCGTTCTTCGGAACCGGGTTGCGCGGCGTCGTGCCCTTGAGCGTGAAGCCCGCCTTCTGCGCGGCGTTGGTCAGATACGTGTCGAGGCTGAGCGGCTCGGTGCCCATCGTCGCGACGACGTCGTCGGACGGCGTCGCGGGCCCGCGCGCCTTGAGATCCGCGAGGACGTTGAGCGCCTTTCGCATCTGATCGTTGGTGCGCTCCTTCGCGGTGAGGCCCTCTTGGATATTGAGGCCGAGCCACACGGCGAGGATGATCGGCGTGCAGACTCCGAGGAGCAAGACCATCGCTCGCTCGCGCGGCGAGATGCGGTCCCAGAAGTCGCGAGCGCGTTCGGAGAGAGCCGACATCAGTTGCCTCCCATGCAGGTCGTGGGGATGGTCAGCTTGAACTTCTTGGTGCCGTCGGCCTGCGTGTCCGTCGGACCGCGATTGACGTCCTTGAAGCACTCGATCTTCTTCAGCTCGGCGACGAGGTTATCGATGCCCTCCGCCGTCTTCGTCGTTCCGCTGATGTCGACCTTCTGATCGTCGATCTGGATCTGATCGATATCGATCGTGATCTTGTCCTTCGGCGGAACGTGCGCGCTGATCTCGAGGAGGATGTCGTACGCGCTGGCCTTGGGCAGCGGCGAGAAGCCACCAGCCGCACCACCACCGGGTCCGTTCGACGCGAGCACGGCCTTCGCCGTCTTCGCCTCGCCGAACACCTCTTGCGAATCGTTCGCGACGCGCTGCGCGAGGATCTTCTCCGCCTTCTTGAGGCGATAGAGATCCGCGTACGCACTACCCGCCGCGAATGCGAACACCGCGATCAGCGCGGCGCCGAGCGGCACCGCCTTCTGGCGAAGGAAGCCGAGGTCCATCTTCACCGCGAGCGATCCGCTGCGCAGGTCGAACATCGGGCGAGCGCCCGCGCAGTCGTACGCCATGCCGACCGTCATCGCGGCCGAATCGATCGGCAGGCTCTGCGACTCCGCGCCGAGCTTGGGCCCGGCGAGCGCGATGATGTCGTCCTGCGACGGACGCCACGCGGGAATTTGCAGCTGCTCGCCGAGGAACGACGCGAGACCGCGGAGCCGTGCACCACCACCGACGAGCAGCGCGGCGATCGGCGTCCAGCCGGTCTTCGCGCGACACGCGGCGAGCGTCTGGCGGATGTCGCGCGCGAACGGCGCGAGCTCGCTGATCGTGGCGTCGTGGATCCGTGCCCACGCATCCGACGTGGCGGGCTCGGCGTTCGATGCGACGAAGCCATCGGAGTGCTTCGCGCGCTCCGCATCGATCCACGGGAGGCGCCAGCGCTTCATGATCGCGTCGGTGACGTGCTTGCCCGCGCGCCCGACGCTGCGCGAGAAGATCGCCTTGCCGCCCGCGACGACGACGACGTCCGTGCGCTCGTGGCCGATATCGATCACCGCGACGGCACCGTCGGTGCGCGCCTGCGCGAGCGACGGGGTGTGCGCGACGAGCCGCACCGCGGCGCCGCCACATGGCAGGACGCCGCGCGGCTCGAAGCCGCACTCGTTGCCGAGCGAGATCAGGTGCTCCGCGCGATCCTTGCGCATCGCATACGTGAGCACGCGCATGCCTTCGGTCGCCGGCGCGACGCGACCGTGCGTGGCTCCCGGCACCGGTCCACCCGCGTGCGCGGGCGGCTGCGGAATCTGCTCGAACGCGTAGACCATGTCCTCGAGATCGACGGGCACGACGCCCTCGAGCTCGTTGCCGACCGCCTTCTCGAGCTCTGCGCGGCGCAGGTTCTTGAAGCCGAACTCGAGCACCTGCGTGAAGACTTGATCGCCGTACACGCCGATGTAGCCCGTGTCGTCCTTGAGCCGGAGCTCTTGGATCAACTGCGCGAGCACGGCCTTCGCACGGGTCTCCGATGGCTCGTCGCCCGGCGGCACGAGCCGCTCGACGATGCCCAACGGCATTGCGCCACGAATGCCGGGGCTGGCGATGACCAGCTTGACACTCCATGCGCCCAGATCGACGGCAAAGACACGACTCGCCATATCAGTCTTCCCTCATGAACACCCACCCGCCTTTGGGCTGTGGGGGTTTGCGGACGTTCTGCGGGACCATCTTCGTGTCCCACACACCCGTGATCGTCGAGCGGATCGGCGGAAACACCGGCGATCCGTCAGCACTCTTCTGCTTGCGCTCGATCTCGCCCCACGCCTCCACCCGATACGTCTGACGCGGACCGACCTTCGCCACACCAGCGAGCTTTGCAGCGTCGAGCTCGAGGCCGATGTTCTCGCCGGGTGCGAGCCCCGGGATCCCCGCGGACACCGCGGCGTTCGCGGCGCTACCTGCGATCCCCGTCGTCCCTGCGAGCGCACCGAGCTGTTTGACCGGGTCCTTCACGAACGCGACGAACTCGTCGAGCTTCTGGAACTGCACGCCGAACTGCTTCGCCTTCGCGACGATGCTCGCGAGCAAGAACAGCTTCTGCGGGTTCAGGAGCAGCGGATCGTTCGGGTTCTTCGCCGCCGCTTGCAGGAGGCCCGCGATCAGCATCGGGTTCGACAGCGCCGACAGGTTGATCTTGCAGCTGCCGTACGCCGTGAACGCCGACCCGAACAGCGTCCACAACCGATCATCGACACCGCGCACGAGCTTCAGCTCGCCGAGCGTGTCGATGTAATTGTTCTTCGCCTTGTACTGATCCTTGAGGCTCTCGTAGCCGTAGTCCTCCATCGCTCCGCCGCGCGCGTTGGAGCCGCGATACGTGTTGGTGTCGATGTAGTCCATGATCGCGTCGGCCTGCTTCTCGCGATCGCGGCGATAGCCTTCCGCATCTTCCTCCTCGAAGATCGGGTCGTACGCGGGGAAGTACATCATCGAGTAGATCGTCTGGCGAATCGATTCGGCCGTGCCGGCGCTGCTGTTCGCGCAGTTGACGTTGATCTTGTCGTCCTCGGTGGTGATCGTTCCGTTGATGCCGCACGTGCCGACGTCGGCACCGAGGCCCTTGGCCGTGGTCGAGTCGAAGCCGACAGCGGCCATGACCTCCTCCGAGCTGCCGCAGAACGCGAGCAACACCTGGTCGGCGAAGTCGGTGATCTGGACGGCGCCGATCGTGTCCTTCAGGTTGTCGAGCCGCTGTTGCAGGCGGATGACGAGCTCGGACAGGTTCGACGCGCTGCGGGCGAGAAAGTGCGAGCGCATCTGATCGCGATAGTTCGCCGCCGCGATCATGTCGATGTTCGTGGCGCTGCCGAACTGGTTCGACAACACGAGCGTGAACGCGATCGCGAGCATGACGGTCACGATGGCGATGCCCCGCCGGCGCTGCCGCCGCTTGCGCGACAGCGGACGTGGCCGTCCCCGCCCGAGGGACCGGGGCGTGGTCAGAAACGTCCAGATGTGGTTGGCGGCGTTCATTGCGGTACGAAGTTGAGAGCTTCCTGCATCACGATCCGTGCCTGCGTGGAGAGCTTGTAATCGTTGCCAGCCGGATCCTTGGTCGTGACAGTGATGCGCACGCGGCTCGGAAGCATGCCTTTTTGTCCATCGGACTGCGTCGAGTCCCAGGTGTCCTGCCACTCGAGGTTCTTCCAGTTCCAGAACTCGAGCTTGACCTCTTGGATGTCGGTCAGGAGCACGTCGTACTCGGACGGCAGATCATCGGGCGGCTCGTTGGACTGACGACGCTGCTCGCGGCGGACCCAGTCGGTCGCGCCCGCCTTGTCGGGGCTGTTGCGCGAGAGGTACTGGATCACCGTCTGCTCCGACTCGTTCGCGTCGGCCCACAGCACGCGGTGGCCCATCGTCGAGAAGCGGATGTCGGGGATGCGTCCCGACTTCGCGACGAACATCGTGCGCGGATGCGACTGCAGGCCGTCCTCGTTCTTCGACAGATACGCGGCCTCGAAGTCGGCGACCACACGGCCCATCGCCATGCGGATCTCGTGATTGCGCTCCTCGTACCTCTCGAACGTCTTCTTCGACGTCGCCGTGTTCGAGATGGTGCGCCACGCGAGGGCCATCATGATGACCATCACCGCGCTCGCGATCATGACCTCCATGAGCGTCAGACCGCTATCGGCTCTGCGCTGCCTCAATTTTTCTTCCCGCTTCCCGAGCTCGTGCCCGTGCGCCGACCCGAGCCACTACCCGATCCGCTGCCGCTGCCGCTGCCCGATCCCGAGCCAGCGGCGGGCTCTTGCGAGCCAGCGCCCTGGAGCACTTTGTCCATCGCCGCCGCGTCGGTGAAGAATGCCACGACCTGCATGTCGCGCTTGCGGCCCATGATCTCCCAGCGCATGTACAGCGAGACCTTCCGGATCGAGACCTTCAGGACCTCCTGGACCATCGAGTAGTAGCCCTGAATGAAGGCACCGCCGCTCGCGCTCTCGACGTCGCCACCGCCATCGCCGATGCCGCCGCCGAGCATGCCGAGCATGCCGCCGAGCGCGCTGTCCATGAAGCCGCCGCCCGAGCCATCGGAGCCGAGGCCGCCCGAGCCGTTCGAGCCCGAGCCTTGGCCCTTCGTGAGCGCTTGGATCTGATCCCAGCTCGGGAGCTCGACCTGCTCGATCTTCGCGCACCACTCGACGCCCGGCCAGCCTTCGTCCTCGAACTTCTCCCAGTTCGTGCACTCGTCAGTCGCATCGGCGAGGCCGGTCTCGTTGAAGCCGTCCTTGAGCAGCGTCTCTTCGAGGTCGTACATCTTGCCGCGCGCGAGATCCGTGACGACGCCCATCATCTGCGCCTGACGCGCGTTGAAGATGCTGCCCGCGGCGCTCTTGAGCAGCACGGTCAGTGCGAGCCCGAGCAGCGCGAGGCCGATCATCACCTCGAGCAACGTGAAGCCGGAAGACAAGCGACGCTTCACTTGTCCTCCGTGCCGTCGCGGTCGGCTTCCTTGTTGCCGAGCGCGTTGCGCATCATGTGATCGTCGACGTTGTTGAGCTCGCCGTCGCGAAGCTCCACGCGCCCGGTCAGGCCGTGTACGAGGATCGAGAACGTCTCGCTGCCATCGGTCAGCTCGACCACCGCCTTCTCCGCCGAGCCCGTCGGGAAGAAGTAGATCGCCTCGTGATCCTTCGTGACGGCTTGGTCGCGATGCTGCACGAAGATCTGTTTGATCTTGATGCCCTTGTCCTTGTAGAGCTGGCGCGCCCAGCCTTTGCCCGATGCATCACCGGTGATCGCGTCCGTCGCGGGCGCGCATTGGCGATCGGCGATGTGGTGTCCCGCGATCGCCGTCGCGCGCTTCGTGGCTTCCTCGGCATCGCCTGCCGCGAGCGCATCCTCGGGCATCTGCGCCATGCGCTGCTTGCCACGCTCGAGCGCTGCCTTGACCGCTTCGGGATCCTTGACGAGCTTCTCGTTGCGCATGATCGCCGTCGAGCCCTGGCAGACCTCCACGACGTACGCGCCCTTCTCGAAGTCGAACACGACGCGATGCATCTCGCCGTGCTCGATCGCGAGCTGGTTCGCGCGCCGCAGCACCGCCGACATCTCCGTCGCGTTCTCGACGAGATCCGCCTTGGAGATCAGACGGAAGCCCGATCGCACGAGGATCGCGCCGGCCCCGATGATCGCCAGGACGATCATGATCTCGAGGACGGTCATCCCCAGACGAGGAGGACGGTGTGTGCAGCGGTGGTGCATGGCGCTACGCGGTTACGAGCTCACTCCCACGACTTGATGTCGTCGGACGTGCCTTCTTTGCCGTCCTCGCCGTTCGACTGGATGCCCACGCCCTTCACGCCCGCGGGCGCGCTCTGGCCGCACAGCATCTTGAACGGGTTGCCCCACGGATCCTTGATGTCCTTGCTGTTCATGAACTCGTTGAGGTCTTCGAGCTTGTCGGGGCACGCCTTGCTCGGGTTCGCCGTCGACCACGACGGGTACGCCTCGTCCGCGTACTTCTTCGCCGTCAGGGTCGCGATGTCGACCTTGGACTTGCCGAACATCTTCATGACTTTCGGACCGACGACGAGACCCATGACGAGCGCGAGGATCGCGAGCACGATCATGATCTCGAGGAGCGTCATGCCTCGCTTGTTGCGCCGGAGACGCGAGTTACGGAGGCGGCGAAGGCGGTCATTGAGGTTCTGCATCTTGATTTCTCCTAGTTTCACTTCGGGCCCGAGAGATTGCCGAGGTCCATGATGGGTTGCAGGATCGAGAACACGATGAAGGCGACGGCGCCGCCCATGAACACGAGCATGAGCGGCTCGAGGAGCGCGGTGAACCGCGACAGCTTGGTGTCGACCTCGGCTTCGTAGGTCGTGGCGACGCGCTCGAGCATCTGTTCGAGCTGGCCGGCTTTCTCGCCGACCGCGACCATGTGGATCATCGTCGCGGGGAACTGGCCGGACTTCTTCAGCGTCTGCGCGAGCGATTCACCTTCGGTGACGGCCTTCTTCGCATCCTCGACGGCGCGCTGCAGGATCACGTTACCCATGATCTGCTTCGCCGTATCGAGCGAACGCAGCATCGGAACGCCGGCCTGCAGCATGGTACCGAGCGTGCGCGCGAAGCGACCGACGTTGATCGTGCGGACGAGCTGCCCGAGCACTGGCAAGCCGAGCACGAACCTGTGCCAGGCCGGCTTGCCATCCTTGGAGCCCTTCCACTGGATGAAGATGACGATGGCGACGATCGTCGCGAGGATCAGCCAGAGGATGTTCTTGCCGAGGAATGTCGAGAACCAGATGAGCAGGCGCGTGTTCCACGGCAGCGTCTTGCCCTGCTGCGTGAACATCGAGGTGATCTCCGGAATCACCTTGACCATCAGCACGCCCATGATGACGACACCGACGACGAGCATGACGATCGGATAGATCATCGCGCCCTGGATCTTCGACTTCAGCTTCTGCGACGACTCGAGGAAGTCGGCGAGCCGCGTGAGAACTTCGTCGAGGTTACCGGCGACTTCACCGGCGCGAACCATCGACACGAACAGCTCGTCGAACAGCTTGGGATGCTTCGCGAGCGCATCCGCGAGCGACATACCTTCGTTGACGTTCGTCCGCACTTCGGACAGCGGCGTCTTGAACCGGACGTTCGTGACTTGATCGACGAGCGCACCGAGCGCCTCGGCGAGCGGAATGCCGCTCTTGATCAGCGTCGACATCTGGCGCGTGAACGACGCGATCTCGGTCTTCTTGACGCCGCCGAACATGCCGCCGAGATCGACGTCGCGCGACAGGCCACCCTTCTTCGAGTTCGCTTCCTTCGCCTGCTTGCCGCCGCGCGACAGCTCGAACGACATGACGGACACGCCATCCTTGCGCAGCACCGCACGCAGCGCCTTCGGCGACTCCGCGTCGCGTACGCCGTTGACGGACTTGCCGCTCGCGGAGACGCCTTTGAACGCGTACATCGGCATTAGTCGGAGCTCTCCGCGGTCATCAACATGACCTCTTCGGGGGTGGTGAGACCGAGCATGCATTTGCGCGCGCCGTCGAAGCGCAGGTGCACCATGCCGTTCTCGACAGCGGCGGTGCGGATCGTTCCCGCGTCCGCCTTCTCGAGCGTCAACCGACGGACGACGTCGTTGACCATGAGCAGCTCGTAGATACCGGTTCGGCCCTTGTAGCCGAGCATGTTGCACGTCGGGCAACCCACGGTCTCGAAGAACGTCCCGACGGGCGGCGGGTTCTGGCCCTTCACGCTCGGCAGCGCGTAGCCGCCGGAGAAGAACTTGTCGGGCTCGAGACCGAGCTCGCGCAGCATCTCCGGCGACGGGCGCACGGGACGCGCGCACTCTTTGCACGGGCGGCGCACGAGGCGCTGCGCGAGCAGACCGACGAGCGAGCTCGCGACGAGGAACGGCTCGATGCCCATGTCGATCAGACGCGCGACACCGCCAGCGGCGTCGTTCGTGTGGACCGTGGAGAACACCAAGTGACCGGTGAGCGATGCGGTGATCGCGACCTCGGCCGTCTCGCGGTCACGAATTTCGCCGACCATGATGACGTCGGGATCCTGGCGCAAGAACGACCGCAGACCCGAGGCGAACGTCAGGTCGATCTTCGAGTTCACCTGCGTCTGCGAGATGCCTTCGAGCTGGTACTCGACCGGATCCTCGACGGTGAGGATGTTGATGTCGGGCGAGTTGATCTCGGAGATGCACGCGTACAGCGTGGTCGTCTTACCGGAGCCCGTCGGACCGGTGACGAGCAAGATGCCGTGCGGGCGATTGATGATCGCGCGGATCTGCTCGAGGTGATCGGTGGCAAAGCCGATGTCGGCGAGGCCGAGCAAGACGCTCGAGCGATCGAGGAGACGGATCGTCACGCTCTCGCCGGACGCCGTCGGCGATGTCGCGACACGCATGTCGACGTCCTTACCGGCCATCTTGCGGCGAATGCGGCCGTCCTGCGGCAACCGCTTCTCGGCGATGTTGAGGCCGGCCATGATCTTCACGCGCGCGAGGATCGACTGCTGGAACTTCTTCGGCGCGCGCTTCGCTTCGCGGAGCTGACCGTCGACGCGGTAGCGAACGATGATCTCTTTCTCGCCGGGGCGAATGTGGATATCCGACGCGCCTTCCTTCGCCGCCTGGAACATGAGCGAGTTGACCCAGCGAATGATCGGGGCCTCGTCGTTCGCGTCGAGCATGTCGACGAGCTCTTCGGACGCGAACTCTTCGCTCTCTTCCTCGTCGCCCTTCTTGTGCGACTCCTCGAGCTCGTGCGAGCCGCGGAGCCGCGTGTACGTCTTGTTGATGTGATCGGTGATCTTCTGCGCCGACGCGACCACCGGCTCGACGGGCTCGGACAGGAGCACCGCGACGGCATCGATGACATCGACGGCAGACGGATCGGCGACGGCGACGATCACGCGGCCCGCGCCATCGCGGCCGAGCGGCAGCACGAGGCGCTGGCGCGCGAAGTTGATCGGCAGCTTCTCGATCAGCTCGACCGGGATGTCCTCGGCGCGCGGGAGATCCTTCACGTACGCCATCTCGGCCTGCAGCGCGAGCGCCTCGGCGAGCTGGTTGTCGTCGATCAAGCGAAGGTGCACGAGGATCTCGCCGATCAGGCCGCCTTCTTCCGCCTGACGCGCGAGTGCCTTCTCGATGGCGTCGGGCGCGACACCGCACCGCGCGACGAGGATCTCGCCGAGCAACTGCGGGAGAATTCCGACGGGGCCAACGCTACCGCCCCGGAACGCTCCGAATCCTTGCGTGGTCGCCATCAGGGCTTGGCCTCCGGTGCGGGTGCCTTGGGTGCGGGCGGCGGTGGCGTGGGCTCGTTCGGATCGTCGATGTTCGACGGACCGTACTCGAGCGCGCCTTCCTGGATGCCCTTGCGATCACCGAGCGCCTTCAAGACATCGAAGTCCTGCTCGACGGAGAGCACGGCGCGATTGATCTCCTCGACCACCCCACGCTTGCGGCGGTAATCGACGCGCGCGTTGTACTTGCTCTCGTTGAGCGTCGCGAACGAGCGCACGAACTCCTCGCGCTCGCGCGTCTTGCGCTCGCGGATCGCCTGGAGGTCGAGCGAGTCCTTGATGATGTACGGCGTGAGGAGGATCAAGAGGTTCGTCTTGCGCTTGCTCTTCGTGGAGTACTTGAAGAGATACCCGAGGATCGGGATGTCGCCGAGGAGCGGGACCTTGCTCTCGCTGTAGATGTCCTTCTCCTGGATCAGGCCGCCGATGACGACGGTCTGCTGATCGTTGACCACGACCTGCGTCTTCAGCTTGCGCTCCGACCACGTCGGGCCGAGCTCGGCGCTCTGACTCGCCAGATCCTTGGTCTCCTGCTCGATCTCCAGGCGAACCGCGTCGTTGCTCGAGATGTGCGGCGTGACGTTGAGCGTCAGGTTCAACTTCTCGCGCTGGATGTTCTGCCCGATGCCACCGGGCAAGCCACCTGTCTGCCCCGCGGTCGGCAGACCGAAGCCGCCGAACGAGAGACCGGCCTTGTACGGGATGTTGTTACCGACGGAGAACTCGGCCTTCTCGTTGTCGATCGCGATGACGTGCGGCGCCGACAGGATGTTCGAGTTGTCCTGCGTCGCGAGCGCCTGCACGAGGATGCCGTACGACGGGATGCTCGTTCCGAGCAGCTCGCTCGAGTTGGTGAGCGGCGAGCCGATGACACCGCCGATGAGGCCGGTCAACGACGCGAGCGATGCGACAGACAGCGACTTCAGCGCGGGTGCCTGCACGCCGGCGACGATCAGATCGCTGCCGTTGAACGGCACGCCACCGTGGGCGCTCGTGCCGAGCGAGAGGTCCTTGGACAGGTTGACCTCGAGGATCAGCGCCTCGATGAAGATCTGGCGGCGCGGCTGATCGAGGCGGCGGATCACTTCTTTGATCGCGAGGTAATCGCGACCGCTCGACATCACGATCAGCGAGTTCGTCGGCTTGTCACCGATGACGCGGACCGTACCTTCGAGCGACGTGCCGAGATCCCCGAGCGCTCCGGGCGGTGGATTCGCCGCAGGACGCGCGCCGGGCTGTCCCGGCTGACCGCGTTGCTGCTGGTTGCCCTGCCCCATCGCGTTGTTGAGCGTGGTCGCGAGCTCCTCGGCGAGCGCGTTCTCGAGCGGATGCACGCGAATCGACGTGCCGCCCTCGGTATCGAGCGAGATATCGAGACGCTCGACGAGCGCCTTCACCCGCAGGTAGCCGGCTTCGCTCGACACGACGATCAGCGTGTTCGTCCGATCGTCGACCAGGATCTTGGAAGGCACCGAGCTCATCACGTCGTCGTTGGACGGTGCTGCTGCACCACCCGTGCCTTGCGCCACCGGTTGCGCGCGCTTCACACCACCCGCGCCACCGGCTGCCGCGGCGCCACCACCGCCGGCGGACAGACCGAGGATCTCGTTGATCTTCTGCGCGAGCTGCGTCGCATCCGCGTGCTTCACCGCGATCGTGTAGATGCCCTCGTTGTTACCGGGCACGTCGAGCGCGCGCGCGATCGTCATCATGTCGCGAATCTGCGACGCGTAGTCCGTGATGATGAGGACCGAGCCTGCCACCGAGACATTGCCGGCGGGCGAGCGGATCGAGTCGAGCGCCGCGCGCAGCGTCTCGGTCTGTGCGTACGACGGACGAAGGATGTAGCGAACGATCTGGTCCTGATTGCCGGGCGCGCCCTTCTTGTAGATGGGCACCGTCTCGCTCTTCGCGGTCGCCGATTCGACGATGCGCATCATGTTGCCCTTCGGCACCACGGTGAGGCCCATCGTCGACAGCGCGACGAGGAACACTTCGTACGCCGACGCCGCGCTCATCTTGTTCGGCGCGATGACGGTGACCTTCTTGCCCGTCGACACGATGCGCGGATCGAGGATGAAGTTCTTGCACGTGAAGCCCATCACCCAGGTGATGAGATCCTTGAGCTCGGTCTCCGGCTTGAACGTGACGGCGACCAAGCCCGTGCGCTTCTTGCACGCGTACAGCGCTTCGTCTTCGGGCTGCGTCGTTCCGGTCGCCTTGGTGTCAGGCGCGGGCTGCGCGAATGCCACGAACGGCGAGATGGTCATCATCATCGTCGCGAGCACGAGGGCGGCGACGGGCTTCTGGAGGGAACTGGTCTGCATGGATAGGCTCTCGCTCAACGAATCGTGTACTTCAGGGTGACCGGCTTGCCGCGACGCGTGACCTCCATCTCGAGAGAGGTCGCCTCGCGCAGCTTCGTGTAGACCTCGAGCGCCTTGTCGGCGGTGGTCAGCTCGAAGCCGTTGATCGATTGAATCGTGTCGCCGTTCGACAGGCCGAGCTTCGCGTACACGCTGCTCGGGCGGATCGCGTACAGCTTGAAGCCGTCCGCTTTGCCGTTCTTGACCGCCGGAACGACGCGGGCGCCCTTCGCGATCGCCATCGGGTTCGCGAGGACCTTGTCGACGAGCGACTTGTCGATCTCGTAGTTGTTGTCGTCGATCTTCTTGATGCCGTTATCGACGGCGGCCTGCAGATCATCCTTGTTCTCGTCGGTGTCGGTCTTCGGTTCTTCGACCTTCGCGACCGTCGGCGGCGGCGTCGCGCCGGTGAGCACGAGGCGCTCGATGCGGCTGCCGTTCTCGAAGTCGACGTACTTGAACTTGATCACCTTCAGCTTGCCGGCGCCCGGAATGATGTCGTCGATTCCGAATGCGCCCTGCTTCTGGCTCTCGGTGTTGATGATCGTCGCGTAGGAGTCCTTGTCGGTGATGCCGATGTTCGTGGCGAGGAGCGACAGCGGGAGCGACGTGATGCCGATCGACGACGGATCCGTGCTCGTCGCCGCGACCACGGGCGGCGTGCAGTCCGAACAGAACATGTTGCGGTCCTGCAGCTGCTGCCCGCTCTTGTCGTGCGTGGCCTTCGCGACTGGCGCGGCCTGCACCGCGGCGGTGACCTTCGGGCTGATCTTGGGATCACCGAGGTACTTCGCTTCGATGATGTGGCCGGTCGCCTTCGCGGCGAACACGGCGCAGATCATCACGGCGAGAGCGCCGATGACCCAGAAGTAGCGCTTGATGACGTCTTGCATGCGCCGTTATTCCTTGTCGCCTTCGTTACCGTTCGCCGCGGCCGGCTCGTCCGGATCGGGTTGCTCGAGCCGGCGATAGATCGTGCGCGTCGCGATGCCCAAGAGCTTCGCGGTCAGGCGCTTGTCGCCACGCGTGTGGCGCAGCGTCTCGTGGATGACGCGCATCTCGATCTCCGAGAGCGGCATGCCGATCGGGAACGTCAGCGACGATGCCGACGCGGTGCCCGGTGCGGTATCGCGAATCTCGCGCGGCAGTGCGTCCTCGTCGATCACCGTGTGGCCCGCGCGCGTGAGCACGACGGCGCGCTCGATCGCGTTCTCGAGCTCGCGCACGTTGCCCGGCCAGCCGTACTCGGTCAACCGCTCGATCGCTGTCGGAGAGCAGCCACTGATCGCCTTGCCGTTCTTCTCTGCATAGACCTGCACGAAGTGCTGCGCGAGGAGCGAGATGTCGTCGCGGCGATCGCGCAGCGGCGGCACGTTCACGGGGATCACGTTGAGGCGGTAGAACAGATCCTCGCGGAACCGTCCCGCCTTCACTTCCTCGGCGAGGTTCACGTTCGTCGCGGCGACGAGGCGGATGTCGATGCGCCGCGTCTTGCCACCGGCGCCGAGACGCTCGATCTCGCCTTCTTGCAGCACGCGCAGGAGCTTGACCTGCACGTGGCGCGAGATCTCGCCGATCTCGTCGAGGAACAGCGTGCCGCCGTTCGCGGCTTCGAACCGACCATCGCGCGCCTGGGCCGCGCCCGTGAATGCGCCCTTCTCGTAGCCGAACAACTCGGCCTCGAGGATCGACTCGGGGATCGCGGCGCAGTTGACCGCGATGAACGGGCCCTTCGCGCGCGCCGAGTTGTCGTGCAGCGCTCGCGCGAGCAGCTCCTTGCCGGTGCCGCTCTCGCCGAGGAGCAACACGGTGGCTTCGCTCGGTGCGGCCTGCATCACGATGTCCATCGTGCGGCGCCACGCGAGCGACGTGCCGATGATCGCGCGACGGCGCTTCTCCGCCAGCTGTGCTTTCAAGCTGCGGTTCTCGACGAGCAGCGACTGCTTCTCGAGCGCGTTCTTGACGATCCGCACCACGTGCGCGCGCTTGAGCGGCTTGGTGACGAAGTCGTACGCGCCTTCTTTCATCGCATCGACCGCCGTCTCGACCGTGCCGTACGCGGTCATCAGCACGACCTCGGTCTCCGGTGCGATCGTCTTCGCCGCGCGAAGCAGATCCATGCCGCTCGTCTGCGGCATCATCAAGTCCGTGAGCAGGACGCCGACGCGATGCTTGCGCAACAGATCCAAGCCGGCGTTCCCGTCCGTCGCGGACAGGACGTTGAGCCCTTCGCGGCGGAAGATCTTGGTCAGCGATTCGACGATCGCAGCCTCGTCATCCACCACCAGCACGATGCCGGCGTGCTCGGGATCCGAGCGCAGCTCGCTCGGCTCGTCACCCGGCGCGGTGGTGCTGCCATCGACATGAGCGGCCGCGAACCGCCGGAACGGACTCTGGGCAGGCTGGTTCCACATAGACGGTCTTCCCAATAACAAGCCCCGAGCCAACCTGATTCCAGCTAACTCGTTGGACTTATTAGCATGTCTCGGGAGCATCGCGTGGTCCGCCTGCCACTTTGTCAGCGCCCCAAAGACAGCCTGTCATCGTGGCATTTTGGGGCGATCGAGGTGCTGAGACCTCGCGACTGTCGCACTACGCCCCAGTGAGATCGATGACCGAAATTCACTGCTCGCTCTAGGACACCGCAAACGCGATTCGCGTTGTGGCCCATGACGTGAACCACGCACGCGCACAACGAACACCGGGAGGATTCGCATCATGCGCACGTGGCAACGAGTCGTGTTGGCAGCGTCATGGATCGGGATCGGAGTCGTCGGCTGCGCCGATGATCTCACGGAGGAGCAAGAGGGTCGCGCGCGAGAGCGCTTGGTCTGCGAGACCATGACCACCGAGCCGAGCGAGCTCGCGGAGTGCGATGCGCTCGCGAGCGACTACGAGTACGACGCGTACGTCTCGCGTGTCGGCGAGGACGCGGGGCTGCATCGCTGTGCGACGCTGCATCCGCCTCTGTTCGAACGCGATCTGATCGAGAACGAAGTCCGCGATCGCATGACGCAAGGTGGGGCCTCGTTGGTTCCCGGCGCGACGATCAACGTCTACTGGCACACCATCACGACGTCGTCGGGCCAGGGCGGTGTCACGGCGCAGCAGATCAACTCGCAGATCAACGTGCTCAACGCGGCCTACGGCTCGTATGGCTACACGTTCGTGCTCGCGGGCACGAACACCACCGCGAATGACACTTGGTACAACCTGACCGACGGCACCACGGCCGAGCGCAACATGAAGAACGCGCTCCGCCAGGGCACCGCCGACGATCTGAACGTCTACTCGGCGAACCTCGGCAACGATCTCCTCGGCTGGGCGACGTTCCCCTCGGACTACCGTCGCTCACCGAAGATGGACGGCGTCGTGTTGCTGAACGCGTCGCTGCCGGGCGGAAACGCCGCGCCGTACAACCTCGGCGACACGGCGACGCACGAAGTCGGCCACTGGATGGGCCTCTATCACACGTTCCAGGGCGGCTGCGCGCGGCAGGCGACCAAGGGCGACATGGTCGCGGACACGCCGGCCGAAGCCTCGCCGGCGTTCGGCTGCCCCGTCGGTCGCAACACGTGCTCGACGCCGGGCAACGATCCGATCGAGAACTTCATGGACTACACCGACGACGCTTGCATGGACGAGTTCACCGCGGGCCAAGGCTCGCGCATGGACTCTCTGTGGGTCACGTACCGTCAGGGCAAGTAGTCACCGCGCGCGACACTCACTCGGTGTCTGCGGCCGTGATCATCGCGCGCGATACCTCAGGTCATCGAGCTCGCCGCTCACGTCGTTGCGACCGCGCACGATGTTGCCTGCGTAGCAGAGCGTGACCTCGCCATCGTGCGGCGCACCGCGCGTCTTCTGCGTCGTGCACCACGCGCCGCGCTCGCGCGCGACCGCGATCGTCAGCGTGTAGCGCGGGCCGCCCTGCTCGCCTTCGCGCGTGGTTGTCTTGCGCGCCTTCGGCGCCGCTGCGACGAGGAGCTCGTGCTCGGTGTCCGCGCCGAGATCGTCCGCCGTGGTCGGCCACGCGACGTTGTTGTACCGGCGCAGCCCCGAGGGCGACGCGAGGTACGTGCCCGCGATCGGGAACTTCCAGCCCTCGTCGCGATCGCACGTGATCTCGCTGAGCGCGCGCACACCGAACCGCACGACGCGGTCGACCTTGCACGTGATCGGAGCGAGCTTCTCGGTCTTCTTCTTCCACTTCCGCACGTTCGATTCGTGCTGGATCTGGTCGTAGTCCCACGTGGTGCGCTCGAGCTCGTAGATCCACGTCGCGGTCGGATCGAACAGCGTCGCGTAGTGCGCGGGCAAACGCGAATCGGCGCTAGCGATCGTGCTGGAGAGCAGAACCGCGAACGCCGAGAGTCGCATGTCGGGATCGTACGCCCGAATCGGCGCACGAATTCCCGGGAGACTATTCGGAGGGATCCGAGTCCTGCGGAATCTTGTCGTCGTCCTCGGGGCGGCGCTCGACGCTGGCGTCACCCTTTCCGCTCTCTTCGTCGAACGGCTCGTGGCGCGAGCCCACCGTCTCCGGTTCCTCGATGTCCATTCCGTCGTCGAGGTCCATGTCGTCGTCGTCGTCCTCTTCACGGACGCCGGGCGTCTGGAGGTCGCTGTTCTCGATCTCTTCGTACTTGTCGTTCTTCTCGTTCGGCATTTGATTCACCTTCCTCGATGAATCATCGATGCAAGCGTGCGGCCACCGCACGACGATAGGTCTATGCGGGGCGTGCTGCTTTGCGTGCAGCCGCGGGAATCTCGCGCGGCAACGTCACCGTAAACGTCGTCCCCTCGCCGAGCTTCGTGTCGACGGTGATCGTACCGCCGTGTCCATAGACGAGGTCATGGACGATCGACAGGCCGAGGCCGGTTCCCTCGCCGACATCCTTGGTCGTGAAGAAGGGATCCCAGATGCGCGGGAGAACGTCCGCGGGAATTCCCGAGCCGTTGTCGCCGATCTTCACGACGACGCCTTCATTATCGCCCGTCGTGCTGATCGTGATCGTGGCGTTCTCGCGTCCGGCGAGCGCCTGCGCCGCATTCGTCAACAGGTTCATGAACACCTGGTTCACCTGACCGGCGTGGCCCTTCACGCGACCGACCGCGCCGAACTTCTTGTCGACGGTGATGTTCAGCTTGAGCAAGTGGCGAAGCAGCTCGAGCGAGTCCTCGATCGAGCGATCGACGTCGAACTCGACGACGGACTCGTCATCCGTGCGCGAATAATTGTGCAGCGCGCTGACGATCGCCTTCGTTCGCTGTGCGCCGCGCTGGACGACGCGGATCATGTCGCGCACGTCCTTCGCTGCCTCGGCGCGCACGGTCGCATCGGGCGCATCGATGTCGTTGACCGCTTCTTCGAGCGGACCGACGGTGTTCACGATCGCGTTCACGGGGTTGTTGATCTCGTGCGCGATGCCGGCGACGAGCTGACCGATCGATGCGAGCTTTTCCGACTGCACGAGCTGCTTCTGTGCGCGCGTGAGCTTGTCGAGCGTCTCGGCGAGCTCGCGGTTCTTGCGCGCGAGATCCGCCGTGCGCATCTGCACGGCGCGCTCGAGATCGAGGTTGACCTCTTCGGTGGATCGCAGCTTGTCGCGCAACGCGCGGCGCATCTCCTCGAGTGCGAGCGTCAACCGCCCGATCTCGTCGCCTTCGCCGCCGGCGGCCACCGGGTCCGCGAGCTCGCCGCGCGCCATCGCATCGGCGCGCTGCTCGAGCCGTTTGATCGGGGCCATGAACTGCGCGACGGTGAACGCGACGATGCCGCCACACGCGGCGAACAAGATGAGAAAGAAGACGAGCAGCTCTTTGAGCGGGCGCACCATCGTCTCGCCGCGACCGCGATACGACGGATAGAACACCGCGGCAGAGCCGAGGTCGTAGCGAGTGCCCCGCCACGACAGGAACAGCCGCTCGGAGCGACCGGTGAGCTGCGCGATCCCGACGGTGATCTGGGACTGCGCGCGCCCGATCTGCGCCTGCACGTACCACGGCAGCGCGGGCGCTCCGACGGGGCCACCACCGACACCGAGGCCGGTGGCATCGTGATCGACGTAGTACATGACGGGCGCTTCGGGCGCCGCGGTCACGATGCGCTTGAGCGACGCGCGCACCGAATCCGGCGTAGGCGGCTGCTCGAGCATCGCGATCTCCGTCTGCAGCTCGGAGTGCAACCAGGCGAGCCCCACGCGCGATTGCCGGCCCGCGGCGTCGTTCGCGAGGTTCTTGTACTGCACGAAGCCCCAGAGCAGCGCCATTCCGCACGCGAGCAGTACGACGCCGCCGAACGACAGCATCAGCTTGCTGCGCAGCGACAACGACGGCGCGATCGAGCGCACCGGCACGCGATAGCGCTGCGTGAGATGCGCGAGCAGCGGGCGCAGGACATCGCGGTGCCAGAGTTGCTCGTAGATCGCACCGGCGATCGTGAGGATCACGGTCGCGATCGCGAGGACGAGCGTGTCGTCGACGTCGAAGCCGAGCTGGAAGCGCGCGACGAGCGCACCGACGATCGCGATCACGAACCACACGCAGATCGTGAGCACGGCGAGGCGATAGGGAAGCGCCTGTGCCCGGCGATAGATCGCGGCGGCGGGCGGTGCATCTTCGATCTGCTCGCCGCGCGACACGCGGAGATACCGGCGGAGATCGAACGTGAACCAGCGCGCGAACAGCGCCCACGTGCCCACGCCGAGCAGCGCGGCGACCGGATAGAAGGTCTGGAGCTGGAGGTACTGCTCTTTCGTGATCGGCACGAAGTAGTAGGCGAAGCCGGCCTGCGCGCACAGCACGCCGCCGGCGACGATCATCGCGACGAGCATGAACCGGCGGAAGTGACTGTCGTCGAACTTGCGCAGCGGCGAGCCCGCGGCGAACAAGCGCTGCCGGACCTCGCCGAGGATGTGCGCCCACCACACCGCGCGGATGCACGACACGATGTACGCGTGCACGGCGGCGACGGCGGTGAACTCGAACACGCGCTGCGGCGTCCAGCCTTGATAGAGGTAGAGGAACACGCCCGTCAGGAGCGCCGCGCCGGCCCACAGGCCCGTGCGCAACAGCAGCACGCGCACGGGACCCTTGAGCGTGATGCGATACGCGCGTGCGGCGGCGTCCTTGTGAACGCGCTCGCCACGCCGGCGTGCACCGACGGCCGCCCACAGCGGAAACAGCCACGTGGTGACCGCGGCGATCCACACGATGCACGCGCCGATGCCGACCGGGACCGCCGTGGACAGGAGCGTCTGACCGCCGACATCACCGAGCTCGAACGCGATCCACAGCGGATAGCCGATGCCGATCAGCTCGAGGAGACCGAGCACGATCGCGGGGACCAAGAACCGTCGCTTGAACGGCACCGCCGCCAGGGACAGCGCAGAGGTCGGCGCGACCTCGTACGCCTTGTTCGATGACGATGTGACCCCGACCTCGGCCTTGCCGGATTCGGTGGTGTCGTCGGTCGTCCCGGGCATCCGGCGCAGGATAGCCCGAATGTGATGGCGGTATGATGAGGGCGATGAGGCGGTGGCTCCAGATGCTCGTGCCCGGCATGCTCGCGGTCACCAGCATCCGCGGCGCGGCCGCCGAGCCGATCACCGACCGCGACTACGCGATCGACTTCTACGATGGGGTCGCGATCGGCAACACGGCATGGGTCGGCATGGGCGGCGCGGGCGCGGCCAACATCGTCGGCACCGCGGGGACCCTGATCAACCCGAGCGCACCCGCGGTTCGGCTCACGACCGACACCGACGACTGGAGCTGGGACTATCACCTCGATGTCCTGACCGGAAAGCTGTCGACGGACTACGACAACAACGGCGTCGCCGCCGAGGAAGCGGGCGCCTCGCTGCTCACGTTCGGGCTCGGCGGTCGCTATCACGATTGGGCCGCGGCGGTGACGTTCACGGGACAGACCGCGCCCGTCGACGACACCTTGCGCGCGCAGGGAATCCGGCTGCGCTTCGTGCTCGCGAAGTACTTCCCGTCGCGCGACATCGCGATCGGAATCGGCGCGCAGACGGTGTCGTTCGACATCGGGACTCGCGCCGATGACATGGAGCTGTTCCAGATCACGGGCACCGGAGTGATCGCGGGCATCACCTATGTCCCGCGCATGCGGAACTTCCGGCTCGCGGGCGGGATCGAGACGCAGATCCTCGGCGCGGACGTCGGCACCGACGGCTGCGATCCCGAGAACTGCATGGGGTACATCCTGCCGCGAACCGTCGCGTCCGCGGCGCGCGGCGTGATCGGCTTCGCGTATCGCTTCGCGCCGACGGAGTGGAACCAGCTCGTCGGCGGCATCTTTCGCGACGAACGCGCGCTCACGCTGACGACGGATCTGCTCATCACGGGCAACTCGCCGGACGCGTATGGCATCGAGGCGTTCGCGATGCAGGAGCTGCAGCGCTCGGGCGAGGACGTCGCGATCTCGCTGCGCGGTGGCGCGGAGTACGAATGGATCCCGGGTCGCTTCCGCGTGCGGGCCGGCAGCTACTGGGAGCCCTCGCGGTTCGAAGGCGTCGGTGGTCGGATCCACGTGACGTTCGGCGTGGAGCTGCGCGCCTTCGAGTTTCATCTGTGGGGCCGCCGGCGCGGCCGGCTGTCCTTCACGGCGGATGTTGCAGAACGCTACCGCAACGTGGCCGCGTCGGTCGGCTTCTGGCATTAGGATGCGCGCATGCGAACCATCCTCCTCCTCGCCGCCCTGACGGCCGCTGCATGCGGCGGCTCGAAGCCCACCCCGACGCCGACGCCCGAGCCGACGCCCGAGCCGACGCCCACGCCCACGCCGACGGAGACGCCGGTCGAAGCGGCCCCCGCCGAGCCCGCGAAACCCGACGACTCCGTGCTCGCTGCATCGGCGCTCGCCGAGCAGTACGAGGTCGGCAAGGGTGTGTACACGGCGAAGAAGTGCAACACCTGTCACGAGGACAGCGGCGCCGGCAACGCGAAGAGCCCGGCGGTGATCGGCGAGAAGGCGTTGTCCAAGGACCCACCGAAGACGGCGAAGCTCCGCAAGGGCGTGACGTTCGCGACGGCGGCGGATGTCGTCGGGTTCGTGAAGGCGAGCATGCCGATCGTGAAGAAGGGGACGCCCAAGGTCGAGCTGACCGACGACGAAGCGTATGCGGTCGTCGCGTGGATGCTGGATGCGAACAAGGTCGCGCTGACGAAGAAGCTCGACGCGTCGAACGCGGCGACCGTCACGCTGCGCCCGTGATCACTGGGGCAGCGGTTCGATCCGCACGCCGCCGAACGGAACGCCGTCGGCGCAGGTGTCCTCGGTGCCGTGGCGATAGCGCGACCGCACGAACGTCGTGACGTACGGATCGAAGCAGCTCGCGGTGTAGTAGGTGTTCCACGCCACCGCGGCGACCTGCGTGCCCTCGGGCAGCAGTGGGTCAGCGACGACGATGATCCGCTTGGTGACCGGTGCGGCGCACGTGTCGTCCGGCGCTGCGTCGCGCGCGACATCGAGCAGCGCGTCGACCACGTCCGGACAGCCGGTCGGGCAGTTGTAGAGAAGGATCACGCCGCCGTGCTCGGCGTTGTGCATCCAGTAGCCGCGCTGGAGCGTCTCGTAGTGGCGATCCCATCCGGCCCACGACGGAAAGTGCGCGCCGGTCGCGGGCGGATTCGACGACCACTCGATCGTCGTGCCGACGGGCATGTGCGCTCCGGTCTCGCCGGGGATCGAGTGCAACACGCCATCGCACGCACCGACCGGGAGATCCATCGGCTCGTCGGTACCGCCGTCGTCGCCGCACGCCGCGAGCGCGACGATGCACAGCGCGCGCTTCATCGCCGCCTCCGGCGAAGCAGCAGCGCGAGCACGGCGAGTGGGAGCAGCGATGGCCGCGAATGGCCGGAGTCGCAGCAGCCGGTGTCGTCGCCGGGCGGACGCGCAGTGTCGCCGGAGATCACGTCGTCCGATGTCGCGGGCGTGGGATCGAAGCACCGCTCGTTGCCGCGGCGATCGCGGGCACACACGCGAACGGGTCCGTTCGTCCACGGCGCGGACCACAGGTACTCGCCGTACCAGTGGAGATCGATGCCGGCGCCACCGTCATCGATCCACACGCGCGTGAAGTCGTGCGCCCGCGACGGCGACAGATGATCGTGAACGCGCGCATGCACGGCGATCCCATCGAACGCAGCGTGGACCGACGGCGGCCGCGTGTCGATCGCGACCATCTGCGTCGCGAGCTGGACCTTGTCGGGGAACGCGGACTCGCCCTGCCCTTGCACGAGATCGAGGCGACCATCGCCATCGAGATCCGCGGCGGCGACACCGAGCGTGCTCGGCGTGTCGTTCGGCGTGCCGCCCGCGGCGAGCGTGAACACGCCGGCGGTGTTGATCAGCAGGCGATCCGCGCCGAGCCGGCCGATGAAGAGATCCGCGTCGCCGTCGGAGTCGACGTCCATCCACACCGCGACGTTGTCGTCGGCCATCGCGGGGTTCGCGGTACCGGTCAGGCGGGTCGACGTCTCGTCGGTGAACGTGCCCGTGCCGCTGTTGATCAGGATCTTCTCGCGCAGCTGCGGGCCATCGTTGATCGTCGCGAGATCGAGATCGCCGTCGTCGTCGAGGTCCATCGCCTCGAAGTCGTAGTTGTTGGTGTCCGCCGGCAGCGCGGTGGTGTCGTTCGTGAACACGCCGTGACCGTCGTTGCGGAACAGAAGCGTGGTCGCGCAGTACTTGCACGCGATCAGCGCGTCGAGATCCCAGTCGTTGTCGACGTCGACGAGCTCGACGTCCCACGACATCTTGACGAGCACGTCGGGCATCTGCGTCGTCGTGACATCGGTGAACGTGCCGGCGCCGTCGTTGAGATAGAGGCGCGTGCGGCCGCCGGCGATCGTCGGGCCCGTCGGGTTGTTCGGTCCCCAATCGCCGACGAGGAGATCCATGTCGCCGTCGCCATCGACATCGCCGGCCTCGAGATCGCCGACGGACGTCATCTGCTGCGGAAGCTGCGCGCTCGCATCGGCCCACGTGCCCGCGCCGCGCGTGAACAGCTTCAGCTGCGTGTGATGCGCGCCACCCGTGAGGATGTCGAGGTCGCCGTCACCGTCGAGATCGAACGCCTTCGCCACGCGCGACAGCCCGGTGAATCCACCGACCGCCGTCGCGGAGATCTCGGTGCACGCGCCGCCGCCATCGTTGCGAAAGATGCGCGTCGCCTCGGGTGTGCCCGGCGTGTCGTAGTCGCCGCCGTTCGCGAGGAGGATGTCGACCTTGCCATCACCGTCGAGGTCTGCGACGTCGACCTTGTTCGTCCACTGCGCGGTCGATCCGAGACATGGCTGGGTCGCATCCGACCAGAATTGCGCTCGGGCGATTCCGGGTGCCAGAACGATCGCTGCGACGACCAGGTTGCGCATTCCGAGCGGTTTACACCACTCGGCGGGGGGGCCGGTCACGTCCGCGAATGTCTTGTCATCCCCGCCGGTGCTCGGTGTGCGTAGCGCACGCCTCCATTTGCCAGGTCGAATGAGTGTTCGTGATGTTGTCGGCACCGGCCCGGGGGTACCGTACGCGGCATGAAACGGCGCACGTTCCTGTCAGCCGCGGGTGGGCTGGGCGCGGCGGCAGTGATGGTGGGTCCGTGGATCGGACGCTCGAACGCGGCAACGTTCGGTGTGTTCCCGGGTGGAACGGCATCGGTCCAGATCCCCGAAGGTCAGCGCGCGAAGAAGGTCCTCGAGATCTTTCTCTACGGCGGGTTGTCCGCATGGGAGACGCTCTACCTCGTCCGCGATTACGGCAAGCCGGACGATCCCGATGCAGCGCTGCGCAACACGCAGTCGTATGCGTTCTCGATGACCGCGGCCGGTAGCGCGTGCGGCAACGTCGATATGGATCGCTCGTTCGCGATGGATGCGAACGGAGCGAACGTCGAGCTCGGACCGTTCGCACATCTGCTCCACGCGCGCACCGATGTCCGCGATCGCATGCGCCTCGTCGTGCAGCACCACGCGCTCGAGCCGCACGAGGCCGCGGTTCCACTGGCCCTCACCGGACGCCCGGTCGGCCAGCCCTCGGCGGCGGGACTCGGTGCGCACGTGCAGCGCGCGCGGATCGATAGCGGCGCCACACCGGGCCGCGCATCGCCGTACTCGTACGTGTTCGCGACCGGCGGCGTCTCGAGCGACAACGTCGCCGCGGCGGCGCAAGCCGGAAACCACGGCGGCTCGGCACGGCCCGTCCTGATCAAGACGGACAACGCGGCGCGGTTCACGAACCTCCTGCAGCGCACCACGCTCGGCGGCAATCGCGCGAATCACGACGCGCTCGTGTCCGCATATCACCAGCAATACGAGGGACGCTTGTCGTGGCCGACGAGCGGACGCGTGCGCAGCGCGAAAGCGGACGATCTGTCCGTCGCGTTCGATCGCACGAAGAACGCCGACGCGATCCGCGCGGTGCTCACCGACGATCTGTTCATGGCGCAGAACGACACCACGTGCGGGGTGTCGCGGCGGAGCTTGCCGCTGATGTCGCTGACCGCGGCGCGGCGGCTGCTCACGCATCCGACCGAGCCCGCATCGTACGTGTGCGTCAGCGACACCGGGCTCTACGAAGCATCCGGCGGTGGCGGCTACGACACGCACACCGACAACGAGGTCGACACGGCGGTGAACTTCAACAACATGTTGAAGTCGCTGTTCGGGATCATCAATGCGCCGGGCGAGACCGATCCGACGAAGATCTCGCTCGACGACACGCTGATCATCTTGAACACCGAGTTCGGTCGCACGCCGCAGCGTCAGGGCGCGAACGGTCGCAATCACCATCCGTACGGCTACGTCACCGCGTTCATCGGCGGCCCGATCACCACCGAGTACAAAGGTATTCACGGTGCGATCGGACGCGATGGCCGCGCGATGACCGGCGCCGCGACTCCGTCGGAGAATCGCATCGCCGCGCTGCTCGCGATGGGCTTCTGGCCGTTCGCGGCCGAGGGATTCAACGTCGCCGACGTTCCCGGCGCGACCACGGAGCTCGATGCCGCGCAACGAGCGGTCGCGAAGTTTCTCGGGAGGACGGCGTGATGCGGGCGTTTACGATCACCGCCGTCATCGCCGCCGCGCTCGCACCGCAGGGTTGCAGCTGCGGCAACGACGCGGACCTCACCGACGGCGGGATGGACAATCAGACGTTCGATCAGTGCGACGCGGATCCCGAAGCGTTCGCACAGCACGCGTTCCTCGCGCTCGACGGCCACCGCGCTCGCAGCCAGGGCGAGATCGATGTCTACGCGGACATCTACAAGCAGGCCAAGGACCTCGATCCCGACGGCACCGGCCCGGATCCTCGCGAGCTCGTCGCACGCGCGATCATGAATCGCCCCGAGTTCGCGGAGCGATGGATCGACGTGTTCATGGACGCGCTCCACGTGCAGCGCACGGATATCCAGAGCGAGGTCGATTGCTGGAACACGGCCGGGCGCTCGACGGTGACGCCGGCACTCGCGACCGCGGTGCGCGATCAGATGGCCACGCAAACCGGCGATGGCGGCGGCACCTGGACGATGCTCGATCTCGCTCGCAGCGCGGTCGCTCTCGACGATCTGACGCCCGTGTATCGCGCGCAGCTGTTCTCGATGGTCGCGCATCCGATTCCCGCGGCGAACGTGCCGGACATCGAGGCCGAGCTCGCCCGCCGCGAGGACTTCGGATCGACGTTCGACGCGTCGTACTTGCATCGGGATGTGGTCTGCCTCGGGTGCCACACGAGCGAGACGTCGGTCACCGACAGCGACGAGCCCGAGCTCGATCGCCACTGGCCCACGCCCGGCGCCCCCGAGCGCGCGGTGTACGGCAGCCCGATGGGCGTATCGTCGGAGCGCGCGCACACCGCATTCCGCGTCGATAACTTCGTCGTGATGAACGGTTCGCAGCGCCCGTGGGGTTGGAGCAACGCGTGCGGTCGCTTCGCACCGCCGGCGAACATCGGCGACGACATCGCCGGGATCGACGGCAAGCTCGCGAGCGTCGTCGGTACGCGCACGACCGTGTACACGCTCGAACAAGCGCTCGCGCGTGGGTTCACCGCGCTTCGCGGGACCGGAGTCACCGCGGACGAGACGATCGCCGATCCGGACAAGGCGCTCGCGTGGCTCGTCACGCTGAAGATGACGGAGGACGTGTGGCGCGCGGCGACCGGCACGTCGCTGACGATCGCGAACTACTTCCCGCGCAACCAGGCCGCGCGCGACCTGTTGTACTCGCTCGCGAACACGTACGCGCAGAGCGGCTTCTCGCTGAAGGCGCTGCTCGTCGCGATCGTGACCAGCGACTACTTCGCGCGGCTCTCGCCGGATGCGGGCTGCGGCGCCTCGCCGTACACGTATCCGAACGTGTTCGATCCGTGGGTGATCGCGGACTCCGACGAGACGCGCCGGCACAACGGCCCCGGCGATGCGGTCACCGCGATCGATGCACGCACGCTGATGGGCGCGCTGTCGTTCGCGATGGAGTGGACCACGCAGCCCGGCGGCAATCGCTTCCCGGACTTCGGCGAAGGCTGCACCGGCACCGGATCGTCGACGTGCCAGCAGCTCAACGCGAACTGCCAGCAGTTCCAAGCGTGCTGCACGTCGTATCAAGTCGCCTGCCAGATGGGCGGCGTGTTCCCCGCCGTCGAGGTGCCGTTCCAACAGAGCGTGGGCACGTTCATGCGCAACAGCGAGCGCGGCTTCCGCGGCCTCGACTTCCAGGCGCGCCTCGCGTGGGAGGATCGCTACGGTGCATGCGCCCGCCCGGGGTGGGTCCCGAACGACTTCATCGACGGCCTCGTCGGACGCGGAGCGGCAAATCCGTCGACGACGGTGGGCGACGTGATCAGCGCGCTCAAGGATCGCCTGATCAACGAGCCGACGATCGATCCGGGCGCGGAGACCGAAGCGCTCGCGGCCATCGTCGGACCGCTCGATGCATCCGCGACGGCGGCAACCGTCGATGGCGTGCGCCGGGTGTGCGGTGCGCTCGTGGTGTCGCCGCAGTTCCTGTTGCAGGGCATCGCGGGGCGCACCGGCGAGCGGCCCGTCCTCACGCCGGGCAACGCGGACTACGCGGCGATCTGCGCGGAGGTCGCGGCGGGTGGCATCACCGGTCACACGATCACGTGCGGCTCGGGCAGCGATCCGACGCTGACGCTTTCCGTCGCGCGCTGACCGCCTTGCAGCGCTGGGACAGTTGCGCCATGTTTCGCCGCACATGCGCAGCCTACGCCTCGCTCTCCCCGCGCTCCTGCTGACGTTCGTCGGCTGCGAGCACACGAACGGCAAGAAGAACGAACAGCCTCCGCCGGCGAAGACACCGCCTGCGAAGACCGTCGATAACGCGCAGCCGCCCGCGGCGATGCCGCCGCCCGAGCCGATCAAGCAAGAGCCACCGCCTCCCTCCGATCCGAACACGGTGCGTCCGCCCGTCGCCGCGGATCTCGCGGAGTACACGAAGAACATCAAAGGTGACGGGTCGCTCGTCGCGACGTTCGAGACGAGCATGGGATCGATCCACTGCGAGCTGTTCGGCGATGCAGCGCCGATGACGGTCGCGAACTTCGTCGGTCTCGCGACGGGTCAGAAGGCGTGGCTCAACCCGAAGACCGGCAACACCGAGGTCGGCAAGCCGTACTTCGATGGCTTGATCTTTCACCGCGTGATCAAGGAGTTCATGATCCAGGGCGGCGATCCGCTCGGACTCGGTCGCGGCGGCCCCGGCTACAAGTTCGAGGACGAGTTCAATAACGACAAGAAGATGCAGCCGGGCACGCTCGCGATGGCGAATGCGGGCCGCGCCACCAACGGCAGCCAGTTCTTCATCACCGAGGTCGCCACCGACTTCCTCCAGGGCAAGCACACGATCTTCGGGCAGTGCAAAGAGCTCGATCTGGTCAAACAGATCGCGCGCGTGCCGCAGAACCCGGACAACAAGCCGGATACGCCGATCGTGATGAACAAGGTCACGATCAGCAAGATGAAGAGCTGGTAGCTGTAACCAGCGCGACCAGCGCGTGCACTACGCACGCATGACTCGCACCCTCGCGTCGGTAATCGCCACGCTGCTCGTCTCCGGTTGCGCGGCGCCCAAGCCGCGACCGATGCAACTGCGGCGCGTGACGCTGTACCAGAACGGCATCGGCTACTTCGAACGCACCGGCGTGCTCGGCGGCGCCACGCTGCGCCTCGCGCTCGCGCGCGGCGAGCTCGACGACGTGTTGAAGACACTGACGGTGATCGATCGGCAAGGCGCGGGCGTCGCCACCGTCGACGTTCCGCAGATCAGCGACTCCGCGCGCACGGTCGCGATCGATGTCCGCATGGCCGCGGGACGCGCGCACGACCTACTCGTCGGCTACGCGGTGCCCACCCCGACGTGGAAGGCCGCGTACCGCGTGGTGCTCGACGAGCCCGCGAAGCCCGCGCTCCTCCAAGCGTGGGCGATGGTGCACAACGCATCGCAAGAGGACTGGCGCGGCGTACAGCTCACGCTCGGCACCGGCGCGCCGATGTCGTTCGCGCAAGACATGACGAAGCCGCAATACGTCGCGCGCCCCGACGTCACCGGGAACATGGTGCAGCCCACGGTGCTCGGTCCGATCGGCAACGAGAACGGAATGATCATCGATCGCGACGGCGACGCGATTCCCGATGCCGTCGACAAGTGCCCCGACGAAGACGAGGCGTTCAACGGCACCGACGACGAGGACGGCTGTCCCGATCGCGGAACCGTGGTGGTACGGGATTCGAGCGTCGTCATCCTCGAGCACGTCGTGTTCGCGGCGAACAGCGAGACCATCACCCCGGCGAGCCAGCGCGTGATCGCCGCCGCCGCCGAGGCCATGGTCGGCAACCCGGACATCGCGCTCGTCGAGATCGGTGGGCACACGTCGTCCGATGAAGCCGATGGCTGGGCCCTCTCGGCGCGACGCGCCACCGCTGTCCGCGCCGCGATGATCGCGAACGGCGTCGCTCCCTCGCGCCTCGAGATCCAGCCGTACGCGGCCGTGCAACCGCTCGCCACGAACGACACGCCCGCCGGCCGCGAAAAGAATCGGCGCACGTCGTTCCTGATCCTGAAGCGTGCCGACACGGAGCCCGTCACCCGTTCGATTGCCTCGCGTCCGCTTCCCACCATCGACGCCGCGGCGATGCAGGCATCCACCCACGCGCGCACCACGCCGACCGGCGTCGCCGGCAGCGTTCGCTACGTGCTCACCGATCCCGTCACGATCGGACGCGGCAAGTCCACGATGGTCTCGATCCTGAACAAGCCGATCGCCGGCGACGACGTGCTCCTGTTCCGCCCCGACGACAACGCCCCGGGCAGCGCGACCCATCCGTTCCGCGCCGCTCGCCTCGTCAACACCTCCGGCTTCACGCTCGAGACCGGGCCGATCGCGATCTACGCCGGCGGCACCTTTGTCGGCGACTCGATCCTCGATCGCCTTCAAGTCGACGAGACCGCCTGGATCCCGTACGCGCTCGACGGCGGCACCACCGTCACGCGCAGCGCCATCCCCGACGAGCGCCCGATCCGCCTCGTCGCGATAAATCGCGGCGTCCTCACCGTCGAGAATGCCGGCATCCTCACGACGACCTACACGATCGTCGCCGGTCGCGATGCGACGCGCACGATCTACATCCGCCACCCGAAGACCCCGCGCTACACGCCGCGCGACCTCCCGCCCCACACGATCGAACAGCCCGACGCATACCTCGTCCCGATCCCGCTGTCCGCGGCCAAGACCAGCACGCTGACCATCGAGGAGCGCGAGCCTCGCCGCGCGACGATCGAGATCGTGCGCGCCGACGACACGACCCTCGCAGCCTATCTCGAAGGCGCGCAGCTCCCCGCGCCGATCCTCGAGCGCATCAAGACCGCGGCCGCGCTCCGCCGCGACATGGCAACGCTCGACGACGACGCGCGCAAGATCCGCTCGCGCATCGTGGACATCTCGCAGCGCGCGATCGAGCTCCGCGATTCGCTGCGGGCGATCGACAAGGTCCGCGGCGCCGACGATCTACGCAAGAAGCTGCTCGCGGGACTCGCGTCGACGACGGCCGAATCGGACACGCTCGCGCGCTCGCTCGGCGAGAAGACCGAGGCGCTCGCGACGGCGCGGGCCCGCCTCGCCGATGCCATCCGCGATCTGACGATCGAGTGATACGATCGCGAGATGCGCATCGCGATCGTTTTGGCGGTCCTCGCGGTGTCTTGGGTCGCAAGTGCTGATGTAGCGCCTCCCTTCGAGCAGGACGAGGTGCTGACGATTCCCAACGATCCGCAAGTCACGTCGATGGCGTGGGCACCCGACGACTCGGGCCGTTTGTTCCTCACGGCGAAGACCGGGCGCATCTGGATCATCAAGAACCGCGCGCTGCTTGCGACCCCCGCATATACCTTCACACCGCGAGCCGACGACAACGGCGGCGAACTCGTGACGGATAGCGAGTGCGGCCTGCTCGGCCTCGCATTCGATCCTGACTTCACGAACAACCGGTTCATCTACGTCTTTGCGACGCTTCACGTACCCGCAACCTCCATCAACGTGGAGCAGCAGATCATTCGATTCACGATGCAAGGTGATACTGCCATCGACCGCGTCACGCTCATCGCGGGATTGCCCACGCGTGGTCGCAACCACGACGGTGGAGCCCTCGCCTTCGGGCCGGACGGATTGTTGTACTGGGGAGTCGGAAACACCGGCGGTGCAGGTGTTGGGCAAGGATCCGATCTCGAGAGTCCGGGATCGAAGATCGGTCGAACGCGTACTGAATTGGGGGCACCTCCTCCACCTGGTCCCTACAACGACGGCAGCGGTCCAAACTACGACTACACGTTTGCGCGCAGCTTACGAAACCCCTTCACGATGGCGTTCCATCCAATCACCGGGGCGCCTTGGGTAAGTGTCGTCGGAGATGATTGGGAACAGGTCTTCTCGCTGAGCCTGGGTGATCACATCGGCTACCCAGCTGAAAACGTCGAGCCGGGTACGAGCGATGCGACCGTGAGTCCGCTCATCGCGTACGCAACGGGCACATCACCAGACGTTGGCGTCGCTGCCAACTCTGCCGTCCGCATGAACAACGTGGTCACGGTGACAACAGTGGTGCCGCACCGTCTGCGCAAGGGTGGCGAGGTGATCATCTCCGGAATCGATGATGCCTCGTTCGACGGCGTCTTCACGATTGCAGGCGTTCCGACGCCAACGATGTTCACGTACGGACAAGTTGCTAGCGCTGCCACGAGCGGCAATGGTGTCGCTCGCGGTGGCGACTACGGCAGTGTCGTGCTCGGTGGCACGTTCTACGATGCCACCCAGTTTCCTATCGAGTATCGGCAGAACTTCTTCTTCGGCGACTTCGGCTCGGGCGAGCTCGTACGGGTCGAGACCGCAGCCGACGCTACCGTCTCGCGCATCTCGCGGTTCGGCACGAACGCCGGCCGGCACATCGACGCGACGACAGGGCCCGATGGCGCGCTGTGGATCGTCAACCACGACGGTGTCGTCCGGCGCATCGCGTATACATCCACGTCGCAAACGATCGTGTTATCGCCACAGAACTTGCGATTCCCTGAAGGCGGGCGCGGCGTCATCGGCATCAGCCTCGCGATGCAGCCGGCGTCCGACGTGGCGGTGACGCTCTCGAGAGCCTCGGGGTCACAATACGTGAATGTGACGACCAACAACGTCACGTTCACTCCGACGAACTGGAGTACACCGCAGTTCGTGGAGGTGACGAGCGCGATCGATGCGGACCTCGTCGAAGACCTCGCAACGTTCGACGCGTCCGCGAGCGGTATCGCGACCGAGACGGTCACCGTTCGCGTCACCGACACGCGCGAGCCACTTCCACCCGCCGCAGACGATGTTCCCGCGACAGATGGCCCGAGCGCGAAGTCAGGTGGCTGTTGCGGTGTGAGTCGCGATGCTGCGTCGGTCGGTTTGCTCTCCCTGGTGGTTGGAGGATTGCTACGGCGTCGACGCTCGCGTTGACCGTGGTACACCGCGGCGTGCTGTTCACGCCCTTGACGCTTCGCTGTGGCCTCGTCCTTCCCAATCGCGTCGCGCTCGCGCCGATGACCAATCTGCAGAGCCAGCCCGATGGCCTGCTCGGCGAGGACGAGCTCGTCTGGCTCGCGCGCCGTGCCGACGGTGGCTTCGGTCTGATCCAGACCTGCGCCGCGTATGTCGCGCAGGATGGCAAGGCATGGCCCGGCGAGCTCGGCATCGATCGCGACGAGTGCCTTCCCGGCCTCGCACGCCTCGCGACGCGACTACACGATGCTGGCGCTACCGCGATGGTGCAGCTGTTTCACGGTGGCGTGCGCGCGGACTCCGCGCTGACCGGCGAGCAAGTGTGGAGCGCGAGCACGTGGACCGAGGACAAACCGGACTTCCAAGTGCCTCGCGTGGGCACGGTCGACGACATCGCGCGCACGATTCGCGCGTTTGCGGAGGCGGCCGCGCGTGCAGAGAAGGCCGGCTTCGATGGCGTCGAGTTGCACGGTGCCCACGGGTATCTGCTCTCGCAGTTCTTGTCGCGCACGATGAACCCGCGCACGGATGGCTGGGGCGGCGACCTCGAGGGACGCGCACGGTTGGTGCGCGAATGCGTGCGCGCGTGTCGTGCGGCGACGAGTCCGCGGTTTTCGATCGGCGTCCGCTTGTCGTTCGAGGACTTCGGCAACGCGAAGGGCATGGACCTCGACGACAACCTGCGCGTGGCCGCGTGGCTCGTCGACGATGGCGCGGACTTCATCCACGCGTCGCTGTGGGACGTGACGCGAACGAGCGCGAAGTACCCCGACAAGCACGTGCTGGCGCTGCTGCGCGCGGAGCTGCCGGCCGATGTCGCGGTGTTCACCGCCGGCAAGATCTGGACGCGCGAGGATGCGGAGGCGGCGATGGCCAAGGGCGCCGACGTGGTCGCGCTCGGGCGCAGCGGAATCGTGAATCCTGATTGGCCGAAAGATGTCGCGGCCGGGCGCGCGATCCAGAAGCCACCCGTGACGCGCGCGGAGTTGCTCGAGCGTGCGGTGTCGCCGACGTTCGCGACGTACCTGAAGATGTGGAAGAACTTCCTCGCCGACTAGGGTAACGATCGGCCATGCGCTTCTCGCTGGCCATACTGATGATCGCCGCCTGCGGCGGAGGCTCGCACCCGCCCGATGCGTCGGATCCCTGCGCCGCTTGCTCCGCCGACGAGATCTGCGTGCAGCGCTACGGCGGCCTGTGCGAGGCGGGTCACTCGACCGACTGCATCGCGAAGACCGTCGAGTGTCCGCAGAACGCGTGCACGGCGAGCTGCGAGGCCGTGTACTGCACCTCGCCGTACCAGTGCATGACGCGTCCGCTGTGCGGTGACGAATCACCGCTCGCGTTTACCTGCTACGGCCCCTAAGGCACGAGCCCGAAGAAGCGCGCCACGTAGAACGGACCGTAGACCGCGCCCGTGTTCGTCCAGTCTTGGTGACAGTTCGGATCGGTGACGTTGCTGCAGTCGGCGGCGACCTGCGTCGGGTACGGATCCGCGCCGCCCTGCTCGGTCGCGGTACCGGGATGGACCGGCGTGCCGTGGCCGAGCTCGGGCATGCGAACGGTCGCGACGCCCACGTCGCCTTGGTAGGCGTACGCGCGGTACTCGTAGCCGCCGAGTTGCGTGGGCTCGCCGAGCGCCGCGTTATCCGGCGTCTGATCGATGCCGAGCGCGCCGGTCCACTGGCGCATCTCGTCGTCGAGGTTGATCGGCTTGACCGCTTGGTCCGCGCCGCCGTGAAACGCGATCAACCGCGGCTTGCGCTTGCTCGCATCGTTCCACCAGGTCGAGTACGCCTGCTTCACCATCGCAGCGGTCGGCGCTACGTAGCCTGCAGGTCGCGTCCAGTCCTGCTGCTTGTTC
>Ga0154020_10000324_pt1 | contig 57637 bp, 42 predicted proteins | sample Klosneuvirus_201_FD_109709 | JGI IMG/M metagenome (GOLD analysis project Ga0154020, IMG submission 109709) | Active sludge microbial communities from wastewater, Klosterneuburg, Austria - Klosneuvirus_20160825_MG | ecosystem: Engineered > WWTP > Aerobic digester > Activated sludge | place... | reverse complement strand
AATATTCGCCGCGGCGCCATCAGCATCGTAAAGCAGGCGAGTGGTGTGGCGGCGGCGGATTGGCGCTTCGGAGGCGCGCTGGGTGATTTCACACTGCCGGCGACGGGTGGACAACGCTCCTTTACACGACTAGCGCCAGGAACCTACAACGTATCTGAGCAGCGAGTCGAGGGGTGGGCGCTCAGCGCGCTGACCTGCGCCGACCCTGGCGCCGATTCGCAAGTAAACTTGTTGACCGCCACCGCCGCCATCAATCTGGCGCCGGGTGAGATCGTGACCTGCACCTTTGTCAATGTGCAAGAGCCCGGCTCGATCACGATCGTCAAGCAGGTCAACGGCGTCAGCAGCGCGCCATGGCTCTTCGCCGGTGCGCTGGGGGCGTTTACCATCGATGCGGCCGGTGGGACGCGCACCTTCGAGAATCTGGCGCCGGGTGCGTACAGCATCCGTGAGGCGGCCGCCGAGAATTGGCGGGCGAGCGCCATTACCTGCGTCGATCCGGACGGGGCGACGACCACCGATCTCGCCAGCGCCACTGCCGTCATCGATCTCGACGCGCGCGAGTCGGTGGTGTGCACCTTTGTCAACGAGCCGGGAACCCCGGCCATCGCGCTGGAAAAGAATGTCAGCGAGGCCGTGGTTTATCCGGGGACGCTCGTGACTTACACATTTGCCGTGAGCAACCCAGGCGGAGTGGCATTGAGCAACGTGCGCGTCGAGGATGCGCTGTGCCCGGCGTCGCCGGTGCTCAACGGCGCGGCAAACAGCGGCGACGCCAACGGCAATGCGTTGCTGGAAAGCGGCGAAATCTGGCGCTACACGTGCAGCGCTGCTTTGAGTGCGGACACGACGAACACAGCCACCGCCTGGGGCAGCACATCGTGGGGCGAGCAGGTGTGGGCGCGGGACAGCGCAGTGGTGGACGTGATCGCCCCGGTGCTCATCGTCGAAAAAGCGGCGGATCGCACCCAGGTCGCGCCCGGCGAGACGGTCAATTTCCAAATCACCGTGCGCAATGCCGGCGACGTTCCGCTCTTCAACCTCGCTGTGACGGACGACCAACCCGCCTGCACGCTGAGCGGGCCAGGCGGCGACAACGGCAACGCGGCGCTTGACCCGGCTGAGCGTTGGGTCTACACCTGCACCATGCCAATCACCGCCGATATGGTCAACACGGCGATCTCCGTGGGATATGACCGCCTGAACACGCGGTGGACAGCCTCCGGCAGCGCTGCCGTCACCGTGGTGCGGTCGGCAATTGACATCGTCAAAACTGTCGACAAGCCCTATGCTTATCCCGGCGAAAGCGTGATTTTCACTTTGAAAGTCCGCAACAATGGCAGCTCATGGCTGCAAAATATCGTCATCGACGACTCGCTCCCTGAATGCCGCCTTGCCGCCCCCGTGGGTGATGATGGCGACGAACGCCTGGCCGTCGGCGAGGAATGGACCTACACCTGTTCGATTGCCTTCTGCACTGACGCGCACTTTGTCCTGCCCGACACAGTGACGCCAGCCAGCGGCGATCTGCCCACCTTGTGCGCTGACGTAACCAATACGGCTGTGGTCACTGCGCAAGACCCACTAGGCCAGCCGGTCAGCGACCAAGACAGCGCGGCCGTCGATCTGATCCGGCCGGGCATTTACGTCACCAAGCTGGCGGACAAGACCTATGTGAGTCCGGGCGAATTGATCAACTTCTCGATCTTCGTCAAGAACACAGGCGACACCCCGTTGATGGACGTCGTGCTGACTGATTCGCTGCCGGATTGTGTGGTGAGTGGGCCGGCAGGCGACGACGGCGACGTGCTCGCCCCCGCGGAGGAATGGCTCTACACCTGCTCGACCTCCGTGCAGATGGCGACAGTCAACACCGCACGCGCCACGGCAAAAGATCTGCGCGGCGCGAGCTGGTGGGATGAAGACAGCGTGCTGGTCTCTGTCTGTTTCGACTGAACGGTTTCGATAACTGACAAAAAAGCCGGATGCGCTTCAGGTGCATCCGGCTTTTTTGTTGCACAACTGCCTGCGTGAGTGTGTCACGCTACCCTGCTTGCTTGCGACAATTGCCCGATGCTCGCGTCGTCTATGCGCGCCTACGATGATAGATACGGATGCCAACACTGTGGAAACTGGTTCGGTTAATCGTAGAAAAGTCGAATAAGGAGGCAAAAGTATGTACTCAATATTGGCCAAAAGAGCTGTTTGGCGCATCCCGATCTTGATGGTGCTGCTATGTTTGACGGCGGGTTTGGTCACGCTATTTCCCACCGCCAGGGTTCATGCCCAGGACAGCCCTCCCGCCGGCGGTGCGGTCGATGGCGAGTGGAGCTATCCACGCAACGATCTCGGCGTGACGCCTGTCACCTGTCAGGATATCAATAATTCGCCTGCCGATCCGACGGACGAAAATGTGATGCGCTACGGCCAGCAGCTCGGCGCGTCCGGCTGCGGTGAACTCATCTTCCGCAGCGGTTTTGGATTTGATGGCGCTGACAATGTGACGTTTGCACCGGCGACGCCTTTCCTCCTCGGCCAATTCACGCATTACAACGAGAACATCGTTACGCCGCTCGTGCCGATGCAGTTTGTCGACCTTACCGTCAACTTCCAGAGCAGCACTCCGGCCATCGATGTCCAGATGTCCTACACCATGCGGCTAGACGAAACGCTCAACAACGGGGCGTGCCTTTATGGTTCGACCAACAACGATTTGTGCGACGATCGCGTCGACTTCGTCAACAACACACCACCCCAAACTGTCATCATCGACGGCGTGACCTACACGCTCAACATTGTTGGGTTCGTACCCGGTGCAATGGATAGCTGTCAATACAACGAAGACATGGTCGATTATTTCATCACCGGCGAAATGATGCGCAATGACGCCTGTGTCTTCGCCGAGTTTGTCGTGCCCGAACCTGCGATCGCCATCGAAAAATCGCCGGATCTACAACAAGTGTTGATTGCAGACTACGCTGAATTTACCATCACAGTCACGAACACCGGCAACGTTGGCTTCAACCAGGCATTCGTCACCGACCCGCTGACACCCGACTGCGACCACGCGATCGAAGGGTTGAAGCGTGGCGATGTCGAGACTTACGTCTGTACGGCCTACGACGTCATGCAGGATTTCGACAACGTAGCCACCGCCGCAGCCATATTCGATGGCGACGAATATTCAGCCGTGGATAGCGCCCGCATCGATGTGCTGGCGCCGGACACAGCCAGCTTCTATGCCGTAAAGTATCACGATCAAAATAGCAACGGCCAGCGCGACGCCGGGGAGCCGGGGCTGTATGGCTGGACGTTGTGCGTCAAAGACGGCGAGGGAGCCACGGTCGGCTTCTGCCAGGTGACCGATCCGGCAGGGCAGGCAACATTAGCGCCCAATCGAGCCGGCGAGTTCCTGCTCTGCGAGGAGCCGCAGCCTGGATGGATCAACACCGACCCTGGCGATGGGACAGCCTGTAAGCCATTCTCGATCACCGAAGCGCCGCTCTACGTCGAGTTCTATCCGACCGACAGCGACATATACGGTATCGAATTGACAGAGACAAATCCCGCGCAAACGCAGTGGAATTATACTGTCTACCAGTACTTCGAGAGCAACAAGCTTGACGAGTGGATGCTCAGCTTGCCATCCTGTATTGACGCCGCCCAGATTGATGCTGTGGCGACTACGCCGGGCTGGAGTTTTGTCGACGATCCAGCCGCCGGGTTGCGCGGCGTCCGCTGGCAAACGCCGGCAGGCGTCGATCCAATCGAGGGGGGACAATTTACGCTGGCGCTGCTCCAGCCGCACCCGACAGGCGCGGCCAGTGCAAGGATCACCATGGCCGGGCCACCGCCCATCAACGCCACCGATGCCATCGCCGGCCCAGCCTGTCATCCAATCGTACAGATCGGCAATGCCACGGAACTGCCGGCCAGCGGCCAACTCGAGGTGCGCAAGCAAGTCTTGCCGGCCAGCGATAACGGTTATTTCAACCTCGCTATCGATTCCGTCATCTATGCCACCGATGTGCAGAATGGCGGCACGACTGGCAAGCAGCCTGTGTCGTCGGGCGTCCATATCGTCGGTGAAGGCGCCGGCGCCCAAACGGAGCTAGATGACTATATTCGCGGCTTGAGCTGCACGGAAATGAACAGCGGCGCCACCTGGACGCCAACCGCAACGGGCGAAGTCAATGTCGATGTCGATGATGACGTCGTCTGCACCTTCACCAACATCCGGCGCGGCGCGATCCGCGTGGGCAAGCAGGTGGTGGGCGTCGCCGGCGCCGACTGGTCGTTCACCAGCAACGCGCTTGGCGCCTTCACGCTGCCGGCCGCAGGTGGACAACGAGACTTTGCACGGCTGGCGCCCGGCGTCTATAGTGTCGCCGAATCCGCAGTTGCGGGGTGGGGTCTCGCAGAGTTGACCTGCACCGACCCGGACAACGGCACCGTGACCGACCTGGCCAATGGCGTGGCTACGATCGATCTCGACCCCGGCGAGACGGTTGTCTGCATTTTTGACAACGTCGCCGACGCCGGCAGCGTGACCATTGTCAAGGAAGTGACCGGTGTTGGCGATTCGCCCTGGTTCTTTGAAAGCACGTTAGGCGCCTTCACATTGCCGGCTGCGGGCGGCGCACGCACCTTTGAGGGCGTCGCGCCGGGCGTCTACAATGTGCTGGAAAGCGCCAAAGCATCCTGGCACGTCGCCGCGATCAACTGCACCGACCCGGACAGTGAGACAACTGTCGACACCCTGGCCGGCAGAGCGACTATCGATCTCGATGCCAATGAACATGTCACCTGCACGTTCGTCAATGCGCCTGGCCGTCCGAATGTGACTCTGGACAAGAGCGCCAGCGCCAGCATTGTTTACCCGAACCATGTAGTCACCTACACATTCGCGGTCAACAACACCGGTCAAGTGCCGCTGCGCAACGTCCGCGTCGAAGACGATCAGTGCACGGTGCTGCCAGCAACCAGTGACGAGCACAACGCCGGCGATGTCGATCAGGATGATTTGCTGGATGTGGGCGAGCAATGGAGCTTCACCTGCGCCCGTGCGCTGGCCGAGGACACTACCAATACCGCCACGGTATGGGCCGACGCACCGTGGGGCGAATCCGTCTGGTCAACCGACAGCGTAGCGGTGGATGTGATCGCACCGCAAATTGCGCTGAAGAAAAGCGCCGATCGCGAGGTCGTCCATGCGGGCGAAACTGTGAACTACCAGATCGTCGTCCGCAATTCAGGCGACACTGCGCTTTACAACGTCGTGGTCGAGGATGGTCTTGCCGAGTGTACATTGGCCGGTCCCACCGGCGACAACGACAACGCTGCTCTCGATCCAGGGGAGGCGTGGACTTACACCTGCGCCATGATTCTCACGGAAGAGACCATCAACTTGGCGACCGTCACGGGGAACGACGCGCTGGGCAACCCCTGGTACGCCGAAGACCGCGTCACGGTTGAGGTGTACACGCCCGAAATCCAGGTTACCAAGCTAGCCGACCGCGCCTTCGTCTATCCCAATGAAGCGATCAACTTTACTGTGAAGGTGCGCAACGTCGGGAACACCCCGCTGAACACAGTGAACGTCACCGATTCGCTGCCACAATGCGCTTTGGTCGGCCCCACCGGCGACGATGGCGATGCCCAGCTTGCCGTGGGCGAAGAATGGACGTACACCTGCATGTTGACTGTTTGTCCTGGAGAGGCGCCGGCAGTGGGCGGCGCCGGCGCGGGTGACGTCAGCGGCAGTGCAGTGGTGGTCGATGTCACGAAAGCCTGGAATGTCGCCAGCGCTGAGCCGGAGCTTGCCCCTGCCTGCACCGACCCGCTGCCAACCCTGGTTGGCCCATCGTTCGGCAGTTGCTGGAGCCCGACCAATCGCTGGTTCGAGTTGACTGTGGTCAACAAGGCTTCCATTCCAGCGTACATCGGCTATGACATCTATCGGTCTGCAAACTCATTCCGCAAACTTGACCGCTTTGATGTCGGTCAACGCAGCATCTTCACCGTGACCCAGGAAGGAACGTTGCGCAAGTACATCAGCGCCAACGGGCAGACCAACTGGCAGCAGTTGGGCGGCACCCACACGCTGAACATCGCCGGTCACCTTGCGCATGGCTATCTCTGCCCGGAAGCGCCGCCGCCGATTCCGCCGATCTGCAGTGATGTCACCAACATCGTCGAGGTGACCGCTAAAGATGCAGCAGGCCGTGAGGTAAGTGACAAAGATTCAGCCTTTGTGAATTTGATTCATCCTGGCATCGATGTCACGAAGAGCGTCGACAAGAGCCAGATCGCGCCTGGTGAAGAAGTCAATTTCATCATCAGCGTCAAAAACACCGGCGACGTAGCTTTGAGTAATCTCACCATCGAGGATTCCTTGTCGGCCTGCGCCCTCTCAACGGCGTCAGGCGACAACGGCAACGGCATCTTCGAGTCGCTAGAAACTTGGGTCTACACCTGTGCGATGTCGCCAACCGACGATGTGACCAATGTCGTGCGCGCCACCGGTCGCGACCCACTGGGCGCGCTGTGGAGCGATGAAGACAGCGCTGCCGTGGACGTCGTCAAGCCGGCGCTGGCGATCGTCAAGGAGGCCAGCAAAACGGTCGTCTATCCAGGCGAAACTGTGCGCTTTACGCTGCGTGTGCGCAACCAGGGCAACGTGACGCTCTCCCAGGTATACGTCACCGACAGTATGCCGGCGTGCGCGCTGTCCAAACCGAGTGGCGACAACGGCAATCGCAAACTCGATCCTGGCGAGGAATGGATTTACACCTGCGATGTCACCTTCTGCAAAGGTGAGAACATGACGCCCGACGGCGGCATAGACGAAGTGGGCGCAGCCTGTACGCCGGGACCATCGCCGAGCGTATGCCAGGACAGTACGAATATCGGTAAGGTCACGGCAAAGGATCCGCGAGGCAAAACTTTGACCGCCACCGACAAGGTCTTCATCGAATTGATCCGCCCAGGCATCACAGTCGTCAAGAAAGCCAACCGCACCGTCGTCCCCGCAGGAACAGAGGTAAACTTTACAATCAAGGTGAAGAACACCGGGAATACACCGCTGACCAACATTACGGTCGTCGATGAACAATCGGCGTGCAACTTGAGCGGGCCGACTGGCGATAATGGCAACGGCATCCTCGATGCTGGAGAAAAGTGGGTCTACACCTGTTCAATGGCAATTACAGGGCGCACCACCAATATCGCCACAGCCACAGGCGTCGATATGCTCGGCAATCGCTGGCGCGACACAGGCGCGGTGTTGGTGCGCACCTCGTGCTCGTGCGTCACGGTGGCCGGCGTCCAGGACACGGAGGCATGTCTCGCCGCCGAAGGTGAGATTGATGCAGCCTTTAACATCTACCTGCCTATGACGCGTCGGTAAGCGTCGCTGGCTCACCACCTATCGCTCACACAACTGGCGCACGCTGCGGCGTGCGCCAGTTGTCTTTATTGTATACTCGTTCCTTTGTTGCAGGGATCATTTGCCAAAGGCCTCTGAATTGGGCAGAATGAGTGTGAAATCGATTTCGCCAGTCACGGATTTTGGGAATGAAGACGTTACATTCTCAGCCGTGCGGCAAGTTCACACCGTTAAGGAAGGGAATAAATCATGAATTACCGTCGCCTAGGGAACGCTGGTCTGAAGGTCAGCGAACTGTCATTTGGCTCCTGGGTCTCATTTGGGACGCAGATGAATGTTGACACCGCGTACGACTGCATGGTGGCCGCCTATGATGCAGGCGTCAACTTTTTCGACAATGCAGAAGCGTATGCGCGCGGTGAGTCCGAAGTGATCATGGGACAGATCCTCAAGCGCGCCGGCTGGCGCCGCGCCAGCTATGTCGTCTCCACGAAATTTTACTGGGGCTTGAACGACGGTCCGAATGAGCGCAACACACTTAACCGCAAGTATTTGATGCAGGCAATCGACAATTCGCTCAAACGCTTTGACATGGAATATGTCGATCTCATTTTCTGTCATCGTGCTGACCCGAACACGCCGATCGAGGAAACAGTCTTTGCGATGGACGACATCATCCGCCAGGGCAAGGCGCTCTATTGGGGCACGTCAGAATGGAGCGCCGACGAAATTCGTGCGGCCTGGGAAATTGCCGAGCGCCACCATCTGCACAAACCGCAGATGGATCAACCGCAGTACAATATGCTGCACCGTGACCGCGTCGAGAAGGAGTATGCGCGCCTCTATGACGACATCGGGCTTGGCCTGACCATCTGGAGCCCGCTGGCGTCCGGTCTGCTCACCGGCAAATACAATGATGGCATTCCCACGGACAGCCGCGCCAGCCTGCCTGGCTACGAGTGGCTGAAATCGCGACTGACTGACCCCAATCTGTTGACAACCGTGCGCGCACTCAAGCCGATTGCCGACGGGCTTGGCTGCACCATGTCGCAGCTTGCCATTGCCTGGTGCGTCAAGAACCCGCACGTCAGCACCGTGATCACGGGCGCCAGCCGCGTCTCCCAGGTGCACGAAAACATGAAGGCGCTGGAGATCGTCCCCAAACTTACGGAGGATGTCATGGCGCGCATTGATGCGATTCTCAAGGAAAGTTAGTCACTGGTCGCGTGATATACACGTCGGACTAATAGCCTGACCTACTTTCATAAACCTACCTTCGTATGATTGCCATCAACCTTCCAGGAGGAGTACAGCCTCCTGGAAGGTTTGCAAAGGCCAGGATGAACACAGCAGCGTTACCGCCAGTCGCAGCGGTGCTTGACCAGCTCGGCGTTTCGTATCGCCTCTTTACCCATCCTGACCCGGTCAACTCGCTGGAGCAGGCGGCGCGCGAGCGCGGCCAACGCCCCGCACAGATTGTGCGCAGCATCCTCTTCCGGCTGGCGCAAGATCGCTTTGCGATGGTGCTGGTGGCCGGCCCGTCGCAGGTGGATTGGAAGCGACTGCGCCAGCATCTCGGCCAATCGCGTCTGACGATGGCCACCGCGGAGGAAGTGTTAACCGTCACCGGCTACCCAATCGGCGCGGTCTCGCCCCTCGGATTGCCGCAGCCACTGCCCCTCTACATCGACGAGAGCGTCTTGGCCGAGACCGAGGTCTCGATTGGTTCGGGCGTACGTGGGACAACGGTGATTTTACAGAGTACAGACCTGAGGGCGATGCTGCCTGCGGCGGAGCTCGGCGTCTTTCGCCAAACTGAAACCACATGAAACAAATTGGGGCCAGATTCCCCGCTCACAATTTTTCACTTTCGCAACGCATCCACGATTCAACGGCAATTCGCTTTCGCTATAATTACTAATGGATACCATGCGCTTGCGCACTAGTTTTGTTATCCGCCGTCGAAGGAGCAATTAACTTTTGGGGTTTATTTATGCCAAATACAACATTTCGCCATTTGAAAGCACTAAGCGTAGAAATTGGCGCACGACCCAGCGGATCGGTGGGAAATCAGGCCGCCGCCGCTTATATCGAGTCGGTGTTTCGGCGCTGCGGATTGGCCGTTGAGACGCAAGAATTCGCCTGCCCAGCGTGGGAAGAACTCGGCGCCTGGCTCTGTATGCACGACTCTGCGATCCCTGTCGCCGCCAACCCGTACTCTCCTTCCTGCCTCGTGTCCGCCCCTCTGATGCCTCTCTGTACAGGCGAGGAGTTGGAGGCAGCGGATCTGAAAGGCAAACTGGCAGTACTCTATGGCGAGCTGGTGCATCACCCGCTCCCGCCGAAGGCGAAAAGTTTTAAGGACGGCGCAAACGCTCGCATTGTCGAACTGTTAGAAGCAAAACAACCCGTCGCAATTCTGGCCGTACAGCAACGCGCCGGTGAAATCGAACGCTTGATCGAGGACTGGGAATTCCACATACCCTCAGCGACTGTGTCCGCTCAGGTGGGCGCGATGCTGCTCCAGCACGCTGGTGAGACCGCACGACTGCGCATTGACACGCGCCAGAGCCGCGGCGTCACCGCCAATGTCGTCGGTCGGCTGCCTGGTCTGATCCGCCAGCAGATCGTTCTGTGCGCCCACTATGACACAAAGGTCGACACGCCAGGCGCCAGCGACAATGCCAGCGGCGTGGCGGTGATGTTGGCGCTGGCCGAACAACTTTGCCGCCAGGAACAGCCATACAGCCTCGAATTTGTGGCCTTCACCGGCCAAGAATATCTGCCATTGGGCGACGACGAGTATGTACGCCGGCGTGGCAATAGCTTCAACTCGATCGATGCTGTGCTCAACTTCGATGCGGTTGGTCTGCGCAACGGGCCAAACGCGGTCGCCGGCTTCAACCTGCCGCCGGTCATGCAAGCCAATCTCGAACGCGTGACGGCCCATTTCCCCGAAGTCACATGGATGGAGCCGTGGCCGGAAGGCAACCATTCGACCTTTGCTTTCCGCGGCGTGCCGTCCCTGGCCTTTACGGCCAAAGTTGAGGATGCGCACTATCATCTGCGCTCCGATACGATAGATCAGATCAGCCGGGAGCGCCTCGACGAGATGGTGATGCTGGGTGGGAAGATGGTCGAAGAAATGGCGCTGAGCCTGCGCATGCCCGCCTAGTCATGCTCATCTCTGCCCGCTGGTGACGCTGTTTTCACTTGGACTCGTCCTCATATCCGCCCTGCTTCATGCGCTTTGGAATCTCCTGGCAAAGCGCGCCCAGGGCGGCGCCGCCTTCACCTGGCTTTTTTCGGCGTTGACGGCGCCGCTCTGGGCGCCCATTGTGGCCATCTATGTACTCTTCTGGCAACCTCAGCTTAGCTGGATAGGGGCGCTCTTTATTCTGGGGAGCGCCATCATCCATGTAGGCTATTTCTTATTTCTGCAGCGAGGATATCGAACTGGCGACCTGTCGGTCGTCTATCCATTGGCGCGCGGTACAGGCCCGCTGCTGTCGATGATCGGTGCGGTGCTGCTTTTGGGCGAGCGCCCTTCCCTCCTGGCCGTCGCAGGCGCGCTGTTTGTCATTATCGGCGTTTTTTTCATTGCCGGCGGCGCACAGATGGTGCGCGCTCGACGGGCTGCCGCCGGCGTAGGCTATGGGCTGCTGACAGGGCTGCTGATCGCCACCTACACGTTATGGGACAAGACAGCGGTCAGCACCATTCTGGTGGCGCCGCTGCTATTGGAATATGGCTCCAGCATTGGCCGCACCTTGCTGCTCACGCCGCTTGCGCTCCGCCGGCGTGCGGAAGTAGTCTACGAATGGCGCACGCACCGGTGGGAAGCGCTGGGCATCGCGTTGTTAAGTTCGTTGGCGTACATCCTGGTGTTGACAGCGCTGATCACCGCGCCGGTCAGCTACATTGCCCCGGCGCGCGAAGTGAGCATCCTGTTTGGGGCGCTGCTGGGAACCTGGCTGCTCAAAGAGGGCGACACATGGCAGCGATTAGTTTCCGCCGGGCTGATGGTGATCGGGATCGTGCTGCTGACGTTGGGGTAGAAGCTTATCCGCCGCGCAGCCACTGCAAGACGATGACAAGCAGGATGAGGGTGTTCGCAATGCCGATGATCGCAGCAACTTGCCAGAGACGCATGAGCGCGTGGTTCCGCTGCTGCGTTGCCGTAAATGCATCCAGTTCGATTTGCAGGCGCGCGGCTTCGGTCTCGCTGAAGCTGAGCGCGGAGGAATAGGTTTGCATGGTATGCTGCGCCGTGCGCTGCTCTTGGGTGACCTGCTCCTGAAGCAACTTGCTGCCGCCAAGCACCTCGGCGAGCTGACGGTTGCGCTCTTCCAGCTCGGCGCGCAGCCGCTCGATGCGCTGATTGAATGAGTCAAGCCGGCTTTGGCTCGAGCTTTCCCAGGCAGCTTTTGCCGCGTTCATGCGATCGATCAGCGCGGTCTTGCGTTCCGCCTCCTGCTGCAGACGTTCGATCTTGCGCTCCGCATGATCAAGCTTCTCCTGGAGCGTGCGCCCCTGGGTGTGGGCGTCCTGCGTCAGTTGCTCAACCTGAAGCAGAAGCGCCTTTTGTTCGACCTCAAATGCCCCGCGTTCGGTGCTGCGCATCTGCTCCAGTTCGGTCAAGCGGTCGCTCAAGCTGGCATTGGTGCGCTCGTATTTTTCCAGCCGGTCGCGACTTTTGAGCAACTCTTGCTCCACCTGGGCCAGCCGCTGGCTGGCGCGCGCCATATCTTGCAGCGACTGGGCATAGACGGACGCGGCGGGGCGACCTATACCCGGATCGACGCCTCCCAGCAGGCGTCGCGAGGCGTCGAACGCCGAGCGCAGTTGCACATCGGAAAGCACGCGGTACGCTTCGTTGACGCGCTTGATCTGCTGCTCGGCCTGATGATGATGCTCCGAATTGCGCCGGTAGCGATCCGGGTGAAACGCCAGCGCCAGAAATCGATAGCGTTGCCGGATCTCATCATCCGAAGCCAACGTCGAGACGCCGAGCACTTCATAGTGATCCGCCTGATGTAGGGAGGAGGCCATGTTTTTCTTACCTCTGGTGGCGACTGACAAACCGCCACATCGATGCACTGTCGCGTCGGCTGCATTCTACTTCACGTTGACCACAGGCTCCAATGGCAGCCTTTCAGGTTGCAGCTAGAGGCTTATCCTGATCTGCCAATCTCCAATTCGAGTCTCCTTTTGTGTGCGTGATACAATTGAGTGTGGCGTCCCTACCGAGGAAGCCAAGCAACCTATGTGACAATCCCACCCGACGGTGACCCAAAAGGGGAGACGAATGAGTTACGACGGTCGCGTTTTCACCGTGCAGCTTGGCAACGTCATGCGCAAACTGCCGATTTTCCAAGTCGCGCCAGGCGTCAAGATTGCGATCTTCAACATGTTGGGCGACGCCGAAGTCGTGGAGACGGCCGCTTCCCTGTTGTCAGCGCGTATGCCCACCGCGGCTGAGGTGCTGATTGTGCCCGAAGTAAAAGCGGTGCCGCTGGCGCACGCGTTGGCGGTGCAAAGCAAGCTGCCCTATGTCGTCGTGCGCAAATTCCGCAAGCCTTACATGGTGGACTGTCTGGAGACCGAGGTGATGAGCATCACCACCGGCGCCCCGCAGAACTTATACATTGACGGCAAAGATGTGCATCTGGTGCGCAATAAAAACGTCGTGCTGGTTGACGACGTCATCAGCACCGGCAGCACGCTGCGCGGCCTCCGCCAACTGATGGAGCTGGCGAATGCAACTGTGGTCGGGGAAATGGCAGTTTTCACCGAAGGCAAACCGGGAGATTGGGACGAAATTATTTCGCTAGGACATCTTCCTATTTTCGTGGACTGAGAAAGATTGACGGACTGAGAGACGAGCATGTCGACGATTCTTGACCGTGTTGCCAAAATTGCTAATCGCTTTGACGAATTAACTCAGATCATGGCCGAGCCCACTGTGGCGGCCGATTTTACACGCCTGAGCGAGATCGACCGCGAGCGTCAGGAAATCGAGGAACTGGCGCAGGCTTATCGGCGTTATGAGGTGGCAACGATACAGCTTCAAGAAAACCATGCGCTGCTCGAAGATGCAGACGAAGAGTTGCGCGACCTGGCGGCGCTCGAAATTGAAGCTCTGCAAGCAGAGACCGAGGCGCTGGATAACCAGATGATGGCGCTCTTGCTTCCCAAAGATCCCAAAGATGAGAAAAACGTCATTTTCGAAATTCGTGCGGGGACAGGCGGTGAAGAAGCCGGGCTGTTTGCATCCGAGTTGTATCGCATGTACATCCGATGGGCAGAGGCGCATCGCTACAAGGTGGAGGAGCTTAGCCTGAACGACACCGGACTTGGCGGTCTCAAGGAAGTCGTCTTTGCCATCAAAGGCAAAGGGGCGTACAGCAAGCTGAAATACGAATCGGGCGTACATCGTGTGCAGCGCGTGCCGGTGACCGAAAGCGCCGGACGCATCCACACCAGCGCTGCCACCGTGGCGGTGTTGCCCGAAGCTGACGAAATCGACGTTGTAGTCAACGACAACGACGTCCGCATCGACATCTTTCGCAGCAGTGGGCCAGGCGGACAGAGCGTCAACACGACGGATTCCGCGGTGCGTCTGACGCACATGCCCACTGGCATTGTGATTTCGTGTCAGGACGAAAAGAGCCAGTTGCAAAACAAGCTCAAGGCCATGCGGATTCTGCGCTCGCGGCTCTATGAAATTGAGGAGCAGAAAAGCATGGATGCGCTTGGCGCGGCTCGTCGCAGCCAGATCGGTTCCGGCGACCGCAGCGAGAAGATCCGCACCTATAACTTTCCGCAGAGCCGCGTCACCGACCACCGCATCAACAAAACCGTCTATCAACTTGACAGCGTCCTCAACGGCGCGCTCGACGAATTCATCGAAGATTTGGCCGCGCACGATCAGGCGCAGCGGTTGGAAGTGATGAGCGCGGAGTTGGCGTGAACCATCCTCTAGGTATTCGTAGGGCAACTGTGCCCTTGTAGTGTGCCTGTAGTTCGCCGGATGTCGCACGCGCAGCAACCAATGGTCAGCATAAAGTCAGTTGCATCGGCCCCGATTTCTGGTACAATCGTCCATGCACAGGAATGTTTGTGAATGATTACCCAGCTAATGTACAAATATGGACGTCCTACCCGTTCTCTCTGCGGAAAAGACGCCCGCGTTCCAGCCTTAAACATGCAATGATGCAAGTTTCTGTTGATTCCCAGGAGGAACCATTTGGCTATTTTACAGTTGGATGTTCGGCCAAAGAAGGGCGAACGCCGGAATCGTCGCGCTCAAGGGCGAGCTGCGACCGGCCCGAATGTAGTCCAGTCGTTGGACGGTCTTTTCACGATCCATCATCGCACCGGAGATGCCATGTCTATCACTCCAGACGACGCGCCGATCTGGCAGCAAGTGGTCTGGAAACTTTCACACGATGCCGAAGTCGGCCCGGCCATCAACGCGGGAACGCAACGGCTGGAGGAGGCGCATATTTCCACGGCGCGCCTCGACGCCCAGGTGATTCTGGCGCACGTGCTCGGCGTCGACCGCAGTTGGCTCTTTGCTCACTATGAGCACATCCTCACGCCCGACCAGGCTGAACGCTACATGGATTTGGTGGTGCGCCGCGTCGCACACGAACCCGTAGCCTATCTGGTCAACCACAAAGAATTTTACGGCATCGATTTGTACGTCGACCCACGCGTCTTGATCCCACGCCCCGAAACTGAAATGTTGGTCGATCAAGTGCTCGCTGAAGCCACGATCCACAGCACGCGGCGGTTGGTGGTGGCGGACGTCGGCACAGGCAGCGGCGCCATCGCCCTGGCAGTGGCGACGAACGCGCCAAACACCCACCTCTACGCCCTCGACATCAGCGCAGACGCCCTGGCGGTGGCGCGCAGAAATGTCGAGACCCACGCTTTGGCCGATCGGGTCACGCTGTTGCAGAGCGATCTGTTGGCAGGTTTGCCCGAACGCGCCGATGTCGTGGTGGCCAACCTGCCCTACGTGACCAGTGACGACTATGCCACGCTGGCGCCCGATATATGCAATTACGAACCTGCCGGTGCGCTGGTCGCCGGCCCGCTTGGGCTGGACGCCATCTCTCGGCTTCTGTCGCAACTGCCCGACCATGTAGCGCCGGGTGGATTGGTAGTGCTGGAGATCGGCTACAATCAAGGCGCCGCAGTGATCAGCCTGGTGGAGACGATCCTCAGCCAGGCGTCACAAGTCGAGCTACATCGAGACTATCAAGGACACGACCGCGTCGTGACGTTTCAACTATGAATCCATCCTGCGTTGCAAGTTCGTGCTATGCCGCCATTTGATCTCGTCGTGCTCGACCTCGATGGCACGATCCTGAATGCTTACAAGCGCGCCCGCATCAGCCAGGTCGTCCACGACGCTATCGAAGCTGTGCAGCGCGCCGGCGTGCCCGTCACTATCGGCACAGGGCGCACGCTCGACTACATCCGGCATAGTCTACCCGGCGATTTGCAACTGACGCATCCGGTGATCACAACGCAGGGCGCAGTCATCGGCGACCCTATCACAGGCAACGTGCTGGTTGAAATCTCCCTTCCGCTCGACCAAGCGCGTGCGATTGCCGCCTTTGTCGACGAACATCGTTACCCGACCGCGTTCTACTTCAACGACGCCGAGGGCCGCACCCAGATCTATCAAAATGCACGCGGTGATACGCCTGACGAGGAGGAACTGCTCCATCATCTGTTGGGTGCGCCGGCCGCGCTGGTGGAGTCGTTTCATCCACTGCTGGCCGCGCCGCACGCCCATCCCCCGATCAAGGTAGTCGCCTTCAACCACAACTTACCCGGCGACATCGACCTGTTGCCTGAATATCAGCGCCGCTTTGCACCGCCGTTGACGATTACACGCACCCACGAGTGGCTGGTCGAGACCACCGCCGCCGGCGTCGACAAAGGCAGCGGGCTGCGCCGGCTGTGCGAGCTGCTCGGCATCGACGTCCGCCGTGTGCTGGCGATCGGCGACAGCGACAACGATATTCCCATGCTCCAGGCCGCAGGCTTTGGCATCGCGATGGGCAACGCCGGCGACCATGTCAAAGCCGTCGCTGATTGGATTGCCCCCACCCTCGACGAAGAAGGCGCGGCTGTGGCGTTGCAGCAGTGGATTCTCGATCCTCTGGAAAGGTGAGACGATGCGTAAATTGGCGGTGTGGGTCGGGCTGGTTTTGCTGCTGGCTGGTTGTCGTCCGATCGTTGCGCCGCCTTCCGGCGCGCCATCCTCCGCGGCCACGGCAGGCTTGCCCGGCGTCGGCGACCCGATCTTTCCGCTGCTGGGCAACACCGGCTACGACGTGCAGCACTACACGCTCGATCTGACGGTCGACGCCGCACGCAACCTGCTCAAAGGCACGGCCACTTTGCGCAGCGAAGCCACGCAGCCACTGGCCGCGTTCAACCTCGACCTGCTCGGCATGAACGTCAGTGCGGTTACTATAGCGGACGCGCCCGCGCTATTTGCGCGCAGCGGGCAGGAACTGACCATCACGCCTACGGCGCCGCTGGACGCCGGCGCCATCTTTACTACGGTCGTCGCCTACGACGGGACGCCCACGCCATTGGCCGACCCGGAGCTTGCCTTTATCAAGCAGGGCTGGAACAACCGCGACGGCACAATCTTTGTCGTCAGCGAACCGGGCGGCGCGATGACGTGGTATCCCGTTAACAACCACCCGACCGACAAGGCGACTTATACCTTCCGCATCACCGTGGACGAACCCAACGTCGTCGCGGCCAACGGCGTACTGCGCGCAGAGATCGACCTCGGCGCGCAGCGCACCTATGTGTGGGAAATGGCGCAGCCGATGGCGAGCTATCTAGCCACGGTTGCTATCGGCGACTTTGTGCGCATCGAAACGCCAGGGCCGGATGGCGTCGTGATCCGTCACTATTTCCCGCCGGAGGATGTGGACGCGCTGACCCGCGCCTTCGCCAATACCGGTGAGATGGTGACTTTCTACAGCGAGCTGGTCGATGACTATCCCTTCGACGAATATGGCGTCGTGATGATGCCTTTCTCGCTCGGGTTTGCGTTGGAGACCCAGACGCTCTCCGTTTTTGGCCCGGAGATGGCGATGGAGGGCGTCAACGCACACGAGTTGGCGCACCAGTGGTTTGGCGACGCCGTCACGCTCGACGCGTGGGATGAGACCTGGCTGAACGAGGGTTTCGCCACCTATTTACAGCGTTTATGGCTGGAAAACGAACTCGGCGGCGACTTCCTTGACAAAGGCATGCGCCAGTATTACGAAAATCTGACCGTTTTCAAGACGCCGCCGCCGGGCGCCGTGGAGGAAGCCACCCTCTTCTCGGAAGCTGTGTACGAGCGCGGCGCCTGGGTGCTGCACGCCTTGCGGCTCAAAATCGGTGACGACCTATTTTGGCAGTTTCTGCGCACCTACTACGCCCGCTTCAAGGACGGCGTCGTTTCGACCGAGGATTTTATCGCCACGGCCAACGAAGTGAGCGGAGATGACTTGACTGACTTCCTCAACGCGTGGATCTACGACGAAACGATGCCGCCCATCCCGGAATAAGAAGCTGTTTGATAAGCTGCTCTCTTTGACGCCGAGGCGCGGAGAAGCAGAGATTCGCAGAGGAAAGGCAAAAGTTTTTTACAAGCATTTCTCTGCGATTTCTCTGCCGCTCCGCGCCTCGGCGTCGAAAGTGTCCCTTGTCTAAAAGGTTTCAGCGTCATCCCGATGATGCGCTTACTGGCTCGTGTGCACATGCCAATGGCACGGCGTCGACTCTGCCAGCTTCACAAAGCCAAAGTGCTCCACAATCGGCCGGCTCATCGGGCTGGCGTCGATCGTCAGGTATTGCTTGCCGCGAGCAATTGCTTCCTGCACGCGCACAGCCAACAGCGCCGTATAGAAACCCTGTTTGCGATAACCCGCCAGCGTTGAGCCGCCCCACAGGCTGGCGAACGGGCCTTTCTCGGCAAAGTGAATCCACCCGCAGGCGACCGGATCCTGATCCGCGTAGGCGATATAAATGCTCATGCGCTGCGGCGATTCGAGCAGTACATGGCGGAGAAACTCGCTGACGAACTCACGCTCCTCTCCCCACACCTCCTCTTTAATGCGCTTGATATCGGCAAGCTGGGCAGGATCAAGAATGCGGCGCACGTCGTGCGTCACCGGGGCGAGCAACTCGGCAGGCGCCCCGGCTAGCGGCAGCGCCATAATAGTCTCCATCTCGTCGAGTTCAAAGCCACGCGCGGCCAGCCTCGCCTTGAGGTCGGGCGGCAGGTCATAATCGTAATGCTTCCATTCGAAATCGCAGCCAAACTCCTCAAAGTAGGCGATCTGCGCGTCGATGAGCGCATCGGCGTTGGCTGTGGTCAACTGGGAGTAGGCGACAGAGCCGCTGCTATGCGCACGCTTGGGCAGATGCCGGACGACATACGCCGTCGCCTCGCGGTGGGTGTCTGGATATTCGGATTCAATGCGCTCGTAGGTGGTGTAAAGCTGGCGCAAAGTTTCAATCTCTGCCGGTGTCATAACATGCTCTTTCTGAACTCGATCGATTGGACAAGCTCCGCAAATCTAGCCGCATGAAGACGCTGTACGGATCTTCCCGATAGGAACCAAAGGGGTCACACTGACAAAACCCTTGCTTACGATACAAATGCCGCGCCGCGGCAAAGAAGGGCATCGAGCCGGTTTCAAGATAAAGCGTAATATAACGCTGTTCGACGGCAACGTCCAGTATGAATTGAAGCAGCCTGGACGCGATCCCCTTGCCTCTGTGCGCGGCAGAGGTGCGCATCGATTTGATCTCGCCGTTACCCGCCCCTAAATTCTTCAGCGCGCCACAACCGACTAACGCCTCGCCCTCCCAAGCTGACCAAAATTGAATCTCCGGCGACCGCAGTCCATCCAGATCCAACGCGTGTTTGCTCTCCGGCGGCGAGACGGAGCGCATGTCTTCAATGTGCTGGGCTAAAAAACTGGCGATTGCTTCCCCGTTCAGATCATCAAGTCGAATATCCATAGGCTTGTCAATACCTGTATGTGTTTACTGGTTCCTTTATGGCTGTCAGCAGTCAGGGGCGCCACTTGCCCAGCACCGTGCCCTCTGCCAACGCCGACTCCACCAACTCGCGGATGGGCGCCGGCAGGTGTGCACGCTGCCACTGATGCTCGGCCGCGCCTGCCGCTTCCGCATCGCCCGGCGCGGCCGCCGCTTTCACCGCCTTTACCGCGTAATACACCGGCCCCAGCGCATGATCCGCCATGTGCGCGGTGGCAACGGCATGGCCGGCCGCGCGCGCCGCGGCGCTGGCCGCGGCATCAGGCGCTTCACGTGCGGCGGCGTGCGCCTGGAGCGCGGCCTCACGCGCTGCGCCTACGCTGATTTCCCCGCGCGACCAGGCGCCCGCCGCCGCAATCGCCCGCCGCGGCCGGTCATCCTCGGGCGTGCTTTGCGCAAACAGCGGCAAAACATGCTCGGCGCACACCGCTGCCCACCCTGCCAGCAGACGGTGTCGCGTCAGGTCGAGCAAACCGCCGCGATGGACGGCTACAAAGCGTGGATCTCTTGCCATGACATCATCCTGAAGGGCTGTCAAACACTTCATTCCGTTCCAAAGAATACGCCGATACAACTCAAATTGTCTCTGTCGGTTGTGCGATGCTATCAAATGAATGTTGGTGCGTCAAACGTGTTTTTGCACCAGTAGCGTCCCAGAATCTGGACAAGCGCGTCTCCACCGAGAACTACCTCCGCGCTGCTCAAGCAGAAGTGGCTGAACAGGATTGCGCCTGATCGGCGCCGAAGATATACCAAAAATTGGGCGTCGATCGCATCGGTTCAGCAATGACGGCGCGGGGTTTCTATGGTAAGATTGCCACTCTGTCAATCTGTGGGTTCAAGTCCCACCCGGGCCAGCCGGCGTCCGGCAGCAGCGAAGGAAAGGAATCCCAATGGTGCACAAAACACCTCGCCAGATCACGCGCGCGCTCGACCGTGTCTTGCACAAGGTCGAAAAACCAGCGCGCTACACCGGCGGCGAACTCAATACGGTGATCAAAGATTGGGCTGATCCTGGCATTAACACCAAGGTGGCGCTTGCGTTTCCTGACATCTACGAACTGGGCGGCAGCAATCTGGGGCTGATGGTGCTCTACGATCTCATCAACCGCCGCCCCGATTTGCTGGCCGAACGCGTCTATTGCCCGTGGCCCGATTTCGAGGCGTACATGCGACGCGATGACATCCCCCTCTATGGGCTGGAGACGCGCCATCCGGTGCGCGACTTCGATATCCTTGGCTTCAGCCTGCCCTACGAACAACTCTACACCAACGTGCTGACGATGCTCGACCTGGCTGGCATTCCGCTGCGCGCCGCCGACCGCACCGCTGACGACCCGCTCGTCATCGCTGGCGGCTCGGCCTGCTACAACCCGGAGCCGATGAACGCCTTCTTCGACGCCATGATCATTGGCGAGGGCGAGGAGGTGATCTTTGAAGTGATCGCAGCGGTGGAGGAATGGAGGAGAGAGATTGAGAGATTGGAGATTGAGAGACTGGAGATTAAGAGACTGGAGATTGAGAGATTAGAGATTGACGCCAATCCCCCAATCCCCCAATCCCTTAATCCCTCAATTCCGCAATCCCCCAGCCGCCTCACCCTGCTTGCGCGCCTCGCCGCCATTCCCGGCGTCTACGTCCCCGCGTGCTACGAAGTGAGCTATGCCGCGGACGGGACCATCGCGGCGGTGACGCCCACCCATCCCGCCGCGCCGGCCGAGGTGCTCAAGCGGGTGGTGACGGTGCTGCCGCCGCCCGTGACGAAATTCATCGTGCCCTACATCAACGTCGTCCACAATCGCGCCGCCATCGAGATTATGCGCGGCTGCACGCGCGGCTGTCGCTTTTGCCAGGCCGGCATGATTTTCCGCCCGGTGCGCGAGCGGCCGGTGGAAGAAGTGCTGCAAGCCGTCGACGAAATGATCGAGCAGTGTGGCTTTGAGGAGGTCAGCTTCCTCAGCTTGAGCAGCAGCGACTACACCGAGGTCGAAGAACTGGTGCGACGCACGATGGAACGACACGGCGCCAAACGGCTCAGCGTCGGCCTGCCCAGCCTGCGCATCGAAAGTTTCAGCGTCGATCTGATGGAATTGCTCGAAAAGGGACGGCGGCGCTCCGGCTTTACCTTTGCGCCTGAAGCTGCCACCGACCGTCTGCGCGATGTGATCAACAAGCCGATTGCCTCTGCTGAACTGTTGGCGACCGCCGAAGAAGTCTACAAGCGTGGCTGGACCACGATCAAGATGTACTTCATGATCGGCCATCCCACGCAGACGCTGGAGGACGTGAAAGCCATCGCCGACCTGTCGAAGCAAGTGCTGGCCGTCGGGCGGCGCGTGCTGGGCAAGAAGGCGAACGTGCGCATCGGCGTCAGCACGCTGGTGCCTAAGCCACACACGCCTTTTCAGTGGGTGCCGATGGCAGACGAATCTGTGATCGACGCACAGATCGAGCTTTTGCAGCGCGAACTGCGGGGGCCAGGCATCCACTTCTCGTGGAACTATCCGGCAGAGACGCTGGTCGAGGCGTTCCTGACGCGCGGCGACCGGCGCCTGGCCGATGTGATCGAACTGGCCTGGCGCAAGGGCGCTAAATTGGAGGGCTGGGGCGAATATTTCAACTTCGCCGCGTGGCAGGCCGCTTTCGATGAGCTTGGCCTGGACATGGACTGGTACGCGCGTCGTCAGCGTCCGCTCGACGAAGTGCTGCCGTGGGAGCACATCTCGGCCGGGCTGAAGAAACAGTTCCTCATGGACGAGTACATCCACACCTATCAGGGCGGCGTCGTCGACGACTGCCGCGAACATTGCTTTTCGTGTGGTATCCTGGGCTATTTCAAGGAGCAACGCCGCGACGCGCCGGACCAGGGATGGGGATGCCCGCCGCTCGGACGCGACAAGGAACGTCAGCCGGTCAGCATCACGCCGATTCCGCTCTACTTCAACGACGACATGTCTCCCGACCTCACCGGTCAGTTCGACCACCGTGTGCCGCAGCGTAGAGAAGGTACAGTGAGCAAGCGGGTGAGGGAGTAGGGAATTGAGAGATTGAGAGACTAGAGATTAAGAGATTAGAGATTGATGGCGGCTTTCTCGCCAATCGCACAATCTCCCAATCTTTTAATCTCCAATCTTATTGAGGAGCACCGATGACAGAAGAATTGCTACCCCTCCCTCGCCAGCGCGTGCGCATTCACTACGCCAAGGGTGAGGCGATCAAATTTATTTCGCACCACGACGAGTTTCGCCTGTGGGAGCGGACGCTGCGCCGCGCGGATCTGCCGCTGCTCTACAAGCGAGGCTTCAACCCCCAGCCGCACATTCAATTTGCAGCGCCGCTCGGCGTCGGCATCACCGGCGCCAACGAGCCGCTGGACATCATCTTGTCGCCGCCGCTGGCCATCGACGAGATTGCGGCAAAGCTGCGCGCCAAGCTGCCGCCGGGCGTCGCGCTGCAAGTGGTCGCAGAAGCGCCGTTGGCCGCCGACGCGCTCCAGAATCTGATCATCGGCGCCGACTATACCATCGTGCTTTACACGGCGCCGGATGAGCTGCCCGTCGACTTGATCGAGGCGCGCATCGCAGCCTTTCTCCAGCAGGCAACGATCTGGCGCGAGCGGCAACGAAAAGGCCGGCATTACACCTATAACCTGCGTCCTTTAGTCTTCGAGCTGCGTTATGTTGGCTATGACGCCGTGAACGAGGAACATCGCATTTTCTTGCGCGTGCAGATGCGTTCCGGCGCCACCGGTCGCCCCGACGAGGTCGTCGATGCGCTGGGCTTCGACGACTTGGCGCGCATGTTGCAGCGTGAGCGCATCTATTTTGACGACAGCGCCGAGGATCGCGCTGTGTTTGGCGGGTACCCGGTGGTGCTTCAGGAGCAGGTCGCGGCGCCGCCTGGCGTACAAGGGACTTCACTGCGCGAAACGCCGCAGGACGAACCCAGCGCACGCAACGGCCAGCGCACCATCAACGAACGCGCAGGAGATGAGTTCGCCTAGACAGGACAATCGGAGACTGGTTGACGATGGGCGACAAAGAGAAACCAAGCTTTTCGGAAAAGCTCGGTTTCTGCCGGCGAGTCTACTGGCGCCCCTGCGCGTTCAGTCCAACTGCGCCAAGTCAAACGCTTGCTGGAGCGCCGCGATCGGTTCCTCGCGCGGAATAAACTCGTGCCCCACGTAGCCGGTGTAGCCAGTGGCAGCGATGGCTTGGAAGATCGGCCGATAGTTCAACTCCTGTTTGTCGTCCAGGTCTGCACGGCCCGGGTTGCCCGCGGTGTGATAATGGCCGATCCAGGGGTGCACCGCCTCGATGGTGCGGATGATGTCGCCTTCCATGATCTGCATGTGGTAGATGTCGTACAGCACCTTGACGGCCGGCGAGCCAACCTGACGGCAGACTTCGACTGCCCAGGCGGTGCGGTCGGCGTGATAGTCGGGATGATCGACCTTGCTGTTGAGAAGCTCCAGGACAAGGGTGACGCCGGCGTCTTCAGCCTGCCGCGCCGCCTGTTGCAGCCCTTCAGCCGTAGCCTCGATGCCTTCGGCATCGTCCAGTTCGCGCCGGCTGCCGCTGAAGCAGATCAAGTTGGCAATCTGCCACTGCTCTGCCTTGGCGATCTTTGTCTCCAACTCGCGTGCGATCCGGCTATGATTGGCGCGCTGATTGAGGCCATCGATAATCGAGTCATGGCCGTTGACCGAGGCGATTGCCAATCCGTGTTCTTTGGCGAGCGCCCAATACTCTTCGGGCAGCAGTTCGACCGCGGCATAACCAATGTCAGCCGCCGCGCGCACGAGCTGCAACGGGCTGAGCAGATGAGGCGTCAGGCACCACCAGGAAACTGATTGAAGATAAGATGACATAAGCTTGCAGTGCTCCTTTTCTGCATTGAAGTATACCATCGAGATGCCGTAAGCACACCTGGCGCCCCCACAATTCATAGGACGCGCCTGCAGATCAGTTGCTGATTGGCAAGCGCCAGCGCAATCGATACAATAGGGAGTGGAGTTATGCTTTTATTGTGACATTGGTGGCGCAAGGGCTGAAGGACGTGGCGAATGGTTATGTTTTCCCAAAGGGTGGAGAGTGTGGGGCTAGAATCTCCTGGACGTCAGGCCGGTGTGATCATTCGTCAGCACTCCCAATCGATTGCGGAGCAGGTCATAGCGCGCATCTATGCGACGCAACCCACGACCACACATGATCTCGACGACGCCAGCTATGCCAAAAGCGTGCGGGACATCAATTATCATGCGCGCTATCTGGCCGAGGCGCTTTGGGCGGATGACGCCGAGCTTTTCCTCACCTACATCGACTGGGCCGCCGAGCTATTCCGCGGTCTCGGCTTCTCTGAAACCATTCTCTCCTCCACCCTCTATCACCTGCAGGCAGAGTTGCACGGGCGTTTCTCTTCGCCTCAGATCGAGGCGATAGATGCTCTCCTGATCGCTGCCCAGACCCGTTTGAGCGAGCCAAATCTCCCTTTGCCTTCCCAGATGAATGACGACCTTCCCTTCGCAGCGCTTGCAGCCGAGTATCTTCGCTTATTGCTGGAAGCAAAACGACGCGAGGCGACGCAATTGATCCTCGACGCGGTCAAGCGCGGCGTCCGGGTGGAAGATATTTATCTGCATGTGTTTCAATGCACCCAGCAAGAGCTCGGCCATCTTTGGCAAGCCAATCAGATCAATGTGGCTCAGGAACACTACATCACAGCAGCCACTCAATTCGTCATGACACAGCTTTATCCCTACGTCTTTGCGAGGCAACCGACGGGTCTGCGCCTGGTGGCCGCCAGCGTAGGGAATGAATTACATGAGTTAGGCGTGCGCATGGTGGCGGATTTTTTTGAGATGGCGGGATGGGACACCTATTATCTGGGCGCAAACACACCGGCGCCCGGCGTGGTGCGTGCGGTGGTAGATTATCGAGCCGACGTGTTGGCCATCTCGGCCACCATGACGCCCCATCTTGCCGAGGTCGTCGCACTGATCAGCGATGCGCGGCGCCTGCCGACGCCTCCCATCATTCTTGTCGGCGGTCATCCCTTTATAATCTCGTCGACGTTATGGCGTCAGGTTGGCGCCGACGGCACCGCCCCTGACGCGCGCCGCGCCGTACAGCTAGCCGAGCAACTGCTTGCTTGAAAGGATCGCGTTACCCGTGAATACGCAAGGCACGCATCTCATTATCCTGCGCTGCACCCTGGATGGCACTGTTCAAGAGATCGTAGCGAATCCTGGCATGCTCTTGACCGCACTTAAGCCGGGCGAAAGCTTTATTCAGTTCATCAGTCCCGGCAGTATTGACAAAGCGCTGCGCCTGCTCAAGGAATTGCGCACCGGCGCGGGCGGTGTAAGCTGGGAGTTGAACGTTGCGTTGGAAAAAGGGATCCAGGCGTTGCGTTTCAGCGGTTTTCGAGATGGAGACACCTTGTTTATTGGCGCGGCCATCGACGATACCGATATAAGCTTGATGCAGCAGGACCTGTTACGCATTGCGAACGATCAAGCCACCGCGCTGCGTTCGGCGATCAAGCGTCAGTACGACCTGGCTCTAGAACAGTTTCAACATGGCGGCGACCGTTACAGCGAACTTTCTCAGCTCAACAACGAATTGATCAACCTGCAGCGCGATCTGCTGCGCAAGAATCATGAGCTGGAACGTCTGAATACGTTCAAGAATGAATTGCTCGGCATGGCCGCCCATGACCTGCGCACGCCACTAAGCGTGATCGCGCTGTACAGCCAGTATCTACTCGAAGAAACCGAAACGGAGATCAGCGACGAACAAGCTGACCTGGTGCGCGAGATCGTCAATGCCAGTGATTTTATGTATAAATTGGTCAGCAATCTGCTCGATCTCGCCACGATCGAAGCCGGCCGGCTGCAACTGGAATGTCAGGCAGTCGACCTTGCTGCCATCATCGCCCACAATGCACGCCTCAACAGCACACTGGCGCAGCGCAAATCGATCCGCATCGTCACCGATATCTCCCCTAAGCTGCCGCCAGTCTATGTAGATGCGGTTAAGATCGAGCAGGTGCTCAATAACCTGCTCGCCAATGCGGTTAAGTTTTCCCCAGCAGGCTCAGTCATGTTTGTCGCGGCGCATCCTTTCCCAGCAGGCTCTGGAGAAATGGTTGCTGTCACGATTCAGGATCAAGGGCCGGGCATCTCTGAAGAGCAAGGCAAAAAGCTCTTCCAGCCCTTCTCGCGTTTGTCGCCGCGCGCCCCTGGCGGTGAAAAGAACAGTGGGCTTGGGTTGGCCATCAGCCGTCGTATCATTGAAGGTCACGGTGGGCAGATTTGGTTGGAGAGCAAGGTTGGAGAAGGCGCTGCTTTTACTTTCACATTGCCGATTGCCAGCGGGGACGAGGCGCAACTGCTGGTGATCGAAGATCATTTCCTGGAAGATGCCACCCTGTCGGGAGGGCAGCCATCAGCATAGCGAGGTCTTTGGCAGAGACAAAAAAGACAAAAAAAGAAACTGTCAGTGGTCCCCCGAAGGTCGAGTTTGGGGCCCGACCACCACTGACAGCTTCGATGCAAAAGTATGCCACAGGCGGCAGCATCGGGAAACGGCCAAGTGGCTAGGTTCTCGATCCGCCAAGTGACCAGTACGGCCCAATGATGCGTAGGTCGGGCTACCAGCCCGACAGATAGTAGTAGGTCGGGCTACCAGCCCGACAGTTCGCGTCACCGACCCAATGGATCTTGGCCCCGCTGTATCTTGCCCCAAACACCGCCATCACCCGTCGGCTTGCATTACCCCTGGCTCCAAATGGCGGAGCACCTCCAACGGTAAATGGCACAAAATCAAATGTCCATCCCCAACATCCTGATACATTGGCGCTTCGGTCGCACAGCGCTTGCCGCCATCGGGCATGAGGTCGCGCCGTAAACAGCGAGTATGGAAACGACAGCCGTCAGGCGAGTTGATGGCGCTGGGCGCATTGCCTTCCAGCCGGACGCGCGCAGAGTTTGCGCCGGGGTCAGGCGCAGCCGGTGGCCAGCGGCGCCAACGGAAACGCCCAGCAAGGTTGCGTAACGCAGAAAATCACGGCGGCTGATGCGGCCCTGCTCCAGCTTATCTGCTGCCTGCAATGCCACTGGATGGAGGCGTTCACTCATGGAAGTAATTCCTTACTGGTCAAGACCTTGAGTGAGCACGCCACCTATCGCTGATGCACGTGGGGATCAATACTTTTCAGCGCGCCGCTTCTCTCATTCAATCACAATGTCGTCAAGCCCTGTTTCGGGCGCCGGGTAGCGCATGTGCAGCCCTTCCAGCGTTTGGATGATGACGTGTGAGATGACCAGGTTGCGATACCACTTGCGGTCGGCAGGCACGATGTACCATGGGGCGTACGCCGTACTCGTCTTTTCCAGCACCGCGGTGTAGGCAGCCAGATAATCATCCCAAAGTTTGCGCTCGGCCAGGTCGCCGGTCGAAAATTTCCACTGCTTCTCCGGTTCGGCCAGGCGCTTCTGTAGCCGCTGCTTCTGCTCTTCTTTGCTGATATGCAGAAAGAACTTGAGGATCGTAGTCCCTTCTTCGGCCAACTGCTGCTCGAACGCATTGATCTGCGCGTAACGACGCTTCCACACTTCCGGTGGGACTAAATTGTGCACGCGCACGACCAACACATCCTCGTAGTGACTGCGGTTGAAGATGGCGATCTGCCCGCGCGCTGGCGTCTGCTGATGGACGCGCCACAGATAGTCGTGCGCCAGTTCGAGCGGCGTTGGCGCCTTAAAGCTGGCGACGCTGACGCCTTGCGGGTTGACGCCCTCGAACACATGACGGATCACGCCATCTTTGCCGGACGTATCCATACCTTGCAGCACGATGAGAAGCTTGTGCTTGCCTTCCGCATAGAGCAACTCCTGCAAGGTCTCAAGGCGTGCGTTAAGCGGGGGCAGCGCGGCTTCGCCCTCCTTTTTGCCGCCTTCGAATACTCCCTTGTCGTCTGGTTCCCATGTTTTCAGATCGATCTTGCTGTGCGGTGCAACGCGGTATTTGTCAGTATTCATGTGGCGGCTTCACTTCTTGGGTGTAAGCCTGACGATGAGGCCGTCGGGCAACAAGTTTTAACTGGATAGCTAGACTTTATCGCACGCACGGCCACAGCGCAAATGACCCCTGCGGGCATTGTCAGCAAACCAGTAACACGCCTCCAGTATGCTGAAGCCGGCGCACAAGCTGTTTTCTGGCAGATCGAGCAAGGGGAACTTTTGTCCAGTGCGCGGCGTACATCGTAGTGGAACAATTTCGCCGTTTCAAAAGGAGGGAACCTATGCAAAACAAATTTTCCCATCTGCTCTTGCGACGCTTCACTTGGGTCTTTATCGCCGCGCTGCTGGTTGGCCTGGCGCCGGCCAACGTACATGCGCAAGCGTCCGGCGGCGTCTTGGCGGGCGACGGCTGGCTGGCAAGCTACTGGAACAACATTTCGCTCAGCGGCGCGCCTGTTTTGACGCGGGTGGACGCCGATGTCAACTTCGACTGGGGAGTAGGTTCGCCCGCGCCAGAGGTGGCGGTCGACAATTTTTCGGCGCGTTGGACGCGCACGCTGGAGGTGCCCCAGCCGGGGAGTTATCGCTTTACGCTCAACAGCGACGACGGTTCCCGCCTCTACCTTGACGGTCAGTTGGTGATCAATGCCTGGTACGACCACGGGGCGACGCGCACCTTCTCGGCGACGCGCACCTTGGACGCCGGCAGCCACGAAGTGCGCGTCGAGTATTACGAACGCCGCGGCGCCGCGGTGGTGCGCTTTGGCTGGTCAGAAATCGGCGTCACCGCGCCCACGCCTTTGCCGCCCCCCGCTGCCAGCCAGCCTGTAGGCAGCGGCCAATGGCGCGGCGAGTATTACAACAACCGCAACCTGCTCGGCGCGCCCGCGCTCGTACGCGGCGACGATCGGGTGGATTTCAACTGGGGCTTTGGCTCACCCGCCGACGGCGTGATCGGCGCCGACAATTTCTCGGCGCGCTGGACCAACACCGTCAATTTTCCCAGCGGCCTCTATCGCTTCCGCATCACGGTGGACGACGGCGCGCGCGTGTTTGTGAATGACCAGTTGGTCATCGACGCCTGGCGCGTCCAGGGGACGACCACGCTTGACTCCGGCGAGATTGCGCTGGGGGGAAGTGCGCCGCTCCGCGTTGAATATTTCGAAGACACCGGTGAAGCGCGCGTCGCGCTGACGTGGCTCCCGACGGGCGGCGCGCCCCAGCCGACGTCAACCCCGCCCCCGCCCGGCGAAATCTGGACCGCCGAGTATTTCAACAATCCCGATCTGTCCGGCGCGTCGGCGCTGGTGCGCGGGGAAGGCGGCGCCATTGACTACAACTGGGGGACGGGTTCACCTGCGCCCGGCATCATCAACAGCGATAACTTCTCGGCGCGCTGGAATCGAGCGGTCAACTTCAGCGCCGGGACCTATCGTTTCCGCGTCCTGGTGGACGACGGCGCGCGCCTCTACGTAAACGACAGGCTGATCATCGACCAATGGCGACAACAAGGTCCCACCGAGTTCGCCGCTGAGATCGCCTTGTCCGGCGGCGCGATCCCGGTGCGGCTGGAATATGTCGACTTCACCGGCCACGCCCAGGTGCGCCTGACGTGGGAGCTTGTTGGCGGCGGGAGTGGCGGCAGCGGCGGCGGCGAGGTGCCGTCAGCCACCTGGAGCCAGGTCAAGCCAGGCCGTCCCTATGTCGGCGAGTATTTCGCCAATCGCGACGTAAGCGGCAGCCCGGCGCTCGTGCGTCAAGACAGCGAGATCGACTTCGACTGGGGCTATGGCGCGCCCGCCCCTGGTGTGCCTGCCGACAACTTTTCGGTGCGTTGGACGAACACGCTGCGGCTCGACAAGGGCAAATATCGCTTCATCGTCGAGACGGATGATGGCATGCGCCTCTTCCTCAACGACCGGCTGGTGATCGACAAGTGGCGCACTCAAGCGCGCACCAAATACACGTATGAGGCTTCGCTCGACGGCGGCGAATATCGCCTGCGCATGGAGTACTTTGACGAAGCTGGGCTGGCCTTTGCCCGTTTGCGCGTCGAGGTGCTCAGACAGCCGAGCGGTGCCGTCGGCAATATCGTCACGTGCGTGCCGCCGCAGCCGCAGAACTACGCCTGGATCAAACTCTACCGGCTCAACAACGCCAACCAGTGGGTTTCGCTCGGCCGCGGCATCGGTTCGATTGAACCCTCAGGTTTTCTCAAGATTGACGGGCTGCCCGTTGACGTGAACCGGTTTGGCGGCGCCGGCGAACCCTACAAAGTGGAACAGTGGGTTGACAGCCGCGTGGTGCGTTCGACCGGTGACTTCCAGCGCGGCGAGCCGGAGTTCCGCGTGCGCGCTTTCGCCGACAACGCCACGCCGTGGGGTTGTTCACCCTAACAGACCATGATTCAGGCCAGGTGGAATTGGCTGCGGGCAGAACGGATCAGGCGGATCCCCATGGATTTTATGCACAAACCGTCCGGCTCATCTGTTTGGCGGCCCTTTACGATGATTTTCAGGAAGCGCGCTCGAAGTTTTAGAGAAAGATCGCCTTTTCACCTCAAGGGACCAGAGCAGGATTTGGCGTAAAGTCTGGGAAATGGTATACTGTTGTGGTGTTACACGCTGAAGCATACGCCCGGTACAGCGATGATTCGGCTCAATCGCCCTAACCAAGAGGCGAAGCGTGGTGCTAAACAGTTGGTCAGACAGGGGTTCAAAAAGGAGTACCAATGAGTATCGCAAAGCCGCAAAAAGCTCAACTAATTGAAGATTACCGGTTGAGCGAGCATGACACCGGTTCGCCTGAAGTTCAGGTTGCGCTGTTGACGACGCGTATCAATGCGTTGATCGACCATCTCAACAAGCACAAGCATGATGAGGGATCGCGCCGGGGATTGCTGAAGTTGGTTGGTCAGCGCCGCAGACATCTGGCGTATCTGAAACGCAAGGATGCCCAGCGTTACCAACAGTTGATCCAGCGTTTGGGGTTGCGCAAGTAGATAAAGCAGGAGGGCGAGGCAGTCGAAATTCAGACGCTCGCCCTTCTTTGTATGCTGACTTGTTGCACGCCACGACGCAGGATAAGGAGTCAGGCGCAGGGAGTTACGACATTCTTCATGCAGGAGCTTCCACACCGGTGAGACCGGTGCGGGTGCGGGGTCCGGCATTGGAGAGTGTCACCAAGGAGTCCAGCTTTTTGGTGACACTCTCCAGTTCCGCACCTCGTCCCTACTCTTTCCCTGCTGAACGAAGTCTGACATCCTGCTTTTTTGTTGTCGGATGCAGCCGTATCGTCATTGTCGCATCGTCTCGATGCGCAACGGTGACGACGTGGCTGCCCAATGTTCGTTTCAAGAGGTAAAATTTATGCAAATGTTTCAAGGTTCCCAACTCTTCACTGCTGAAGTAGGGGGCAGAACGCTGGCCATCGAATCTGGCCTGTTGGCGCCACAAGCAGGCGGCGCCGTCACCGTGCGTTATGGTGACACCGTGTTGCTGGCGACCGCGGTCATGAGCAAGGACGTGCGCGCGGGCATCAACTTCTTCCCGCTTACCGTCGAATTTGAGGAACGTCTCTACGCGGCCGGACGCATCCCAGGCAGCTTCTTCCGCCGCGAAGGACGACCCAGCGAGCAGGCTATTCTCATGTCGCGCCTGGTGGATCGCCCCCTGCGCCCGCTCTTCCCTAAGGGGATGCGCAACGAAGTGCAGGTGATTATTACGGCGATCGCCACCGATGGCCAGAACTTGATGGATCCCCTGGCGATCATTGCGGCGTCGGCTGCGCTGTCGATCAGCGACATCCCGTGGAATGGCCCCATCGCCGGCACGACGGTCGGGTTTGTCGATGGCGAGTTTGTCGTCAATCCCACCGCCGATCAGATGGAGCACAGCAGCCTTGCCCTGGTCGCTGCGGGCACGGATGACAATATCCTGATGGTGGAGGCCGGCGCCCACGAGTTGCCGGAAGATCTGGTGCTTGAGGCGCTCAAACTGGCGCACGAGACCAACCGCGTCGTGATCGCCGCCATCAACGAACTGCACGCTGCGCTCGGCAAGGCCAAGGCCGAGCCGTCGATCTTCCTGCCACCGGCTGCCGTGCAGCAGGGCGTTGCCGAGATGGCGTCGGCCAAAGTCGCCGCAATTCTGGAGCAGGGTCTGGGCAAGGTTGAGATCAACGCTGCGCTCGACGCGGCCAAGGCAGAAGTCAAGGAAGCCTTCGCCGCACGCGTGACCGAAGGCGAAATGACGGCAGCCGAGGTCGACGATTCCTACGAAGCGCTGCTCAAGAAACTCACCCGCAAGCGCATTCTGGAGAAAGGCATCCGTCCTGACGGGCGCACGACCAGCCAGATTCGCCCCATCAGCGTACAGGTGGGCAACCTGCCGCGCGTGCACGGCTCCGGCCTCTTCATGCGCGGCGAGACTCACGTGCTGACCATCGCCACCCTGGGCACGCCGGGCGACGCGCAACGGCTGGACTCGCTCCTGCCGGGCGACGAGAAACGCTACATGCATCATTACAACTTCCCGCCCTTCAGCACGGGCGAGGCGACGCCGATGCGCGGCCCCAAACGCCGTGAGATCGGGCACGGCGCGCTGGCCGAACGGGCGCTGGTGTCGGTCATCCCGGAAGATTTCCCCTACACGCTGCGTCTGGTCAGCGAGGTGCTCAGTTCCAACGGCTCCACCAGCATGGGTTCTGTCTGTGGCAGCACGCTGGCGCTGATGGATGCGGGCGTGCCGATCACGGCGCCGGTCTCCGGCATTGCGATGGGCTTGATCCAGGACATGGAGTCCGGCGAGTATCAGATTTTGAGCGATATCCAGGGCATGGAAGACGCCCTCGGCGACATGGATTTCAAGGTCGCCGGCTCCGAGCATGGCATCACTGCCCTGCAGATGGATCTCAAGATCAAGGGGCTGGATTTCGAGATTCTGCGGCGTGCGCTTGACCAGGCGCGCGAGGGACGAATGCACATCATGGGCAAGATGCTCGAGGTGCTCCCCAACGCGCGCGAAAGCATGAGCGAGTTTGCGCCGCGCATCTTGACCCATCACATGGACCCGGAAAAGATCGGTAAGTTGATCGGGCCGGGCGGCAAGACCGTGCGTGGGCTGCAAGAGCAGTTCGGCGTCAAGATCGACATCGAGGAAAATGGCACCGTGTACATCTCCGGTGAAGGTCTCAATGCCGAGCGCGCGCTGGCCGACGTGCAGCGCATGACCGAGGACATCGAGGTCGGCAAGATTTACACCGGCGCCGTCGTGCGCGTCGAACCCTACGGCGCGTTCGTCAACATTATGCCGGGCGTCGATGGCATGGTGCACATCAGCCAGCTTGCCGACTATCGCGTCGACAAAGTGGAAGACATTGCCAACCTGGGTGACGAACTGACCGCGATGGTCATCGACGTCGATCCGGGCGGCAAGGTGCGCATGAGCCGCCAGGCTGTGCTCGAAGGCTGGAGCGTCGAAGAGGCGCGCAGCCGCGACCGCGGTTCGCGACCTGCCGGCGGCGACCGCGGTGGGCGCGGTGGCGACCGGCGCGACAATCGCGGCGGGGATCGACGCCGATAAGCGGCCTCTTTTTGAATGTAAAACGGGTGGAGAGAATTCTCTCCACCCGTTTTTATTTTCGCGTGGGTCACGCTATCAGCGCGACTAGTTTCGCGTAGGTCACGCTGATAGCGTGACGACGATCCGGTGGCGCAAGCATGTCGGGCTGGTAGCCCGACCTACGGATTACTACGGATACGGAAAGCCAACCTACGGGACGGATGGATGGGGCGGCGGCGGCGTGGGAGCGCGGTCAGATTGGTTTCCGTTCAGGCCATCGCCTTGGGAGGGTGGTGCAGACGCGGCCGCGGTGTTTGGTCGCGCCGATGCTTCACGCGCGGGCAGCGTTCCTGACGGAACGTCGGTCGCCTCGTCGTTTTGTTTGCGACGCGCTTCCAACTCGCGCCGCGACATCTTACGCCGATAGGTGCGCGGGGGAGCATTGGCTAAATGGCGATCCTTGAAGGGTGGGTAATCGAGCAGCTTGGCATGGACGTAGCTGCCGATCACGCGGAAACTGGCGGCAACCGGTGGCGCCAACAGCGCGCCCAGAATGCCTCCCGTCGTCAACCCAACCGCCACCGCGCAGATGACGATGATCGGGTGCAGGTTGACGCTCTCGCCAATGATGCGCGGCACCAGGATATTGTTCTCTAACTGTTGAATCAGAAAGTAGATGCCGACCGTGATCGCAGCAAAGCCCAGGTTGTTGATGCCCACCTCGCGCATCACGTCACTGCCCTGGATCAACGCCATAATGACGGCAGGGATCATGGCCAGGATGGGGCCGAGGTTGGGCACTACCTCCAGCAAACCGGCGAGGATGGCGAAGAGCAACGCACCGGGCATCCCCACCAAGATCAGCGCCAGATAGGTGGCGGCGCCGACCGTGATACTCAGGATCAACTGACCGCGTAGAAATGCCTGCCAGACATGACCGATCCGCCGCAGCAGATCCGCCAATTCTGAACGGTAGGAGGACGGAAACAGGTCGTGAATATAGGCTTGGATGCGTGGCGCGTCGATCGTCATATACAGGCTGACGAAAAAGGTCACCAACACCGTGAGGAACACGGAAAAGATGCCACCCACCACGCTGACGCCAATGTTGAACGTGCTGCCGACCACGGTCGTCGTGGTGCTCAATAGATTCTGAATATAGTTCAGGATATCATTGACGGAGGGGATAAATTGGATTTGCCGCGAGTTTTCCTGGATCTGGCCGATGTACTGGCCAAGCGGCAGCGCATAGCCCAGCACCACGATCTCGGCGGGCAGACTTCGCACCGTGTCATTGAGCCAGTTGATGACCGCACGCGCCGTACCCGGCACATTGAAATTGCCCAACGCCCGCAGTTGATCCACTAGCGCCGGCACAAAGATGATCGGCAGCACCACCAGCGCGATGATCACGATCAGGTAGATCACCAGGGTGCTGATGGCGCGCGGGATCTTGAAACGTGCCGCCAGATTGACGATAGGATTTAACAAATAGGAGACGATGCCCGCCACCAGCACCATCGGCAGAATGTTGCGGCTGATGTAAGTCACATAGATCACACCGACCAGCATGATCACCAGCACCGTGCGTTTAGTTGCCAGATCCCAGCTTGAATCATCTCCTGGCCGGGCGACGCGCTCGATGGCGGCCACCAGTGAGGAGTTGACATCCACCGCCGGCGTCACGGGGACAGTGTCGAAGGGGGCAGTGTCGGCGGGGACACTGTCCACAATTATTTCAGTGGTTTGCACCTGTTCTTGTTCGCTTTGATTCGGTTTGGTCATCGTCATACTTTCTTAGGGACAGCGTATGGCAAGCGCCTGTCGCCTGTTCCGTTCCTTAACCAATAACCCGATTTCATCGCTCAGGTCGCGCCTTATCCTGTTGTCCTACTTCAGCGCAGCTTACCCCAGCACTGTTTATCCTAGCACAGTGCGCATGACCCGCAAGAGGTTTTCGCCGAGAATCTTGCGGATGACGCCGGGATGGTGGCCGCGTTCGACCAACTTCTGGGTGATCAGGGGATAGCAGGTCGCATCTTTCAGCTCTTTGGGCAGCGTCCACCCGTCGAAGTCGCTGCCCAACGCCACGTGATCGGGGCCGACCACGCCGAGCATGTATTCAATGTTCGCCACCACGTCGTCGAGCGTAGCCGCCTGCGGATCGCCGCGATTGAGGAAGGCATCGACAAAGGTCACGCCGATCACGCCGCCTTTGCTGGCAATCGCTTCCAGTTGAGCCGCGGTGAGATTGCGCGGGTGATCGCACAGCGCGCGCGCGTTGCTGTGGCTGGCGATGATCGGCTGACCGCTGACCGCGAGCACATCGGTCACGCCGGCCGGCGCAAGATGACTCACGTCGAGGATGATGCCCAGTCGGTTGCACTCCGCCACCACCTTGACGCCAAACTCGGTGAGGCCGCCGTTGGTGCGGCTTTCGGCGACGCCGTCGCACGCGGCGTTGCGATTGTTCCACGCCAGCCCCAGGTTGCGCAAGCCGAGCCGGTGGAACTGGCGCAACACGCCGATGCTGGCGTCGAGCGCCTCCGCGCCTTCCAAGCCGGCGATGCCGGCGATTTTGCCTTCCGCCTTGGCGCGCAGGATGTCATCGGTGCGGCGCGCCAGCACAAACTGGTCGGGCAAGTGCTCGGCCAGCAAGTGCAATTGGTCGAAGCGCTCCAGCGCGTGGGTGACAGCGCCGTGACGCTGATAGGGCGTGGGCACGTAGCAAGCAAAGAACTGGACATCGATGCCGCCCTCGCGCAGCCGTGGCAGATCGACATGGCCAACGTCGGAGCGATCGCCGAGCCAGCGACCCTGTTCAAGCTGGTTGCCAATGCTGTCGCAATGGCCGTCGATCACAAGGGCATCGAAATGGAGAGACAAGAAGTCGTTCGTCATACCGTCACAAACTTTCTAGCTTTATACATGAGAATAGTTTTTTTGATCTATCGCCGCGCCTGCTTGCTCAACTGCTTGCGGCTGAAGTGAAACTGTAGGCCCTGTTGTTCGGCGAACTGCTGAAAGAGCGCGTAGAAGTGGTCGCGGTCGGCCTGTTTGAGCACGGCTACGGCGTCGGCGGTCTCGATGGCGTAGGGATAGCCGCCCGCGCCAACGATGCATTCAGCGCGCACGCGGTCGACGATAGCGCCGGCCAACCCCGCCTCCACGAGCCAGCGCGGCAGTTCGATGCGCGCCGGCGGTCGCTCTGCGGCCAGCCGAATATAGCAGAAGGCCACGTTCTGATAAAATTCGGCGTTGCCCTGCTGGCTGAGTAGGTCGTTGCGGGCGCAAATAAAGAACGGCGTACGGTCGCCCCAGTTGGGCAGCAGCGGCGCAAAGAGCGCGCCGTCGGTGAGGCTCATGTAGGGCGGGCCGGCCACCGTGTTGATGAGCATCACGACATCGCGGCTGCCCGAACTGTCGACAAAGCCGGCAAGCGGAACTGCTAATCTTGCCGATGTGTCCAACAACGTCCGCACCGCGTCCAGATACGCCTCGGCGCGATTGGGGCGAATCTGCCCGGCAAAGCTGATGATAAATGAACCATCGAAGAAGCAGAGCGGCGCTTCGCCGGCGTCTGGCGCAGCAAAGCGCTCCATCAGCGCCATCAGTTGCTTGCATTCGCCAACAAAGCGCTGCTGATTGACGCGCCAATCCGGGAACTCGCCGCCTTCTTCCTCGCCCAATTCCTGCGGCGCGAGCACCTCGAAGCGCACGTCTTTCTCATAGCGCCCGCCAGGGACATGATAGTTGATGTACCAGCCGATCTGCACCGCGCCGAGCGGCGTCGACAACTCCTTGCTCGGCGGAATCTGACTGCCGTCGACGGCGGCCACTGGGCGTCCTTGCAACACGGTGAGCGCCCAGGCACGCGCCTCCTGATGATGCTGCCAGCGTTCGGTGCAGGAGACGCATAGCGCTGTGGCCTCGTCGAGCTCAGGGGTGGGCAGTGCGCCCGGCCATGCCTGCCCGCGCTCGGCCACGCGCGCGCTTATCTCCGCCGCCGACATCTGCAGAAAGCGCTCAAGCAATTGCTGACGCAGATCGAACTCGCTGCGTTGTGCGGCCTGATATTCTTCAAATTTTGCGCGCTTGTCTTCCAGCGCATCGATCACTTTGTTACGACTTAGCATACCCATGTATGATAGCTGTTTGTTGGGGAATCGCCAATGGAAAGAAAGGGCAGAAAATGCGTGCTAGCGAAGCTGTGAAAATCCCTGTCGCCGTCGCGGAGGCGATTATCGCCCACGCGCGTGAGGGCAAGCCGGAGGAAGTATGCGGCATCGTGCGCGGGCGCGGGTTGGTCGCGTGCGAAGCGGTGCGCGGCCGCAACATCGCCGCCGAGCGCATCGAGAACTATGATGTCGATCCGCAGACGCTGCTGCTTCAGTTTACCTTTGAGGATCAGGGCGACGAGATGATGGCGATCTACCATTCGCATCCGGCGTCGGTCGCGTATCCGTCCGCCACGGACGCGTGGAACGCACATTACCCCGACAGCATCTATCTGATCTGCTCGCTGGAAGTTGACGACGCGCCGGTGCTGCGTGCGTTTCGCATGACGCCCCACTGGATCGAGCTAGAGCTGGCGCGCCTGCGCCGCGACCTGCCTTTCCAAGCGGTGCGCAGTGGTCTCTTTGGCTATTTTCAGCCCGCCGACGCGCCCGCGCCCCCGCTGCTGGCGCCGATCGCGGCGTTGGCGCCAGCCCCATTTTATGTGGATTTCTACACTGACGATCGGGATCGCATTGTCGACAGCCGCATCGTCTCGATCGTTGAACATCCTATTGACCTGGTGACATCATGAAACAACCAAACAATGGCCTGCACGGCGCACCCGTTGAACACGCAGTCGCCATCATCGGCGCCGGGCCGATCGGCATCGAGCTGGCCGTCTGTCTGAAGCGCGCGGGCGTCGACTATATCCACCTGGACGCCAATCAGATCGCTCACACGATCACGTGGTGGCCGCGCAACACGAGCTTTTTCAGCACGACCGAGCGGCTGGCGATTGCCGGCGCGCCCATCCAGAACAACCATCAACAGCGCATCACCGGGGAGGAGTATATCGCTTATCTGCGCGGGGTTGTCGAGCAGTTCGACCTGCCCATTCAGACCTACGAGCCGGTGACGGCGCTGGCGCGTCAAGCGGAAGGCTTCCTCATCACGACGCAGCCGTTGGCGGGGACGCGCCACTATCGCGCCCGGCGGGTGGTGCTGGCGATCGGCGATATGCACTTTCCGCATCGGTTGAACATTCCCGGCGAAGACCTGCCGCACGTTGCGCATTACTTCCGCGACCCGCACGACTATTTCCGCCGGCGCGTGCTGATCGTCGGCGGCAAGAACTCGGCGGTCGAGGCGGCGTTGCGCTGCTGGCGCGGCGGCGCCCAGGTGACGATCAGCTATCGCCGGCCCTGGTTCGACGAGCAGCGCGTCAAACACTGGCTGTTGCCCGACGTGCAGGCGCAGATCGAGGCCGGCACGATCCGCTTTCTGCCTTCGACCGCGCCGGTTGAAATCACGCGGACGCATGTCGTGCTGGCGCCTACGCACGACGGCCAACCGACGGACGGCCCAACGCTGGTGCATGAAACCGACTTTGTCCTGCTGGCCACCGGCTTTCGCGGCGATCAGTCGTTGCTGGAAATGGCCGGCGTGCAGTTGGAAGGCGAAAATTGCGTCCCGGTTTACGATCCAGCCACGATGGAGACGAACGTGCCCGGGCTTTATCTTGCCGGCACCGTGGCCGCGGGGGTGCAGCAACGCTATGTACTCTTCATCGAAAACAGCCACGAACACGTGGGGAAGATCACGCAGGCGGTCACAGGGCAGTGGCCGTCCGCGTTGGGAGATGTGCGCAATCGCAACTACGAACTTGGGCTAGACGCCATCGAGGCCAACTAAGCGAGCCTGCGCAATTGCGGCGTCAGGCGAAAGACCACCAACGACGCGCCAAACGTCAGCACGGCAAACAGCAGGATCGCCACGTTCATTCCGATCGCCTGGGAGAGCGCCCCCAGCGCCAAGTTGCCAAACGGCGTGAAGCCAAAGAAGGTCAGCGTATAGAGGCTCATCACGCGGCCGCGCATCTCGTTAGTGACGCGCGTCTGCAACAGCGTGTTGATGAGCGTGAACTGAAGCATGAAACCGACGCCCAATAGCGCTGCCAGCAGCAGGGCGGCCGGGAAATTGCGATTAAGGGCAAACATTCCCAACACGACGGGAAAACTCATCGCCGCATAGAAAAGCCATTGCCCGCGCTGCCCCCGGTCTCCATAGGTCGCCACCAAAAACGCGCCTGTCACCGCGCCGATGCCGGCCGCCGCGGTCAACAGGCCAAAGCCGACCGCGCCACCGTTTAGAATCCGATCCGCAAAGGCGGGCAGCACTGTGTTGTAGGCGATGCCAAAGGTGCTGAACGCAAGCGACAACATGAGCAGCCCCTTCATCTCCGGCTTTCCCGCCACGTAGCGCAAGCCGCTCTGCAACTGCTGCCAGGGCGAGCGGCGATCGGTGACGGTGCGCTCGCTGGCAATGCGCATCGCCAGCAGGCTGATGATCACGGCTAAGAAGGAAAGCCCGTTGAACGTAAAACACCACGCCGATCCCACCGTCGCCAGCAGGATGCCGCCAAAGGCCGGGCCAACCACGCGCGCGGCATTGAAAGTCATCGAGTTCAACGCAATGGCATTAGACAGGTCATTGCTGCCCACCATCTCGACCACAAACGATTGACGCGCCGGGCCATCGAAGGCGTTAATGACGCCCAGCACCACAGCCAGTACGATAATGTGCCACACTTGCACCGTGCCGGTGAAGGTCAGAAACGCCAGCACAAAGGCCAGTAGCATGGCGCTCACCTGCGTCATGACGATCACGTCGCGCTTGCGCACCTGATCGATGATAACGCCCGCCCAAGGCGTCACGATCAGCGCGGGGATGGCCGACGCAAAGCCGACCACGCCCAGCATTGCCTCCGACCGGCTCAACTCATAGACGAGCCAACCTTGCGCCACGATTTGCATCCACGTGCCCGCCAGGGAAACCAACTGTCCAAAGAGATAGAGCTGAAAGTTGCGGTGTTGGAGCGCGCGGAAGGTCTCGATGCGCCGCGCCTGCCGTGCGCGCATCGGCGCCACTTCGGGCGGAAGCTGAGGATTGAGCGGCGGATCGAGCATCTCGACCTTGACGCCGTGCGCAACGGGTGAGATGGAAGCTGGCCGGCTGTCGACGGCGTCCTCTCCCTCCGGCGTTGACTGTTGATCGGGATGCTCCAGAGTTTTCATGCGCGGGCGATCTCACTTGCTGTTTCATTGGTTGGATGGCTTGCCGCGCCCCTTGGGGCGTCAACGGCATGATTTATCACAAAAATTGGGCGCAGCACGTTCATGGCGCGCAAGACAACCTGACGGTCGCCTTCGGGCAGCGGTTCGAGCTGGCGCGCCAGCCACGCCAGCGTTCCCTCCAGCGCGCGGGTGTGGAGCGCGGCGCCGGCCTCCGTCAAGGTGAGCGTCACGCGCCGGCGGTCGAGCAGGCTGGTTTGGCGCAGCACCAGGCTATCCTCGACCAGTCCATTGATCAGCACCGACATACTGGGCAACGTCATACCGATAAACTCCGCCGCGTCGGAGAGCGAGCAGCCGGGCTGGCGGGCAATGTAAGCCAGCGTGCGAAACTGCGGCACCGAAAGCTCATGCAGACGTTCGGCGCGCATCTCCACCCGGATGGCCTGCACGATGGCGGGCGTGGCGTCAAGAATAGCGCGTGCGCAGGATTGGATCGAATCGCTCAATGGTTTGCCTTTCAAATAGTTAGTCAGGCGAAGTATTATATTTTCTTTCCTTTTTGGCGTCAACCTGCGCGGCGCGGGAGCTACTTCACGGTTGAGCTTCCCTTTGCCACGGCAGCCGCTCCATGTCCACGTTGCCGCCCGACAGGATCACGCCCACGCGCAGGCCGCGCAGGTCGAGCCTGCCTTGCCACAGCACTGCCACCGGCACGACGCCCGACGGCTCGACGACCAGCTTGGCGCGCTCCCACATGAACTTCATGGCGGCGATGATCGCCTCCTCGCTCACGGTGACGATCTGCTCTACATGCTGCTGGATGATCGGAAATGTGAGGCTGCCTAACGAGGTGAGCAGCCCGTCGGCGATGGTGTTGGGCGCGGCAGAGGGCAGAATCTGCCCGGCGGCCAGCGAACGGAAGGCATCGTCAGCGCCGGCCGGCTCCCCCGCAATGACGCGCATCTGCGGCGCGATCGACTTGGCGGCCAGCGCGGTCCCACTCAACAACCCACCACCGCCCACCGGCGCGAGGATCACATCCAGGTCGGAGACATCTTCCAGCAGTTCGAGCGTAGCCGTGCCCTGCCCGGCAATCACGCGTACGTCGTTGTAGGGATGCACCACCGCGGCGCCCGTCTCCGCGACAACTTGCGCGAGAGTGGCTTCACGCGCGGCCAGCGTCGGCTCACAGAGCGTGATAACGCCCCCGTACCCCGCGACCGCGGCTCGTTTGACGGCAGGCGCGTTGCTCGGCATAACGATGTAGGCCGGGATGCCGCGCAGGCGTGCGGCCAACGCCAGCGCCTGCGCGTGGTTGCCGGAAGAATGCGTTGCCACGCCGCGGCTTGCTTGTTCGTCGCTGAGCGAGAAAACCGCGTTGCACGCGCCGCGGAATTTGAACGCGCCGACCTTCTGAAAATTCTCACACTTCAGGAAAACCTGCGCGCCGACGCGCGCGTCGAGGCTGTGGCAAGTCATCACCGGCGTGCGATGCGCGTAGGGTCGAATACGCGCGGCGGCAGATCGGATATCCGAAATGGTGGGTATGGTTATGGCAGTTGATGACATAATGGAATCTGTACTCCCAAAAAAGTGTTGCAGCAAGCAAGATTTGTGGGCGCGGCTGCGCATCACAGATGAGCCAAGACGTGCGCGAGCGAAAAGATCTGACTTTTTGCGTGCTCCACGCGTGACTGCCGGCTCGTGTACGCCGCCAGCAACTCGGTCGCGATCGTGCGCGTCGCAACCGTACTGGCGGGGGCAGCAGCAACGTGATCGAGCAGTGCGGCAGCTTCGGCGCTGCGCTGCTGCTGCAGCCAGAGCCGCGCCACCTGCAGCAGCGCATCCATCTGCACGGCGTGGGCGTCCGCCTGCATTGCCTTGCGCAGCGCCGTATGCAAAAGACTCCGGCACGGTTCGTATTGCTCCTGCGCCAGTGCGGCTTCCGCCTGACGCACGAGACAACGCGCCTCATCCATCCAGTTGCCGGCGGTGCGGTGCAACTCGACGGCATCGGCAAAATGCTGGGCCGCGACGGCGTATTCGCCGGTGGCGAAGGCGATGTCACCCAAAGAAGCCGTCGCCATGCCAATCCCACTCGTGTAATCCAACTGCTCGGCATAGTCAAGGCTTGCGCGCTGATAGCGCTGCGCCGCGGCATATTCGCCGGCGTTGGCAAGCAACACGGCCAGCCGATAGGTGTTGTGGACGAGCAGATAAGCGTTGCCAGTCGGTTCGGCGATGACTTGCGCGCGCTGTGCGTAGTCGAGTGCGGCAGCCTCGTTTCCCGCCACCATATGCATCTCGGCAATATTGCCCAGCGCCGTGGCGCGACCCCAGGCGCTGTCGGCGGCGGTGTAGGCATCCAATGCGCGGTGAAATTCCGCCAACGTGCGCTTCAGATCGCCCAGGCCGAAATAAGCGCCGCCCAGAAAAATATACGCATGACCAAGCACCCAGGGATCGGCCTGTTCGTCGCACAGCATGTCGAGCGCTTCCTCAGTCAACGCGCGGGCGCGCGCAAAGTTGCCCACGCGGAACTCAAAGACTCCCTCCATCGCTTGCACTCGCGCCAATACGATACGCTCCGCAGGGCTGGTCGGGTTGACCGCTGCCAGTTGCTGACCGGCGAGCCGGCAGAGGTCGCGCGCCACCTGGATCAACCCAGCAATATCGAAGACCAGGAGCAGCGCGTCGAGCGTATCCGCGAAGAAGGAGAAGGCGCGCTGCTCACCGGCCAACTGCCAGGCCTGCCAAATATTGTCCAGCTCACGGCGTACAGCGTTGAGCGCATCCGGCTGCCCCGCGCCATAGAGCGCGGGGGTGTGCAGCTTGAGAAAGTGCGCAAAGTAGGCGACATGTCGCCGCGTCGTCCTGGCAAGATGTAGCGGATCGCCGTGCAGTTGCTCTACGGCAAATTGGAGCAACAGCGGATGGCGCCGGTAGCGGCCATCCGCTGTACGGCGCAGCAGCGAATGGTCCACCAGCCGCGCCAGCGTGGCCGGCGTCGCGTCGACCACCGCGCGCGCGGCGCCGGCATCGAAGCCGCCGCGGAAAATAGCGGCGCCAGCGTAGACCGCCTGTTCCTCCGCCGCCAACATCCGCCACGAGGACGCAAAGACCGCGCGCAGGCTGCGATGACGCGGCGGTGCATCGTGCATGGTGGAAGTCAGAATGTCGGCGCTGTGCGCGATCTCGCTGAGGACTTCGTCGATGGCGAGCGTGCGCAGCCATGCCGCTGCCAGTTCGATTGCCAGCGGCATACCGTCTACGGCCCGGCAGATCTGCGCGAGGACCTCCTTGTTTTGCGCGGTGAGGGCGAAGGCAGCATCTTGTTGCTGGGCGCGGCGCACAAGCAACTCAACCGCGGCAAAGGTTTCAGCAGCCGGGTCGTCGTCCGGCGCAGGCGAGGGGAGTCCCTCAATTTCGACGATGCGCTCCGCCTGCATTTGCAAGCGCACGCGCGAGGTGACGAGGATGCACAGCATGGAGGCATCGGTCAGCAGCCGAGCGATAGAATCGAGATTGGCAGGCGTCAGTGCATGTTCAAAATTATCCAGGATCAGCAACGCATCTCGATGACGCAGATAGTTGACCAAAGTTTGCAGCAGGTTGTCAACGCCTAGCGTGGGGATGCGCAGGGCTGTGAGGATGGCCGGAATGATGTCGTCTGCGTCGCCCACGGGGATCAGAGAGACGAACCAGACGCCGCCGAGATGATAATCGATGCGCTCGGCGGCGGCCTGCATCGCCAGCCGCGTCTTGCCGATGCCGCCCGGACCGATCAGCGTGACCAGGCGGGCGGTCGGGTCGGCAAGCAGGCGGCGCAGCACGCGCAGTTCGTCGTTGCGCCCCACGAACGCATTGATCGGCGGCAGCAGGTTGTGGCGCAGGCCGCGCAGCGCCATTTTGATCTGTTCGGCCAGTTCACTCGTTTCGATTGCGGGTTCAACGTCGAAGACCGCACGCATCGTGCGGCGGCACTGTTCGTATTGCGTCAACGCAGCACTGCGCTGCCCGGTGCGCGCCAGCGCCAGCATGAGTTGGCGGTGCGCCTCCTCGCGCCAGGGATCGAGGGCAAGCAGGCGCGTGGCGCTGTCGATGGCGTCGGCAAAACGCGCCTCAGCCATTTGGAGTCCGACCAGCTCATGCAGCGCGTTGAGCGCCAACTCGCGCAGTCGTGCGCGCTGCATCGTGAGCCAATCCTCAAAATCGGGCGCCTCGTGCAAGAGCACGCCTTCGAACAAATCGCCTCGATAAAGCATCGTCGCCGCGGTGAGCCGGGCGATATGTGCTTCTGGCGGCAGATGCGCGGCGCCTTTGATGCTGTGCGCAAACTCAGCTACGTCAAGCCAATACGCCGACTCGGTGCGCAGGGCAACGCTTTCCCGCGTGATATCCAGGTAAGGATCGAGCACTTTGCGCAGACTGGTCAGCACCTGGCGCAAGTTGTTCTTGGCGTCGCCGTCACCCATTTCGCCCCAAAAGAGCGTCGCAAGCAGTTCGCGCTGCACAGGCCGCCCGACGACCGCCAGGTATCCCAACAGCGCCGGCGCCTTGTTGGAGATAAAGGCAGTGATCGGAACGTTGCCTTGGCGAATTTCCAGGCCACCAAACAACCGAATTTGCAAATCGGCCGTCATCCATGTCTCCAACAAATGATTTCTAAATGATTACTGTGTAGGATGGGCATAGCGTACCACAGGCCGCAAGCAAGGGTGAAACGATGAATACCAGCCCAGGGAAACGCACCATGCATTACCACAGCTTCATTCTTACACTTTGGCAGGAGGGAGAGACGATGCCTAACGCACCAACCATTTGGCGGTACAGCTTGGCCAATCCGCACACCGGCGAGCGCATCGGCTTTCGCGATGCTGTCGAGCTTGGTCGCTTTCTTACCCAGTGGGTGGCGCTGCTGCCGCCCAATACGAATGCTGATGAAATCACAAATTAGGGAGGAATGAACATGGAGCGACGTATCATCAACCCGTGGACGTGGCAGGATGAGTTTGGCTATGTGCAAGCCAACGAAGTGAGCGGTATACAGCGCATACTCTATTGTTCTGGGCAGGGCGCCAATGATGAATCGGGGGCGGCGGTGTTGGCAGGCGACCTGCGCGGACAGATCGGCTTAGCGCTGGACAACCTGGAGACCCTGCTGAGTGCAGCGGGCTTCAGCTTTGCCGATATTGTGCGTCTGAACATCTACACCACCGATGTAGATCAGTTTTTCGCCGATTACGATGCGTTCATTGGGCGACTTGCTGAGGCTGGCTGCCGCCACACCGGTTCGCTGATCGGCGTGACTCGGTTGGCCTTTCCGGAGATGATGGTGGAGATCGAAGCGACCGCAGTGGCTTGATTCAATATCTTTATAAAGTTCAAGGAGAACAAACTGTGCATCTCCCATGACTACGAAAGAGGCTCAATCATGAAGCGGCGATCCTGGTTTTCCTTGCTGTCCATTTTTGTCCTGTTGCTGGCGGCCTGCGGTTCGAGCAACGATGTCACCATCAAAACCGAGGGGATGCACTTTGTCAAGGATGAAGTGCGGGTCAAGGCCGGTCAGCCGGTGACGCTGCGGGTAGTCAACCAGGATGGCTACGCCCATGCCTTTGACCTCGACGAATTCGACATTCACGCACCGCTGTCGGCCCAGGCGACCTTTGGCGCAGTCTTCACGCCCACTGCGCCGGGGCGCTATCGTTTCTACTGCGGCTCGCCCGGTCACGCGACCGCCGGCATGGTCGGCGTGCTGGTGGTCGAACCGTAATCGTTCGTATTCTGGATACTTGAGGAGGAACTCACATGATCGGCAATCTCTTGTTCTTGGCCTTATTTGTAGGACTGACATTCTTGTTCGGCTGGCTGACCTGGCGCGCCATTCGGGCCAGCAAACTGTGGGTAAAAATCGCCGGCAGCATTGGCGCCGGGTTGCTGACTGCGCTCTGCGCCGCCCTCGCCTTTTTGGGGGGTAAAGGGTTAGCGGCCATGTACCTTCCGGGCGCTAACCCTGCGCCGGATATCACGGTGGCGGGCACGGCCGATCAGATCGCCCGCGGCGAATACTTGGTGAATCTCTCCTGCATTGGCTGCCACAGCGCCGTAGGCGCGGACGGGAGGCCAACCGAAGCGCATCCGTTGAGCGGCGGCTGGAATCTCTCCGCCTCTGAAGGCTTTGGTTTCATCGGCGACATGGTGACGGAGAACCTGACCCCAGGCGGCAAGTTAGCTGGATACAGCGACGGCGAGATCTTTCGGGCTCTACGCCACGGCGTCAATCAGGATGGCCAATTGCTTGCCATGATGTCGCTTCTCACCTACAACCAATTGAGCAACGAAGACACCGAGGCGATCGTTGCCTATCTGCGCACGCTGGATGCGACAGCCACCGACGGGGCTACGGGCGACAACATCAACTATCTGGGCGACGTGATGTTCGGTGCAGGCATGTTTGGACAGCCGACAGGCCCGGCTGCGCCCGACACGATTACGGCGCCGCCTCAGGGTGTGACCGCCGAGTACGGCAAATACGTGGCGACCTTTGGCGAGTGCCGCGGCTGCCACGGCCCGGATGTCACGGGGACAGAAGCGTCGGCTACGGGGCCTGCCATCCCTAACCCGCGCCTGCTCGTCGCCACGGTGAGCCAGGAGCAATTCTTTACCATGATGCGCAGCGGCGTCAAACCTGACGGCGTGGCCTTCCCGGAGACGATGCCCTGGCAGAGCGCCGCCAAGATGACTGACGACGACCTGGCTGCCTTGTACGCGTATCTGACCGCGCCGGTGCAATAATCTCATCGAAGGATGATGAAATCTGGCCGACCGACGCCTTGACTCTGGTTTAGTGAAAAAGGGTGCAATCATGAAAAAGCTCAAGTGGTGGTTTATGGTCGTCGGCGCGTTCTATCTGCTGCTGGCGTTGATGAACATGTATTTTGTGCTGTTCGACCCCGGTTTCGCCGGTTCAATGATCACCTTTCCCTTTCCGGCCACGCCAGACACGATCCAGGCGTTCGTCGACGGCTGGTCGCCCTTTGCCTTCGAGATGCTGGGGATTGCCACCTTTGCGCTCTGGGCGGCGCGCAACCCCCGCCGCTACCTGGGTGCAGCCTGGCTGCTCGTCTGGCTGGAATTCATGCATGGCGTGCTGGACGACCTCTACCTGATCGTCCGCGGCTATGACGCGGTGGGCTACATGGTGTTCATCGTCGTTCACATTGCAATCATCGTCACCGGCGTCCTGGCGGCGCGTGCTGCCGAGGCCGAAGCCGCGTGATCTTGCGCGAATGGGTGCGCATTACAGGCGCAGCGATTGATATCTATGTCGCCTTGTTGCTGTACGCGGGCGTCGCACCAGCCACAGCATCGCTAAGGGCGTCGCCGATCAGATTGATGGCAAGCACGGTGAGGAAGATGCCCAGTCCCGGAAAGACAGTCAGCCACCACGCCTGGCGGATGAACTTTTGCCCGGCGTTGAGCATAGCGCCCCACTCTGGCGTCGGCGGCTGTGCGCCAAGCCCCAGGAAGCTGAGCGCGGCGCCGGCGAGGATCGCCGAACCGATGCCCAGCGTAAGCAGCACGAGCAGCGTGCGCAGCGCATTGGGCAGGATGTGCTTGATCAAAATCTGGTGATCCGAGGCGCCGATCGCGCGCGCGGCTTCTACATAGTCCATCTCACGGATCGCGAGCACATTGCCGCGCGTCAGGCGCATAAAGGAAGGAATGAAGGCAATCCCGATCGCCAGCATGGCGTTGACGATGCCCGGCCCCAGCACGGCAATAATGGCGAGCGCCAGCAAAATATCCGGGAAGGAAAGCAGCACATCCGTCACCCAGGAACTCGCAGCGTCGAGCCAGCCGCCATAGTAGCCGGCGATCAGACCGATGGTGACGCCGAGCGTCGCGCCGAGGGCAATGGCGATCAGACCGACGCGCAGCGAAAGCCGACCACCATAGAGAAATCGTGCAAAGACATCGCGTCCGATATGATCCGTGCCCATCGGATGCTCGCGACTGGGCGGTTGCAGCGTGGCCGTGGGGTCGATGGCGTTGGGATCATGGCTGGTCAATATCGGCGCGCCGAGGCTGGCCGCGATCAGCACGAGCAGGATGACGGCGCCGATCTGGGCGCCGCGATTGCGCAAGGTGCGGCGCACCAGGCGGGCGCTGGGTGATTCGCTGCGCACCATGCGGCTGGCCGGCGCAGGCGCGGCGAGAGAAGTCGGTTTGGCGCTCATTTCAGGCGAATCTTTGGATTGAGAAAGGTGTAGGTAATGTCGGTGAAGGTGTTGATCACCACATAGATGACGGCAACCACCAGCACCACGCCCTGCACCATCGGATAGTCGCGATTGGAGATGGCATCGACCGCCAGCCGCCCAATGCCCTGGCGCGCAAACATGGTCTCGACGATGGCGGAGCCGCCGAGCAGATAGGCCATCTGCAACCCCACAAAGGTGACGATCGGGATCAGCGCGTTGCGCAGCGCGTGCTTGAGCACGACGCCGTGCTCCGGCAAGCCTTTGGCGCGCGCCACGGTGACATACTCCTTGCCCAGCACGTCCAACATGCTGGCGCGCACCATACGCGCCACCACGGCCGACTCGGGCAGCGCCAACGTCAGCGCAGGCAGGAAGAGATCGGCGAAGCTGTTGCTGTTTGAGATGCTGGGGAACCACTTCAGGCGCACCGAAAAGAGCATGATCAGCAGCAGTCCCAGCCAGAAGGTCGGCACGGACATGCCGCTGACGGAGACGCCCATGATCGCCGTATCGAACCACGACCCATAGTTAAGTGCGGCTGCCAGCCCCAGTAGAAAGCCGAGCACTAACGCGATCGCCAACGCCGAGAGCGCCAGGGCAATCGTGCTCGGCAACTGTTCGGCAATCGCTTCGGAGACAGGCACGTAATTGCGGATCGATTCGCCCAGGTCCCCGCGCAGTGCGTTGCTCAGATAGCGCCCGTACTGCACCGGTATCGGATCGTTCAGCCCCAGTTGTGCGCGCAACTCAGTCACCCGTTCGGCGGAAACCTTCTGCCGCCCCAGAATCGCGGTCACGGCATCGCCCGGCACGAGGTGGATGATCGAAAAGACCAGCACCGACACGCCGAAGAGCACGAAAATTGAGGTGAGGAACCGGCGGATAAGATAGCTATACATGCGTTACAGAAAAGTGGGTCATACACGACGATGGCAAGGGCAGGGAGAAGGGGAGACAAGGAGAAGGGGAGACAAGGACATACAGAAAGCGCGGCTGCTTTTCCTGGGTTTCTCCCTATCTCCTTGTCTCCCTGTCTCCTTGTCTTTTATTGACTGACCGAGATGTCGTAAATCCAGGGGTAGCCTTCCACATCAAAGGTGAAGTTCTGGACCGCCGACGCATTCAGATAAGAGGTGTTGACCGTGAACATTGGCAGCACCAACGCGTTCTCCATGATGATGCGCTGCGCGGTGACGTAATCCTGCTCGCGCACGGCTTCATCGGTCTGCGTGTCGCCATCGGCCAGCGCACTGTCCAGTTCCGCATTGCGGAAGCGCGTGTACGCCGCGCCGCCGTCGATGTTGTCCGAGTGAAAGAGGATGCGCAGCGGCGACGGGTCGGCGCGCGTCCAGTAGATGTAGAGCATATTGTAGTTGCCGGCCGCGCCCTCGGCGGCAATGCCGGCGTCGTCCATGGCGCGCATCTGCACGTCAAAACCGGCCTGGGTCAAGTAACCGGCGAGCAGTTCGTTGAACGCCTCTTCCCAGATCGGCGAAGTGATGTAGTCGATGGTCAGCTTCTCGCCGTCTTTATCCAGGATGCCGTCGCCGTCGCTGTCCGTCCAGCCGGATTCCGCCAGCAAACGGGCGGCTTCTTCGGCGTTATGGCGATAAAGATTGGCGGCCTCTTCGTCAAACGACCAGGTCGTCGGCGACAGGACGCTGTAGGAGGGAAGGCCCAACTGCTGGAACGCGGTCTGGACGAACTCCTCCTGATTGAGCGACAGGATCATCGCCTTGCGCACGTTGACATCGTCGGTCGGCGCCTTTTCGGTGTTGATCATCATGATCGCAGGGATGCCAGGCTGGGCAAAGGTCTCCAGCACGCCCTCGCCGGCTTCTGACAACGCGATGGCGTCCAGCGCAGGCGGTTCGCTGGCGACAAGGATTTCGCCGGTCTCGAAGGCAGTCACGCGCGTGGCCGCTTCGGGCAGGAAGCGGAAGATCACCTGATCGAGCAGCGCGGGGCCTTGGTGGGAAGCAAACTCCGGCGCCCAGGCATAGTCCGGGTTGCGCTCCAGGACGACCTGAGACTGGGCGTCCCACTTCACAAAGCGGAATGGCCCGGTGCCCACGGGATTGCGGCCATACTCCGTGCCGTACGTTTCCAGCGCAGTCGGCGACGAGATGCTGAGCCACTGGCGGGCGGCGTCGCGCAGGAAGGTTGGATAGGACGCGGCAAACTTCACGACGGCGGTGTAGTCGTCGACTACTTCCGTCGCCGTGTACTGGTGATCGACCAGCAGCGTCTTGCCGCCCGACTCCAAGACGTCATCGCTCACAATATGGTCGAACGAAGCCTTCACCGCAGCGGCTGTGAAGGGTGCACCGTCGTGGAAGGTGACGTCCTCGCGCAGCGTGAAGGTAAACTCGGTGTAGTCGTCGTTGGCGGCCCAGGCACTCGCCAGACCAGGATGCAGCGTCGTATCCGGCGCCATGGACAGCAGCGAATCGAAGAGGCTGATCAACACAAATTGTTCCTGCACATAGACGGCGTCGCCCGGATCGAGCGTTTCCGGCTCCGAGCCGAGGCCGATCGTCAGCACGCCGCCTGACGTGGTTGCCTCCGCTGCTTCGGGCTGCGCGGGCGACGCAGCCGGCGCCGTCGGGCTGCAGGCGGACAACATCAAGCTGGCAAGTATCAGCAGGCTCAGCAGAACGGCGGATCGAGTTTTCATGCGCATACAATGACTCCCCTTTTGCATGTTTGTCCAACAAATCGTTTGCGCGTCTGGATTAGCCGGGACAGCCATGTAACCCATGTAGCCGACTCGTTGTATTATGGTTTGTATAGTTTGACCATCCGACCGCAATCATAAAGCAACCGGTCTACGCCGCCAAACGCCGGGTGATTTCCGATGCATTTTTCGACGTCTTTGCGCACAGCTCAGGATGCCATGGAGGAGGTAAGGAATGATTGACCGATTCAACAAGCTCTACGTCGAGATCACGACCGCCTGCAACCTGGACTGCGTCATGTGCGTGCGCGAGGTCTGGCACGAGCCAATCGGCGCCATGCCGCTGGAGACTTTTGCCGGTCTGATGGCGCAGATCAGGACGCTGCCGGCCCCGCCCGTGATCCATCTCAGCGGCTACGGCGAGCCGCTGGCGCACCCCCACTTTCTGGAGTTGGTGGCGCTCGCCAAGGCCACCGGCGCCAAGGTTGAGGCGACGAGCAACGGCACGCTGCTCACCCGGCGCATGAGTGAGGCGCTGATCGACCTCGACCTGGACCGCATCGTCGTCTCGCTCGACGGCGCCAGCGCCGAACGCTTCGAAAGCATCCGTGCGCGCGCCAGCTATGATCGCGTGATCGATAACCTGCTGTGGCTGAAACGGCTGCGGCTGCGCCGGCACGGTCGTCACGGCAACCCACAGTTGGCGCTGGCCTTTGTGGCGATGCGCGACAATGTGGCCGACCTGGCCGCGCTGCCGCATCTGGCTGCGGTGCTCGGCGCGTGGGAAATCCTTGTCTCCAATCTCGTGCCCCACACCGCGGCGCTGGAGGAGCAGATTCTCTACAGCCGGGCGCTGACCGCCTGCGCCTTCCGCGCGTCGCGCTGGGTGCCGGCGATGAGCATTCCCAAGTTCGACCTGGATGCGCGTACGATGGAGCCGGTGCGCGGCGCCTTCTCCTCCACCGCCAGCATCACACTCAACGGCGCCAGTTTGAGCGGGCGCAACGATTACTGCCGCTTTGCGCAGGAAGGCATGGCCGCGGTGCGCTGGGATGGCGAAGTCAGCCCGTGCCTCTCGCTGCTGCACGACCACCCCGAATACATCCGCGGCCGGCGCAAGGATGTGACGCATCACAGCTTTGGCAACATCGACGCGACGCCGCTGCCGGAAATCTGGGCGTCGGCGGCCTTCGCTGCTTTTCGCCAGCGGGTGCGCGACTTCAACTTTTCACCCTGCACCACCTGCGGCGGCTGCGAACGCTTCCCGCAGAACTTCGAAGACTGCACCGACAACGGCTTTCCCACCTGCGGCGGCTGTCTGTGGGCGCAGGGCTTCGTGCAGTGCGCGTGAAAGATTGCCGTCTTCTTGCCGATGTCCGCTGAAAAGCTGCTGATTTTGACGCGGAGACGCAGAGATGCAGAGAAGCACAGAGAATCAGGTGAAAAATAACCCCTTTTCTCCGCGAGCCTCTGCCGCTCTGCGTCTCCGCGTCAAGCTGAAGAGCTTGCCAGGTGACTGCTCAGTTTTCCAGAAAGTGTTGCTCGCCCCACTCCAATAACTTGACGAGATAGCGGCTGCGCACCTGCTCGCTGGCCAGCGCCTGCTGAATCGGCGGCAACCGCAGGATGCCGCCGAGAATGGCCGCCATGGTGCGGTGGCTGGCAAGCGCCTGGTTGTCGAAGATCAGGTTGGGCAATTGGCCCTGCTCGATCGCCATCAACACGGTGCGATGGACCGAGGTCACCGGCGTGATGATGCGCTCGCCGCGCGCTTCCAGCGAGAGGCCATCGCGTGTGCAGCGCTGTACGCAGACGCCGCAGCCCAGGCAGAGATCGGCGTTCACCTCGGCCTTGCGCAGCTTTGGGTGGTGCGGGTCGTTGGCGGAGACGAGCGTCATCGCCTCGACCGGGCAGGCGTCGACGCACTTGCCGCAGCCATTGCAGCGCGCGGCATCGACCACAGGCAGATAGTTGGTGGTCTGCACAGCATTGGTGAAGCCGACGCGTCGCGCCGCGATCATCGCCTCGCAGCAGCAGCCGCAGCAGTTGCAGATAAAGTTCACCCCGCGCTGCACATTTTCGCCAAACTGCACCAAACCCCGGTCGCGCGCCTCCTGCAGCAAATCGAGGCACTCCTGCACATCGACCTCGCGCGCGTATTCATGGCGAATGAGCGCGCCGGCGCTGGTGTTGAAGGTCATGCAGATATCCAGCGGCGCGTCACAGGCGCGATCCATGTGCTGCATCTTGTGACGGCAGTAGCAGAGGCCGACGGCGCGCTGGCTGGCTGAGCGCACCACCTCGCTGGCGCGCTCATAGTCGAGCACTGTCAGCCGCTGGCCGGGCAGCAGCGCTTCCTCGTTGACAAAGGCGCGGCCCAGCCGCGTGTCGGCCATAAAGAGCGCGGTGATGAAATCTTCCTCGACGTTGATGTACTGGTAGTAGAGTTCGGCCAGCAGCTTCTGGTCGACATCACCGCGCAGCCGCATCATGGAGAACTCGAAGAAGCCGGCCATCGGGGGCGGCAGCACGTAGGAGGTGACGCCGTCGGGCGCGGTCATGTCGAGCAGAATGGCGCGGCCTGCCAGTTCGTCGAGCACCTTCTGCGCCTCGCTCTGCTTCATTTTCCAGACCCTGGCCGCGTGGTCCGCGGTAAAGGGGCGGATGGGCAGCAGCGCCACCAGCCCGGCCTCCTTTTCACTGAAAAGTAGTTTGAGGATCGCGTAAAGCGTGTCCGACGGCGGCGCGCCTTGGGGGAGACGATTGAGCCGGTCGACGAGCGATGCATAGCCGGAACGCACCGTGTGATGAGCCATGGCGGATTGCAACCTCCTGATTTTCAATGAAATGAGAACTGTACGCTCCTTCCATTGAAGATCAGACGCAACCCTGCGATCAAGGGTCAGATGTCATGTGCTATCCATTGCTTGCGGTAGTGATTCAGGCGGGGCAAGAATCGGCCACCCAATGGCACGCGGATGACGCGGATCGGGCGGGGTTTCGCTGATCTGATCCGCAGCTATCTGCCTGATCCGCGTTATCCGCGTGCTATTTTTACCCGGCTGAATAGCTACTGCTTGCGCATCTGCTCGACCGCGTTGGCAAAGATCGCGGCGTTCGCTGCATCGCCAAAGACCTGCGTGCCGCCAAAGATCTGCACGCCCCAACTCGGCGGCGTCGCTTGGGCTGTTTCGAGCAGGCTGGCGGGAAAATCGAGGGCATCGAGGATCAGTTGCACCTTTTGGCCGGCCGGGATGAAGGCGGGCGTCTGCGCCAGAAAATCGCGTCCCCAACCCGGCGCCCGCCCACTCTTGGCCGCATAGATGAGCGGTGTAAAGACATCGATGCTCGGCGCCAGCAGCTCGTACTCCTGGGCGAAGATGCGCGAAAGCGCGCCGTCATATTCACCCGGCGTCCAGGGACACATGTAGGCGCCGACGATGCAGCCGGGATGGTGCGCCTTGATCAGCGCGGCATAGTGGGCGGCAAAGCGGGCGATGCGCTCGCATTTGTGGCGCGTCCACGCCGCGCCGGCTGTGGCCAGAATCTGCTGCGGCGTCGTGGCGTCGCGGCCGGTGGCGGTACAGAAGTCGGCGATGCAGGCCGGACAGAAGCAGCTTTCCTGCAAATCCGGTTCAGGCGTCTCGAACCAGCCGGCGTAGGTCAGATAGTCGAGCCAGATGCCCGCAGGCTGGAAGGCGCGCAGCCCGTCGAGCAGCGCCGCTTCCGTCTCGGCGAGAAAATCCGTCTGCGACAGACAGACGCCCTGCACCAGCTCGCCGTAGCGGATGGGCCGGCCATCCACGCCGATCGGGATCAGTTCCGGCCGTGCGTCAAAATCGGCGCGGAAGGTCTTGAACTCCACACACGCGGCGATGGCGTGGCGTTCACACGCGTCGATGACCGCGGCGTCAAAGCCGTGAAACCAGAAGGCATTGGCGCCGTGCGCGGCGAAGCGGTCGATAAAAGGCAGGGCGCTGCTGCCGTAAGGACCGAAGAGAGGTGTGGCAGGCATGATGGCTCCTTTTGGTAATCCAACGATCACGACAACGGATTCAGCCCGATTCGGGACTTGAAACACCGTTTGTCCAAACTGGTGCTGGACTGCGGTCAGCCGCGCAGACGGCTCGCAATCTTCTGCGCGCATCTTGTCCAGCACCAGCCGGCGCGGGGGAAGGCTTCTCGCTGCCATACCCGGCTATGAGATCGCCTTCCCCTTGGAGACTAAATCACTTCCAACTCATTTGCATCGGGCAGTGCAGGAAAGGGGGCGTGCGGCTCACTCTGATACCAGAAGACAGTCGAGGCAATATCGTCCTGCATGGGCAGATAGCGCGACTTGCCTTCGATCTGCGAGCGCCAACCGAGCGCCTGGATCGTCACGCGCAGGTCTTGTTGGAAGCGAATCGGGTCCATGATGTGCCAGCGATACATGCCAAAGCGCTGCTGGCTGCGGTAGAGACCATCGGGCCGAATTACCTGTGGCATGCCGCTGTATGGTGAAGAAAAGACGCCGTACTGCCCTTGTGGAAACTCGAAGTTCCATGCGCCGCCAAAATAATCTTCTGTGCCCGTGCCGCAGATCGTGGGCCACTCCTGATCACCGTCCAAGTAGAACTTGATCTCGCCCTCGCCCCACCAGCCCGTGTTGTTGACGCCCCACGCCAGGTATGTCCCGACATAGTGCCCTTGTCCCGTTACGCCGTCGAGCAGCGTGTGCACCTGCTGATAGGGCAGCGGATTGCTGCGCCGCCACTGCGCGTGAAAGTAAGCGCACTCCTCTGGCACTTCAGTCAGCGTGTAGTTGATCTGATAGTAAAAGCCGCGCACCGGGTCAGGCGTCATGTTTTCCACGGTGATGCGCGCGTGGCGACGAAAGGGCATCTCCCAGTAGCAGTTAAAGCCGCCCGCTGGGTTGACGCAGACCGCCAGTGAGGTGACGTTGCAGCGTTCCGCCCAGCCGCTACAGAAGAAGTCGCCGATTGGGACTTCGACGGATGGGGTTTCTTCCTCATCCCAGTAAAAACGAATGACCAGGCGGCGCCAGAAGGTTGGGTGCACCGTGAGCCAGATCTGCTGGATGGCGCCCGGACCATCAATTTCCGCCAGTGTCACCGTGCTGCTGCCGGCAATGTTGATCGAGGGCGAAATCTTCCAACCTTGGCCCAGTTCGCGGCCGGCGTCGGCGCCTGTGCCCTCGGTGGCCATCCCACCCGCGCCTTTGGCGCCAGCGAAATTTTCTGGGCTGATCGAGCGGGTCCGGGCGCTGGAAAGCCGCGAGAGCGAAGCCAGGCTCATACCCAGCCCATTAAACGCAGTGTTCATAGTT
>Ga0154020_10000323_pt1 | contig 57721 bp, 50 predicted proteins | sample Klosneuvirus_201_FD_109709 | JGI IMG/M metagenome (GOLD analysis project Ga0154020, IMG submission 109709) | Active sludge microbial communities from wastewater, Klosterneuburg, Austria - Klosneuvirus_20160825_MG | ecosystem: Engineered > WWTP > Aerobic digester > Activated sludge | place... | reverse complement strand
GCCGCCGCCGGTGTCACCACCAGAGCCGCCGCCGGTGTCACCACCAGAGCCGCCGCCGGTGTCACCACCAGAGCCGCCGCCGGTGTCACCACCCGGTGGGGGCGGGGGTGGCGGGGGTGGGGGTGGAGGAGCGGGCGGATTGAGTTCGAGATGGAGCTGCTGGGTGGAGGGGAAGAGGTGGTCGTTGAAGAAGAGGGTGTCGCTGGCGAAGGTTGAGGCGGAGACGGACCCCCAGATGACCAGGCCCTGCACGCCGGAGAGTGCGGTCTCGCGGAACATGTTGTCCAGGTCGTTGTTCTCGCCGTCACCCGTGGTCCACACGTGGGGGAAGCTCTGCTGCGGGATGTTGTACCGGTGGCAGACCCAAGGCACGACGAGCTTGCCCTGCGCGAACCGCATGAACTGCTCGGAGGACCTGTGGATGAACTCGCGCTGGGTAGAGAGCTCGATCTCGAGGGCGGAGTAGTGCGGCGTGCCGGGTACGCCCTTGTACGGGTAGTAGTAGCAGGGGTAGAACACGTCGACGCAGTCGCGCATCCAGCCCAGTTCCTCTTCCCACTTGTCATTGCAGATCGCCCTGCGGCTGGTGTGCACCGGCTGATTGCTGATCCACATGAGGTACTGATTGCCCGGCAGGTTGTAGAAGCCCCACTTGGTGTTGGGGCGAAGGCGTTTGCACTCCAGGGCCGTTCGCTCGAAGAACTCGCGTCCGGCTTCGTTCCACGTGCGGGCGAAGACGACCTCCTGCTCCTCGAGGGTCAGGCCCTCGAGAAGTTCGGCGCGGTGGCCGCGGATGTAGTCCCTCCAGTCGCTGAGGAAGTCGCGGTCCTCGGCGTCCCAGGTGCCATAGCTGGGCACGTTCTCGTGCATCCACCAGTTGGGTGCCCACAGCTCCCAGTCGATCGCGGCGTAGCCGTCCCAGTTTTCGTCGGGAATGCGGTACGCGATCTCGCGGGCGATGCGCTCGAAGTGGTCGGCGTAGAAGGCCTCTTTGCCCTCGGGCGCGAGCTCGATCATGTGCGGGCCCTGCGCCGGGTAGCGACCGAACCATGTGCCCGGGAAGAGCACGAGGTCTCGCTGGATCCCGGAGTCCGCGGGCACGGGAACGCTGTACCCGTTGGCGACCTGCATGCCCCACGACACGTGGAAGCGCGGATCGACGCTCTGGGCGTGAGAGAGAGCGGCGGGGGCGCCGGCGAGAAGCACCACCAGGGCCTTGAACCAGCCGCGGGCGTGAGGCATCGAATTCCGGCGCATGATCGTCCTCCCTCGTTCCATCACCTGACCCCGCAGTCATCGGCGGGTTCCGGTCCCTCCTCGGCACTTGGCGCAACTTTGGCGCGGGGTTGGGTGCATTCCCGCTACGTGCGCCACTCTGCATGAGACTACGGCCGGCGCGGGGTGTGCCGTTCGCGCGCCACGCACACGGCACAATCCTCTTGCGCGGCTCCGGTTGACGCGAACCGCCCCCACGATTGGCCGATAGGTAGCCAAAGATAGCGGACGCGACAAGTCCGCCTTCCAAGTCCCCGCAGTTCCGTAAGGGAAGTGTTCATGCTCACGGCGTTTGGGTATTTGATGCTCGTGGGGATGGCGGCGGGGATGCTGTACAGCTTCTCCAGGCCGCCCTTCGCCTTCGTGCTGGTGGTCTGCCTCTACCCGCTGAAGCAGCTCCAGATGACCTACATGGGGTTCTTTGCGCAGAACTCCTCGTACTTCAACTTTCTGGTCTTCGCGTGCGTGGCGGCGGGGGTGCTGGGAAACCTCACCCGCAACCGGGCCGCCATGGGCGGGTTCCTCAACAAGGCGAATGTCCTGCTGTTGCTGCTGTACGTGTACGTGCTCATGGGCGTGGCGTGGACGCCAGTCGCCGACAACGCCTGGGCCCGAATCCGCGACGGCGCACCTTATTGGGCGATGCAGGTGCTGCTCCTCCCGTTCCTGTTCTCGTCGCTGGACGACGTCCGCAAGACGTTTGTGCCCGCGATGCTCGTGGGGCTCCTGTCGTGCGTGCTGTTCTTCACGAACCCCAACGCCTCGTTCTACGCCGGGCGTCTCACGCTGAACATCCCTCTCGCGGGGATGGAGTACCGGGGGAATCCGCTCGCGACGGCGCAGCTCGGTGGGCACATCGCCATCATCGCGGCCCTCATGCTGCCGCTGCGCGCGGGCTGGCTGCTGAACGGCGTGCGGATGGCGGCGCTGTTCATGGGGCTGGGCATGGCGGTCGCCGCGGGATCGCGCGGGCAGCTTGCCGCCGCCGTCCTCTCGATCCTCCTGTTCTACCCGCTGGCCCGGCGGGTGGCGAACATCCGGCAGTTTTTCCTGACGGCAACGGGCGTGGCGGTGTTCGGGCTCGTGGGGATCATCGCCATCAAGTTCTTCCTGGGCCAGGACGCCGAGCAGCTCGGCCGCTGGAACATCACGGAGTGGGGCAAGCAGACGGGAGAGCGTTCGGCGGACGCGTTTCACCTCATCGAGGCGTGGTGGGCCAACCCCGGCGCATGGGCGCTGGGTCTGGGCACCAACTACTTCAGCTTCCTGCGTGGCGAGCCCATGAGCTACGCGCACAATGTGCTTCTGGAGCTCATCGGCGAGAACGGGCTGGTCGGCATCACGATGTACCTCGTGGTGGCGTGGCTCGTTTTCACCTCGGCCCGCGACCTCTGGCGGATGTTCAGCGAGGACCCCGCGGGGCGGGCGACGCTCGCGTGCCTCTTCGCACAGGCCATCTTCCTGACGATCCTCTCCTACAAGCAGGGAACGTTCGTCGGCCTGCCCGAGCCGTACTACATCTGGGTGCTCATCACCAAGCTCGCGGTGACCGAGCGCGTGAGGCAGAGCGAGTGGATGCAGCAGCGCGAGTGGGATGCCTACGCCCAGGGCCTGCCCGCCTGAGGCCACTCGCTAGCCCGCGGCCCCGCCCTTGATGAGCCCGACGCACGCCAGCGCGCCCGCGAGACCCCGCACCGGGTCCTGCTCCCGCCGGAACTCCGCAGAGAGCCTGCGGGATTCGCGCTTGTAGCGATCGATGTTCGCCGCGTCGGTGACGTCGAGCAAGGCCCGCGTCAGCCCGCGCCGATCCAGCGGCCTCACCAGCCTGCCGTTCACCCCGTCCTGCGCCAGCTCCAGCGCCGCCCCGACGACGCGGGTGGTGACGATCGCCAGCCCAGCCGCCGCGGCCTCCAGGATCACTACGCCCCAAGGCTCCCACGTGGCCGGGTGGAGCAGCACGTCCGACTGGCGGTACACCGCGTTCACCACGCGCTGGTCGTCCTGGAACCCCGCGAAGATGACGCGGTCGAGGCACGAACTGGGCACGCGCGCTTCAAGCGCCGCCCGCAGGGGGCCGTCGCCCAGGATCACCAGCTCCCAGTCGGGCCGGCGCGCCGCGATCGCCGCGAAGGCGTCGATCGCCTGGTCTACCGCTTTGACGGGCACGAGGCGAGAGCACACGACGATGCGTCGCCGGCCCGGGCCCAGACCGAGCTTTGCCCGAGCGTCCGCCAGTTCGTGCTCGGTGGCGGACTCGATGAGCGAATAGTCGGGCTCCACGGGGCACGGGAAGATCCGGTCCGGTGCTGCGCCGTAGCGGAGGTAGTACAAGCGGCCGTTCCCGCCGCACACCAGGTAGGCGCTGAAAAGCTTGACCACACGGGGCACGCCGAGTTGCTTGACAAGGCCCTTGAGGCCCGAGGGGTTGTCGGCGTGGATGTTGCTGTCACCCCAGAGGAAGACGGGGATGCGCTTGCGCTTGCACCAGAGCAGGACGCGGAGGGGCGCGGGGTACCCATAGCCGCAGGCGATGACCGCCGCGGGCCGATCCTGCTCCAGCTTCTCGATGATTCTGCCACCGGTGCGCCAGTCGCCGGAGAAGTGGGCAAGGGTGCCGAAGCTGGAGACGTCGACGGCGCCTTCAAAAGTGACCAGACCAATGTCTGGCGGGTCCTTGAAGACCCAGAGGTTCCTCGAGACGTCCCAGTGGATGTAGGTCTTGACGTTCCACCCGGGCAGCTCGTGCTTGAAGCGGAGCTGCGACTGGATGCGGTATGGGGTGAGGGTGTTGACGACGAACGCGAGCGTTCGGCCCCGGGTTCCGGATGCTGGGCTCTCGCGTGGCGTGCCGTCCGTGGTCATGCGGGGGCAAGTATATCTGCGGGCGGCGGGTGCGCTACTCGCCGGCTTTCTGGAGCGCCTCGCCGGCCTTTTCCAGGTCCTTGCCGGCCCCCTTCACGGTGTTGCACGCGGAGAGCGCAGCCACGGCCAGCGTCGCGACCACGAACGCCCTGAGCCGCTTCCAATGATGCACCTGATTCGTCATGCGAGTGTCTCCTGCCCGGAACTCTACGTCGGAAGTGGAACCGCGGCGCGGTGCGGGCCCGATGTGGTAGGATGGGGCGGGTCTATCCGGGAGGTTTCCATGTCCAGAGGCAACACGGGTCCGTCGAAGTCCGGAGGGTTGGGTGGCGCGGGCAAGGGCACCGGCCTGGGTGGTGCCGCAAAGGCGCTGGGCGCGAAGGTCAGCGCCGGCAAGCCGGTCGCGCCCAAGCCCGTTGCGAAAGCCCCCACGAAGCCCTCGTTCACGCCGGGCAAACTGCCCTCCACGTCAAAGGCGCTCAGGCCCGGTGCTCCGGTGATGGGCGCGCAGCGCATGGCCCAGCCCACGAAGGCGGCGGCCCAGGTGAACAAGGACCGCATGAACAAGACGCTGGGCAAGCTCGGATTCTGATTTCGCTCTCGTGGGATTGAGGGCGGGAGCACCGGTATCATCTGAAGGCGTCAGCCGGGCGCTTCTTCGCAACCCCTTTCCCAGAGAGCCCGCATGCGCGCAACACGCCGGATCGTGGTCGTGGCGAACAGACTTCCGGTAACGCGTGCGCGCGGGGATCGCGACGGGTGGGAGGTAAGCCCGGGTGGGCTGGTGACGGCGCTGCACCCCATCGTGCGTGCGCGCGGGGGTGCCTGGGTCGGGTGGACGGGCAGCGCGGACAAGACCGTGCGTCCGTTCACGCACGAGTCCATCGCGATCCGGCCCGTTTCGCTGACGGACTCGGACATCCGCGACTACTACCACGGGTTCTCGAACCGAACGCTCTGGCCCCTGTATCACGACGCGATCCGCACGCCGGAGTTCAACGCGCGCTGGTGGCGGTGCTATCACGAGGTGAACCGCCGGTTCGCCCGCGCCGCCTCGGCCGCCGCCCGCGAGGGGGACGTCGTGTGGGTGCAGGACTTCCACCTGCAACTGGTCCCCGAGATGCTCAGGAAGGCCAGGCCGGACCTCCGCATCGGGTTTTTCCTGCACATTCCGTTCCCGCCTGAGGAGCTCTTTGCGTGGATGCCCTGGCGTTCGGAGATACTCCGCGGGCTCGCCGGGGCCGACGTGGTGGGGTTCCAGACGTTCAGCGACGCGCAGAACTTCTCCCGCCTTGCGCGACGCTTCCTCGACCTGGAAGGCACCGACACCACGCTGCTGGTGGGCCGGCGGAAGGTGCACGTGGGCTCCTTCCCCATCTCCATCGACTTCGACGACTTCGACGCCGTCGCCCGGCGTCCGGAGACCACGGAAGCCGCCGGCGCGATCCGCAGGGCGATGGGCGGGCGCAAGCTCATCCTGTGTGTCGACCGCCTGGATTACACAAAGGGAATCGACCTGCGCCTGCAGACCTTCGAGCACATGCTCGACCGGGGCGAGGTCAGGGCGAGCGACGCCGTGCTCGTGCAGGTCGCGGTGCCCTCGCGTGAAAACGTCCCGGACTACGCCGACCAGCGGACCGAGATCGAGCGAACAGTGGGGCGGATCAATGGCGAGTTCTCCGGACCGGGGCAGGTCGCGGTGCACTACTTCCGGCGGAATCTGCCCCGAGAGCAGCTCATCGCCTATTACCGCGCCGCGGACATCATGATGGTTACGCCGCTGCGAGACGGGATGAACCTGGTCTGCAAGGAGTTCTGCGCGTCCCGGCCCGACGGCGGGGGCGTGCTGGTGCTCAGCGAGTTCGCCGGCGCCGCCAGGCAGCTCCGCCGGGCGATGCTCGTAAACCCCAGGGACACCGACGGCACCGCCTCGGCCCTCGTCCAGGCCCTCCGCATGCCCCGCGACGATGCCCGCCAGCGGATGGCCATCCTGCGAATGATGGTGAGGCGCCACGACGTGCACCACTGGGCGCACGAGTTTCTGGAGAAGCTGGATTGAACCCTACCGCGACGCACATCCACGCGCTGGCGACCACGCCCATCCTCGCGGTCGTCTGCGACTTTGACGGCACGCTCTCGCACATGACCGATCACCCCGGCGACGCGATCCCCGCGGAGCACGCGCTCTCGCAGCTCCACGCGATCGCCGCCCTCCCCCGCACCTACGCCGGCGTCATCTCGGGCCGTTCGCTCGCGGACCTCCTCACGCGACTGGGTCCGGCCGGGCGGCTCACGCTCATCGGTGGACACGGCGCCGAGCACGCCCAGCAGCCCCCGCCGGAGTCCGGAGGCCGGCGTGAGGCCGAACTGCTCGCGGAACTCGGCCAGTTGGAGTCCGCGTACGCGGGCGCGGTGCTGGAGCCCAAGCCCGCCGGCCCCGCGCTCCACTATCGCCACGTCGATCCGGCGCACCGCGACCGCCTGCTCGCCGACGCCGAGTCGCTCGCGGCTCGCCTGGGCGTCGTGCCGCTCCGCCACGGCATCATGGTCGTGGAGTTCCCGCTTCTGCGGGCGAACAAGGGCGAGGCGGCCCGCGGCCTCATCCAGCAGGTCGGCGCGACCGCCATGGTGTACGTGGGCGACGACCGCACGGACGAGGATGCGTTCGGGGTGCTGCACCCCCCGCACCTCGGCGTGAAGGTCGGGCCCGGGCCCACCTCCGCCGCCACCAGGCTCAGAAACGTGGACGAGGTCGCGTCGTTCCTGGGGACGCTGCTCCAGGCCCGGGCCGAGCACGTGAGCCGGGACCGCCCGCCCGCCATCGACCACCACGCGATGCTCTCCGACCAGAGGTCCATCGCGCTCACCGCACCTTCCGGGCGCGTGGTGTGGTTCGGCACCCCGTGCGCCGATTCCCCTCCCCTCTTCGCCTCGCTGGTGGGAGGCGCGGGCGCCGGATACTTCGAGGTGCTTCCCGGGGACGAATCCCCTGACGAACCGCCGCAGCGCGAGTACGAAGGGTCCACGCTCATCACCGTCAGCCGCTACCCGCGGTTCAGCGTCACCGACTACCTGGACTGCTCGGGCGGGCGCGCCTTCCAACGGGCAGGCCGTACGGACCTCATCCGCGTGGTCGAGGGCTCCGGGCCAATCCGCATCACGTTCGCGCCCAGGCTCGACTTCGGGCGTGTGTCGACCCGCCTGCGCGTCCTTCCAGAAGGGCTGCTGGTCGAGGGCTCGGTCGACCCGATCGTGCTCCTGTCGCCGGGGGTGCGGTGGATCATCGAGCCCGACGGCACGCACCACACGGCGGTCGCGGAGCTGGACATCCCCGCGGGGGGCCTGCCGCTCGAGCTGCGCGTCGGCACCGCGTCCATGGCCCGGGGGCCGTCGGAGGCCGGGCGTCGCAAGGCGACCGCGGCGTTCTGGAACGGGTGGGCCGCGGCGACGCGGACCACCACGCTCCACAGCGACCTCGTGCGTCGGTCGGCCCTGGTGATCAAGGCGCTGTGCTACGGGCCCAGCGGGGCGATCCTTGCCGCTGGCACCACCAGCCTGCCCGAGCAGCTCGGAGGCAGCCGCAACTGGGACTATCGCTTCTGCTGGGTGCGCGACGCGGCGATGTCCGCCGCATCCCTCGTGCGGCTGGGCTCCACGGGCCACGCCATGAAGTTCCTCGACTGGCTGCTGGCCGTCGTCGACGACCTGGACAGCCCCGAGAGGTTGCGGCCGATCTACACCGTGCGTGGCACGGAGCTCGGGCCCGAGGGCGAGGTCGCGGAGCTCCCGGGTTACGAGTGCAGCCGGCCCGTCCGCGTGGGCAACGGCGCGGCGCACCAGGTCCAGCTCGATGTGTTCGGCCCTGTCGCAGACCTCGTCTGCCTCATGGCGGAGTGCGGCGCACCTCTGACTCCCGACCACCGGCGCTTGCTGGACGCGATGGTCCGCGCCGTGGCGCGGCGTTGGCGCGAGCCGGATCATGGCATCTGGGAGATCCGGGGCCCGCTGCGCCACCACGTTCACTCCAAGGCGCTGTGCTGGCACGCGGTGGAGCGTGCCATCCGCGCGCGAGAGCTGCTGGGAGAGCCCATCCGTGAGGAGGAGGCCGCGCTGCGGGACGAGATCCGCGAGGACATCCTCGCGAGGGGATACAACCCCAAGGTGGGGGCGTTTACGGCGTACTACGGCTCGACGGACCTCGACGCCGCCGCGATGCTGGTTGGGCTCACGGGCCTGCTCCCGCCCCGCGATGACCGCTTTGTTTCCACCGTGCGCACGCTCGAGAAACGACTGCGCATCGGCGATGGCGTGCTGCGGTACCGCTACGACGACGGCCTCCCGGGCGTGGAGGGCGCGTTCCACCTCTGCACGGGCTGGCTCATCGAGTCCCTCTGGCTCATCGGCGATGCGGACCGGGCCCGGGCGCTCCTGGACGCGTACGCCGCCCAGGCCGGGCCACTGGGGCTCTACTCGGAGGAGCGAGAACTCCACACCGGGCGGCCACTTGGCAACTACCCGCAGGCGTACTCGCACCTGGCGCTCATCAACGCCGCGGTGCGATTGGGCGGGGTCAAGTAGCCTCAGCCCACCGGCTGCGCGGAGAGCCCGCGCACGCTGGCTTCGCGGCGCCTGCGGCCTGCGGCCTCCGAGGGCTTCTCGGCCTCCGCGAAGTCCTCGCCGAAACGGAACAGCCGGAACGAGTTGCCGATGACGAAGAGGTCTCCCGCGAAGTGGTAGAGCGCCGCCAGTGGCAGCGCCGCCGCCCCGATTTCCTTGGTGCCGGTCACCGCGAGCACCAACCCCGCGGCCGCGATCAGCACCGAGGCGATGATGTTCTGGGTGATGATGGCCCGGGTGCGCCTGGAGAGCTCGATCAGGAACGGCACACGCGAGAGGTCATCGTTCATGAGGGCGACGCCCGCGGAGTTGGCGGCGATATCCGAGCCCGTGAGCCCCATGGCCACACCCACGTCCGCCGCCGCCAGCGATGGGCCGTCGTTGATCCCGTCGCCCACCATCAGCGTGCGATAGCCGCCCTTCACCAGCGCCTCGATCTGCTCGTGCTTTTCCTCGGGCAGGCACTCGGCCTCAACCGCGTCTGCGCCCACGGCCTGGCCGACGCGCCGAGCGACGCTGAGGCGGTCGCCCGTGAAGACCGCGATGAGCTTGACCTGCAGGTCGCGCAGGTGCTGGATGACGTTCCGGGTGTTGGTGCGGATTGTGTCCTCAAGACCCACGGCGCCGAGGTACTGCCCGTTGCGCATCACGTGCACGCCGGTCATGCCCTCGATGGAGTTCTGCACGTCCTCGAGCACGGGCTTGATACCGGGCTGGAGCTCCATGAGCCAGCTCGCACGCCCGACGCAGACTTCGCCCATGCTGGTACGGGCGCGGACGCCCCGCCCGTGGATCTCCTCGTAGTCGTTGGTGCCGTCGGGTGTCAGACGGGCCTGGGCTCCCGTGGCGAGGATGGACTGCGCGAGCGGGTGGTTGCTGTGCTGCTCGCCGTTGATCGCCGCGGCCAGCAGGTCCGCGCCATCCACGCCCGGGGCGGGGGAGAGGCGGGTGACCTGGAACTTGCCCGTGGTGAGGGTGCCGGTCTTGTCGAAGACGACGGCGTTGACATTGGCCGCGGCTTCGAGGTGGTTGGGGGCCTTGATCATGATGCCCAGGCGCGCCGCCGCCGCGAACGCCGCCAGCATCGCGCTCGGGCTGGAGAGCAGCAGGGCCGACGGGCAGGCGACGACCAGGACCGTGACGCCGGTGATGGCGGCCTGGGCTCGCACCGCGTCGTTCTCTGAGCGGGCCATGACGAACCACGCGATCGCCGCCGCCGCCAGCACCACGGGCACAAAGAACCGGGCGACCTGCTCGATGAGCATCTGGCGTGGCGTGCGGCTCTGCTCCGCGGAGCGGATGAGCCCCATGACCTTCCCGATGGTGGTGTCCGCGCCGATGCGCGTCACCTCGATGTCGATGCCGCCCGAGATGTTCGTCGTGCCGGCGTAGACCTGGTCGCCCACGGTCACTTCCGCGGGCACGGCTTCGCCGGTGAGTGAGGCCTGGTTGATCGTCGTGCGACCCGTGGCCACTCGCCCGTCCACGGGCAGGTTCTCGCCGGGTCGCACGCGGACGAGATCACCGACCTTGACCGAGGTGATGCCGATGTCTTCCTCGCGTCCTTCGCGTACCACGCGGGCGCGGGTGGGCGTGAGCCTCACGAGCTGTTCGATGGCCCGCTGCGCGCCGCTGGCCGAGCGCCGTACGAGCTGTCCAAAGACCACCAGGATGAACGCGAGCCACCCGGCGGTAATGTACTCCCCGATCGCGACCGCCGCGAGAATCGCGAGGGCGGCGAGGGACGAGCTTGAGACGCGGGCGGTGCGCACCTCGGTCCAGGCGGCCATGAGCAGGGGGATGGAGAGCAGCGCCGCACCGACCATCGCGGGAATGTTCGCGACCTTCGCCGGGACCATGCCGGTGAGCTTGGCGACGGTCGCCGCCGCGATCAGCACGCCGCCGACGAGCGTGAACAGGATCCACCGCTCGATGGCGATCTCGTGGTGGGAGCAGCACTGCATCCCCTCGTCGGTTTGAGAGTGGTTGTGGGGGTGGTCGTGCGTGTGGGCGTGCTCGGCCATGAATCACTCCGGAATGACAAACCCGTCCAGAACGGACGGGCGAGAGTCTAGTCGGACTGCCCGAGCCGTGGCGCGCGCACCATCAGCCCGGGCAACCACCGTACGTCCGGGAGTGCCGTCCGGTTCGCCCCGGGGCTCCGCCGTGGTGAGAACAGAAAAACCCCCGGCACGGGCGGTGCCGGGGGCGGCGGTCGTAGCTTCAAGATGTTTCTTTGGATGGACTTACGGGCAGTCGCCGCCTGCCACGACGTTGATGAGGGCCTGGACGTCGTCCTGATCGACGTTGCCGTCCTGGTTGAAGTCCGGGTCGCGGCCGGTCGGGTTCTCGCCGCCGGCGACCACGTTCGTGAGGTACTGCACGTCGTCCTGATCCGCGTTTCCGTCCTGGTTGAAGTCCGGGTCGCACGGGTTGGGGCCGCCACCACCGGAGATGGAGAAGTTATCGACGGCGATGGTGTTGCCAGCGCCGCCCCCGACGAAGTGCCGGATGGAGGTTGGGAGGGGGTTGATGGGGGCCTCTCCGCCGGAGAGATACCAGCCGACTGGCGCGACCGTGGTGGTGGCACCGGAGAGGAGGTCGGTGATGGAGGTGGAGGTGATCTGGTTGGAGGTGAAGGACCAGGAGACGCTCAGGCGGTACCAGTGGTTTGGCGCGAGGTTGCCGAAGGCGGGGTCCGGCAGGAGGCCGGGCTGGGCTGCCTGCACGCCGAAGGAGTCAAAGGGCATGAACGCAAGGTTCCACTCGGTGGCGGTGTTGACGTCGACCCAGTTGTAGAGCGTCTGCCAGAAGGTGTTGGTGGTGCTGGGTTGGAGGGAGAAGCTCCCGAGGTTTGGCGCGGAGGGGAGAGGCCCGCCGAAGGTGGCGGCGAGGTCGAAGGTGACCGTCCAGTCGCCGCCAACGGAGAAATCAATGTCCCGCTGTGCACGCGCGAATGCGGTGCCGCCCGCTGAGACTCCCGCCTGGAACTGGGCGTCGCCACCCGGGAGGGGGGTGATTCCCAGGGCGTTGGCCTCGTAGGTGAAGACCAGCCCGTCGAGGGACCCCGCGATGTTGGGGATGTACCAACCATCCTGGCCTGAAATGGGCGTTCCCGCCGGGGAACCGGCGTACGTTGGCGCCTCAAAGCCGGAAACAAACTGGCCCAAGGCGGGCGCGCAGCACGCCGCCAGCACGACTGTCGTGGCACAAGCTCGCATGATGAATCTCCCGCACGAATGAGCGGGGGTCGCCCCACACGGGGCGAAAAGCCCCAGCCGTACCTTGCTTGTACCGCGCGCACGGCCGCGGAACAAGCAGAACTACGGGAAATCCCTGGGGGGACCGGTGCCGGCCTCTACTTAGCCTTGTAGTAGTCGAGGTTTACCTGCACGTAGTGCTTCCACTCGGCGGGGACATCTTCCTGCTGAAAGATTGCCTTGACCGGGCATTCGTCGACGCACAGAGCGCAGTCGATACAGGTGTCCGGATCGATGAAGAGCTGCTGCGAGGTCGCAAAGTCCGGCTCGTTCTTGGTCGGGTGGATGCAGTCCACGGGGCAGACCTGGACGCAGGCCGTGTCCTTGGTGCCGATGCAGGGTTCGGTGATGATGTGTGGCATGGTTGGTCGCCCCCGCGGGGGTGCGCGCGGGGAGCCGATCGTACCCTCCGCAGGCGCGCCGGTCCCCCGGGCGGTTAGTCGTTGTCATCCTCGTCCGGGCCGTCGTCGAAGTACTCCGACGGGTCGTTCCCGAACTTCGAGAGGTCGACGAGTTCGGAGTGCTCGTCGCGCAGCAGGTCGGCGCCCGTGGGCTCCGGGCCGGGCTTCGCGGCTCCGGCCCGCCTGCCGTGCAGCCGCTCGCTCACGCCCTTGCGTCCGCGCGTCACCCGGGCCACGCCCTCGCCATCGCCGGTGGAGGCCAGGTCGTCCTCCCGCTGGCGTCGAGCGCGGACCACGAGGCGGATGGGCACCTCCTCGAACGGCAGTTCTTCGCGCATCCGGTTCAGCAGGAAGCGGATGTAGTTGGGCCTGAACAGATCGGGTTTGTTGACCACCAGAGTGATCGTGGGCGGGGCCACGCCCGTCTGCGCCACGTAGTACACCTTTGCAAAGCTGCCCACCGTGTCCGAGGGGCCCTGCTGCTCGATGATCCGCCTGAACAGCCGGTTGAGCTTCCCCGTGGTCACGCGCTCGCACGACTGGCGGTTCAGGTCGAACGCGAGATCGATGGTCGCCTCGATGTTGAGGCCGGTCTTACCCGACATGAACGCGATGGGAGCGAACGCCAACCCCTGCAGCTCCTTGCGGAGGTAGTTCTCGTACGTGCGCGTCGTGACGGGCCGGCCCTTGGGGTCGCGCTTTCCCTCCACCGCGTCCCACTTGTTCACGACGATGATCGCCGGCTTGAAGGCCTTTTGCGCCAGCATCGCGAGCTGTTCGTCCACCTGGCTCAGCTTCTCAGTCGCGTCGATCAGCAGCAGGATCACGTCCGCGCGGTCCACCGATCGCTCCAGACGGTCCAGCGCGTACCACTCGATCTGGTTCTGGAACGACCTCTTGCGGCGGAGGCCGGCCGTGTCGATCGCCACGACGCTCCTGCCGTCCATCTCGAAGCGCACGTCCACGGCGTCACGCGTGGTGCCGGGGATCTCGGAGACGATCACGCGCGGGGCGCCCGCGAGCGCGTTCACCAGCGTGCTCTTGCCCGCGTTCCGCTTGCCGATGATGGCCAGGTGCAGGTCCGCCGCGGCTCGGCGTGCATCGTCCGGGGGCGTGTCGGGGAGCAGTTCAAAGAGCGTGTCCGCGAAATCCCGCCGGAAGTAGTTGTTCATGGCCGAGCAGGGGATCGGCTCTCCGAACCCCAGGCCCGACAGCTCGTGGGCGTGGGGCTCCCACTTGGGGCCGTCCACCTTGGTCGCGACCACGCGCACCGGGGGCGTGGTCCCCGTGGACGCGCCGCGCCGGCGGCCCCGCGGCTGCCCATAGCGACCCTCACGCAGCAGCCTCGCGATCTCGCGGTCCGCGGGCGTCACGCCCTGCTGTGCGTCGACGCAGAACAGCACCAGGTCGGAGTTCTGCACCGCCAGCGCGATCTGCTCCTCGATCCCCTCGGTCAGCTTCGCAAGGTCGTGCCCGACCTCGTCGTAGCGGGCGCCCTCGGCGGTGTACACGCCGAAGCCTCCCGTGTCGATGAACTCCACGGTCTTGGCCGGGGTGCCCTTGAAGGGGGGCTGGAGGTCGACGATCGCCGAGACCCGGTCGCGCGTCACCCCCGGGGTCGGGTCCACAATGGAGACCTTCGCCCCGGCGATCATGTTCATGAGAGAACTCTTGCCGGCGTTCGGCCGGCCAACGATGGCAACGCGAGGAATAGGCATGGGAGGCCCGATCATAGGGCCGCGCCGCTGCCCACCCCGACCGGCCCGATTTCCGGCCGGTCAGGAGGGCGTTACTCGGCCCTTTCGTCCGGCTCACCCCGCCAGCAACCCGATCGCAGTCGCCGTCATCGCCAGGATGGCCTTGATGAGGCCCTCGCCCGCGATGAGGCCGGAGGCCAGGCCCACGGAGTACTTCTCGGCGGACTTTCGGTGCATCATCTCCCAGATCATGACGAGCAGGGCACCCGCGAAGAACCCGATGGCGCTCGAGAAGGGGATGACCCACGAGAGGCCCAGGCCCATCGCCGAGGGAAGGTACTTGCGGTACTTGGGCATGAGCTTCTCGAGGATGGGCAGAAGGATGCCCACCGCCGCTCCGACCATGATCGCGATCTGCGCCGACTGCGGCAACTGGTCGATGCCCTTGGTGAGCACGCGGGCGACGGCCTCCCACTGGCGGGTGGCGGGAGCGGCGTACTTCTCGAGGGCCGCCTTGTTGGGGATCATCAGGAACCAGATGGGCACGATCGCCACGGTGCCGAAGAAGACGCCCAGGAACTGCGCGATGAACTGCTTGCGCGGGTTGGCGCCGAGCAGGTAGCCGCTCTTGAGGTCCGTCAGCAGGTCCGCGGAAGAGCTCGCGCTGTTCGCCGCGATGCCGGCGGAAGCAAGGTTGGCCCGAACGTCGCCGGGGTGAAGCACGGCGAAGATGAGTTGCATCACCTTTCCCATGGCGCCGATGGGCGTGGTGTCGGTCTCGCCCGTGGCCCGGCAGGCGACCATCGAGAGGAAGAACGACAGCGCCACCGCGAGCACGCCCCAGTACCACGTGATGTGGAAGCCCAGCACCTGGATGGCCACCATGGCGATGCCGATGGGAACAAGGCCGACGATCATCCAGCGCATCGGAACCTCGATGTCGCTGGCGCTGGTGTCGCCCGCCTGCTTCTTGCCGATGCCGCCAAAGGCCCGCAGCACTGTCTTCCACTGCACGGCGAGCGAGGCGAGGCTGGCAAAGACCATGAGGGCGGTGCCGCCCCAGAGGGACCACGTCGTGACCCGGAACACCGCGCCGCCGAACGCGACGGGAATGGCGCCGTCGGGCGTTCCTTCGGGGTTGGTGTAGCGGGTCGGGTCGGTCTCCCGCGCCTTGGCGACGACTTCGCTGTTGAGGTCGCCGGGGCGGACGTTGAGCGGGATGTTGGTGAGGTACTTGGGGTCCCGCTCGCGGGCGTCAAAGACCCAGGTCACGCCGGGGTCGTTCTTCCACTGGTCGTGCTCGAAGACCATCGCGCCGCCGGGGGACTGCTTCCACCCGCTGCCGGGGGATTCCATGTCCTTCTGCACCAGGGCCGGGCCGACGACGGCGTAGAGCAGCAGCGAACCGGCGAGCATGGAGAGGCAGACGCGCATGCGGGTGATCACCCCCGCCGCGATGAGCAGCACGGACAGGTCGAACTGGTAGTTGTTGAGCTGCTTGCCCTGGATCATCCAGAAGCCCCGCTCGGGCAGGCTCTCGGGGATGCGAAAGGCGAAGCCGACGGTTTTCTTCATCCACTCGTTGAAGCGGTCGAGGAACCCGAGCATCCCCTCGCTGGTGTTCAGGATGCCCGTGACGAGCCCGACGAACATGCCCAGCAGCAGCACGTACGCGCGGAGCACGGCCTCCCTGGACGCGGCGTGGAGGTTCCGCAGCGTTTCCGCCGCCGCCACGCCCGAGGGGAATCGCAGCCCCTCGTAGTTGATCATCTGGCGCTTCATGGGCACCGCGAGGAAGACGCCCATGAGGCCGGTGCAGAGAGTGAAGAGCACGACGACCCAGATGGGCTGGATGTCCCAGCTCTTGACGTCCGCCGCGGTCTTGCCCTCGGGCGTGTCCGCCAGGAGCAGGAGGGCGCCGAACATGGTGGCGAGGGTCGCGCCGGTGGAGTAGCCCGCCGCGGACGCGGTGGACTGCATGCAGTTGTTCTCGAGGACGGACATCTTGGACGCGAAGCCCAGCGTGAGGGCCCGGATGGCGTTCCAGATGACAAAGGACATGACGCACGCGGTGATTGCCACGCCGAAGGCCCAGCCGATGGCGAGCGTCGTGTAGAGGTTCGACGCCGCCATGAGCATGCCCAGCAGCCCCCCCATGACCACCGCCCGCACCGTGAGCTGCGGCATGCGGTCGCCCTGATAGACGTGCTTCATCCAGTGCGCGTCCTTCTGCTCGGGGGTCGCGTCCGCGGGCAGCGGGGGCAGAGGCTTGCCATCGCGGTCCAGCAACTCAGCAGAGACGGATTCGGCGCCGGGTTCGCTCATTGGTCACTCCAGAAGTCCCCCCCGGGACTCACAGGCTACGGATTCGGGCCGCGAGCCGCAAGCCCGCACAGTGTCAGCATCGTGTCGGCCACCACCACGTCCAAAGGAGAGTCGATGTCCACCACCGACCCTTCAGGATTCACGATCCCCCTGCGGTGCACCCCGAAGAACTGGTGGGGGCCGGGTGTGGCCCCGGGCACCTCCAGCCTCAGGGCCCGGGCCGTCATGGCCAGGAGCGCCCCGTCGGGCACAAACGCCGGGGGCAGGTCCTGCCTGCGGAAGACCCCGTGGTTCAGCACGTCACCCTCCCAGGGCGAAACCTGCCCGCCCTCGGAGAGCCGGGCAGTCCACCACGGGTGGTGCTTCCCAACCGGCTGATAGGTCTGCACCGAGTCCGCGCCGGTCTCCACCAGCAGGCGCACCGCGGCGGAGATGCACCCGGCGGGTCGCACCGGGCAGTTGGCATACAGAATCACGATCGGCGTCGTCGGCGTCACCTCGCGCGCGTGGGGCGGGCGCTCCAGTCGAGCCAGCGCATCGCGTGCCGCATCGTCCACGCGGGCGGTGTCGCTCGCGAGTGCGGCGGGCCGCTCCAGCGAGATGACCCCGGCCCCCGCCGCGAGCGCCAGCGCTCGGGAATCGTCCGATGAGACCGCGATCGTGGAGATCTCCGGGGTGGCCTTGGCGGCGTCGATGGTCCACGCGATGCAGGGGCGCCCGCCCACGTCGCGGACGTTCTTTCCGGGCACGCCCTTGCTGCCGGCCCGCGCGAGGATGATGGCGATGGCTCCGGTCATGCCCTCAGCGCCGCCAGTGCCGCCAGTGGGGGGACGCCGGGCGTCAGCACGCGGTGCGTCGCGAGCCGCCGCGCCCGTGCGCCGCCGGGCCAGTTGAAGGGCTGAATGCGGTCGTCCGGTGCCGCCCCCAGGGGCGTGTCGATGACCGCGGCCCCAAGCGTCATGATCCACCTCGCGTAGAAGCCCTCGATCTGCTCGTACGTTGAGTCACGGCGGGTCATGCGGGGCACGATCCAGGGATGGGGCAGGCCCGTGCCGCCCCCCGCCGCGTCGAACATGCCGCAGAGTTCCTCCCGAACCGCCTCGATGTCGCTTCGTCCCCAGCGGCGAGCCAGCGCCTCGCTCGTGTCGGCGTCCAGGTCCACGCTCAGCACATCCAGCCCGAATCCGGGAGACGCCAGCACCGCCCCGGCGCCCAGCGCGTCCACGCCCAGCCTCACATGCACGCCCGCGTAGCCCATCGCCCGCGCCGCGTCTGCGGTCATCGCCGGCAGCGCCGCGCCGCCGCCCACATTCAGACGGAGTGACAGAGACGGGCAGTCCGCCCCCTCCAGCCCGGCGTGCAGAGCCTCGTCGATCGCCACAGGGTCGGCGTCCGGGTCCAGTGTCAGTTCGACGGTCTCGACGTCCGGGGCCAATCCCGCCAGCCTCTCGGCGATCGAGGTTGCGTCCAGACCCGCCAGCGGCGCGAGGGTGGTCGCGAGCGCCGGCGTGTCGGGGATGCACCTCCACAGCGTGTCCCGCACCCGCGCGTCCACGTTCACGCACACGCCCTTGGCGATTGGGTCAGCCTGAGCCGCGGCTGGCACATAGCCCAGCAGCGCCCCGATCGTGCCGGTAAACCCGCTGGTCCGGGCCATCTGCTCCGCGCCGGCGCGGGAGATGACCATGGGCGCGAGCCCGGGCGGAGCCTGCGTGAAGGCGATCGGGTGCTTGCCCGGGTTCTCCAGGTGCCGCAGCGCCACCGCGTCGATCAGGCCCGGGTCCACAAGGCCCCAGTCGGCCCCGAGCACAAGCCCCGCGTCGACGCCCGCGTGGGACATCGCCGCCGCCAGCACGCCCGGGTGCGCCGCCTCGTCGAAGCAGGTCAGGTTGGCTATGCCGCCACGCCAGGACGCGCGCGACCACAGGCGCGATGCCGCAACGCTCGCCGCACGGCGTCGATAGTCGGGCGAGTCGATCCGCCGGAACTCCACGCGGAGGCCCTTGGGCCCGCCCGCCGCCGCGGCTTGTGCTCTTTGCGGGTCATCCGTCAGCACGATGACTCCGGCGACGCGCCTCGCCGCTCCGAGCCGGTCCAGCGTGTGCGCGAGCCGAGTCCTTCCGTCCGCCCAGTGCCAGAGCAGGTCCCGCTTCAGCCCCAGCCCATTGCGGGCGGCGTCGGCGAGCACAAAGGCAGTCAGGCGCCCGGCGGGTGCATCGCCCCCGGCGACCCGCGGCGCGTTGGAGTCCCGCGTCACGACCTCCCCGCCGTCGAGCACACGAACGCCCCGGTCGAGGATCTCCACGACCTCGTCCGCCGCGTCGCCCAGCCACTGCACGTTTGTGATGTCGCGCTCGATCTCGCGTTTCTGGCGGTCGAGCGGCGGCAGGTCCGCCGCGGCCTCCAGCGCGCGGTCGGCCTTGAAGCGGTTGAGCTGGCCAGTCTGATTCACGTGCTGGGCCAGCCAGTACGCCTCCTCGCCCATGGCACCCTGGGAGACCCTATTCACCTCCGCGATGAGCCGGTTCACAGCCGCCTGGTCCGCGTGCTGGTCGAGCATGCGGCGGAGGATGGCGCCAGCCTCGCGGCAGCGCCCTCCCACGCGAGCCGCGGACGCGCGAACACAGGCCACCCGGTCGCGCACGCCCCGCACCCGGCACTCCGGCCCGCGCGCGGGGGCAAAGTCCGGCGCCGGGCCCGCCGCCCTGAACGTCTCGAGAGCCTCCGCCAGTGGCATGGCCCGCGTGTGCTGCTTGCGCACGCCCCCCTCGGTCGCGTCGATCACTCTCAGGCCTCGCGCGTCGTCCGCCATGAAGTCACGCTCGAACTGAACGAGGTACGTGGCCATCTGCTCGTCGGTGTAGATGGGCCGCCCGAGGTGATCGGTCGTGCGCCGCAGCAGGCTGGGCATCCGCGCGATCCGCTCCCACTCGAACATCTCCAGCGTGCGGAACTCCCCGAGCTCCGGCCCCCACACGGTGTGGATCGCGGCCCCTTCGGAGTAGTACTGGCCGTCCGTGAAGCCCAGGTCCTGCCCGACAAGGATCACCGGGTCGCACCCGATGTGCCTGGCGAGGTAGTACGCCAGGTGCGCCACCGTTGCGCCGTTGGGCAGCTCGCCGCGCCGCCGCGCCATCGACGGGCCCAGAATCCGGTCCAGAACGTCCTCCGCCGGGCAGCGGATCACCCCCGGGAATGCCCGCAGGATCGCCGGGTTTGCCTTGGGCTCCGCCACCAGCGTCACGCCATCCACGTCCTCGGGCGACAGCCCTTCGTAGAACCTGCGGCTGATCTCGTGATAGTCCAGAGCCGTCACGAAGTGCGGGCGGATGCCCCGCGCGAGCAGTTGCTTCAGCACCGTCTGCACCGCGATGATCACCACGCGGTCCCGCACCCCGGTGGCCGCCAAGAGGTCGATGTTCCGCTTCAGGCTCGGCCCCGCGCTCACCACCACCGCGGGCCGGCCCGCGCCACGCCCCGCCAGGTCATCCACCCCCGGGCACGACGCGTAGTACGCGATGTTCTGCACCAGGTTCCGCAGCGTCACGTCCGCGTGCACCAGCGTCGTCACCACGTTCGTCCGCACCGCCTTCATCACGCCCGCGAACGCCGCCCCGAACGCCTCCGCGCTCGCCCCCAGCCTCGCGCGGCTGGGCGGGTGGTCCAGGATCGTCGTCCCGGATGCCAGCAACGCCTCGATCCCGGTCACCGCGCTGGCCATCGCGCCGGTGTCCGACGGGTCCGTCAGCAGCACCAGGTTCGTCTGCGCCGCGGCGGGGCTCAGGTCCACGCGCTCCAGGACCGCCCTCAGGAGCGCCAGGTCCGGCTCAAAGACGATGATCGCGCCGTGCGCCCCCAGCCTCTCGGCGAGCAGCGTCACGTGGTGGCCCATGCCCAGGCCACGCACGACCACCACGGCGCTGGTCGCGATGTCCACGCCGTCCGCCAGGCGCTGGGCCTCCGCCCTTGGCTGTCGTCGGCTGCAGAGCTGCCGGGTCGTGCCGCCCTCCACCAGCCAGCCCGCGAGCAGGCCGTCGTCCGCGGGCGCGAAGCCCATCGCGGTGCGGGGCGGCTGGAGGCGCAGCCTCTCCGCGGCTCGCGGGGAGCGTTCCGCAATGGCGCGCAGGTTTCGGTCCAGCACTGTCTCGTCCGCCGCCATCCGCGCCTCTCACCGGCTCCGCCGGGTTGTACAGTCCGCCCATACGGGCCGAGTGCCCGGGATCACCCGCTCACATCGACCAACAAGCCCCGGAGGCTCGAAACATGCCCCTTCCGGCCCCGCAGACCGCCCCCTGGGCGCTTCAGGACCCCCAGCCGCTACCTCCAGGTCCGATCGTGGGGCGGCTCACGCTGGAGTCCCCTGCGCCCCTCATCGCCTGCCTCGTGGTGGCGGCGCTCGCGGTCTGGCTTGCCTCCCGCGAGCCCGCCCGCCGACGGGGCCGCGTCGTCGCGGGACTGCTGGTGGTCGTGGCCCTGGGTGTGGGCGTGCTGGCGAGCGTGGTCGAGACGACGCCCGAGAGATTGAGCCGCCACTCGAAGGAACTGGTCGCCGCGGTTGCCGCCGCCGACGCAGATGCACTGAGCCGAAGGCTGGACCCGGCGGTAGTGCTCATCACCTTCGAGCGAGAGGGGGCCGAGCCGCTCGACATGATCGTGCAGCGGGTCGCCACGGAGTTTGCAAAGGGGGGCAGGCTGGAACTGAAGGACTACGGCGTGCTTGAGGTGCAGGCGTCGAGCGAGACGCCCCGCCGGGGACGCGTGCAGATCAAAGTCCGTGCGACGCTGGCCTCCGGCGTGCCCGGGGTGTCATGGTGGAGGCTGGACTATCACCTGGGTGACGACGGCGAGTGGCGTGTGTCGGGTATCCAGCCCCTGGCGATCAGCGGGGTGCCCTTCGCCCCGGGCCGTTAGGCGCGTTCCGTGGCGGGCGGGGCGGCCTCCGCCCTGGCCCCGGCACCGTCCCCCAGGACCTCGACCCGCATGACGCGCGTGGGCTCCGCCTGGAGCACGCGGATCTCCATCCCGTCGTGGCGAAAAGCCTCCCCCGCGCCCGGGATGCGCCCGAGCGTGACGGTGACAAAGCCACCCACGGTGTCGTAGTCCTCGCTCGCGGGGAGTTCGAACCCCAGGGGCAGCAGGGCGTCGTTGACGTCGGAGATGTAGGCCCGGGCGTCGATCTCCGCGCTGCGCTTGGCGGCGTCGATCTTCACCTCGGTCTGCTGGTCCTCGACGTTCTCGTACTCGTCCTGGATGTCGCCGAAGACCTCTTCGATGATGTCCTCGATGGTGACCAGCCCCGCCGTCCCGCCGTACTCGTCCGCCACCAGCGCGATATGCACGCGCTTGGAGAGCAGTTCCGGGAGGAGTTCGCGCACGGTCTTGGTCTCGGGGACGAAGATCGCGGGGCGCAGCAGCGACTTGAGGTTGAAGGGCTTGCCAGTGCGCGAGCCCTCACCCGCGAGCCACTTCATGAGGTCCTTCACGTAGAAGACGCCCGCGATGTGATCCAGATTCTCCTCGTACACGGGAATGCGGCTGTGGCCGATGGCCCGGATCGTCGCCGTCACCGTCGAGAGGTCGTTGGACAGCTCCATCGCCTCGATCTCGGTGCGGGGCGTCATCACCTGCGCCACGGTCTTGCTGCGCAGGGTCACCACCGCCTCGATCATCTCCTGCTCCTGCTCGTCCATCGCGCCCTCAAAGGTGGCCTCTTCGACCGCTTCCAGGATGTCCTCCTGCGTGGCGGCGGCCTTGTCCTCTCGCCCGCTCAGCCGCCGGATCACCTCGTCCAGGCCCGCCGCGAGCGCCGCGAACGGCCTCCCCACGAGATACGTGGCCCGCATCAGGGGCGCCCAGGCGAGCACCGTCCCAGCCGCGGCGTACCTCGCGATGCTGATGGGCACCATCGACACGAAGATCCACAGGAGCAGGGAAGCCAGGACCAGCCCAAGGCCCAGTTCCATGACCGTCGGCGCAGTGAGACCCCGCGTGACCGTCACCCACATGACCAGCGCCACGCCCACGACCAGACTGCACGCGGTGCGAGGGAGCGCCATCGACGAGGCGTACCCCTCCTGATGGTCCACGAGGTCGGCGATCTTCCTGCGGGCGGCCTCTCCGCCCCGACGAAGGGCGAGCTCCTCAAGCCGGGTCCGGGAGACATCGCGGATGGCCTGTACCAAGGTCGCCAGCACCGATCCCAGAATCAGTGCCAACGCCGCGATCCCCAGCCACACGCCCGCACCCACGGTTTCAGCCTCCCTGGTCAGGGGTCCGGAACACGGCCCCGACCCCAACCGCCGTCAGAATCTCGTCTTCCTTCCGGTGCATGGCCTCCCACCCCTCGTCGGTGTGGTCGTCATACCCAAGGCAGTGCAGCACCCCGTGAAGGACGTACAGCAACAACTCGCGTTCGACAGGATACCCGCCCGGGCCCGAATGCCGCGCGGCTTCGTCGACGCAGACGTAAATATCCGTATCAATACCTAACATTTCGCCTCCGGAGGGCGAACAGGTTGGGCGTTTCGGCCGCTTCTCGGACGGCTCCAGCAGGTCAAACGTCAGCACGTCTGTAGTTTCGGGAAGCCCCAGACTGCGCTTGTGAAGGTCGGTCATTGTGGCGTCGTCAAGCACGCAGACCCGGACAGATCCGCACAAGTGTAGAAACTCAATGCACTTACGCGACTGATCGACGAGCCACCGCCGGGCGCTTCCCCCGACCTTGCCCGACTGGTCGTGCAGTGTGAACTCCAGCGACGTCACGATCCAAGGGTAGTCCGGTCTGGACCGCGGTCCCACGGGGCCGGGTTCAGGGCATGAGCACCCGCAGTCGCGGCTCGGCGAGCCGGATTTCGAGCGAGCGCCAGCCCCAGGCGTCTCCGATCGATTCCCCATCGCATTGGAGCGCGGCGCCGCCGAGCTCGTTGACCACTCGAACCGACGCACCCTGGGCGTAGATCAGGTTCGGCGACTTCACGTGGCGGCCGCCACTCGCGGAGAACATCCAGCCCGCGGCGGCGAGCCCGTCGGACCCGGGCATAAAGACGATGTCCAGCCTTCCGTCCGCGGGGTCGGCCCTGGATGCGGGATCGAGCCTGAGCGCGAACTGCCTCATGTTCGCCACGATGAGCCAGCCTCGTGCCCCGGCCACCACTTCCCTGCCGTCAACCTCGACCCGGACCATTGGCAGGCAGGGGTCGCAGAGCTCCTGGACGATGGGCCACAGGTAGGAGGCGTGCGAGATGGGACCGTTCCTGGCCTGGTGCAGACGGCGGATCACGCCGGCGTCGGGCCCCACGCCGGCCATGATGGCGAAGGGCCTTGGCGTGCCGCCGGGCAGGGTGATCTCCGCGAGGTCGATCTCGCGGACCAGACCCCGCCCGACCGCCGCTACGACTCTGGCGGGCTCGGCGATCATTCCGAACTCGCGACAAAAGAGGTTCTCCGTGCCCGTGCCGCAGTGATACAGGGCCGCGCGCCCGCCCATGAGCCCGGGCAGGGCGTGGTGCACGGTTCCATCGCCACCCACGACAACAAGCACATCAGATTGCGACGCCGCGTCGCGCAGGCGAGCGGTGAACGCCTCCGGTGCGAGCGCGAGCTCGATGCGAGAGACTGAGTGGCCCGCGGCGGTCAGCGCCGGCGCGAGTTGCTCGCCGAGCGTGCGTCCCGCGCCCTTTCCCGACGCCGGGTTTACAAGCAGCGATACCTGCATGGGCCGAGCGTATGGCCGGGCCCAACGAAAAACGCCCGGGACGGCCCGGGCGATTCGTGGGTCAGAGGCGGCCGCGCGGGGCTCACTTCTTCTTTTCGACTGCGGCGTCGGCGGTGCTGCGCGCGACCTTGGCGATCGTGACGGGGGTCACGGGCACGTCGCCCATGCCGCCAGTCCTGACCGCCCTGATCTTGTCCACGACGTCCATGCCCTTGGAGACCCTGCCGAACACTGCGTAAGCGGCTCCGTCGCGGGGCTCGTCAAGAAACGAGTTGTCCTTCACGTTGATGAAGAACTGGCTGGTGGCGGAGTCGGCGACGTTGGTGCGGGCCATGGCGACAGTCCCGCGCTCGTTCTTCAGCCCGTTCTTCCACTCGTTCTTGATCGGGGGGTTGGTGGTCTTCTGCTGCATGTCCGGGGTGAACCCGCCGCCCTGGATCATGAAGTCCTTGATCACCCGGTGGAAGATGGTCCCGTCGTAGTGCCCGCTATCGGCGTACTTCAGAAAGTTCTCGACGCTCAGGGGGGCCTTCTCGGCGTTGAGTTCGAGGAAGAACTCACCCATCGATGTCTTGACGCTCACGTACACGAACTGCTCCTTCGCGGGCTCCGCGGGTTTGTCGGCCTTGGGCTGATCGGCCTTGGGTTGTTCCGTCTTGGGCTGCTCGGCGGGTTGCTTGGGCTGTTCTTTGGTCTTTGGGGTCTCCGGCTGTGCCGCCGACACCGTCACCACGAGCGCCACCGCCGCCGCGCACCCCAGCATGTGCCTGAACTTCATCGGGGAACTCCCTACTCGATTGCGAACACGCGGGCGACACACGCCCGCGGCGTCGAGTGTAGGACGCCCGACCCCGCACTTTGGTTCTCCCGCACCACCCCGGGCCGATTATCATGCCCGTCGGGAGGACATCATGCCGATGCGCACCCTGTTGGTCGCCCACTTGCTCATGGCTTTCTCACTCGCCAACGCCCAGGCCCCCACGCCCCAGCCCGCCCCGACACCGGCGCAGGCCGAGGCGCGCCCGGACATCTACGACCCCGGGGCCGATGCGGGCAAGCAAATCGAGCTGTCGCTCGCCCGCGCCGCCACGAACAACACCCGTGTGCTCGTGCAATGGGGCGCCAACTGGTGCGGCTGGTGCCACCAGCTCCACGATCTCTTCAAGAAGAACCGCGACGTCTCCAAGAAGATCACCTACGAGTACGAGGTCGTCCTGGTCGACATCGGCCGCTTCGACAAGCACATGGACCTGGCGGAGAAGTACGGCGCGGACCTGAGGAAGCACGGCGTGCCGTACCTCACCGTCCTGGATGCTTCGGGCAAGGTCCTCGCGAACCAGGCAACCAGCCCCTTCGAGAAGCCCGCGCCGGACGCCGGCGGCGACCCGTACGTCGGATACGTCCCGGCAAAGGTGCTGGAGTTCCTGACGGCGCAGCAGGCCCCGGCGCAGAATGCCGACGCCGTGCTCGTCGCGGCCGTGGCACGCGCCAAGGCCGAGGACAAGAACGTCTTGCTGCACTTTGGTGCGCCCTGGTGCGTGTGGTGCCACCGGCTCGAGGCCTGGATGCAGACGCCCGGCGTGCGGGAGATCCTGAAGACCGAGTTTGTCGACCTGAAGATCGACACCGACCGCATGACCGGCGGGCAGGCCATGCTCGACAAGCACTGCGCCGAATCCGGCGGCATCCCGTGGACCGCGGTGCTGGGCCCGGACGGCGCCGCCCTCGCCGACTCGGGCAAGGGGAGAGAGAACTTCGGGTTCCCCTTTGAGGACGCCGAGATCGATCGCTTCATCGCCATGCTCACCAAGGCGAGGCGGCACCTCACCGACGCGCAGCTCGGCGAACTGCGGAAGAGCCTGCTGGAGAGCGCGGCCCGCGCGAAGCAGAGCAAGTAACGCCCGGGACCGGACCCAGCCGCCAAACCGGGGGAGTTGGTATCCTCGCCCCCCGTGAAACCCGACGCGACCACTCACACGACCGCACACTCTGAACCTATGACCTGGGTCCAGAAGAAGGCCCTATTCGCCGCGTTTCTGGGCTGGGCGTTCGACGGGCTCGACGGCTATCTGTACGTGATGGTCGCGGGCCCGTTCGTCGGGCGCTTGCTGGGGGGCAAGGCCCCCAACGACCCCGAGACGATCTCGAAGGCGACGATCATCCAGGCGGTGTTCCTGGTGGGATGGGCTGTGGGCGGGGCGGTCTTCGGGCGCGTGGGCGACCGGCTGGGCCGGGCCAAGACTCTCACGCTCACGGTGCTGACCTACGCCATCTTCACGGGCATGTCGTTCTTCGCGACCGAGTGGTGGCACCTGATGATCTTCAGGTTCATCGCGGCCCTGGGCATCGGGGGCGAGTGGGCCGCGGGCTCGGCGCTCGTGAGCGAGACCCTGCCCAGACGACACCGGGTGTGGGGGAGCGCGCTCCTGCAGAGCGGCTATATGACGGGCTGCATCATGGCGTCGGTGACGGCGGGGCTCATGCGGGGCCTGGACCCGAAGTGGGTGTTCGTGGTGGGCGTGCTGCCCGCATTCCTGACGGTGTTCATCCGGGCCGCGGTCCCCGAGCCCGAGCACTGGAAGGCGGAGGCGGGCAAGGGCGAGCACCCGCCGGTGACGGCCCTCTTCGCACCCGGACTGAGGCGCACCACCATCCTGCTCTCGGTCTTCAACTCGCTCTCCCTGGTCATGGCCTGGGCGTTCTTGTTCTTCGTGCCCATGGCCATCGGCGAGATGGACGCGGTGAAGGATTGGTCCGCGGAGGACAAGGCGGCCCTCAAGACCCGCGTGGCGGTTGTCTTCTTCACCGCGAACATCGGGGGCAACTTCATCGCCACGTACCTCGCGCAGCGGTTCGGCTACCGATGGTCGTTCGTGCTCATGCTCTCGGTGGCGCTCGTGTCGTTCCTCATCGGGTTCAGGATCCCCCTCACGCCCTCGAACATCTATGTCATCACCAGCGTGTGCTTCTGCTTCGGGCTGGGGTTCTTCGGCAACTTCCCGCTGTACATCCCGCCCCTGTTCCCCACGCTCGTGCGCACGCTGGGGGCCGGGTTCACCTACAACATCGGGCGGCTGATTTCGGCGGTCGGGGTGTTCTTTGCGGGCTCCATCGCCCACACGCACGGGGCCGCCAAGGCGGTCTGGTGGACCTCTTTCCTCTTCATTCCGACGATCCTCGTCGCGATGTTGCTCCCCGAGCCCCCCAGGGACTCCGTGGGAGAGGCCGGCGGACCCCCATCGCCGGCCCGATAGCCCGGGGACCGTGGCGGGCGGTGGCGGTGAGCGGGTGGCGGGGAGAATGTGAGGATTCTCCGCGCGGGGGCCATTGGTCGCAGGACGTTGCGCGGTATCATGACACCGCGACACCCCCGCCCAAGGAGGCCTCATGCGCGCACTCAGAGCGTTCACGCTCATCGAACTGCTCGTGGTCATCGCGATCATCGCGGTGCTCATCGGCCTGCTCCTGCCGGCGCTTGGCAAGGCGCGCGAGGCCGGCCGCACCGTCAAGTGCGCGTCCAACGCACGCCAGCTTGGGCTCGCGGCGTACACGTACGCCACGGACTACAAGGATCAGATCTGGCCCGTCGCGCCGCGCACCGCCTGGCCCAACGGGCAGCGCATCTGGAACCCGACGACCGACCCCAACGTGCAGCCCGACGATCGCGACGTCGCCATGTGGGCCCAGGTCATCAACGGCCCGTACTGGAACCCGCGCGGGCAGGACATTGGCTATCGCAAGCCCGGCTTCCTGTTCCAGTACAGCGCCAACGCCCATGAGATCGTGGAGTGCCCGACGAACAAGCGCAAGGCCGCCACCGGTGCGGACCGCGTGAACATGTGGGCCAGCAGAACAGGCGTGCAGTTCGACTACACCATGCTCGACGAGTTGGAGGGGCTGAAGATCGACTCGCCGGCAAAGGTCGGGTATGTGCCCCCGACCGCGGCGACCCCGTTCATTCTCTCCACCGCCGCCGCGTCGCAGCTCACGCTCATGCGGGGCATCCCGCTCTTCTTTGAGGAGAGCAGCAACGTCTGGAACCAGCAGTACCGCGACGGGATGTTCGGGAACGAGGACCAGGTCGCGATGCGCCACGGCATGGCGGCGCATGTCGCCTTTGTCGACGGCGGGGTCGAACTCTTCAAGCCCCCGACCGACCGCATCGAGCGCATCCAGAACCGCACCATGGACTTTGAGTGCAACGACCTGTACATCAACGCCCGCGGGCTCTCCACCTCGTGGTACAAGCTCTCCGACCCGCCCACGGCCTTCCCCTACGGCTGGGCGAACCAGCCCCGCTGATCACTCCCGCAAGCCGCCTGGTCCACGCACGGCAACGAAAAACGCCCCCGTCGGACGGGGGCGTTGCTCTTTGGACTGGTCTTCGCCGTCACTCAGTCTTTCTTGACGAAGAAGCCGATGACGCCGACGAGGATGAAGACGACGACGACGGCGCCGCCGATCCAGAACATGTCGGCGATGTTGGCGAGCATCCCGCCGCCGGCGGCGGAGGTCATGCCGCCGATGAGGAAGAACGCGGTGACGAGCACCGCGAGGGCCATGCCCAGGCAGCAGGCGCCGACGAGGAACGAGCCCTTGCCGTCGTAGACCTCAGCCGCCACCATCATCGGGGCCGCGCTGACGTTGTCGGACTCCATGGCGGAGGCGGGAGTTTCGAAGAGCGCCCCGCCGTCGCCACCGATGGCGGGTTCCGCGGCGGTCTGCTGCGCGACGGTCTCCCCGCCGTACACGTCCTCGAGCAGCCCGGCACCCAGCGAGGTGTCATCGGATTCCTTGGTGAGGTCGAGGAGCCCGCCCGAGCCGCTCTTGCCCGGGTCGGCCATGGTGGGAGAGTTGGTGACGCGCGTGACGGCGTTGGCGTCGGCGTCCTCGGTGCCCTCGGCCTCGAAGATCGAGAAAGAGGACGAGTCCTTGCCTCCGGGCGCGTCGAGCTTCATGCTGCTCCCGCTGCTGCCCAGAGCCAGCTCGCCGCTGTCGCCCGCGAGGGGGATCAGGTCATCCTCGCCGCCCGCGAGCAGGTCGACCTGCTCCTTCTTGAACATCAGCTTGTCGCGGTCGCGGAACTCCTGGAGTTGCCCCCGGGCCGCGAGCTGCTTCACGTCGTCCGCGCTCTTGCCGAGCTTGGCGGCGGCTTCTTCCAACGAATAGAACATCTTCTCCATCGGGCAAACTCCACTCGCCAGGTGCTGCCTGGGACCCCCCAAGATAGCACAACTCCGGCCCCAAGTCCCGTTCGGGCTTCGATCGGACCTCCGCTTTCCACCTACCGTCCCGAACCATGAGCCGACGCGACGCGCACGGGGAGTACATTCTGAGCGACGACCCGGGGAGCATCGATGTGGACGCCGTCCACGCGTTTCTCACCCGATCCTACTGGTCTGAAGGGATCGGGGAGGACCTGGTGGCCCGGGCGATTGCCGCGTCGCTCTGCTACGGCATCTACGGCCCGGTCCCCGGCGGTATTCAGGTGGGGTTTGCCCGGGTCATCACGGATACGGCGACGTTCGCGTATCTCTGCGATGTGTACGTGCTCGAGGCATGCCGAGGGCGGGGCCTCTCCAAGGCCCTCATGGCGTTCGTGCTCGCGGACCCAAGGCTGGCCGGCCTCAGGCGGTTCTCGCTTATGACCCGGGATGCCCACGGCCTCTACGAGCGATTCGGGTTTCGGCACATGGCCGACCCGAGCAGGTACATGGAGATCGCCCGCCCGGGGATGTACCTCGCACAGGGGCCGGTCTCGCCGGGCGCGGCACCTGTCACACCGGGAAGACCTCTGCGATCAGGCGGTCCGCCTGCTTGAGCCACTTGCTGGTCTCTGCGGGCGTGACCGGGGCGGGCTCGGGGATGGGCTGAATGCCCAGCAGCTTCGCGAGCTCGGGCCTGATGGGGACGTTGCCTCCATCGCCCTCGGCCAGCATCTGCTCGGCTTTTTCGGAGAGCAGGAAGTCCGCGAGGCGGCGGCCCTCGTTCGGGTGCGGGCAGCCCCGGACCATCGCGACGGTGTTGGGGATCACGACGGGCCCCACGCTGGGAAGGCCCTGGCGCGAGGCCCCGACCTTGTCCGGCGATTCAAAGATCATCTCGATCGGCCAGCCGTTGCGACGCGCCGCGAGCACGTCGTCGGTGTCGGTGAGGCCGATCTCGATCTCGCCGTCGGCGAGCGCACGGACCACGGCGGAGTTGCCGTCGTACAGCCTCACCCCGTTGTCGCGCAGGCCGACGAGGAATGTGCGAGCCTCGTCCACGCCGTGCATCGCGACCAGCGCGGCGACGTGGGTGCGGGTGGTGCCGAACTGCGGGCGCGCCATGCCGATCTTGCCGGACCACTGCGGGCGGGTGAGGTCTCGGAGGCGAGAGGGCGCGTTCTGCTTCGCGACGCGGTTGGTGTTGTACGCCATGACGCGGGCACGCTGGGCAAAGCCGTACCACGTGCGGTCCGCAGCCCGCAGGTGCGGGGGCCACCTACCCCCCAGTTCGCTCTCGGAGCGGCTGGCGAAGGGCTCGAGGACCCCGGCCGCAGCAAGCGCCGTCGTGCCCAGCGCCTCGTTGGACCACCAGACATCGGCCTGTGGGGCGGCCCGCTCGGCCATCAGTCGCTCGACCAGCCCGGTGGTCTTGGTCGCCTCGGTGTCCGTGACGATTGCCACGCGAAGGCCGGTGGTGCGCTCGAACTCCTCGATGAGGGGTCTGGCGATCGGGGCGTCGGCGCTGGTGTAGAGCACGACCTCCCCCGCGCCGCGGCCGTCGTTCGCCGCGGAAGACTTGCCGAGGAACAGCCATGCCGAGAGCGCGACGCACAGCGACGCGAACAGGAACAGCCCGCCGGAGATGGTGGCGCGTCGGACCAGGGGCAGCGCCCGCCACCGGTCGTAGAACTCGCGCCACTTCCATTTGAGTTCGCTGATCGTGCTCACGTGAACAGCATAGTGACGCGGCTGGTCCCCGGTTGCCGATCCCGAACGTGAGGCCGGCTCCGAAGCCCGGCTCAGTGGCCGGCGGCGTGGAGCTGCGCGACCTTGGCCCAGTTCACTACGTTCCACCAGGCGCCGACATAGTCCGCGCGCTTGTTCTGATAGTGCAGGTAGTACGCGTGCTCCCACACGTCCAAGCCCAGGATGGGAGTTCCGCCGCAACCCGCGATCGCCTTGCCCATCAGCGGGTTGTCCTGGTTGGGGGTCGAGCAGATTTCCACCTTGCCCCCGGGGTGCACACAGAGCCACGCCCAGCCCGAGCCGAAGCGGCCCATGGCGGCGGCGGCGAACTTCTCCTTGAAGGCGTCGAAGGACCCGAACGCCTGAGTGATCGCCGTCGCGAGCGGGCCATCGGGTGCCCCCCCTCCACCCTTGCCCGCGGGCGCCATGACGGTCCAGAAGAGGGAGTGATTCCAATGCCCGCCCGCATTGTTCCGGACCGGGCCCCGCTTGTCGTCGGGGAGCTCGGCGAGCTTGAGACAGAGCTCCTCGGCGGTCCAGTTGGCAAAGGGCGTGCCCTCGAGGGCCTTATTGGCGTTCGCCACATATGCGGCGTGGTGCTTGCCGTGGTGAATGCCCATGGTGACGGCGTCGATGTGGGGCTCCAGGGCGTCCTGGGCGTATGGCAGATTGGGGAGAGTCAGTGGCATGGTTACCTCACATAATACGAACTTCGTTTGTGCATCGCGTGTTGAAAAGGCGCGTCAGGGCTTGGCACTCGGATGGTCTTCTGGTACACTGGGCCCACTCGTGGGAACGGATTGACCGACCAGAAGTCAGCGTACCCGATAACCGAGGCACGTTCAATGCATGGTGGCGAATTGGGCCCCCTGCGAGCGGCGTGAGTGTTCCGATCGGCGGAGCCGATTGGTTTTTGGTAGGGATGCCGTTCTGAGTGTCCCCAGCTCCCGCATTTGTGGAACTTTTCCAAGGTTGCGTCGTATCAAGAGCCCCGCGGCATCCGGACTTAGGTTCTGGACCGAGGATTTGACCCGATAACCAGGACTAGGCAGGTTCGACGCAGGTAGTTTTGCGTGAAGTGTGATGGTTACGGGTCAGGTTTGGTGTATGGAAGGTGTCTGAGGAGGATTTAGAGAGCCCAAGAGTATGGGGGGCCGTATCGGAGGCTTGGAGGGATTGGAAGGCCGACCCGCGGACGGCGAAGCGACGTAGTGAGTGGAGATGGTGCATCGAGCCAGTGGCCGCCCGTGTGGATGTGAGGCGTCCGAGGAACTGACAGGCCTTTTGTGCGGTTGCCAAGGCCGGCAAGGAAAAGGAACATGAGGCAGATCATGACGAAGCGAACGCTCAGCCCCCTCGATCAGGTCCGCCGGCGCAGCCGGGTGGGCCTGGGTGCTGAGGCTGTGGAGAAGCCGGCGCGGGCGTCCGCGCGGGCCGGGGTGCGGCGTCGCCTGAGCGCGGAGGACGAGAAGCTCCTCCAGCAGATCATGGCGCAGGAGCAGGACTTCATCCCGAGCCCGGCGTTCGAGGAAGAGGAAGCGTACCGGAAGATCTACGTCGACGTGCCGGACGTTCCGAAGCCGGACACGACGTGGTACCACCCCGTGATGGACGATCTCTCCAGCCGGGGCAACCGGACGGTGAAGAGCGCCCAGCAGGTGATCCTGACGGGTGCGCAGGAGAAAATCCTGTTCCACCAGTTCAACTTTGCCCGGTTCCAGATCAACAAGATCCAGCAGGACGTGTGGAAGACCGAGAGCCGCGTGCCCTCGCCGGACCACTCCGCGGAGATCCTGAAGTGGCACCGGATGGCGGACCGGATCCGCGAGCAGATCGCGGAGACGAACCTGGCGCTGGTGCTGGCGATGGCGAAGCGCACCCGCATGAGCGAGGTGGACTTTGCGGACCTTGTGAGCGAGGGCAACATGGCCCTGCTGCGGGCGGTGGACAAGTTCGATGCGGGCCGCGGGTACAAGTTCAGCACCTACGCCTGCCGGGCGATCCTGAAGGCCTTCAGCCGTCAGGGCATGAAGCTCTCCAAGTACCGCCAGCGATTCCCGACGGACTTTGATCCCAAGCTCGAGAAGTCCAACTTCCTCGAGGTGAAGCGGTCGACGTTCGAGAAGGACGCGGCGGAAGAGGTGAAGCGCATCGTCTTCGAGAACCGCGCGGACCTCTCCGACGTGGAGCGCACGGTCATCGAGCACCGCTTCGGCTTGGAGTCGGGCGAGCTCGACAAGCCCATGACGCTCGAGCAGGTCGGCCAGATCATCGGCGTCACCAAGGAGCGCGTGCGCCAGATCCAGAACAAGGCCATGGAGAAGATCCGCCTGCAGCTCGAGGCGCACTTCCTGGGCAACAAGGAGGCGCTGGAGCAGCAGGAGGCTCTGGAGGCCAGCGAGCACGCCGCGGCGTTGGGCGACCGTCCGAGCCCCGACGTCGCCAAGTTCCTCGAGAGCCTCAGCCTCAACTGATCCCGGCAACGCAATCGCCCCTCCAAGGCCCGGTCACCGCGACCGGGCCTTTTTCTTTGCCACGTGCGGGGGCGTGCGGGGCCGGGTGCGGGCGGGGTGCAAAAACCAGTACGCCGTCCGATTGTGGGCGGACGGCGCACGGGAGGAGAGAGAGAAGAACGTGAGACTTGTTCAGGGGGGCCGGGTCTGGTCCGGCCCTCGCATAGTAATACGCACTTCCCCCCTGCAGGGTTCAGGCTCTGCCGGGGTTTTTGCGGTGTGTGGGCTCCCGCAGGCGAGCTTGGGGGTCAATACCCAGGGCGGAAAGTGCCAGAGCCTGTCGGAGGCCCTCGTAGACGACCGCGGCGACCGCCGCCGCGAGGTTGAGGGACCGCTCGCCGGGCAGCATGGGGAGGCAGATGCGCCGCTCCGGGAAGCGCTCGTGGAGGGAGGTGGGCAGGCCCGCGGATTCCTTGCCGAAGATCAGTGCGTCGCCCGGGCGCAGTTCGGCGTCAAAGACTGTGCGGGTCGCGTGGGTGGAGAGGAGCCAGAGGCCGGCCCCGGGGGACCTGGTTCGGAGGAACGCATCGAACGAGTCGTGCTCGGCGAGGGCGAGGCGTGGCCAGTAGTCCAGGCCCGCCCGGCGGCAGGCCTTGTCGCCTGTGTCGAAGCCCAGCGGCTTGACCAGGTGCAGGGCGCAGCCGGTCGCGACGCAGGTGCGTCCGATGTTCCCGGTGTTGGCGGGGATCTCGGGCTCGATGAGGACGACGTCGAACATCGCGGGCCCGCTGCGTCGCGTGCTACTTGCCTTGGTGGGAGCGGATGTAGGCCTGCTCGGCGGCACGGCGGGCCTTCACGCCCGGGTCCACGGTGAGCACACGGTCCATCGCCGCCTCATAGCCCGACGCACGCATGGGGCCCCACCAGCGCATCATGCCGTCGCTGCTGACGATCGCGACCCATGGGTACGGCATGCTCTGCTGGAATGACTGGTAGTAGGTCTTGCTGGTCGTGAAGAGCCCGGCCTGAAGGTCGACGAGGACCGGATGACGCTGTGGGCGTGCTCGCTGGAACTCCTTGATCTTGACCTGGAGTTTCTCGGGATCGAGCTCGATGGTGGGTTGGCCATAGCCCTGGTTCGGGTCGTTCGGAGGGGTGAGGACGCCGACGACGACGACATCGCGACCCCTCTGGGTCTGGATGAGGTCGAAGGTGGCGATGTCGCGGTAGCTGGCGGGGATGTCGGGGTGCCAGAAGTACATCAGGACGACGCGACCCTTGAGCTCGGGCTTGTCGGGGAGCCAGCCCACGTCCGGGATGCTTGCCTTCTGGGGCTCTTGCTTCTCGCCGGGGCTGGTGGCCTGGAAGCCGTTCTGCGGGTCCTTGGGGAGTTCGGGCCACGATGCGAGCTGGTACGCGCTCTCGCCCGGGAGCTCGAAGGGCTGCTCGGGGAGCGAGGTAAGGTCAACGCCCGCGCGCAGGGCCTCGGCCCGCTTCAGGTCGGCGTCCTTCTGTCGCACGTCCGCGGCGATGCGGTCGTTGAGTCCCTTGGCGTCGTCGAGCGACTCGGCGCACACACGCTCCACCGCGGCCTCGACGGACTCGGTGGCGATGTCCGCGTAGCGGAGCTGGCCCGCGCGGTCGAGGACGTAAAAGTCCGGGTCGTTGTCGGACCTGATCGCGCCGCGGAACGCGCCCGTGGCGTCGTGGGCGAGCAGGAGGTTGCCGGCGGCGGGCGCGGGCTTGTTGGCGGCGGTCCACTCGTCCTTGCCGTGGACGCAGACGACGATCAGGCCCTGCGCGTGCTTGGCCTCGGCGAGCTTCTGCGCCAGCGCAAAGGCCCGCTTGGACGCGGGGATGTAGTCCGTCCAGGTCAGGATGAGGACGGGCTTGCCCGCGGTGGAGGCTGCGGAGAGGGCGGCACCGTTCTTCCAATCGGTGAGCGAGGTCCACGCCCCGGCGTCGAAGGGCCGGAGTTCACGGGCGTTGAGGTCGGCTCGACGGGCGCCCTCGCCCTCGCGGATCACGCCGTCACCGGGCTCCACACCCATCGCGAGGCCGGCCAGGGACGCGCACACAGCGGCTGCGAGCAGACGGTTTCGCATGACACACTCCAAGGGAAGACGGGCGGGAGAACAGGCCCGCCATCATAGTGAGACGCCCCGGAGCGTGTTCGGTTCGCGCTCTTGGGGTTACCGGGGTGTGACCAGGTGGGCCAGCGCCACCCCCAGGGCGACGGCGACGTTCAGGGAGTCCGCCCCCGGGGCCATGGGGATGCGGGCGCACAGGTCCGCCGCCGCCAGGGCGGCGTCCGTCAGGCCGGGTCCCTCGGACCCCACGAGCAGCGCCGGCCGGGCGAACCGCGAGGGGTCCAGGTCACGCAGGGGCCGGGCCTGTGGCGCGAGGCCCAGGGCGATGGTCTGGAAGCCCAGGCCCCGCAGGGCGGCGACCCCACCCGGCCAGGGCTGGAGCGTGGCGAAGGGGATGCGGAGCGCATGGCCCATGGAGACGCGGATGGCCTTGCGGTAGAGCGGGTCGCAGCAGAGGGGGCTCAGCAGCACGCCGCAGCCTTGCCCGCCGAGGGCGGAGAGGTTGCGGAAGACGGCGCCGACGTTGTCGGGGTTGCAGAGGTCCTCGCAGACGACAAGCGCACGGCAATCGGCGGCAAGGGCGAGTGGCTCTGGATTGGGCAGGCGCCCGCCGCAGGCCAGCACACCCCGGTGAAACGGGAAGCCGACGATGCCCCGGATGACGTCGGGAGAGGCGAGGTAGAGCGGGCACGCCTCGGGGAGCGAGGCGGCGAGGTCGTCGAGGCAGTGCTGCCTGTCCGGGGAGACCAGGATGGAGCGGACGGGGAATCGCGAGGCGATGAGGTGACGTACGACGGGTTCTCCCTCGGCGATGAAGGCGGGCTGGAGGCCGAGTCGCTCGCGGTCGCGGAGGGCGGCGTCGGTGAGGTTGGCGTAGTCCGCGAGGCGCGGGTCGGCCGGGTCGTCGATGGTGATCACCTCGCGTGCGGGCATCGGGCGATGCTATCGTGCCGCCGGTCAGGTGAGGACGGCGGGCCGAACAAGGAGGTTCGTGGTGCAACTCGAAGCGTGGCAGGCGGTGGTCCTGGGGCTGGTGGAGGGGATCACCGAGTACCTGCCCGTGAGCTCGACGGGGCACCTGATTCTGGCGTCGGGGCTCATGGGGCTCGGCGAGACGCCCGAGTCCAAGCGGGCCATCGACGCGTTCAACATCATTGTGCAGGGCGGGGCGATCCTCGCGGTGCTGGGGCTCTACTGGCCCAGCGTGAAGCGGATGATCATGGGGCTCTTGGGCAAGGACCCGCAGGGGCTGGGGCTGTTCATCAATCTGTGCGCCGCGTTCCTGCCCGCGGCGGTCCTCGGGAAGCTCCTGGACGACTGGATCGAGTCGAAGCTCTTTCACCCCGCCCCGGTGCTCGCGGCGGTGCTGCTGGGCGGGGTCTACATGCTGGTGATGCACCTGTGGGGCAGCGGCAGGCTCAGCACGCCCCGCGTCGCGATCCGGGAAAAAACGATCTATGACGTCACGCCCCTGGAGGCGTTCTCGATCGGGCTGCTCCAGTGCGTCGCCATGTGGCCCGGGACCAGCCGGAGCATGATGACCATCACGGGCGGGATGCTCGTGGGGCTCAGGCCAAGACAGGCGGCGGAGTTCAGCTTTCTGCTGGGGCTGCCCACGCTCACCGCAGCCACCGGGTACAAACTCCTCAAGAACCTGGCGCATGCCCGCGCGAGCGGGACGGAGAACCTGTTCGAGCAGCTTGGCGTGGCGTCCTGCGTCCTGGGGATCGTCGTGGCGGCGATTTCCGCGGCGGTCGCGGTGAAGTGGCTCGTCGGGTTTCTCGCCCGGCACGGGCTGGGCGCCTTCGGGTGGTACCGCATCGGGCTGTTCGTGGTGCTGGTCGTAGCGGTCAGGGCGGGGTGGGTCAGCATCGAGCCCGATGCGCAGGTGGTCCCCAAGGAAACTGACCGCACGGTTCCGCCGATCAAGTGGGACCCGCCGCCGGGTTCACGCTGATGGCCCGGTAACTCCATGCCGACCTCGTACCCCAAGTCCAAGATCCGCGCCCTGCTGCTGGAGGGCGTGCACACGTCCGCGGCGGCGGCGCTGCGCGCCGAGGGCTACAGCGTGGAGGCCCTGAGCGGGGCCCCCGAGCCCGCGGCGCTTGCCTCGCTCCTGAAGGATGTGCACCTTGTGGGCATCCGGTCCAAGACCGAGCTCACGGGCGACCTGCTGGCGGCGGCCCCGAGGCTGCTGGCGGTAGGGTGCTTCTGCATCGGGACCAACCAGGTGGACGTGGGGGCGGCGCGTCGCCGGGGCGTCCCGGTCTTCAACTCGCCCTTCAGCAACACCCGGAGCGTGGCGGAGCTCACGATGGCGGAGGTGATCTCGCTGCACCGGAAGCTGGCGGACAAGTCCGCGCAGATGCACCGGGGCGTGTGGGACAAGTCGGCGGCGGGCGCGCACGAGGTGCGGGGCCGCACGCTGGGGATCGTGGGCTACGGGCACATCGGGTCGCAGGTGAGCGTGCTGGCGGAGGCGATGGGGATGCGGGTGGTCTTTCACGACGTGGTGCCCCGGATGGCGCTGGGCAACGCGCGCGCGTGCAAGACGCTGGGCGACCTGCTGAAAGAGGCGGACGTGGTGACCCTGCACGTGCCATCGACGCGCGAGACACGCGGGCTGATCGGCGCGGCGCAGATCAAGCGGATGAAGCCGGGGTCGTACCTGATCAACAACGCCCGCGGGAGCGTGGTGGACGTGAGGGCGCTGGCGGAGGCGCTGGGGGCGGGGCACCTCTCCGGGGCGGCGCTGGACGTCTTTCCCGATGAGCCGGCGGGCCAGAGCGAGGCGTTCGTGACGCCGGTGCAGGGCCTGGCGAACGTGATCCTGACTCCGCACGTGGGAGGGAGCACCTCGGAGGCTCAGGCCGCCATCGCCGGGGACGTGAGCGAGAAGCTGCTGCGGTTTGTGAATGTGGGGAGCACCACGGGGGCGGTCAACGTGCCGGAGGTGGAACTGCCCGAGCAGTCGCACCCGGTGGCGGGCCCGGGGAAGCGTCCGCACCGGGTGCTGCACTTCCATCGGAACGTGCCGGGCGTGCTGAGCACCATGCACTCGCTCATCGCGGGGCTGGGGGCGAACATCTCCGCGGAGTACCTGCGGACCAGCGAGGACGTGGGCTACGTGGTGCTCGACGTGGACCCGACCGACGGGGCCAAGGTGCTCCGGGCGTTGCAGGGCGTGCCCGCGACCATCCGCGTCAGGCTGCTCTGGTGACCTAGCGGCCCGGGATGAGCCTTTCGCCGGTGACCGTGCGGCCCGTGAGGGCGTCCGCGAGGTCGACGCGCAGGGCGATGGAGGTGCCTGCGGGCGAGTAGCCCGCGGGTGCGGGGAGCAGTACCTCGTAGTAGGTGCCGGTGATGCCGCTGCGGTACGCGTCGCGCAGTTCACGTGGGGAGAGCCGGGCGGTCTGCACCGGGGCAGCGTCCTGGGCGCCCGAGGCGGGGAGGAATGCGGCGGAGACGGTGACCGAGCCCGCGACCTGCGTGAAGCGGTCCCTGCCGTCGCGGGGCTCGAACATGACGGCGAGGGTCTTTCCGGCGTCCACGGTGCGGAGCCCGCTGAGCGTGCTGATGGAGACGGAGGTGCACAGGGGCAGGGCTTCGAGGGCCTCTGGGGCGAGGGGATTGGTGGGGTATGCGATGAGGCCCGCCGACTTCACGCGGAGTTCCTCGCGTTCACGCTCGAGGGACTGGATGCGCGTGTTGAGGTCGAGGACTTCGCGTCGGAGGCGGTCGTTCTCCGCCGAGGCGGAGCGAGAGCCCCCGACGGAGCAGGCGGCGAGGGGGAGCAGAAGGATGATGAGGAGCAGGGGCTTCATGGGAATGGACAAGAGCCTAGGGGCGGCCCACGGGGAGAGAGTGGGGGACGGCGAACTCATATACTGGGCGCATGCTCGACGCCGCCCGACTGTGCCGAACCGTGATCGCCCCCGCCCTGATGCTGGCAGGCGTCGTGCTGGGGGGCTGCTCGGGCAACCCGTTGGGATTGAAGCCCGGCGCGACGTCGGTGCTGGACTCGGTGGCGGCGTTGCCCACGCCCGCGGAGGCGGTGGACATGACGCTGGACAAGTACGACGCGGGCAGGCGGTATCGGGGCACGCAGCTGCTCTCGAACGCGTCGTTCGCGGGTGAGCCTCTGTATGTGGAGCTGTTCGAGGGGTTGCTCGCCGACAAGGACCCGGGCGTGCGCGGGGCGGCGGCGCGGGCGCTGGGGCTGCACGGGAGGACGGACCACGTGCCGAGGCTGGCGGAGATGCTGGGCGATCGCGACGCGGGCGTGCGGACGGAGGCGGCCCGGGCGCTCCAGAGGCTGCACAACCCGGTGGCGGTGCAGCCCCTGATCGCGGCGATCGATCCGGCGAAAGAGGTCGAGCCTGCGGTGAGGTCGGAGGCGGCGCGGGCGCTAGGGCAGTATCCCGAGCCTCTGGTGGTGGAAAAGTTGATCGCCTCGCTCGCGGACGCGAGCCTTGCGGTGAACGCGGCGACAGTGTCGAGCCTGCGGACGCTGACCGGGCAGGACTTCGGGTACGAGCGATCGGGATGGCAGGCGTGGTATGGGAAGAGCGAGCGGCCATTCGAGGCGGGCTCGGTGTACGTGTACGAGGGGTACAACCGGAAGCGGAAGTGGTGGGAGTACATCCCGTTGATCCCGCCGCCACCCCACGAGCCCTCGGCGGTGCCGGTGGGGCTGGACCCGACGAAGTACGTGCCCTCAACCGGGGGCGCGGCGGGTGGGAGCCGGTAAACCGGGGTATCGAATAACCCGATAGGGAGGTGTGGGAACTGTGCAGCCAGTGATGTCGCCGCGCGCCGTCGTCGTCCAGAGGGCGGTGGTGTACGACGGAAGGAAGGTGGCGGCGCTGCCCAGGCCCGAGCAGGCGCCTGGTCCGGGCGAGGTCCTGGTGAGGACGCTCCGCGTGGGCGTGACGCCGGCGGACCTGCAGGTGGCCGAGGCGTGCCTGAAGTTTCGTGGCGTGCTGGGGCACGAGTTCGTGGGAGTGGTGGAGAAGGCGGCGGACGGCGCGGGCGCACCCTGGGTCGGCAGGCGGGTTGTGGGCTCGCCGGTGGTGTCCTGCGGCGTGTGCGAGCGGTGCAAGGCGGGGCTCTCGGCCCACTGCGCCGACCGGCGCGTGCTCGGGCTGCACGATCGCGACGGGTGCTGGGCGGACCGGTTCGTCATCCCCGCGGCGAACCTTGTGGAAGTTCCCAAGGCGATGGTTGATGACGCGGCGCTGCTCTCGGGCGTGGCGGGCACGGCGCTGCACGCGGCCCGGGCAACGCGCATCGAGGGCAAGACCTACGTCTCGATCATCGGCGACAACGCCCTGGCTCTCATCGCGGTGCAGGTCTTCGCGAAGCTGAACACGTCCGTGCGCGTGCTCGGGTTCGAGCCCGCGAGGTTTGCCATCTGCGACCGCTGGCGGCTGAAGCACCGGCACGCGGATGAAGTCGGCCGCAGACAGGATCAGGACGTGGTGTTCGAGTGCTCCGGGACCGCGCGGGGGGCCGAACTGGCGACGAGGCTGGTCCGCCCGCGGGGGCGCGTGCTCCTGGCCTCGCTCTCCCCGGGTGTGCCCAGGCAGGCGCTGCCCGAGACCGGGCCGGTGCTGGACGCGGTGGCCATCGCGGCGGGCGAGATCGAGATCGTGGGCGTCGGGCGTGGATCGGTGCGGGACGGGCTGGACTCGCTCGCCCGCGGGCAGGTCGACACCTCGGGGCTTGTGACCAGGCGCGGCGTGATGTTCGACCCGGCGGCGGCGTTCGAACTCGCGAGAGAGCCCGGCTGCGTCCGCCTGTCGGTCGAAGAGCCCCGGCGTTAGTCCCACGCAACCGGCGCGGGCAGGTTCCGAACAACGCGTTGGGAGACCGCCATGCGATACCTGCTCGCCATCCTTCTGCCCCCGCTCGCGGTGCTGTCCTGCGGCAAGCCGCTGCAGGCCGTGCTGAACCTCGTGCTGACGCTCTGCCTCTGGGTGCCGGGCGTCGTCCACGCGGTGCTGGTCGTGCATCAGCACCACCAGGAAGCGCAGACCCGCCGACTGGAGCGGGCCATCCGCGGCGGCTGCTAGGGGCGATCTGGCCCGTGAACACGGCGGCCGCGCCCCTCGCACGGGGATTTCGCCGAGCGCCAGCCCAGACTCCGGCAACACGGGTATCGTGTGACGATGCCCCCGACCGGTGAGCCAGCGGACGAGCACCCGACGCCGGAGGGCGGTCTTGGCGCCGGGCTCGCGCGCGCGGACCGGGCCGCGTTTGACCATCTGCACGCCAGGCTCGCGGGCGCGGTGAGGTCGCTGTACACGAGGCGGGGTGTGCCCCTGTACCTCGCGGAGGACCTGAGCCAGCAGGCGTGGGCGGCGATGTGGGAGGCGCTGGTCGCGGGGCGATATGAGCCACAGCGCAGCTCCCCAGCGACGTACCTCTACGCCATCGCACACCGCATCTGGCTCAGGTACCTGCGTGATCGGGCCCCCGCGACGGAACATGCAGAGGAGCCCCTGGCGACCGAGCCCGGCCCCGCGGCGGCGGCGGACCTGGCGGCGGCTCTAGACGCTGTGCGGACGGCGATGGAGCAGCCGGGGGACCTTTCGGATGCGGACCGGACCGTGCTGAGGCTGAGCGCCGAGGGAGTCAGCGACCGGGAACTCGCGCGACGGCTCGGGGTTGCGGCGAGTAGCGCCCACGAGGCCCGACGCGGGGCCTTCGAGCGGCTCAGGCGGGTGCTGGCACGGGGTGGGATTGTGCCCGATTCCGCCGAGCGCTCACAGGCCGATCGGCAATAGTCAGGTGGAGTGCCCGCGATGCGCGACGAACAACTCCTCAATCTGGTGCGGATGGCGAGCGAAGCCCGCGAGTGGGAGGACCACCTCGCCCGCGCGGGGGATGCACCCTGCCGGGTGCCACGCGCCCAGGGGCTCGGCACGCTGCTGGGTCTCGCCGCGTGCGTGGCCCTTGCGGCGTGCCTGACGCTCCTGGTCTGGCTCGGCGCGAGCACCTCACCCGCCCCAACTCCGGGCCCGCAGCCCGGACCCCTCGCGTCCACGGACGCGATGCCCCGGCCCCCGGCGGCACGGGGCGAACCTTCCATGGTGCTCGCGCTCTTTCAGGACCCCGAGGCGCAGTGCGAGTGCTTTGTGTGGCGGGAGGCGTCCTTCGGCGAGCGAAACATGAGCGATGTCAGGCCCTCGGAGCTGCTCGCGGCGGCTCTCAAGGACTCCTGCTCGCTCCAGCGGCGGGGCACGGTGTTCGTCGTCGGCTTGCAGGGCCCGCGCGAGCAGTTGCCCCCCACGCGTGAGGCCGCCCGCGCCCTGGCCTCGTGCATGGCCGGCGGGACCGAGACCTGCGGCGAGGAAGCCAGTTGCTACGGGGCCGGCGCTGTGGGCTGCGTGCCCTCGGGCGTGCGCGTTGTCGCAGAGGCCATTCGGCACTGACACGCCGGGGCCAGACTCCGACCCTCTCTGCTCACCCGCCCTCTAGGATGGTGCATGGCTGCTCACGCGGGGGACTCGCCCGCTCGTGCACTGGCTTCGGAGATCGTCTCGTGCCTTCGCGAACGCGGGCACGTGGCGTACTTTGCCGGTGGGTGCGTGCGGGACGAGCTGCTCGGGCTCCCGCCCAGCGACTACGACGTCGCGACGGACGCGACGCCGGACCGGGTGCGGGAACTCTTTCCGAGGTCCAGCGAGGTCGGGAAGTGCTTCGGCGTGGTGATCGTGCAAGGCCGGGGCGAGGTCGTGGAGGTGGCGACTTTTCGCAGCGACGGGGCCTACTCGGACAGTCGCCGGCCGGACTCGGTGACGTTCAGCACGCCGGAGGAGGACGCGAAGCGCCGGGACTTCACGGTGAACGCGCTGTTCCTGGATCCGTTCGGCGATGGGGAGTTGAATCCCGCGGGCCTGCCCCGCAGACCTCTGAGCGGTTGCGTGATCGACCTCGTGGGTGGCGTGGCGGACCTGCGGGCCGGGGTGCTGCGTGCCGTGGGCGACGCGGCCCAGCGCCTCGCGGAGGATCACCTGCGGGCGCTGCGGGCGGTGAGGCTGGCATCGAGGCTGGGGTTCGAGATCGAATCGCGGACAGCACTGGCCATCGCGCGCGACGCTGCGTCCTTGCGCGGGGTCAGCCGCGAACGCATCGGCGAAGAAGTGCACCGGATGATGATGCACGGCTCGCGGGCGGCGTGCGCCGAGAGGCTGGCGGCGCTGGGGCTGCTGGCACCGGTCCTTCGGCACGACCCCCCGCCATCCGCCTCCCACGCTCCCCCCGCTTGCTGGGACCATCTGGCGGCCCTCCCGCCCGAGGTGCCCTATCCGGCGTCGTTGGCGGCGTGGGGGCTGGACCTCTGCCTGACGGACGGCGAGGCCGAGTGGCCGACCGCGTGGAGGCGGGCGCTCTGCCTGAGCAACCACGACAGGGACGGTCTGGCGGCGGTCCTTCGAGCGTCTGGGCAGGTGCGGCTGGCCTGGGCCGGGTTATCGGTCGCAGGGCGAAAGCGGCTGGCGGCCGGGTCATGGTTCGAGTGGGCACGGGTGCTGGTCGGCGTCCGGGACCCTGCGCTGGCGGCGAGGGTCGGTCTTGACCGTGACGGGCTGGCGGCGACCGCAAGCGGGCTGGCCCCGGTGCCGCTGCTGGGGGGGGATGACCTAGTCGCGGCGGGCTGGAAGCCCGGCCCGCGGTTCAAGGAGGTCCTGGACCGGGTCTACGACGCCCAGTTGGACGAAAAAATCCGAACGCGGGCCGAGGCGCTGGAACTGGCGTGGGCGTTGGGGGTCAAAGCCTGAGACGACCTCGGCGCGTCGGATGCCGTATCCTTTGCGCTTGATGCGGGGGCAGGTCGTGGAGTCCGGGCGGAGAGTTTCGAGTGGGGTTGGTCAGGGGGGTTGGGTTTCTTGGTGAGATATCGAAACGGAGCCGGGCCTGCTCAGGCCGGGCCGATGGAAGAATGCGGTCTTTGGGCCAGTGGCCCGGTTCGAAGGAGTGACACGATGACACGACGGAACTCTCCCGTGATCGGGCTGCTGAGGGGGGTGCTCGCCGGTGCCCTGGTCCCGATGATGCTGATGCCCGCGCCCGCCGCGGCGCAGAACTCGACGGCGAGCAAGAAGGGCACCGACGTGCTGATCCTCCGCAAGGGGACGGTGCTGACAGGCACGATCGAGTCGGAGACGGCGACCGCCGTGAAGTTCACCTCTGACTACAACGGTCTGCCCTTCACCACCGAGTATCCGAAGACGGACATTCTGGAGATCAAGCGCGGCGCTGCGACCCCCGCCGGCGGGGCGGCTCCGGAGCAGGCGACCCCGGCTCCGGCGACCCTGAACGTGAAGGTCGCCGACAATCCGCCGGTGGAGCCCGCGGCGGACAAGACCCGCTACGCGTACGTCACGCTCTCGGGCGTCTTCGGCCAGGGGATCTCCCAGACCCCCATCCGCAAGGCGATGAAGGACGCCATCTCCCAGCGTGCGCAGGTGATCGTGTTCGAGCTTGAGAACACGTGGGAGCAGCAGGGCGGCAGCGAGACCAAGGAGGAGAAGCGCGATAACGAGGCGAGGTTCGACGAGTTCCACCGGGCCGAGGAAATCCTCGACGTCATCGGCAAGGAACTGCCGGATATGGCGACAGACGCCGGGATGGAGCCCCCTCGAGTGGTCTTCTGGGTCCGCCGGGCGATGGGCGGCGCCGCGTTCTTCCCGCTGATGAGCAAGGAGGTTTACTTCCACCCCGAGGGGCGCATCGGTGGCATCGGAAACCTCGCGACGATGCTCAAGGGCCACGAGCGCGTGGTTGAGAAGCAGATCTCCCTGCGGTTGAAGCGTGCGGTGGGCTGGGCGCACCTCGGCGGCTATCCGTACGCGGAGGACCTGGTCCGCGCCATGACGCAGGACTGGTACGTCTGCTCCGTAAAGTTTGAGAACGGTCGCCCGGTGCTCTTCGAGGGGTTGCCCACGAACCCGGGCGAGGAGCTCCTGACCGACGACGCCAAGGAAGGCAACCGCGACACCATCCAGCAGGTCGCCCGGCACGAGGGCAACGACGTGCTGATTCTCAACGAGCGCAACGCGAAGCTCATCGGCTTCAGCAAGGGCACGGTCGAGACCAAGAGTGAGTTGCTCGCGGCGCTGAGGCTGGACCGGGCGGGCGTGGACGTGGGCACCCGTTCCGATCGGGCCATGACCGACTGGCGCACGGGCCTTGACCGCACCATGAGCCGCGTGCAGGAACTGTGGCGTGAATACGCCCAGATCCGCGTAGAGGGAGACTGGGAGGAACGCCGCCGGGCCCGCAGCTCACAGATCCAGAAGCTCGAGGCGCTCAAGGCCATCTTCCGCCAGTGGGGCGAGGGGCTCGACCCCTACCAGCTCGCACCGATGGGCATCCCCATCGGCGGCGACGGCACGCCCGACATCGCCATCATCGACAACTGGATCGAGAAGATCCGCATGCAGCAGCAGCTCGACCGTCGCTAAGCGAACTCGGAGATCAAGCCAATGAAGAAACTCATCAACAGCCTCCGCATGATGGCGATGGCGCTCGCCGCGATCACCGCGGTCTGCGTCACGACCCCCAGCGCCCTGGCGGACAAGGTCACGCTCAAGGACGGCCGGGTCTTTGAGGGCCAGATCGTCCGCGAGGAGTTCGGGTACGTCTGGATCAAGACTACCGTGGGAGGCGTCCCCCGGGAGGAGATGTTCTCGGTCGATCGCGACGTCTCCTCGCTCGAGCGCGACAGCGCGACGCCCGCTCCCGCGGCCGCGGCCTCGACCGTCGCCGACCCCGAGGACGCCGAGGAGACCCTTCTGCCCAAGAAGCCGGGCGAGGTCCGCGGCGTGGTGCTCACGCTCGGCGACCGGGCCAACAACATGGTCGGCGTGTACATGGTGGCCAACGTGCTCGAGGAAGTGATCCCGATGCTCGAGAAGGAGATCGGCACAGATCACACGGGCGTGGTAGTCATGCGGATCACCTCCGGCGGCGGCTACGGCATGGAGGTTCAGAAGATCTCCGATGTCGTGCACAACGAGTTCAAGAAGCGATGGCGCACCGTCGCGTGGATCGAGACCGCGATCTCCGCCGCCGCCATGAGCGCCCACGCCTTCGAGGAAGTCTACTTCACCACCAATGGCAACTACGGCGCGTGCACGGGCTTTTACGGCTCGCTGGACCGGCCAGTTGAGGGCTTGGAGCTCGAGGAGTCCCTCGCCCAGATGGAGCGCATCTCCACCCGCGGCGGGTACGACCCCCTCATCATGCGGGCGATGCAGATCCAGCAGCCCCTCTCCGCGAGCGTTCTCCCCACCGGCGAGGTGAAGTGGTACCCCGACGCGACGAGCGGCGAGATCGCCGTCAATCGCGTGGGTGAGATCCTGACCTTTGATCATGTGCTCGCCGACAAGGTGAAGTTTTCCCGAGGCACCGCGGACACGCTCGACGAGCTGACCACGCTCCTGGGCTACAGGGAGATCAACTGGGTCGGCAAGAAGGTCCCGGGCGTCGCGTGGCCCATCAGCCGCGCGGAGAAGCGCCAGATGGACTTCCGCAAGCAGGTCAAGAACGACGAGGACAACCTCAACAGTTGGTACAACCTCTACCAGACCAATCTGGGCGTGGCCCAGGGAATGCCCCCGGCCCAGCGCGGCCCGTGGCTGGGCAAGGCCCGCAGCTTCCTCGACAAGATCAAGAACATGATCCGCAACAACCCCGCCTTTGCCCGGAACCTCTTTGGCGGCCGCAAGGAGTTCCAGGAGTGGCTGAAGGAGCAGGAGCGCATCATCGCCGAGCTGGCGAAGAAGTGAGCCCAAAGCACCGAAGTTCACGCAGGCCCGGGCCCAGGTCCGGGCCTGTTGCTTTTTGGGCTACGGACGCGTGAGGCGGCGCCAGAGCAGGCCGCACTCCGCGGCGAGCCACGCCGCGAGGGCGGGGATGAGCCAGGTGGCCAGGCCGTCGATGCGATCGGTGAGTCGCGTGAGCACGGTCTCGGCGTTGCCCTTCCAGATGGCCTTGGCGATGCCCAGGAGCGGGTGGGGGCGGGTGAGGGCGCGGGACGAGGCGGAGAAGAGCCTGACGCCCGCCGGTCCCTTGCGGGAGGCCTTCACGAGCGCCGCCTCGGAGCGCAGGCCCGCCTCACCGGCGTCCGCGGCGGCGCGGGCGACGCGTGCGGCCTCGCCCCCGCCCACGTGCAGCGCCAGCCCCGCATCCGGGTGGCGCTTCACGAACGAGGCAAGGCGGGTGAGGTCCTCGGTGCTCTCGGCGTGGCGGAGCACGCGCATCGCGGTGCCCGGGGAGGTGCCGGAAGCGGTGGTCGCAACGGCGCGGAGCGTCTGTTCGAGCTCGCCCGTCGCCCGGCCTCGGATGAGCGTGAGGAGGCGCTTGCCCATCGCCTCTGTCATGTGCCCGCCCCGCCTGGCGGCCTTGAGGATGGAGGGTGCCCAGTCGATCTCCGGGGCGATGGTCGTGACGATGCCCACGACGCTGAGCGCGAGGATCACCTCGTCGCTCTCGCCGTCGATGAGCTGGCGCCCGCCCTGGATCAGCAGGTCGCGCACGTCGCCCACGACGAAGAAGTCCGCGGCGACGGCGCCGACGACGCGCTCCAGCGTTTTGCCCGAGCCGGTGAGGGCGCCGAGGCCCACGTCCTTTGCGCGTCGGAGCCAGCTCTCCTGCTCTTCGATGGTGAGGGCGCGTTCGGCCTCGAGGAAGGCGCGGGCCTCGCCCCCCTTGCCCTGCGCAGAGCGGAGGCCGGCGTCGGCGATCATGACCGCCTCGCCGTAGCGGCCTTCGAGGCGGAGGGCGCGGACCTCTGAGGCGAGGTCAAAGTCCGGGAGGGCGGCCATCTGCATGCGGGCGAGGCGCGCGCCGGAGTCCGCGATGAGCACCCAGAGCGCGAAGGAGGCCAGGGCGATCCTGAGGAGGTTCCATCGGCACGTCCACGGGAGCAGGAGCGTGCCGAGCGCGGAGCGCCGGGGTTTGACGGGCGCCGGGGTGCTCACGGGCGATCCTCCGCCGGCTCTTCGAAGACGACCTGCACAGGCGTGGCATCGCCGGTGATCGTGCGGACGAGTGCTTCGACCTGCTCGCGGGTCACCTGTTCGACCCTGGCGGCGTCTTGTGGGAGCAGCACGAGCTCCCGAGCGGCGGGGCCCGCGTCGCGGCGCGCCAGACCCAGGTAGTACTCGCCCGCGCGGGAGCGGAGCCGCAGGCCACCCGCCTGCACCTCGGCCTTTTCCTTCTCGGAGAAGACCTCGGTGGCGATGCGGGTGGGGCGGGGCACGCGGACGATGTAGCCCCCCGCGGGCCCGCCCAGAGGCCCGGCCCCGAGCAGCGCCGAGTGCGCGATGCTCGTGACGGACATCGCCGAGAGGTCTGTGCCGAAGGAGAGGCGGACCGGGACCGTGACCTTTGCGGAAACGTCGCCCCGCCAACTGAAGTCGGACTTTTCAACGCTGACGCTGGTGTCGATCTCGACGGTGACGAGCCTGAGCGAGCGCAGGGCGGAGGCGACCTCCGCGACGGGGCGCTGCGATTGGCGGTTGAGGTCGAGGGTGCGGAGGGTGTCGAGGGCGCGCTGCTCTTCGCGGCGCATCAGCACGAACGCCGCCCCGAAGACGGCGCCGGCGATGAGCAGCAGGCCGAACCAGAATCTCCCGCTCGCGGGCGTCACGCGGGAATCTATCGACCAATGCGCACGCCCGGGGAGAGTCGCCGGCTCCACGCCAGGCCCACGCCCGGCCTCGGTCGGCCTTGCGACCGTTGGGCTCGCCGGTGGGTGGGTCTACAGTGGGCGATGCGGCCCGCGGTGTTCCTGGACCGGGATGACACGCTGATCGAATGCCGGCGGCTCGCCGCGGCTGCCCCGCCCGCAAAGGCGGGTGACCTGGTCGACCCGTCGCTCGTTCGGCTGCTGCCCGGGGTTGCCGAGGGGCTGACCGCACTGTCGGGGGCGGGGTTCGCGCTGGTGGTGGTCTCAAACCAGGGTGTCGTGGCGCGGGGCGGAGCCACGTGCGCGCGGGTCGAAGAGATCAACAGGCGGGTGGGTGAGTCGATCGTCCGGGCGGGCGGGCCGCGGGTTGATGCGTTCTATTTTTGCCCGTATCACCCACAGGGGAGCGTGGCGGAGTTCAGCCACGAACATGCGTGGCGGAAGCCGGCGCCGGGGATGATCCTGGCGGCGGCGTCTGAGTTGGCCCTGGACCTCACTCGATCGTGGCTCATCGGGGATGCGGAGCGGGACATCCGGGCGGGCATTGCCGCCGGCCTGCCGGCGTCTCGGTGCCTGCTGATCGGCGAAGACCAGAAGTTGCCGGACCTTCAGGCGGCGGCGGAGGTCGTGGTGGCGGAGGCGTGCGGCACGCGGGTGGTGCGCGGGGCGGAGGTCGCGGCGGTGGACCTGAGGCCCTTGGAAGACGGCGCCCTGGATGACGCGCGCACGCGGGAGACCGTGCTCGCGTCGGCGCGGTCGATCGCGGAGCAGCACGGCGTGCCGCTGGTTGAGCTTGGGGTTGCAGGCGGGGCCCTGAGGCTGGGGGTGCGTGCCGACCGGCTGGTGTCGCTGGGGTTCGCGGCGGAGGTGAGGCGGGCGACGAACGCGTGGTATCGGGCTCGGACGGGGTCGGCGCTGTGGCCGGGCGACGTGGGGCCGGGCGACGTGGGGCCGGGGTGAGACGCTATCTTTGAGCCCGGTGCCGGAACCACGGACCACGCCCCTGCGACTGCTGATCGTGCTGCCCAGTTGGGTCGGCGACGCCGCGATGGCGACGCCCACGCTGCGGGCCATTCGGCGTGCGATGCCCGGGGCGTTCATCGGAGGGCTGTGCCGGCCTGGGGTCGATGAGTTGCTCGCGGGCGTGGACCTGCTGGACGAGTTTCACGTGGCGAGGGCTTCGGGGGTGATGGGGCCGAAGTTTGCGGCGGGGAAGGTGAGGCCCCGGAGGTATGACGCGGCGCTGCTGCTGACCAACTCGTTTTCGACGGCGCTGACGGTGAGGATCGCGGGCATTCCGAGGCGGATCGGCTATGACCGGGACGCCCGGGGGTTGCTGCTGACGGATCGGCTGCCGCCGCCGAGGCGCGACGACGGGGAGTGGGCGACGGTTCCGGCGGTGGAGTACTACTGGGCGCTGGCGAGGCGGTTCTTACTGCCCGCGGGCGCCGAGCGCGGGCCGCTGGAACTGGGCGTGACGCCGGAGCAGGCGGCACTGGGGGCGGAGATCCTGGCGAAGGGTGGGGTGACAGGCTCGTACGCCGTGCTGAACCCGGGTGGAAACAACCCGGCGAAGCGCTGGCCCGCGGACAGGTTTGCGGCGGTCGCGGACTGGCTGGCGACCGAGCGGGGCCTGACGGCGGTGGTCAATGGGTCGCCGGGTGAGGCAGAGCTGGCGCGGGAGGTGGCGGCGGCGTGCCGCGTGGCCCGGCCCGTGCTGCTGCCGGAACTGGGGATGACGGTGGGGGCGTTGAAAGCGGTTGTGCGCGGGGCGGGGCTGATGGTCACCAACGACACGGGGCCCAGGCACATCGCGGCGGCGTTCGGCGTGCCGCTGGTGAGCCTGTTCGGCCCCACGGACCACCGGTGGACGACGATTCCGACGCGGGCGGGCGGGCCGGAAGAGTTGGTGCTGGCGGACCCGACGCTGCCTGAGCATGAGGTGGCGAACGATCACCCGGAGCGGTGCCGGATCGACCGGATCAGCGTGGACCGTGTGAAGGAGGCGGTGCGGCGCGTGCTGGCCCCGGGGTCTTGAACCGCCGAAAGCCGAGCCCTAGCATTGACCCCTCGCGGCGGAAGCGTCGATGAGGGAACAAGTGGATAGCCCGTATGGGGGCATAGCTCAGTTTTGGTAGAGCGCATCCATGGCATGGATGAGGTCAGGGGTTCGAGTCCCCTTGCCTCCACTTGAGCTTCCGAAAAGCGGCCTGCAAAGGCCGTTTTTCGTTTTTGGCGAGGGTTTGCATGTGAAGACGAGTCGGCTCCACATGCAACCGGGGGTGGCGAAGGCTTCGGAGGGGTGGGGTCGTTTTTGACCCCTTGCCGCCCTGTTCCGACCCCTCTTCCTGCCTCTCTTCCAGTCGGCCTTCCAGAGGCTGCTGGACGGTTCATGTGCCGTCACGTTGGGTTGTCCCTCCCTCTTTGGCCTCTTCCAAGAACCTCCTTCCCAACCCTCTAAAGCGGTCCTCGTCGGGCGCAGACTTTGCACGTCCAACGGCCTCGGAGCCATCGGCTCCACATCTTCGAATTGACCCCGGTTTGACTTTGAGGGGTTTTGGCCCTGTGGTGTGTCTCCTTTCCGAGAGACCGCCATGCCAACGCCCGAATCCAACGACCTCATCGCCTCTGCCGTCCCTTCCGCCGAGGTTGCGACGAACGCCTCCGCCCCAACCGCCCCGACTCGCCGCAAGCCGCCTGCGGGACTGAGGCTCTCCGTTCGACGGCATTCCAAAGGGCATTTCTTTGTTCGCGCCAACGGAAAAGACATCTACCTCAGTACGAACCTGAACGAGGCTCACAAGAAGGCCGTTTCGCTTCTCGGCGCTGATCGCATCCATGACATCGACGGCGACCGGCCCAAGGGCGTCGTCAGCTTCGCAAGCAAGGTCCAGCGGGACTTCAAGCGGTGGAAGAAGACGCCGACAGCGGAAAAGAAGGGCAAGAATTTCCAGGAAGGAGCGACGGACTTCTTCGAGACCATCGAGGCGGAAAAGGGCGTGCTGACCGCCAAGCACTACCGCAAGACACTCGGCTCGTTCCTGGCAGTCTTCGGTGATCAGCCGCTGAGCGAGATCCCGCCGACTGAACTCCGCCGGTTCCGCATCGAGTTGATCAAGAAGTACGCACCAAAGTCCGTCAATCATCACCTCGCTTCACCACTTGATCCCCACCGATCCGATTTGTCCGTTCGTCGCTGCGCATCCTGAGCGTCGCAACGCCATTCTTGATGTCCTTGAGCATTGCCGTTTCCCTCGGGAGGATTGGCTTGCAGCAGGGCTGGAACGCCAGTTCCCATCATGGAATCCCGGTGTCATCGAAGATAGCGAGTTGACAAAGGATGACTGCCAAATCCGATGGCTCTTGAGTGCGGCGATGGAGCGATGGGAGGCTGATCCGATCCAACTTCGGGATGTCGCTCTCTACAACCTGCTGACGATTGCTCGGCACGCCCTCAAACTGGAAGTCGGTCCGCTGGTCGAAGCCATGCGGGGGCATGTCGATTTCACGAAGGGGTTGTCCGCACCGCAGGTCAGTTTGCATGAGAGCCTTATCGATCAGGCTCGCTGGCTGCTTTCCCAGAGGCTGATCAGCCCATCCTCGATCAACTGGGCTCGGCTCGAAACACTGGCGACGACTCGACCGCTGATGGTGAGGAAGCAGTACTGGGGTGTCGAGAAGATCGACGGCAAAGACCCCCATTCGCCGGTGTTCTGGCTTGCCGTGTCACCGCAGGAGACTTGGGCCGAGTTCTTGGCGTTCATCAACGCAGTCGAGGACACGGCAAAGCGTGCCGACCTCTATCGAGGCTACTTTGCGGCGTGCTTGGCACGACCTGAACTTCACGGGTACAAGTACAACCCGCCAGACTTCAGAGACGCTGAAGCATTGATGCTGCTTCCGCTGATCGAACATCTTGGGGCGCAGGTAGCAAGCCTTGCCCCAGAGGTTGCCAGCGACCTCACCGAGACATGGCTTCTCGCATGGCATTCCCTTCATTGGACGGTTCCGATCACGGGCTTCCGTCGTGCTCATGTCTACGGAATCCTGTACCTGGCCCACTTCGCTGGCGTGTTCTACCTCCTTCGAGGCGGGTTTAACTTCGGAGCGTTCGTAACCGCAGGACAAAGCGAACCGGACCGGTTCGTCAACTTCCTCATCTACGGGCTTGGATGCGCACCAGCGTGCTTCGCAGGGCTGATCGGTTTGAGTTTTCTTTCCAATTGGATGAAGACCGCCTGCCCTCGGTGCCGGTGTCTGAGCGGGCGAGTCGCTGATTCAAGTTCCGTCGTCGGCCAAGTGTTCGGTTCACAAACGGAGCAGCAAACCGCCACGCACCAGGACCGATTCGGCAACCCGCTCGGCAAGACCACCTACGACGTGACCGTTCCGACCGTCACGACCGTTCTGGTTCATGACTGTCATTGTCGCTACTGCAATCACCGATGGAAGGATGCGTCCAAGGAGACAGCCCGAGCCTGAAACAACGAGCAACGGTGAATGCGAGCGAGGTCAATATTAAACCTGCAAATTGATTTGTCAATCTCTATCTCGGACAGAGCAACGGGGCCAATCGGAAAAAAGGCCACTCAGACCTAGAAAATGTCGGAATCAGGAGCAAAGCACAGCCGGCCTTATCCCGATCAAAGACCGCACAAATAGCCCGTAGACGGCGCTATTCGTCAAAGCCTGGATCGAGCGTCAGGCCTTCGGGTTTCACCTCAGCCTAGACCCGAGCCTTGGCGGCTTTGCGGCAGTGCAATCCGACCGAGCGTGGCCACGACAGTCTCAAGCTGCTTCTCGATCCGCTCCAGTCGAGCCTCGACCTGCTTCCTGAGCATCTTCTTGGTGTTGAGATTCTGGGTCATCGACAGCACGGCGATGATTCGCTGGGTGTCGGTCAGCTTGGCCAGTACGGGTTGATCGAATAGAGACCAACCGAAGCAGCCGTCCTCATCAATGAACTGCTTGGGCCTGCCCTTCTTGTGGTACGGACGGCGCTGGGCTGCGGCGAAGACAATCGTGCCGTCTCGCAGCGCCTGAACCCAGAAGTTGACGGGACGCTTTCGAGGCCGTCCGTACACGCGACGCATGAGGGCTGCAAATTCCTTGTCTGTCGGTTCGAGGTCGTTAGTCATGGGTGAAGAGTCTAACCCTGACCTCTTTGTCTCTTCGATTTGGGCCTTCAGAGGTCTTCGTCGTCAGTCTCTTCTTCATCTTCAAATTCATCATCAGACCAAATTACGGTCAGTGTCTGACCATACCTCCCGAGACCCACAACTTCCTCGGTGCAGTCGCAGTCAGGCGCACCTTCGATCCAGTCGGCGAACGAGCAACCGCCGGAGAGACGCCGAGCGTTTTCGATGTCATCGGGCTTGGCCGCCAGTTTTGCCGTCACGGTCCCGCCCGGAACGGTGTTGCCCTTCTTTGGCCAGGCCAGGCCGCGAAGGCTTCGGAGAGGCTCGGACATGAAGCAGAAATCGATCCGCTTCTCGGTCGCAACCACCATCGCCACAGGTCCGTCCGCAAGGTTTGCGAAGCGAATTGCGGTGGCCGTCAGGGACGTGCCGCACGTCTCAGCCAGAGTTTCGATGGCGCTCAAGCCGTCGCCCGCTGAGCGAATCGCTCTCACGAATAGAGTCTCGGGCATCAAGAGTCCAACCGCAAAATGGTCTGCTTCTCGTTCCCGGGGATCGGAAGATCGAAATGGGCCGGACGACTGGTGCAATCCGTCCCCGTCAGGGAAGAGCGCCTCGGCGTGGCCGTCGAGGAAGTAGTGCCCAAGCTCATGCGCGATGGTGAAGTTCACCATCCCCTCGTTTGGCAGATTGCTCGAATAGAGAATGCCGAATGAGTCCCCTCGCCGCATCAGACAGCCTGAACATCCGGTGAGAGGCTTCGCGGCGACGGCGATCTGCTTCTTGTCAGCGATCATCCTGGGATTGATCGGCAGCGACGGTGATCCCAACTGCTCGGCGATGCGAGAGCCTCGACGTTCCGCCAAGGTCCACGCCATCCGCGACATCAGTGGCCGCCCTTGCTGCGGTTCTTGCTCGCCAACGTCTCCGCGAACTCGGCAAGAAGCTCTAGGTCACGGTGGCTCATTTCACCGGCGCGACGGAAAAGCTTCTCCGCGACAGGACCGGCTACTACGCCGCGCTGCTCGCGACCGATCAGGTGGTCAGTGGTGATTCCGAGCGCATCGGCGAGCGACCGCAGGTTATCGAAAGACGGTGCCCGCCGCCCGGCCTCAAAGTGGGAGATCGCAGAGGGCTGCAAGCCCGTCTTCTCGGCAAGTTGCGCTTGGCTCAATCCCTTCTCTTCTCTGGCCTTGCGGAGCCGGTCCTTGAACTCGGACGATGGGGTGCTGGACTTTGACATGACGAATGCGTATAGTTGTTCGTGACGATGGCGTCTGCTTGTTGCGGACGCCTTTTTCTGGCCTCGACCCATGACGTTTCCGTCACAGCATACGCGACGTTCTGGGCAGTAGCAAGGGCAATAGCCCTAGGAGTTCGAAAAATGAGTGCTGAATCCAAGCCGAAAAACGACAACGACCATCCCGACATCATCGACCTTGAGGAGTACGCCAAGGCGAACCGACCGGTGCCCCGGGACCGGCGATATCAGATCCGCATCGACCGCGACCGCTTTGTCGTCAATCAGCCCAGCATCACAGGCCGCGAGATCCTCGCTCTGGTCAACAAGAAGCCCGAGGACTACATCCTCCATCAGCGTCTCCGGGGCGGCGCGCCCCACACCATCGAGGCGGACGACAAGGTTGATCTGACCGGCAACGGTCCCGAGCGCTTTATGACCCTGAAGCGCGAAACGCAGGAAGGCTTCGCCGAGGGCCGTCGTCAGTTCAAACTCGTCGCATCTGACGGCGTGTCCATCGGGGAACAGTTTCCCAAGTGGGAAGCCGTGCTGGACGGCTCCTCCCAGTGGGTGGTCATCCGCGAGTTCAAGCTGCCGCCAGGCTACAACGTGCCAACGGCGGACCTCGCCATCCAACTCGTCGCGGGCTATCCCGATGCCGCGCTCGACATGGCGTACTTCAGCCCGGATCTTCAGAGGGCTGACGGGAAGGCAATCCCGGCGCTGAGCGCACACCAGTTCGATGGTCGGAACTGGCAGCGCTGGTCGCGGCACCGCACCGGCTCGAATCCCTGGGTGCCCGGCGAAGACAGTCTCTCGACGCATATCTCCTACATCAAGTTCTTCCTCGCTGAGGAGTTCAAGAAGCGCCCATGAAAAACTACACCCTCCGACTCACCGGGCAGCAGCACGCTGCGCTCAAGTCCCACCTCTTCCCCGGAGACGGCAACGAGGCTGTCGTCATCGCGCTCTGCGGAAGGCGTCGGGGCGACCGAGCGCACGTGTTCTGTATCCACGAGATCCATCCCATCCCGTACGCTGATTGTCCCATTCGGCGTCCGGATCATGTTTCATGGTCCACGATCTCGGTGGTGCCGTTTCTCGAACGGGCGTCGAAGGAAGGCCTTGCCGTCCTGAAGATTCACTGCCATCCCGGCGGTTACGAGGCGTTTTCGGAGGTGGATGATCGGTCGGACTCTGACTTCTTCGCATCGGCGCACGGATGGACCGATACCGAAGACCCACATGCCAGCGCGATCATGCTTCCCAACGGTCGCATTTTTGGTCGCGTTGTCATGCCGAACGGAGAGTTCCAGCCCATTGCCCAAGTCGCGGTCGCTGGAGATGACCTGCACTTCTGGCGTCCCATCCGTTCAATGGGAGGAACGCCCGATTTTGCAGAGCGACACGCACAGCTCTTCGGCGAGGAAACGATCTCCCGCCTGAATCGACTCTCGGTCGCCGTGGTGGGCTGCTCGGGCACGGGCAGTCCGGTCATCGAGATGCTCGCTCGACTTGGCGTGGGCCGACTGGTTCTGGTGGACCCCGATGTCGTGGAGGAGCGCAACCTCAACCGCATCATCAACGCGACCAGAGAAGATGCCGTGTTGGGTCGGCGTAAGGTCGATGTCATTGCCGCTGCTATTGCCCGCATGGGCTTGGGAACGTCGGTGACTCGGGTCGCCGACAATCTGGCCACACCTCACGCCGTCCGCTCAGTCGCAGAGTGCGATGTCGTCTTCGGCTGCATGGATGGGGCATTCGGGCGGAACATCCTGAACCGGCTCGCAACGTTCTACTGCCTGCCCTACTTCGATCTCGGGGTCGCTCTCGAAGCGGATGGCCGCGGCGGTATCTCGGAGGCGACCGGAGCGGTGCATTTCATCCAGCCTGACCGTTCGGGTCTTCGGGACCGCCGTGTCTACACCTCGCAGCAGGTTCAAGCCGAAGGCCTTCGCCTCACCAATCCTGATGAGTACAAGCGACGAGTTCGCGAG
>Ga0154020_10000321_pt1 | contig 57799 bp, 44 predicted proteins | sample Klosneuvirus_201_FD_109709 | JGI IMG/M metagenome (GOLD analysis project Ga0154020, IMG submission 109709) | Active sludge microbial communities from wastewater, Klosterneuburg, Austria - Klosneuvirus_20160825_MG | ecosystem: Engineered > WWTP > Aerobic digester > Activated sludge | place... | reverse complement strand
GGCCAATTTTTCCGGCCACGTCCAGACCGGCGTGATCGGCGTGCTGCTGATCCTGTCGGTGCTCGCACCAAACCTGGCGGGCGCCGTGCAGACGAGCCTGAAACGTCGGCGGGCGCGTACGCTCGAGGCAGCGGCCGCCGATTAGCACCAAGGCATGAAACCATCCGCGGTTACGCGTTTCCACCTATTTTTGTCCGTTTCACAACCATTCTTCAAGGAGAAAAACCATGCGAAAGCTAAACACGATCATCCTGAGCCTGCTGGTCATTGCCAGCCTGCTCCTGGCAGCCTGTGCGCCGGCGGCGGCGCCCGCCCCCGCCCCGGACGCCGCACCGGCCGAGGCGACTGAGGCTGCCGCCGAGGCGACCGCGGCCCCGGCCGAGGAAGCTGCCGCGCCGGCCGGCGATGTGATCAAGGCGACGCCGGGCCAGGCCGTCAAGATGGTGCTCATGCCCAAGTTCCTGGGCATCCTCGTCTTTGACCAGGCCAACCAGGGCGCGCAGGAAGCACACGCCGAGCTCGGCAACACCGACGAATTGCAGTTCCTGGGGCCGACCCCCGAAAACAGCGTCGCCGGACAGATCGAGATCGTCACCAATGCCACCACGCAGGGCGTGCAGGCGATCATGGTCTCCAACAACGCGGGCGACCAGATTGCCCCAGCCGCACAGGCAGCGCGCGACGCAGGCATGACCTTCGTCACGTGGGACTCGCCGATTCCGTCGGGCGAGGGCGAGCAGTTGTTCGTGGCGCAGGTTGACTTTGCCGAGACGGGCAAGGTCATGGCCGACATGGCGCAGTCGATCCTGGGCGAAGATGGCGGCAAATTCGCCGTGCTCTCTGCCTCGCCGGACGCCGCCAACCAGAACGCCTGGATCGCATCGCTGCAGGAAACGCTGAAGGATCCGCAGTATGCCAATCTGGAACTGCTCGACATCGTCTACGGCAACGACCAGTCGGAAGACAGCTATAATCAGGCGCTGGCGCTGATCGACAAGTACCCGGATATGGGGCTGATCATGTCGCCAACCTCCGTCGGTATCGTCGCTGCGGCCAAGGCCATGCAGGACGAAGGTATGTGCGACACGGTCAAGGTCTCCGGCCTGGGCCTGCCCGCCGAGATGATCGAGTACACGCTCAACGGCTGCGCGCCTGAGTTTGCGCTGTGGAGCTTCGTCGATCTCGGCTATACGACCTACTACGCGGCCTACCTGCTGGCCACCGGCGCAATGCAGGGCGTCGAGGGCGAGACCTTCGAGGCCGGCCGCATGGGTGCATACACGATCGAGAAGGATCCCACCCGCGATAGTGGGTTGCGCATCGTCATGGGCCCGTTCACCGTCTATGACGCGAGCAACGTCGAGGCAGCAGCGAAGTAGCCCGTAGGCAGGGTTGAATAGACCGCGGATGACGCGGATCGGGCGAATCTGTACGGATCGATCAAAATCCGTGTAAATCCGCCAAATCCATCCAATCCGCGGTCTATTGTTGTTTGGGAGGTAAATGTGACCGAGTCAGTGATCGATGTCAGCCGGCAGTTTTTCGAAACGATCCTCCTGCCGATCCTGCAGCGCGACTTCCCCGCGGAGACGGTGCAGACAGCCTTTGGCGTCTTCGGCTACGGCTCCGAGGTGATGGGCATGGATGACGAATACTCCAGCGACCACCACTGGGGCATCCGCGTCAACGCCGTCATGCCGGACGCGCTCTACCACGATCGCGGCCAAACGATTGCCCAGGCCGTCATTCCCTCTCTGCCGGAAAGCTTTCGGGGCTACGACGTGCGCGCCGGGTTTTCGGGCGGCACCGGCCTGTCGATTGCCGGGCTGGAGAGCTATCTAAAGACCACCATTGGCATCGACCATGCGCCGGAAAGTTACGCCGACTGGCTGAGTGCGCCCGAGGAGGACATCATCCACCTCGTCAACGGTCAGGTCTGGATTGACGAGACGGGGCGCTTCTCGCATATCCGCGCAGTGTTGCAAGGCTACTACCCGGAGCCGGTGCGGTTGCGTCGCATTGCGCATTGGTGCCGCTATTTCTCCGGCATGGGCAGCTATGCGCTCAAACGCGCCATCCTGCGCGACAACGAGTACTACGCCACGATCACCTTCTCGCGCGCCGTGCGCTGGGCGGTGCAGCTTGCCTTCATGCTCGAGAGACAGTACTGTCCCTACGACAAGTGGACCTATGCCTTCTTCCGGCGCCTGCCGCGGCTCCATGCGCCTATGGCGCCGCTGGTCGACGAGGCGGTGCGGCTCGCCACGCCGTGGCCGCGCAAGCTGGAGCTGCTCAACCGTATGGCCGACGTGATCGACCACTTCCTGGTCAAGGATGGCATCATTCAGCCGCACCCGCACTTTACCGAGCACCCTTCCTCCGGTTATCGCCTGCTCGAACACGCCTACGCTGAGATCCTGCACCGGCTGCCCGCGGATCTGTGCGCCATCGTGCCGGTGTGGGAGCAGGTGCACTGGGAGGCGAATCATAGCCAGTACGTGGCGTCGCTGGAACTGGCGGCGTGGGATGGGATGTTAAATTTGAATGCAAGTCAGGGATAGGAGCTATGAACTCTAAAGACCGCGTCAAAGCTACGCTCCGCCGCCAGACGACCGACCGTACGCCGGTCGATTGCTGGCTCTACCAGAAACAGTTCGTCGAGATGCTGGCGGCGGAGTATGGCCCGCGCGAGCAATTTCTCGACGAGTTTGACATCGACATCTTTGTCGGTTTCGTGCCCTACCCCAACCAGAGCGGCCGGCTGTGGGATGTCAAGGAACTGCCTGCCTACGATCCGGGGGATGCGCATGACCCGCGCTGGCTGAACCACACCGACTGGAACTATGACTTTGCCGGTCTCAACGTGGCAGAGGCGGTGCACCAGCAGGGCGACAAACGCTACATCCTGGCGCATGTGTGGGGCATCGTCGAAGGCACGAGCCGCATCATCGGCATCGAGAACTGCTGGCTGAATATGGGCGCCGAGCCGCAGATCATGGGCGCCTGGTTTGACCGCTACGCCGACTGGCTCTGTGGCCTGGTGGACAGCCTGGTCGAAGCCGGCGTCGATGGCATCACGCTTTCCGACGACTGGGGCTCCAACCAGAATATGCTCTTCTCGCCGCGCATGTGGCGTCGCATGATTGCGCCCTACGCCAAGCGCGTCGTCGAACACGCGCACAGCCGCGACCTGTTCGTCAACCTGCATTCCGACGGCTATATCATGCAGATCATGGACGACCTCATCGAGATCGGCTACGACTCCATGCACCCTGTGCAGGAGAGTTCCGGTATGGATCCGCGCACGGTCAAGGAACAATATGGTGACAAGATCACCATTTACGGTTCGCTCGACATCATCGACGGGCTGCTGGCCTACGACGGAGACATGCTGGAAGAATATATCACCGATCGCTTCGCCATTTATGGCCCGGGCGGCGGCTTTATCTACAACACCGGCCACTTCGTGCAGCCCGACATTCCGCCGCAGCGGCTGATCCGCGCCTACACGGTGGTCAAACGGTTGGCCGCGCAATATCGCACGCCGTGAATCTGAGAAGGTGACACGGTGACAAGATGACACTATCAGGTTTCCCTGCCGGCGCCTGCTGGATCGGCGCCGCCCACCCCTTCGATCTGCACGAAGTTTACCTGGACTTCCGGTCGCCCGCGCTCGAACTGGCCACCTGTCCGGCCCATGCCGAATTGTCGATCACCGCAGACAGCCGCTACCGGTTGTGGGTCAACGGCTGCTTTGCCGGTCGCGGGCCGGCGCGCTGCTATCCGTGGCGGCAGGCGGTCGATCGCCTGGACGTGACCAGTCTGTTGCGCGTCGGCGCCAATGTGATCGCCATCCAGGTCTACCAGCCCGGCTACTCACACTTTGCCTACGTCCACCGCGCGGCGACGGGTGTGCTGGCCGCGCTGTGCGTTGACGGCGCGTCTTGCCTCGTCACCGACGCGACCTGGCGCGTGCGCCGCGACCGCTCGTTTGCCGATGGCGCGCCGCGCGTCTCGATCTATGGCAGCGGCGTCGAGGATCGCGACATGGCCAATGCAGATGCCTGGACGGAGCCGGGGTACGATGCGGCTGCCTGGGAGTCATCGCGCATCGTGGCGCCGGTGGGCGGCGCGCCGTGGACCAGCCTGGCAGCACGCGAAGCGCCGCCTCTGGATGAGCGCGAGCTGGAACTGTCCTTGCGCGGCGTGCGCCATGCTGCTGGCGTTGCCTTGCGCAGGTCGGACAGCCATGCAGCCCTGCGCCAAGCCTGGCAGACCGGCAGGCCGGCAGCAGCCGCGACCGATGCGGATGGCTGGTTTCGGCCCGCGGGCGTCGGTGGCAATGTCGGTGGCGACACAACTGTCTGGCTCTTCGATCTCGGGCGCGATTATGCCTGCCAGGGCTGGGCGGAGGTCATGAACGCGTCGGGCACAGAGACGCTGCTAATCAGCTATGCGGAGAAGTTACGCAATGGCGAACTGGTGCTCTCCGATCCGGCGACGTACTGCCGTGTGCGGCTCACCGACCGCTTTGCGCTGCGTGCGGGCAGCCAGGCGCTGGAATCGTTCAGCTTGCGCGGCGGCCGGTACGTGCTCTTTGCCCTGGGCGGCCCTGCCCATCCCGACCTGCGCCTGCGCTTCCACGTGCGTGCGTCCGAATACCCCCTGCGCGTTGACCGCCCCGTGCGCCTGGACGCCCCCGATCTTCAGGCGATTGTCGATCTTTGCGAGCGCACCTTTCGCGCCTGCCTGCAAGACGGCTTTGTGGACAGCACATGGCGGGAAAGCTCGCAGTGGGTGGGCGACGCGCTGCCACAGGCGCTGATCATGCACGCGCTGAGCGACGACGTGCGCCCGCTGCGCCAGGTATTGCGCATGGCGGCTGACGGCGCCTATCCCGACGGCGTGCTGCCGGGCGTGGCGCCGGGCGAGGCTCACGCCTACACCGTCGTCGACTATAATTTCATGTGGGTCGAGTTGCTGGCGCTCTACTGGCGGCTGACCGGCGACCGGGAACTTGTCCTGCAACTTTGGCCCGCGCTGGTCAAGATGCTCGACCGGTTTGCCGGCGACGTGGCGGGCGACGGGCTGATCCGCAGCCAGCCAGGGCGGCGCCTCTTCCTGGATTGGGCGCCGGTCTCGCGCCAGGAGCCAAACGCCATCTACAACCTGCACTACCTGCTCGCACTCCAGACCGCGGCCACCCTTGCCGCCGAACTCGATGCGGGCGAAGATGCAGCGCGCTGGCAGGATCGGGCAACCGCATTGCGCCAGGCGTGCCGCACCGCCTTCTTCGCCGGCGACCGCTGGTGGGATGACTTGCCGCGCACGACGGCGTCGCAACTGGCCGCCGCCCTGGCCGTGCTCACGGGCGCGTCCGAAGCTGACGAATGGCCCAAGCAACTTGATGCGATTGCCGCGCGCTCGCTCGACCTGGACGACAACCCGCAGCCGGGCGCGCTGGTGCTGGCAAGCCCGTTCATACACCACTACCTGTTTGAAGCGCTGCACGCCGGCGGCCGGGAGCTGGCCGTCGTCGAGATCATCCGCCGGCGGTGGGGGCGCTGGGTGCAGACCGGCGCCCCGACGACGTGGGAAAACTGGAACGTCGACTTTCCCGACGGATCGACCTGCCATGCGTTTTCGGCGCACGCGCTCTACCACCTCGACAAGGCCGCCAAGACGCTGCCCCTGTAGCCGCCTGCCAACCACCGCCGTCACGCTGGTAGCGTGACTTACGCGACTTCAACCAACTCATAACAACTCCAATTCGCGCGCCACATCCATGGCGGCCATCCGCTTATCCACACCCAACTTGTCGTAGATCAACTTTAAGCAGGTGAAAATCGTCGCGCACAAGCAGGAAACGTTGCTGGGCGCGTCCGGCCAGATCGTTGAGCAGCGCGCTGGCAAGGGAGCGCGGCGGTGCAGATTGCGCCGCGGCCAGCGCCATCTGCACGTCGCGCCCGCTCTCGGCATCGTATTGTTGCAGGGCGGCGACCAGGTAGCGCAAAAAGCGGATGGGATCGTTGTTCGCGGCAGCCGAGCTCATGGCGTCAACCTGAGTGAAGCAGCGAGGCGAACACGATACGGCGTGGCGTGAACAAGGTTTCCAGAATAGGCGCAGTCCGGGCTACAATGCAGAGATTCTGTACAAAGGGGATCACTTCCGCATGTTCGACCGTCTGTCATTGCGCCAGTTCAGTCAGAGCCACCCCAATCTGATCTTCTGGGGTGCATTTGCCGTGCTCAATTTCCTACTTTTTCTGCCGATGTTTTTGCTTGACCCGCAGAGCAGCGTACTACCGCCTGCGTCGACACTGGATGGCGGCTGGTGGCCGGCTGTCAACCATCTCTTGATCTGGCGCGAGAATCTGGACCCATGGCGCATTTCCGTCGAATTGACGGTGATGATCGCCGCGTGGGTGCTGATGCGCTGGCTGCGTCGCCCGTGGATCGGCGCGCTCGTTGGCGTGTTCTACGCATTGCTCCTCTCCTATGCCATCTACGAGGCGGTCGTCGCTTCGGTCTTTCTGCTGGATCCCTCGTTTTACGGCCAGTTCTACCTGGCGCGCGATGGACTGCCCTTCCTGGCCGAACACGTCAACGCCGCGTGGTGGCTCTATGCCGGCGCTATATTTGTCCTGCTGACGGGTGCGGCGGCGGTCGTGTGGCTGCTGGTCGTACTGCTGCGCAGCGGCGCCTCGTCGCGACTGCACTGGGCGTCGCGGCTAGCGTTGGGCGGCCTGGCGGCGCTCTGTTTGGCCGCAGCGGTGGCCTATCAACTCTACACTGCGCGGCCGGAGATGGTGTTCAGCAGCTTTGGCTTCAAACTTCAGAAAAACCTTGCCCTGTCGCTCAAGACCTATCAGGACGTGGCCGCATTCGACGACAGCCAGGTGCGCGCGGCTTACAACTACACCGGTTACCGGTTGGAACGCAAACCAGACATCTACGTAATCTTTGTCGAATCCTACGGCAGCGTGCTTTACAAACGCAGCCACTTTCGGCCAACGTATCTGTCCTTACTGAGCCAACTCGAAGATCAATTGGATAATGCCGGCTATCACGCGGCGACGGCGTTGAGCGAGTCGCCGACGTGGGGGGGAGGCTCATGGCTGGCCTACACGAGCACGCTTTTTGGCCTGCGCATCGACAATCACCCGCAATATCTGGCGCTGCGCAACAAATACCAGATCGACGGCAGTTATCCAAGCCTGGGCAAGACGTTGCAGGATCAGGGCTATCACTTCGCCTGGCTGTCCGCGCTGGACGAGAATCTATCCGAGGTAGCCTGGGCGAAGTACACGCGGCTGTTGAGCGCGGATGAACTGCTCCGCAACAAGGATTTGGCGTACGACGGCCCGCGCTACGGATGGGGGCCAGCGCCGCCCGACCAGTGGGTGCTGCACTGGGCGCAGGAGCGGCTCAAAACGGAGAACCACCAGTCCTTGCTGCTCTTTACCATTACGCAGAATTCGCATTACCCGTGGACGCCTCACCCTACGCTGGTCGATGACTGGCGCACGCTTGACCAGCCAGGGGCGGAGGAGCCGCCCGTCGATCCCGACACGATCAGCCAGGAGGCGATGCGGCGCAACTATCTGAATGCGATCACCTATCAGTTGCGCATGTTGACGCAATTTATCCGCGACGTGGGGGATGAGCACAGTATCTTCATCCTGATCGGCGATCACCAGCCGCCGGCCGTTTCCCGCCGCGCGGATGGATGGGCGACGCCGGTGCACATCATCAGCCAGGACGCGGCGCTGGTCGCGGCCTTTGAGGAGTATGGGTTTACGCCAGGACTGACTGTTTCTGATCTGGAGCCTACCTTGCGCCACGAGGGCTTCTATTCGCTCTTTATTCGTGTTCTGTTCAACAATTTTGGCCTCGATCAGATCGCAGCGCCGGTCTATCTCCCGCAAGGGATTGTGCCGGATCAGGCCGCGGTCGCCAATTAATAAGGAGAAGATTATGCTGTATTCCATGACAAGAACTTTCGCCTTGCTGATGCTGCTTATGCTTTTGACCGCCTGCGGCGGGCAGGCAACGCCGGCGGCCACGCCGGAATCCCCTACGGCTGAAGCGCCCGCCGTGGACGCGCCCGCTGAAACAGCAGGCGCAGCAGAGAGCGGTGCGGCGGCGGGTCAGCGCACCTTCGTGATCGTGCCCGAAGCCTCCAAAGCCACCTATCTGGCGGACGAGGAATTCTTTGCCGGTGCGCTGGACAAGCTCGGCATTGCTGCGGGGGTGGCCGATGTGGTCGGCAGCACCCAGGAAATCGAAGGCCAGCTTCAGCTCAACCTCGACGACCTGAGCGCGCCGCTGGGCGAAAACACGTTCACGGTGAAAATGAACACCTTCACCACCGACCAAAATAACCGCGACAAATGGATTCGGGAGAATGGGCCGCGCTTCAACGATTACCCGCTAGCGACCTTCACCGCCACCAGCGTCGAAGGCGCGCCGGCCGCCTACACCGAGGGAGACGAAGTGAGTTTCCAATTAGTGGGCGACCTGACCATCCGTGAGATCACCCAACCCGCCATCTTCGATGTGACCGCCAGCCTCAGCGGGGACACACTCAACGGCGTCGCCACGACGCGGCTCAAGATGAGCGACTTTGGCATCGACCCGCCCAACTTCGCCAACACGCTGACCGTGGCGGACGAATTTGGCATCGAAATGCAGATTGTGGCGAAGGCGCAGTAGAAAGGGAGAGGGGGAGGCAAGGAGACAGGGAGAGGGGGAGACAGGGAATAACCTGAGCCGCAATCCCCCAAAATCCTCAATCTCCACTCTCTTATCTCCCCATCTCTTTATCCCTCTTCTTCCCCCACACCAGCACGCCGGCCAACGCCAGGCCAACCAGCCCTAATACCATGTCGCGGCCACGGATGAGGAAGCTGAGGCTGACGCCAGCCGCGGGCGATTGACCGAGCAGTTGCATCGCCAGCGCCTGGCTTGCCTCCAAGGCGCCGACCGCGGCAGGCAGCGGCAGCAGAATCGCCACGCGCGCGGCCAGCAAGGCCGCAATCGTTTCGGGCAGCGTGAGCTCAAGCCCCAGCACAGCAGCCATCAGCCAGAATTCGCCGACAATGGCCGCCCAACTCAACCCCGACGCGCCTACGGCCAGCATCAGGATCAACGGATGGTCTCGGCAAAGCGTAATGCTTTGATCTTCACTTTGCCGCACCGCACGCACAAAGGCGGTTGCGGCCAGCGGCGTAGGCGTCATGCCGCGTTGTCTGGCAAGCCAACGCCAGGGGCGTTCCAACAAAACAAACAGCGCGGACAGTGGATGCCAGCCCACGAGGATCGCCATCAACAGGCTGAGCGGCAGCAGCAGAAGGCCAAGACTGGTCAGCAGCAATTGTGCTTCACTCACGCCCGGCAACACCTGCGTCCGCACCACAAAAAGCACCCCCAAAGTCAGGAAGGTGAAGTTTGCCGTCATTTCGAGCACCTTGTCTACGACGACAGCAGCCACCGCGACGGAAACGGGCGCCTTGTGCCGCGATGTCACCAGATAGACCTGCAACGGTTCGCCGCCAAAATGTGGGCCTGGCGTGAAGTAGCTTAAAGCAAAGGCGGCGAGGCGATAGGCCATCAGGTGGTGGTACGGAACCCGGTAGCCCTGCGCAAAGAGCAGCAACCACCAGCGCGCGCTGAAGGTTGCCAACACCGCCACATTAACGAGCAGCAGCAGCCCGATCTGGCTCGGCTGAAGATGGCGCAGGCGATCCCACACTTCACCCATGTTGACCGCACGCAGCGTCAGCCACAACAAGGCGACGGCAAGCGCAATCCAGATCAAATGCAGCAGCCGACCGGCCCGCCACGGTCGTCGTGGCCACGGCCGCCGCGACCATTGGCGTCGCGACCATTGACGCAAAGCTGTCGTCATACGGCTGTCTCGTTGTGCGGCGCGCCCAGTTGGGTGTGCAGGTAGTATTCCTCCGGCTGCCACAGGGCAAAGCGACCGCTGCCCAGATGCAGGACGAGCATGGCGCAGATCAACAGCAGGCCATTGTCGATCTGCAATCCGGCGCTGCTGGCGTTGAACGCGGCCAGAAATGCCAGCACCAGTGCGGCGGCCCTCCCGACAACGCCCAGCACCAACAGGGTCGCGGCCAGCCCGGCCAGCCACGCTGTTTCATTGGGGAAGGTGTCCCCGCGCCAGAGCATCCAGCCGGTGAGCAAGGCGCCTGCACCGCGCGCCGCCAGCGGCAGCCATTGTTCGAAGAGCAATTTAGCGCGGCGGCGTGCGGAGCGATACGCCTCCGAACCTGCATCAATGACGGCGCTGACGACCAGCCAGTCGCGTCCAAAGCTGAAAACCAGCGGTGCGGCAAAAAGCCACGCCGCAAACATCGCCACCTGGCTCGTCCACAGCGGCCAGAGGATGATGCTGATAAAGCCCGTCTGCAAGCCGGCGATCAGGCGACGATGCCCCGAAGTCGGCAGGTCGAAGACAGGCTTGCGCCGCCGTTTGCGTATCCAGATGGCGAAGATAAACAACTGGCGCCCCAATCCCAGGATCAAATACCAGACGGGCAGATGATCTAGCTGAATCGCCAGCCCAACTGCGATCAGAATGCCCAGCCCGTCGAATTCCATGTCCAGGATCGAGCCAAGCCTGGTCTCGCGGCTGGTGTAGCGGGCGACAAAGCCGTCGAAGAAGTCGATCACACGCTCCGTCATGTAGAGCAGAGCGGGCGCCCAGGCCAGCCAGCCTTGCAGCGTCGGGCCAAAGAGGAAGCCCGCCATCAGACAGGTGAGCAGGCCGCGCGTCAACGTCATGCCGTTAGCGACGCCCAGGTCGGGGTAAAGCGGCGCACCGGCTGGCCGATGATTGAACTGGAGCGCCCACCTCAGCACGGCCATCTGCACCGTCATGGTCGCCGTCGCCAGCACCAGCCAGCGGACGGCATCGCTCGCCGGCCACCATTGGAGCATCGCCCAATAACCGGTCGCCAGCACCGCGCCGTATAAGAGCGCCACATAGAACCAGCGCCGGCGCAGCTCAGTCAGGGTGCGTTTGTCGTCGTACAGCATGGTCAGACTCTTCTCGCGTAGATGTCACCGGAGCCAGATTGTGCGGACAGAGTTGCCAGCCATTGACTCATCTCCGTGGCGGTGAGCCAACGCTGCGATTGCCAACGGTGTTGCTCCCCCTGCGACCAGTTGAAGGTGTAGTCGCCCAACTCGGCAAGCCGCGCCACGCACGCGGTGGCCTGTGTTTTGGCTGCGCCGATATACTCAAACGAGAGCGACGCCAGCGGGCGTGACAACCCTTGCAATACTTCCCACTCGAAACCTTCGACATCGATCTTGCAAAAGACAGGCTCGCCGTAGCGGGCAATGAGGTCGTCCAGCGTCGTCACTTTGACAGGCGCCGCGCCTTCCCAGCGCACCTTGGCAAACGCAGCGGCCTGCTGCATCGCGTCGATCCAGGGCTTGGAGAGGGTGGTGACCGTCGGCGTGGCCGCACTCACGAAGAGCGTCGCCTCGCCCGACGCGGCGCCGACCGCTTCCTCGACCAGCGTGACCTGGGCGGAACGACCGTACCAACTGCGCAGCAAGCGGATGCACGCAGGCTGTGGCTCCACACCAACGATGCGTGCACCAAGCAGCGACCAGACCAGCAGTCGATTTCCTACATGCGCGCCCAGGTCGAAACAAAGATCCCCGCGCCCGATAAATTGCGCGTAGAAGCGGCGCATACGGTGCAACTTGAGCGGGTTCCCATAGTAAACAACTAGCGAGCGCAGCAACCCGATGCGCTGTTGGGCAGCATATCCAGCAGTGCCTGAAGGCATCATGCCATCCTGTTGTGCGTCCGAGGTTCGCCCGGACAGGAAGTCAACCATCGTCTGGCGCGTCATGACGGCGAGAAACCGCCAGGGTCAACCACACCTTACAATGGGCATCAGCATATCACAGGCTGCACACCTGTGAAGTACGCTTTCTTCTATTGAAACGAGAAAAATGTTCTGGATGGATTGGGGGCAAGTGTTGCGGATGTGAAGAGGGTGCGCGGCTAAACGCGCAACAGCACGCGGATTTCGCGGATCGGGCGGATCAACGCGGATTAAATCAAAAAAAATCCGCGGAAATCCGCCTAATCTGCTTTATCCGCGTGCTATCGGGCTATTCCAGCTCTGCGACAAATTTTTCGTAATCGGCGGGCGCCAGCAGCGCGGCCAGCTCGGCATCCAGTTTGTCAGTCGGCTTGACCTTGAAGAACCAGGCGTCATACGGCCGCTCGTTGACGATCTCCGGCGTGTCTTCCAGCGCGGTGTTGATCTCGACGACCTCGCCGCTGACCGGTGCGTTGACATCTTCCGCGGCCTTGACCGACTCTACGGTGGACACCTGCTTGCCGGCTGTGACCGTATCGCCCACTTCCGGCAGGTCAATATAAACGACGTCGCTCAGCGCGTCCTGGGCATAGTCGGAGATGCCAACGACGACAATGCCATCATCGGCGCGCGCCCATTCATGGCTCTTGGCATATTTGACGCTCTGATCTAATTTGTAGCTGGCCATCTTGAACTCCTTATGGTTGAGAGATGAAGAGTAACTTTATGCCTTGTACTTTGGCTTGTAGAAGGGCCGCTTGACGACGACCGCGGCTTTGGGTTGCCCGCGCACAATCACATCCAGGCGCGTGCCGAGCGCACTGTACGCAGGGGGCACGTAGGCCATTGCCAGGAACTTGTCGAGCGTGGGGCTTTTCATGCCGGACGTGACGTGGCCGATGACCTTGCCATCGCTGGCTACGTCGTAGTGTTCGCGCGGCACCGCTTTCTCGACCATTTCCAGCCCGACGAGCAGGCGCGCCGGCTTTTCCAGTTTTACTTTGAGCAGCGCATCGCGCCCAATGAACGGCTTGTTCCACGACATGGTCCAACCGAGACGCGCTTCGAGCGGGTTGATCTGCGGGCTGAGTTCGTGGCCGTAGAGCGGCATCGACGCTTCAAAGCGCAGGCTGTCGCGCGCAGCCAGACCACACGCCAACAAGCCATCTGCTTTGCCCGCATCGAGGAGCAGCGTCCAAAAAGCAACCGCCCCTTCGACAGGCACATAGAGTTCAAAGCCGTCTTCGCCTGTATAGCCAGTGCGACCGGCAATGACCATCAGCCCGCCGATTTCGGTCTCCACGGCGGTGCGAGGGGCGACAGTGGCGAGTGGGTAACTGGTCAGTTTCTGCAGGATCTGCTCCGCTTTGGGACCTTGCAACGCCAACATGGCAAGCTCATCCGAGCGTTCGATCAGGGCGGCGTCGTAGCCATGCAGGTGATGCTCGATCCACGCCCAGTCTTTGGCGCGGTTGGATGCATTGACGATCATCAGCCAACGACTATGTAATTTGTAGAGAAAAATGTCGTCGACCACCGTGCCGTCGTCGTAGCAGAGCACGCTGTAATGAGCATCGCCTTCAACCATCTGGTCAAGATCCCACACCTGAAGCTGTTGAAGGCAGATTTCGGCATCCGGTCCGCCTATCTCGAACTGCCCCATGTGGTCGATGTCGAAGAGGCCGGCGGCGGTGCGCACCGCGTGATGCTCGGCGGTCGGCCCGGTGGGATATTGAACGGGCAATTCATACCCGGCAAACTCCACCATGCGCCCGCCCATCGCAACATGAGTTTCATAAAGTGGCGTACGTTGCAACACAGATCGCTCCTTTGCGTCGGTTCACTATCATGACAAAGGCCAGACGGTGCACTGGTCTTTGTCCCCGTTGGTGGCTGCCAGCAGTATAAATCGCCTTCTCGCGCAACGCCAAACACCCGGCGTCGGATCGCAGGCGTCTCCGCCCGCTGAACACTGCGCGATGACAGACGCAACACGCGGACGACCTCGTCTTATCCGGCGGCTCAATGGCGGGCGGGGACGCCCGCGATCCAACGCCAGCCGCGACTCAATCGGCCAGATGTTCGGCGGGCGGCTCGCCCGACTCCGCCCATTGATCCATATTGGCCAGCGCCTCTTTGAGGTTGAAGCGCGGCTGATAGGCTTTGCGGCCTGCACCGCCCTGCTGCCACGGGCGCGGGCCAGCGAGCGGGCGATAGTTGACGCCGTACGCGTCGAGGCGCACCAGATGATGCGCCAACCGCTGGCGAAACGCGGCGAAGTCGTCGCGTGTTTCGCTCCACGCGACTTCGGCCAGCGCACAGACGCGCGGGAAAGCCATGTACTCCAGGTGCGCCTCATCGATAATTACTTCGCGCCAGAGCTGACACTGCACGCCCAGCACCTTTTCGAAGGAAGCCTTGTCGGGCCAGCGCGCCGACGGTTCGTAGGCGTAGACATCTTCGAGCAGCACCGACTGGCCGATCGACAGCGGCTCGTCGGCGCCTTCGTCCTGGGCATAGTCAAAGTAGGTGGGAAAGACCGGCGCCATCAAGACATCATAGCCTTCCTGCGCCGCCTTCATGCCGCCCTTCTCCCCGCGCCACGACATGATCACCGAACTCGGCGTCAACCCGCCGTAGTGGATGATTTCATCCCAGCCGACCAGCCGGCGCCCGCGCGCGTTTAGAAACTCGGCGAAATGCGCCGTGAACCAGGTGCGCATCGCTTCGGCGTTGGCAAGGCCAAGGCTGGCGGTGTGCGCACGGATGGCGGGCGAGTCGCGCCAGCGCTCAAGCGGCGCTTCGTCGCCGCCGACATGGATCCAGGGGGACGGAAAGATCGTCAGCAATTCCTCGAAGATGGTCTCCAGCGCGGCGATGGTGTGCGGCAGCGGGTTGACCAGATCGCGACTGATGCCAAAGTAGGTTCCCACGTCCACCGGCTCATCAGGGAGACAGCCGAACTCTGGATAGGCGGCGATCAGGGCGCGGGCATGGCCGGGCAGCTCGATCTCCGGCATGACGATGATGCCACGCGCGGCGGCGTAGGCGACGATTTCGCGCAGATCGTCCTGCGTGTAGTAGCCGCCGTGTGGGGTCCCATCGTGCGGCTCCGTCGCGGACACGGCAAAGCCAAGCCCCGTGTTGGCGCGGTGCGAACCAACTTCGGTGAGCTTGGGAAACGCCTTGATCTCGACGCGCCACCCCTGGTCGTCGGTGAGGTGCAGATGCAGCCGGTTGAAGTGGTGCATCGCCAGCAGGTCGACAAAGCGCAGAATCGTCTGCTTGGGCGAGAAATGGCGCACCGTGTCGAGCATACAGCCGCGCCAGCCAAAGCGCGGGCGATCCTCGATCAGGCAGGCCGGCAGGCTCCACGCCACGCCTGGCAGCGGCGCCGCACGCCAGTTGGCCGCCGGCAGCAGTTGGCGCAGCGTGTAGACGCCGTGAATCAACCCGGCAGGGGAGCCGGAGATGGACGCGCGGCGTGCGTCGATCTCGATCCGGTAGTGTTCGCCGCTGTCGCCGTCGCTGTGCAGGACGATCTGAGCGGCTTCACGCGCCGCCGGGGCGAAGCGCAGGCCGGTGGCGCGACTCAGTTCGGTGGTGAGCAGATCCGCGGCAGCAGCCGCGCCGTCGTCGCGCCAGATGCCAACGTGCGCGGGCAGCACCAGGCTGCCGGGCCGCGCGGCCACGCTGACGGGTTTGGGCACAAGTGTGGAGAGAACATCAGAAGACATCGCAATCCTCCTGTAAACATGGATTAGTCAACCATAATTGAGTCAAAAACTGGACGACTCCTTTGCGCTGGTGCGATTCATTGTATATGCTCTAGCTGATTTTCGTCACTTTCTGAAATCTCAATTTCTTGGCGCCCTGTCGCTGTGCAAAACCTATGCCAAAACGAACTGACCTATCTTCCATTTTGATCATCGGCTCCGGCCCCATCATCATCGGCCAGGCGTGTGAATTTGACTACTCCGGCGTGCAGGCGTGCAAAGCGCTGCGCCAGGAAGGCTACCGCGTGGTGTTGGTGAACTCCAACCCGGCGACGATCATGACCGACCCGGAGCTGGCCGACGCCACCTATATCGAGCCGCTGACGGTTGAGGTGCTCGAAAAGATCATCGCCAAAGAGCGCCCCGACGCGTTGCTGCCCACGGTGGGCGGGCAGACCGGCCTCAACCTCGGCGTGGCGCTGGCTGAGCAGGGCATCCTTGACCGCTACGGCGTCGAGTTGATCGGCGCCAACCTGCGCGCCATGCAGGTGGCCGAAGATCGCGAGCTCTTCAAGGACGCCATGACCGCGTATGGCTTGGAGTCGCCGCGCAGCGGCGTTGCCCGCAACCTTGAGGACGCGCACCGCATCGCGCAGGAAATCGGGCGCTATCCGCTCTTTATCCGGCCCAGCTTCACGCTCGGCGGCAGTGGCGCCGGCACTGTCTTCACCCCGCACGAATTTGATGAGAAGGTGGCCTGGGGACTGAAGGAAAGTCCCGTGCACACCGTGCTAGTCGAGGAATCGCTCATCGGCTGGAAGGAGTACGAGCTGGAGGTAATGCGCGACGCTGCGGATAACTTCGTCGTCGTCTGCTCCATCGAGAACCTGGATGCGATGGGCGTGCACACCGGCGACAGCATCACCGTGGCGCCGGCGCAGACGCTGACGGACAAGGAGTACCAGCGGCTGCGCGACCAGGCTCGGCTCGTCATGCGTGCGGTCGGCGTGGAGACGGGCGGCAGCAACGTGCAATTTGGCGTCGATCCGGAGAGCGGTCGCGTTGTGATTATCGAGATGAACCCGCGCGTCTCGCGCTCGTCGGCGCTGGCGTCGAAGGCGACCGGCTTCCCAATTGCCAAGCTGGCGGCCAAGGTGGCGGTCGGCTATACGTTGGACGAGCTGAAAAATGACATTACCCGTCAGACCGTCGTAGCGTTCGAGCCGTCGATCGATTATGTCGTAGTCAAGATGCCACGCTGGGCCTTCGAGAAATTTCCCGGCGTCGATCGGGAGCTTGGCCCGCAAATGAAATCGGTCGGCGAAGCGATGGCGATTGGCCGCACCTTCAAGGAGGCGCTGCAAAAGGCAGTGCGCAGCTTGGAGATCGGCCGCGATGGGCTTGGCCCCCTGGAACGGGAGAGCGACGGCGGCTATAAAGGCTACGACGCCGGTGCGACCCTGCACGATCTGCTGCGCGTTCCCAACCGCGACCGCCTCTTTGCCGTCTACGAGTCGCTCCTGCGCGGGGAGTCTCAGGCGACCATTGCGCAGATCACCGGCTACGACCCGTGGTTCGTCGCGCAGATCGCCGAAATCGCCACGTTCGAGCAGCGCCAGACCGCACTCGACTTTGCAGCGCTGCGCCAGGCAAAGCGGATGGGGTTCAGCGACCGGCAGATCGCGCGGATTGCGAATCAGAGATTGGAGACTGGAGATTGGGGATTGGGAGAGGCGGGATTGGGAGAGGGGGAGAAAGGGAGAGGGGGAGACAAGGAGACAAGGAAACAAGGAAACGAGGAGATAAGCCAATCTCCAATCTCCAATCTCTCAATCTCTCAATCTCTGAATCTCCCCATCTCCGAACTCGACATCCGCCGGCTGCGAGAGGAGCTTGGCGTCGCTCCGACCTATCATCAGGTCGATACGTGTGCGGCGGAGTTTGAGGCGTACACGCCTTATCTCTACAGCAGCTACGAAAGTGAGAGCGAGGCGGCGCCCACGGCCCGCCCCAAAATCGTCATTCTGGGCGGCGGGCCCAACCGCATTGGCCAGGGCATCGAATTCGACTATTGCTGTTGTCACGCGGCTTTCGCCCTGCACGACCTCGGCTATGAGACGATCATGGTCAACTGCAACCCGGAGACCGTCAGCACCGACTACGACACCTCGGATCGCCTCTACTTCGAGCCGCTGACGTTGGAGGACGTGCTGAATATTGTGGAACGCGAGGGGCGAGGGGCGAGGGGCGACGCGCTGCATCAAATCGGGAGACAGGGAGACAAGGAGACAGGGAGACAGGGAGACAGGGAGACAAGGAGAAAGGGAGACGCACCGATCTCTGATCTCCAATCTCCAATCTCTCAATCTCTCAATCTCCCAGTCTCTCTCCGCCCCTCCCCCCTCCACGGCGTCATCGTCCAATTTGGCGGGCAGACGCCACTGAATCTGGCCGCGGCGCTGCAGGCGGCCGGCGTGCCGATCCTGGGCACATCGCCCGATGCCATCGATCTGGCAGAGGATCGCGACCGCTTTGGCGCGTTGCTGGAAGAGCTGGACATCCCGGCGCCTGAGCACGGCTCCGCGCGCACGGTGGAAGAAGCGCTTGCCGTCGCAGATCGCATCGGCTATCCGATTGTCGTGCGGCCTTCCTACGTGCTTGGGGGCCGCGCCATGGCGATCGTGGACGGTGCGGCCGATCTGCGCCGCTACATGGCCGAGGCAGTGAGCATCGCCGAGGGCAAGCCGGTGTTAATCGACAAATTTTTGGAGGACGCGTTCGAGGTCGATGTCGATGCGGTGTGCGACGGGGAGCGCGTCGTAATCGGCGGCATCATGCAGCACATCGAGGAAGCGGGCATCCACAGCGGCGACAGCGCGTGCGTGCTGCCACCCTACAAGATCAGCAACTATCATCTGAGCATCATTCGCGAATACACCGAGAAGCTCGGGCTGGCGCTGCAAGTGCGCGGGCTGATGAATGTGCAATATGCCATCAAGGACGATGTGGTCTACGTGCTCGAGGTGAATCCACGCGCCAGCCGCACCGTGCCCTTTGTGAGCAAAGCGACGGGCGTGCCACTCGCCAAGATCGCGGCGCGGGTGATGGCCGGGGAGAGCCTGGCGCAGATCGGCTTTCTGCGCGAGCCGGAACTTGACGGCTTCTTTGTCAAGGAAGCGGTGCTGCCCTGGAAGAAGTTCACCGGCATCGACGCGCTGCTCGGCCCGGAGATGCGCTCCACCGGCGAGGTGATGGGCCATGCGTCGAGCTTCGGCCACGCCTTCGCCAAGAGCCAGCTTGGCGCGGGCGCCGGGTTGCCGCTTGAAGGCGGCGTGCTGGTCACCGTGAACGACTACGACAAGGGCAGTGCGCTCAAGCTGGCGCGCGACCTGCACCGCATGGGCTTCACGCTCTATGCCACGGCCGGCACCGGCGCTTTCTTCGTACGCGCCAGTCTCCCCGTGACGATCCTGGAAAAGGGCAGCAGCGAACAACCTGGCTACACCACGCTCGACGCCATGCGCGACGGCAAGGTGCAGTTGATCATCAACACGCCACTCGGCGCCAACGCGCGCGAGGATGGCGTCAAAATTCGGCGACTTGCCACGCGCATGGAGATCCCGCTGATCACCACCCTCTCGGCCGCGCAGGCCGCGGTCAACGGCATCCGCGCCCTGCGCCAGAAGGAGCTACGCACGCGCAGCCTGCAAGAGCATTACTTGATGCAGGCAAGAGAATGATGGGGACGAAAACTTGGTTGAGCAGCGCCGGAGACGTTCTCGCCAAAATTTTGGAACACACCCACAATTAGCCAATTAGCCTACTTCTTGACAGGCTGTGGTACAATCGCCCTATATGAAATGGAGCATCCGGTATTACCCTGACTTCATAAAGATCTCCATCACCGTCGGGCGCAACGTCGGCGGTCTCCTCGCGCTTAGTTAGCCCGCGCAATTTCGCACGCGGGCGCATCCAACACCAGACCGACTCAACCTATGCCGCCATCTTACGCGGGCGCTGGTTTTATCAGACGCGCGAAGATAGCGACTCAAGCGTTTTCTATCACCAACGCGACTGGAGCACATCATGTCGAACAAATATAACCCTGCCGAGATCGAGCCGAAATGGCAACAGATTTGGGCGGAGCAACAATTGTACAAGGCCGTTGAAGACCCGGAGCGCCCTAAATGGTATGCGCTGACCATGCTGCCCTATCCGTCCGGCGACCTGCACACCGGTCACTGGTACGCCTATACGCCCAGCGACGCGGGCGCACGCTTCCGACGCATGAGTGGCTACAACGTCCTGTTTCCTATCGGTTTTGACGCCTTTGGCCTGCCGGCGGAGAACGCCGCGATCAAACATGGCGCGCATCCCGCCCAGTGGACGTTCGCCAACATTGCGCAAATGCGCGCGCAACTGGGACGCATGGGCGCGATGTGGGCGTGGGAGCACGAGGCCGTGAGTTGCGACCCGGAGTATTACAAGTGGTCACAGTGGTTCTTCCGTAAGTTCTATGACGCCGGCATCGCCTACCGCGAATACGCGCCCGTCGACTTCTGCCCGACGTGCAACACCACGCTGGCGCGCGAGCAGGTCTGGGGCGATGACCGCCATTGCGAACGGTGCGGCACGCCTGTCGTCAAGAAGAACCTGGAGCAATGGAAGTTCCGCATCACGCGCTATGCCGACGAACTGGTCGAGATGCTGGATCAGATTGAATGGCCGGAGCGCGTCAAGGTGATGCAGACGAACTGGATCGGTCGCAGCATTGGCGCCGAGGTTGCGTTCCATACCGAACAGGGCGAGCCGCTGGTGATCTTCACGACACGGCCCGACACGCTGTGGGGCGCCACCTTCATGGTGCTAGCGCCGGAACATCCGCTGGTCGACGCCATCACGTCCGCCGAGCAGCGCGACGCGATTGAAGACTACAAGGCGCAGGCAGCGCGCATGGATGAGATCCAGCGCGGTGCGGCTGACAAGGAAAAGAGTGGCGTCTTCACCGGCGGCTATGCGATCAACCCGGTCAACGACGAGCGCATCCCCATCTGGATCGCTGACTATGTGATGATGGGCTATGGCACCGGCGCGATCATGGCCGTGCCCGCGCACGACGCGCGCGACTTTGCTTTTGCGCAGAAGTTCGGGCTGGAGATTCGCCGCGTCATCACGGGCCCGGACGGCGCCGCCGGCCCGCTGACGGAAGCCTACGACGCCAAAGACGCAGGCGAGATGGTCAACTCTGGCCCCTTCGACGGCACGCCGGTGGAGGATGGCGTCAGCAAGGTGACCGCATGGCTGGAGGCCAACGAACTAGGGCGCGGCGCGGTCAATTATCGTCTGCGCGATTGGCTGATCAGCCGTCAACGCATGTGGGGTGCGCCGATCCCGATGATCTACTGCGCGCAGTGCGGCGTCGTACCGGTGCCTTACGAAGATCTGCCCGTGTTGCTGCCCGATGATGCCGAGTTCAAGCCCACCGGCGAAAGCCCGCTGAAATATCATCAAGGCTTTCGCTACGTGAAGTGCCCATCATGCGGCGGCGACGCCGAGCGCGAAACCGACACCCTGGACACCTTCATGTGTTCGAGCTGGTATCAATACGCCTACATCTCGCCCTACTGGAAGGCGGGTCAGCCGCTGAAGGCCGACGACATGCCGTGGGACAAGACGGCGGGCGACTATTGGCTGCCGGTCGATCAATACACCGGCGGCATCGAACATGCCACCATGCACCTGCTGTACACGCGCTTCTTCACCAAAGTGATGCGCGATCTGGGCCTGGTCGATTTTGACGAGCCGATGCTGCGCCTGTTCAACCAGGGGATGATCCTGGGGCCGGACGGCGAGAAGATGTCCAAGAGCCGCGGCAACGTGATCAACCCGGACGAAGTGGTCAACCGCTACGGCGCCGACACCGTGCGCGGCTATCTGATGTTCATCGGCCCGTGGGATCAAGGCGGCCCGTGGGATCCACAGGCGATCGAGGGCGTATATCGTTTCCTGCAGCGCGTCTGGGTGGTGGTGACCGATGATATGCAAGCGGTGCAGCCACAGGCGAAGCCAGCGCGCACGCCGGCCCCCGAACAGGAGCGCGCGCTGGAACGCAAGTTGCACCAGGCGATCCTGAAGGTGACTGACGACATGCAGGATTTTCGGTTCAACACGGCCATTGCGACGCTGATGGAGCTGAACAACTATCTGTACAAGGCGCGTGAAACCGACGTCGTCAATCGTGCGATTTGGCACAGTGCGCTGCGTGATCTGTTGCTGATGATGGCGCCGATCTTCCCACATATTGCCGACGAACTGTGGCATCGCCAGGGCAATACGTCGAGCATCCACCTGCAGCGCTGGCCGGCCGGCGATCCAGAGAAGGCGCGCGAGGCGGAGATCACGGTAGTTGTTCAGATCAACGGCAAAGTGCGCGACAGGCTGGTGGTCGCACCCGGCGCCGCGAGGGCGGACCTGGAAAATGCGGCGCTGCAGCTGAGCAGCGTCACCAAATGGCTGGAAGGCCGCACGCCGCGCAGGGTCATTGTTGTCCCCGACAAGCTGGTAAACATCGTTGCGGGCTAAACGTAGCCTGTTCGCAGGCAACGTTACAATTACCGACATTTTCCTTACACAAAGCATCCGAAAAGGCGGCGTTCTTCTTAAAGCAGGGAGACGCCGCCTTTTCGTTAGTAAACTTTAACGTTCGCTTAACATCATTTTTTTCGAGATGTGTTATTATTATGGCAAAATGTGAAACGTCAGTTGATGAACTTCCCCCGTTGGATTTTGTGCGCCTTGCACAAGAAGAGATTGGAAAATCGCTTTATTGCGTAAATCGCTGTCAATTTCAGATATCTGTGGAGTGCCCACTCACTTTCTCTAAGACAGGGCGCACAATTGTTCGGTTGCCGAGCATTCGCTGAACCAGTCTATCGACGGACATAGGTTTCGCAAGGACTTTCGGTGGGGATATAGTTAGTGACAGATGCCATTGCAGATTCCAATAAACGACGACATTCTGCCAGGAGGTTCGCATGATTCACAAAAGCCCATCTTCTCGCCCCGGTTATATCCGTGTTGTTTTTGAGCTACCCTCTTGTGTTTGGGCCGATCGGATTTCGGTTGCGGGCACATTCAACGACTGGGATGAACGCACGAGCCCGCTAGTTCAATCGCGCGATGGGGTGTGGCGTGCGACGGTGGAATTACAGGTGGGTCAGCGCCACGAGTTTCGCTATCTGATCGATGGCCGTTGGCAAACTGACTATCATACCGATGGGTTTACAGACAATATCTACGGCAGCCACAACAGTGTGATCGATCTCGATATGGCGCGCACAGCCACGCTTGCCGATCGCCAGCCAAGCAAGGTTGTCGATGGTCAACCCCATGTTGCGCCTCATCTCCCATACCCGCGTGAGGGCGTCGTGCGTGGGATGAATGGTGAACGCTCCGCGGCGGAAATGCCACGTATGCGTCCACGCGTGGCCGCGGCCTAGCTTGTTGTAGCCACGCGTCGTCTATACCGCGGTGTCATGCCTGTATGATTGACTGTCAATGGCAGGCACTCCCAAGTTGCTCGGATTTGAAATAGAGGAATAAAGGTTATCGGGCTGCGCACGTTTGTGGAATCAAGGCGCACGCCTGATTCGCGACTGGCGGCCGGGTCAGCTTTGGCAAATTCACCGTCAACTCGTCGCCGCCACTGGCAAGCGGGATGCGCTGCCCACTCTGCGCATCGTATAATCCTAGCGCCAATGTCCACTCGCCATCCAGCAGGCTGTCGGCCGGGATCGTGACCTGCCGCCAATCGTTGAGGAAAGCACCCGCCACGGCCTCGTCATTCGCCGACCTCGTCAGAAAGGCTGGCGCGCCATCCACCTGTGCTAGGGTTTCGCCGTTGCGCCGCAGATGTACAAATGCCGATAGCGGCTCCGGCCACTGCGCTACGCCCCACTGCACCCACACGTCGAGCACATCGCCCGGCCAGGAAGCGCGATCTTCGATCCACACGCGCACCGGTGCGGGGTCGCCATCGCTGAAATTCAGCTCCGCCTCCGCCATCAACAGCGGGCCAATCCCAGCTTTCGCTAACGCCGCGCCAAAATCTTCGACAGCGGCCAGATCGCCAGGGAGCTTGACCAGTTGTCCATCCGGCTGGCGGCGGAAAATCGCCGCCAGTGGCCGCCCGTCACCTGCCGCACGCACTCCGACCGTGCGCGGAAGAGATAAGGGGAGCGTCGTCACGCGCATGGATTGTCCCGGCTGCCATCGTGCGGGCGGAAGCCAAACCAGCGCCGGCGGCGTCGCTGTACTCAACGTAGCGATCACCTCCTGCTGCGGCGTAACAAGCTCGACCCAGGGCGGCGTCATGGCAGGATCGTAGCCGTCACCGACTATCCACTCGGCGACGAGCTTTGTCTGCCGCCAGCGCGGCCAATCCTCGGTGTGGATGGCGGCGAGTTGCAGCGGCGCGTTCGCCGCCACGTCACTGTCGGTGCGCGCAAACGTATAAAACGCCTCTGGGATCGTCTTGTCGCCTTGACCGTGCGCCAACAGCAGGAATCCATCAGCCGCATCGACGACGCCCCACTCCCCGGCCAGCAAAGTGTCCACACGCGCCTTTAGATCGCCGGGCGCCATGTCAGTGTTGGTGGTCACGTCAAGCAGCGCCCAGGTCGCGGGCATTGGTGCGTCGAGGCCAAGCGGGAACTGATAAATATAGCGGCGATGACTCACATGCGGATGGACGCCGGCGGTGGCGGTCACGGCCACATCCGCGGGAATCTGCGCGGTGAAGCGATCCAACAGGCGGTGATGCGCCGCAATTGGCGTCGGATCGTAACGACCGCCCAATGGCCCGCGTCCATAGAGGAGATAATTGCCGACTGACCACGCCAGCACCCAGATGACCAGACCGGCAGTGAGGAGAGGCAACAGCGCCGTGCGGGCGTTTTGCACCAGCGCTGCTGCCGCCATCAGCCCTGTTCCCTGCGCGGGCAAGTGTTGAAATGAAGATGAAGAGCGCTCAAAGCGCCGCGCCAGGAAGCGCCACATCCGCCCCATGCCATACACCGCGGCGACGCCAAAATAGGCGACCAGCGGCGCACTGTAGTGAAACTCGCCATAATACTGGGCGGGGTAGGCGCTGAGCAGGTTTGCCAGCAACAACGGCAGCGCCAGCAGCACAATCTCCAATCCCAGCAACGGCAGCCAGGCAAAGATGACCAGCAGCCCGGCGAGATACGCCACGCGCGCCGGCTCGCTGGCAATCTGCACAACGAGATCGGGCCGCGTCACGACACTTTTCAAAATGTCGGTGGAGGAATTGCCGAGTGCGCCATAGCGCTGAAAATAAGTGCTCTCCGCCGCGCCGTACACCTCAGCGGCATGAGCAGGCACGATGACAAAGGTGGCAATGTAGAACCAGATCAGCCCAGCCACGAAGATCGTGGCGCCGAAGAAATAGCGCCCAGAAGATTGCGAGATCGAGCGATTGGAAATTGAGCGATTGGAGATTGAATCGTCTCCCCCTCTCCCCCTCTCCCCTTCTCCCCCTCTCCTTGTCTCCTTGTCTCCCCCTCTGCCCTCCCACCAGGCGCGCCAGACCGCCCACAATCCCAACCCGGCGGCGAGCAGCGCCATTTCCTCTTTGACGAAAGCAACCAGCAGGGCGGCGACAAGAAACTGTCCCCATCGCTGCACATCGACCGACCAGAAGGCCCACAAGATCAGCGGGACAGCAAGCACTGCGGCATGGAATTCGGTCAACAGCGCCGACTGGAGCTGCGGCGCCAACAGATAGGCTACGCCAAGGACAAAAGCAAGCGGTCGCGCCAGTTGCTGCAAAGGCTCGTTACGCCAGATCTGACGACGTTCGCGCGCGGAAAGCAGCTTCTCGCATTGACGCAGCGCCAGTAAATAGAGCGGCAGAACGCCGACCGCCACGACGGCCACTTGAAGCAGCAAGAGCGCACGCACGTCGTCCCACAGCCAGTAGAGCGGGCTGATCAGCACCAGGATCGGCTCGACGTGATCGGTCAAACGGGTCGTCTCGAACCCATTGTCTGTCTGCGCCAGCCAGTGGCCGCGACTGCTGTTCCAGATGGCCTGGTCGATTTGACCGAGATCGGAGCGGTGCGTGCGCATACCGGCCTGTAGATCCCAGGCCAGCCGCGTGAAGATCACGCCATAGAGCACGGCCAGCGCGATCAGCGCCCATAGATAGGGATCTCGCCACCGCCGACGCCCATCATCAGAGAATGGTTTGGACAGTGCTTTACGTGGCTGCGTATGTTGCGAGTCTTGACGGTTGCTTTTCAAATAGCTTGTAATGTTTGTCTTTACTGCCTTGACTACTGCAGGGCGGCGGCAACAGCCTGGACAACAGTGCGCGCCTGTGCTTCGCCGAGCGTGGGGTGCAATGGAAGCGAAAGCACCTCGCGTGCAGCTTGTTCGGTCACAGGCAGCGCGGTTGCGCGCACCTGGCCTGCCTGATAAGCAGGCTGTAAATGCACCGGCGTCGGATAGTGAATCCCAGCGCCGATCCCCTGCGCGGCCAACTGCGCGCGCAGACGATCGCGTTCGGAATATTGAACGACGTACAGATGATAGACATGACGACAATGTTCTCGCTCGACCGGCTTCTTGAGCAGGTCAGGCAGGAGATCGCTGTAGAGCGACGCCAACCGGCGCCGCGCTTCATTGTCGGCGTCGAGATGGCGCAGCCGCACACGCAGGATCGCGGCCTGCATCTCATCAAGCCGGCTGTTGACGCCCTCGACGTGGGAAACGTAACGCTCCTGCGGCGTCCATCCATACTCGCGCAACAGGCGCACCTTGCCCAGCAACGCGGCATCGTTGCCGGTCACGGCGCCGCCATCGCCAAGCGCGCCCAGATTCTTCGTGGGATAAAACGAGTAGCAGGCAAGATCGCCAAAGCTGCCGACCGGTCTTCCCTGGTAGCGGGCGCCGTGCGCCTGTGCGCAATCCTCGATCACAAAACAGGTTTCAGCGATCTCACAGATGGCAGCCATGTCCGCGGCGTGGCCGTAAAGATGCACAGGGAGCACCGCGCGCGTCGTGGGCGACATGGCGTCCGCCAAGGCGTTGGGCGACATCGTGTACGTGTCCGGGTCGATGTCCACCAGCACAGGCGTGGCGCCGCTCATGCGGATCGCGGCCACCGTCGCCACCGCGGTGTGCGACACGGTGATCACCTCGTCGCCAGGCCCAACGCCGCACGCGCGCAGCGCCAGATAGAGCGCATCGGTGCCAGAGTTGACGCCGACGCAGCCCGCCGCACCACAGTAAGCGGCGAACTCCTCCTCGAAGGCCGTCGTCTCGCGCCCCAGGATGTACCAGCCGCTTTCCAGCACGCGGTGCACCGCTGCGTCGATTTCAGTTTGATAGGCCAGATAGCCGGAGCGCAGTTCATTGAATGGGATGTTCATGGGTATCTGTAGAATCCGCCCCACCGCTGGTTAAGGCGTCACATAGTTGTCAAGAAAACGCGCATAGTAGGTGAGCATCTGGTGAAGCCCATCGGCCAGAGGCGTCGTCGGCTGCCAGCCCAGCGCCGCCTGGATGCGTGCATAACTGGAATAGACGTCGCCAATGTCGATCTTTTTCCGCGCCTCCGGCCAGGGAATCAACTCGACGTCACCCTGCCCGGCGATCTCGACGATCTGGCGCGCCAGATCGAGCAGGCTGATCGGTGCGGCGCCGCCAAGGTTGAACACAGCACCATTGACGCTGTCATTGACGCCGACGCGCAAAAAGGCATCCACCACATCGTCGACATAGGTGAGGTCGCGCAACTGCCCGCCGTCGCCATACAATTGGATCGTTTTACCTTCGATGGCGAGTCGGATAAACCAGCCGATGAAGCCCTGGCGATTATGCTTGACGAGCTGGCGCGGGCCGTAGGTGTTTGTGAGGCGCAGCGAGGTGGTGCGCAGCCCATACGCGTTATGATAGACGATGTGGTACCATTCGCCGGCCAACTTATTGACGCCGTTGACATCGGTCGGCGCCTGAATATGCTCCTCATCCAGGGGCAGATAGCGCGGCTTGCCATACTGCTGCCGCGTCCCGGCGTAGACAACCTTGATCGATGGATTTTCGTGGCGGCACGCTTCGAGGATCGACAACTGGCTGCGGGTGTTGATCTCCAGATCGGTGAAGGGGTCGTGCATCGAGTCCAGATGGCTGACCTGACCAGCCAGGTTGAACAAGATCTCCTGGCCTTTGACCAGCGCACGCATCGAATAGGGGTCGCGCACGTCGGCAATGTTGATGCGCAGTCGATCGGCGTAACCGTCTACGTTGAAAAGATTGCCGCCATAGTCAGGGATCAGTGAATCGATCACGGTGACGTGTGCACCGAGTTCTACGAGTCTGCGCGCCAGGTTGGAGCCGATGAAACCGAGACCGCCTGTAATCAGGACGGTTCGGCCTGCGTAACTGTCAAGATATTCCATCACGCCAGCAATTATATCATTGCAGTGGATGGATGCGTACTTTGCGAACCCACTAGCGCTGCAGAAAATTCATGCTTGACAACGCGATGGGTCGCGCCGACAATTTATACGTATCGATCTTCAATTTCCAAACTCTGCTGCACACACTATCAAGAAAGGCGTCTTGACCGCGATGAATGACGCAATGCGATGCCGGCTCGTCACGCAGGCTGACGTTGCACGCGCGACGAGCGTCTCGCAGGTGATGGCTGGTGCTGGTCGTGTTGTCGGGTTGACCCAAACATTGAAAGGTAAGCGATCATGACGACATTGCCATCTGACTACGCTGCACGCGTCTACGCCGGCGTGCTCGGCAAGATTATCGGCGTCTATCTCGGTCGCCCCTTCGAGGGCTGGGCCTATGAGCGCATTATGCAGGAGCTCGGTGAGGTCTTGTACTACGTGCACGAAAAGTGCAATGTCCCGCTGATCGTCACCGACGACGATATTTCGGGGACGTTCACCTTTCTGCGCGCCCTGCCGGACTACGACAATCGCCGCGAGCTGACGCCGGCGCAGATCGGGCAGACCTGGCTCAACTACATTATCGAGCAGCGCACGATCCTGTGGTGGGGCGGCATGGGCATGTCGACCGAGCACACCGCCTATTTGCGCCTGAAAAATGGCATTCCCGCGCCGCAGAGCGGTTCCAGCGCGATGAACGGCAAAGTCGTCGCCGAGCAGATTGGCTCACAAATCTTCATCGACGGCTGGGCCATGGTGGCGCCCGGCGATCCGGAATTTGCCGCCGATCTGGCGCGGCGCGCAGCTTCCGTCAGCCATGACGGCGAGGCGATCTATGGCGCACAGGTGGTGGCGGCGCTCGAAGCACAAGCCTTTGTCGAACGCGACCTGAACAAGCTGCTCGACGTCGCCGTCGCCCTGATTCCCAATCAATCGCTGATCTACCGGATGATCGGGCAGATTCGCGCCTGGCACGCGGCCCAACCGGACTGGCGCAAGACACGCGCATTGATCGCAGCCCACTATGGCTACGACAAATATGGCGGCGGCTGTCACATGATCCCCAACCACGCGCTGATCATCCATGCGCTGCTGCACGGCGACGACGATTTCCAGAAATCGCTCATGATCGTCAATACCTGTGGCTGGGACACCGACTGCAACGCCGGCAATGTGGGCTGCATCCTGGGCATCAAGAATGGGCTGGCCGGCATCGACGCGGGGCCGGACTGGCGCGGGCCGGTGGCCGATCGCATGTATCTCGCCACTGCGGATGGTGGACGCGCCATCACCGACGCGCTGACGGAGAGTTACCATATCGTCAACATCGGGCGGGCTTTGGCGGGCGAACCGCCGCTGACGCCCAAAAACGGTGCACGCTTTCACTTCGAGCTTCCTGGCGCGGTCCAGGGATTTATGTCAGAGTCGAGTCCTGACGCGCAGGGAGTGGCCACGGTCGAACAGGCTGCCGGCCACAGCCGCGCCGGCGCCGGCAGCCTGGCGATCCACTACCGCGGGGTGGCGCCGGGACGTTCGGCGCGCGTGGCGACGCCGACCTTCATCCCCTCGCGCGCAGTTTCGGATTACTTTATCAAGCGCGGGTATGCGCTGCATGCGTCGCCGACGCTCTACAGCGGGCAGACGGTGCGCGCTGCGGTCGCGGCGGACGCGCATAATCCCGGCGCTGCGCAGGTCAGTCTGTACGTCACCCTCTATCAAGCCGACGATTCCTTGGGCATCGTGCGCGGCCCGCAGCAGACGCTGGCGCCGGGCGACTATGCTGAATTGTCATGGACGATTCCGGCGACCAACGGCTTGCCCATCAGTGCAGTCGGCTGCGAGGTCACACACCCCAGTCATGCCAACGGGACGATCTACTTGGACACTCTGACATGGGACGGCGCGCCCGACATCGTATTGGCGAACCCAGGTGGCGACGGCGCTATGTGGCGGCGCGCGTGGGTCAACGGCGTCGATCAATTCGACGATTGGTGGCCGGAAGCTTATCGGTTGATGCAAAATCGTGGCCGCGGCCTGCTTTCACAAGGGACGCGCGAGTGGCAGGATTACACGGTGCGCGCCACACTCACGCTGCACCTGGCGAAGGCTGCGGGGCTGGCCGTGCGTGTGCAGGGGATGCAACGCTATTACGCGCTGCTGCTTTGTAACGACGGCACGGCAAAATTGATCAAGGCGTTGGACGGCGACGCAGTGCTGGCCGAACGCGCCTTCCCGTGGACATTTGGCGCCAGCTATGCGTTTGCGTTGACAGTGCGCGGCCATCACATCGAGGCCATGCTTGATGGCAGGCCGCTGTTCGCAGTGGAAGACGCCGACCGGCCACTCGACGGCGGCGGCGTTGCGTTGGTCGTCGAAGAAGGCCGCATCATGTGCGATGCAGTGGCTGTTGCGCCAGCATAGTTTTCAACGCATCTGTCTCTTTCGGACTTTACGTGCCGGGGACGGGCTTGCGGTGCTTCGGTCGAGCAGACAACGTTCAGCCCGTCCCCGGCACGTAACCACACGAGATCCGGTTGACCCAAAATTTCTTTACTGACAACTCCTACGCGGTCACGTCCAGCACCTGCGCAAGCTGTTGCAGCGCCGCTTGCTCAGCGTCATTGATCTGCACCGCGCCCCACCCCAGGAAGTTGCCACCCTCCTTGCCGGCCGCGGCTGTGGCTTGAGCGATCGACATCAGCCATTGTCGGTAGCCGAGCGCTTCTTCCGGCGTCGCTTTTACCGCGAGCAAGGCGATCACTGCGCGCAGCGTCGCCAGCGCGTCTTCCGCCGCGCCCGTGGCAGAGGCGACCTTTTCGTAGTCAGGAAAGGGTTGTCCATGCTCGGCGCGCTGCTCCAGCGCAAACTGTACGGAGGTAATCAGAGCATTGCCGGCGGTGGCCTCGGTGCGCGCCATGATCAAGTTGGCCGCAGCAAATCCCTCGCTGAACGTCTCGGTCTTGCGCCCCATGCTGGCGGCCGAGACGAGCACCGCTGTCGCCTGCAGGCTGCGCAGGAGCAGTTGCTGTTCTTCGGAAGTGTAATCGGCCAGTGCGCTCATCTCGAATCATCTCCTCTAAAACTGCATGAATTCGTCAAATCCGTTCCATGCGCGGTCTATCTTTGCTACCCTCAATCGTCATACAATCATTTTATAGATCCGCATCCATCGGCGTCCAGGCCATTGCTGGATCGAGCGGGAAAAGCGGGCGGCGCACACGCTGGAAGGGCAGCCGTTCGATAGCCTGATCGACCGCACCGGGCGTGAGCGCCAGCAGAGCGCGCGGGGCATGGCGCTTCAGATCCGGCTCCAGATAGCCGATCTTGATGACGACAAGCTTGTGCGCCAGCGGCTCCAGCCCCAGCCGCTCCATGTCGGCGACAAAGTGATAGGGGCGGCGACGTTCGGTGACAATGACGTGCACGTCGCCAACCTGCAGGACTGCCTCGGTGTTTTCGCTGGGAGCAAGATGACGCACAATGCCGTGCACAGCCAGTGGCCGGCAGGTGATAGGATCGAGCTTGCCACCCAATTCCACTGTCACGGACGCGCCGACGCCCGCGGCGAGCATCGTCTGGATAGCCGGCGCGTCGGCAATGCTGGCGACGACCGCCGGCGCGCCGTGCTTGATCAACGCCGCCAGCGCCACCGTGGTGTCACCTGCTCCCCCTGCCGTGGGGTTGTCGCCCGAATCGCTGATGAAAACACAGGCTTCCGGCGCGTCCAGCCCCCACGCGATGCACTCATCGATCGTGCCCGCAGGCACGCCGAATTGGAACTCGTGGCGCGCGTCCCAATAGCGCTGCGCCACCTTTTGCGCTTCACGCGCCAGCACGCTGCGGTCGAAGCCAGTGGCAATCACAGTAGCGCTCGTGCGCGGTTCGTCGGCCCACACATAGCCCACCAGCAATGAGATGTCGAGCAAGCCCGGTGCGCCGTCACTTTCCGCCAGCGCCGCATAGAGACGGTCGCCGGGCGCCCATTCGGTGCTGGTCTTCTCGCCGGGCAGCACGACGGGAATCGGAATCCAGACGCGCTCGGGGCGAAGCTGCTGATCCAGACAGTCGAGCAACATATGCAGCGCCTTGGCACGCGTTTCGATGTAGTCTACGTGCGGCGCGGTGCGATAGGCGGTCAGCATATCGAGCGTAGCCGCCTCGCGCTCGGAGATGTTGCCATGCAGGTCAAAGCTGGCGGCGAGCAGGCACGCGGGCCCGACTACCTCGCGCACGGCAGTGACCCAGTCGCCCTCGGCGTCGTCCATGTCGCGCACGTGCATGGCGCCATGGAAGTCGAGATAGACGCCATCCCACGGCCCGTTAGCGCGCAGCAGGTCAAGATACTCGGCCTTCAGGGCGGCGTAGGCGCCCGGTTCGACGGCGCCGCCGGGGAGCGCGCGCGCATAGAGCAGCGGCACAAACTCGGCGCGCCCCGCGAAGTCGGCGAGGAAAGGATAGCGGTCGAGAAAGTCAGCGCCACGGCGGACGGTGAAATCGTCCAGGCGGCTGGGCAACGGGGAGAAGGTGCAACTTTCGATGGCGATACCGCCAAGGGCAATGCGCATGACAAAATCTCCTGTACAGTGTTCGATTGCCGACAAGTAGACAGTGCTTTATTCCACAAAGGTCGCGATTACCTCCAATGCCTTCTTCGTAATCACCGGCGCCTGTGCATCCGCGGCCGGATACCCTACCACCAGCAGCAGAAAAGGCCGTTCGTTGTCGGGCCGCTCCAGAATTGTGTTCAGAAACCCCATCGGGCTGGGCGTGTGTGTGAGCATAGCCAACCCTGCATCATGCAGCGCCGCGATCAAAAAGCCGGTGGCGATGCCAACCGATTCGGTGACGTAGTAATGTTTTAGCTTCCGTCCGTCGGGCGCCACTCCGTAGGACTGGGCGAAAATAGCGATCAGATAGGGCGCCGTCTCCAGGAATGGCTTATTGGCGTCGGTGCCGAGCGGGGCCAATGCCTCGCGCCACTCCTGCGGGGCGCGGCCGCTGTAGAATGCGCGCTCCTCGGCCTCGGCCGCTTCACGGATACGCCGCTTGACAGTCGCATTGCTTACCACAACGAAATGCCACGGCTGCAAGTTGGCGCCGTTGGGCGCCGTCCCTGCCGTACGCAGACAAGTTTCGATAACCTCTCGCGGCACAGGTCGGCTAGAGAAATCGCGCACCGAGCGACGCTGGCGAAGTTCAGCGTAGAACGCGGCCGCCCGCTTGCGCATCTCATCAACCGGAAGTTCACGATACTCGACCAACGGAACCATGGGCGGCGGCATACGCGCTTCCTCGTTCTTTTGGGTGAATTTTCAAATCATCTTAGCGCTTAGCAAAGTAACACAAGCCTCTTTCATCGTCAATTTCCATAAAACGAAGATTATATCCATTATATTGCTATATTCTGCACTTTATGATATTGTATTTCATATTGTGAAACAACAAAGTAAATCCACGCGGCGCAAGGAATGCCATGTTTTCTGTACAAGAGATCGACCTTCACGCCACCGAAGTCTATCCAGGCACGCAGGCAGTAGCGCGTGCGCTTGCGCTGCTCAAGGCGTTTAGCGATGCACAGCCGGAATGGGCGTTGAGCGATCTGGCGCAAGCCGCCGGTTTGAACAAGACGACCACCTTCCGCCTGCTCTCCGCGTTGGAGGCTGAACGGCTGTTGATGCGCAACCCGCTCTCTGGCGGCTACCGTTTAGGAGTCGAGCTGATCGCAATCGGCGGGACGGCGATGCGCTCCAATCCGCTGCGCGCCATGAGCCGACCGGTGCTGGTCACGCTTGCCGAACAGTCAGGGGAAGCAGCCACCCTGGAAGTGCAGGTCGAAAATTACGTACTGGTCATCGATGAGATTGCGAGCAGCAACCCCATGGGCATGACGCAGGATGTGGGCAATCGATTGCCGATTCACGCCACGGCTACGGGCAAGGTGCTGCTGGCCGCGCGTGCGGACGCCGCGCTCGCTAGTTTTTTGGCAGAACCGTTGCCAGCGTTGACGGAACAGACCATCGTCGATCCCGACTGTTTACGCAGCGAGCTGGCGCGCGTGCGTCAGGAAGGCATCGCCCTCGCGGTTGGCGAGCTGGAACCGGGCTTCACGGCGGTGGCGGCGCCCGTCGTCGATCGCGAACGACTCGTCGTCGCGGCCATCAGCGTGGGCGGGCCGAGCGTGCGGCTGACGCAGGAGCGGCTGCCGTCCCTTGCCGCCATGGTGCAGATGTCCGCCCGTCAAATATCTCGACAGCTTGGCTATTGGCCAGGTTGAGAGCAAAGTCAGTCGAGCATTTATTTCTAAAGAGTATGAGGAGGCACTATGGTAGCAACTACTACAGATCACACGATTACGCGTCTGAACGTCCCCGGCCCGAAGGCCCAGACAATTCTGGAGCGCGACCGTGCAGTCGTTTCGCACGCGTATGGCCGCGTCGCCGATTTTGTAATGTCGCATGGCCTGGGGTCACAGGTCTACGACGTCGATGGCAACCGTTTCATCGACTTTGTGTCGGGTATTGCCGTCAACTCGACTGGGCATAGCCACCCGCATGTGGTGCGCGCCATCCAGCAACAGGCGGAAAAGTTTCTACACATCTCTTCTGACTATTATCACGAAAGTTGGGTGCGTCTGAGCGAACGCCTGGATGAGATTGCACCGTTCAGCGAGCCAGCCAGCGTTTTTGTAGGAAATTCCGGCACGGAAGCGGTCGAAGGTGCGATCAAACTGGCGCGTTATCATACAGGGCGGCCTAATTTTATCGGCTTTATGGGCGGCTTTCACGGACGCACATTGGGGGCGCTAGGCTTCACCGCCAGCAAAACGACGCAGCGCCGCGGCTTTCTGCCCATCCGCGAGGTGACGCACGCGCCCTATCCCTACGAGTATCGCCCCGTGCTTGCGATGCAGCCAGGCGATGCTGACTATGGCGAGACGGTGATCAACTACCTGGAGAAGATCATCTTCAAGAGCATCCTGGCGCCGGAAGATGTCGCAGCGGTGCTGGTCGAACCGATTCAGGGCGAAGGCGGCTATGTCGTGCCGCCGGCATCCTTCTTCCCGCGGCTGCGCGAATTGTGCGACCGTCACGGCATTCTGTTGATCGTCGACGAGGTGCAGAGCGGCATGGGGCGCACCGGCAAGTGGTGGGCCATCGAGCACTGGGGCGTCGAGCCGGACATCATCTGCACGGCGAAAGGCATTGCGTCGGGAGTGCCGTTGGGCGCCGTGCTTGCCAAGCGCAGCCTTGCCACCTGGCCCACCGGCGCGCACGGCAACACCTACGGCGGCAACCCGCTGGCAATGGTGGCCGCGCTGGCGACGATGGAAGTGCTGGAAAATGGCGGCATCCAGAATGCAGTCGACCAGGGTGACTACATTCTACAGCGTCTGCACGCCATGGCCGCGCGCCATCCTAGCATGGGTGACGTGCGCGGCAAGGGGCTGATGCTCGGCGTGGAATTCGTCCAGGACAAGGTTACCAAGGTTGCCGACGCGCGGCTGCGCAATCGCATCGTCGAACTGGCCTTTGAGCACGGTCTGTTGATCATGGGGTGTGGCGCCAACTCGATGCGGATCATTCCGCCGCTCGTCGTCACTCGCGCCGAAGTGGACGAGGGATTGGACATCTTTGAGCACGCTCTGACGATGGCGGAGCAGGAGTTGCTGTAGCAGCCACTGCCGCCTCCGTAAGGAGGCTGACGCGCTCCCAGAAGGCGTTGGCCCCACTCCCGTGGGCCGGCGCCACCTTGGCCAGACGCGCCAAGGCATCGCGCAGCGCTGGCGGGCAGATCGGCGCACGCGCGGGCGCGGGCTGGTCAGGATAGCACATTGCAAAAAAGCGCGGCCAGTCGAAACACCAGCCAGGATCCGCCTTGCCGCGAAAGCCGGCGATCTGCTCATGGCTGAGCACAGCCTCGGCTTGAGCAAGGGCGGGATAGCAGCCGCGCAAATGTTCCACCACCCTGGCAAGCGCCCTATATTGTGCATCGGTAAAGGGGAAAACGTTGCCGTTGAAATTCACGATCTCGACGCCGATCGACCAGTCATTGAGCGCTTCCCACCGCGTTGACCCATCATGCCAGTGGCTGACGCCGGCGTGCCAGCCGCGCAGCGCCACGCCTTCCCAACAAGGCACGCATTCGTAGATCGCGCCATCCACATCCACGACGAGGTGCGCAGCGGCTTTGCGCGCGGGGTGGGTAAAGATCTCCAGGGTGCGCGCCAGATCCACTGCCGTGTAATGCAGCACCAGGAAACGCACGTCGATCGGTTGCGGGTCAAAGTTTGGGCTGGCAATTGGATGGATGGCAGTCATGCAATGGTGATTTCCCCTGATCTTGGCGTTGCCGGGAATATTGAAAGGCAAAGAGCAGCAACATTCCTGCCGAGGCCGCGACCCCGGTGCGTCTCGGCAGCCGGCTGGCAATGAAGGCAAGCCTCATTGCGCGCAACTGGTTCAGGAATTGGCGCGCCGGTGCTTGAGGCGCTGGCAGAGCAGTATTGCTGCGCGCCAGCACTTGGTCCGGTGCGCGCACAAATTCGGCAACCATCTGCCCGAACATTTCTGGCTCTTCGACAAAAACGAGATGGCCGCGCTGCGGGCGTATGACCAGGCCAGCGTTGGGTAGATGCACCCGTGCATTGGCAGCGGCAGAGATCGGCAGGATGCGATCCTGGGCGCCCCAGACCACCAACACCGGGGCATGGATGGTGCGCATGCCCGCCTGTAACCGCAGCAGTTCGCGCCGATCGATGCCGCGCAGCCCGGCGTAAACGCGCAGCAAACGCAGAAACGCCGCCTGGGCGCCAGGCAGATTCGCCATTACAAAGGCACGGTCGATGTCGCTCTCTGTCACGGCCGCAGGATCCGCGACGCATTGACGGATCGCCTGCGCAGTTCGCGCCCGATCTGGATGCGTCAACAACTCACCCACGCCGCGCACCGACATCAGGCGCAGGGGCCAGGCAACTTTGTGCGTCATCCCGGCCGGGCCGATCAGCACCAACGACGCGACGAGCTCCGGCCAACGCATGGCAAATTCCACCGTCACCGCGCCGCCGAGCGAGGAGCCGATCAGGGTGGCTTGCTCCATGCCGACCTGTTGCATAAGCCCGCGCACCGCGGTCGCCAATATGCGCAAGGTATCAAATGGATACGCAATGGGAATCGCAGAACAGCCGCAACCCGGCAGATCGAGCGCCAGGACGCGGTGGGTGCGCGGCAGTTGCTCAAACTGTTTGCGCCATACATCGACGGAGCCGCCAATCCCGTGGATCAGCACGAGATGCGGCCCGTCCTCCCCTTCCAGCCAATAGCGCAGCCGGAGACCCTCGACAACAGCATAGCGATCAACAGGCAGTTGCATGGCGTGCATCCCCATTACATCGTGCGTAAATGCAGGGCCTCGCCCCTCGCCCCTCGCCCCTCGCCCCTCGCCCCTCGCCCCTCCAACCATTCTATATCGGCATTGCCAGGGGTTCAACTACTTGAGAAGACTCAATCTCATCGACGATCTGCGGCTTTAGGTGTTGGTGGCGCGCCTCGGCGATCAGGATGGCGCGGTCGGCGCTCCAGAAAAAGTTGTCTTTGCCGATGATAGCGTCGAGGCCGGCGCGTTCGAGCATGCGCATCACCTTGGGATGCATGGCAGCCAGCATCAGCGTCTTGCCCTGGGCGGCCAACGTGTCGTGCAGCGTGTGCAGCGCCTCAATGCCGGAAAGGTCGATCAGTGGCACCGCGCGCATCGAGAGAACAAGGGTATCGACATCTTCTTCGTGGGCAAAGGCTTCGTTGAAAGTGTTGGTGGCGGCAAAAAAGAGCGGGCCGGTCAGAAACGCCACCCGAATATATTGGCAATCGGTTTTGAGAGCCATGCCGCGCGCCCGCATCCGCTCGACATCCACCGTGCGGATCTCCACCTCCAGGTTTGCGACCTGGTTAATAAAGATGCCAGCCGAGAGAATGCCGCCGATGATGATGGCCTGCGTCAAGTCAAGCGTGATCGTCGCCAGAAACGTGATGAGAAAGGTGACAATCCCGGTTTTGAAGCGGTGCGAGAACATGAAACCGATGGCATCCCATTCGTTCATGCGCACTGCCGTCACCGTCAAGACGCCGGCCAGCGCCGTCAGCGGCGTCAGGGCAATGACGGGCGCCAGGAGCAGGGCCGCGGCCAGCAGCGCCAGCGCATGGATGATGCTCACCAGCCGCGTCTGTCCACCAGACTTGATGCCGACCGACGAGCGTGCGATCGCTGCTGTCGCGGGCACGCCGCCAAAGAAGGGAATAATGAGATTACCGATCCCTTGGGCGACCAACTCTTGGTTGGCTTGCAAACGGATGCCGGTCATCTTGGAGCCGACCGCGCCGCACAGCAGTGACTCGACCGCACCCAGCGCGGCCACAGACAGGGCCGGCACGATCAGTTCGTTGAGATGCTCCCACGGGATGGTGGCGAACGTCAGGCGCTGGTCGAGCAGAATCGTGCGGGGAATCGCGCCGATGGAGGCGACGGGCCACTGCGTCACCACGGCGACGACAGTGGCGACGACAATGCCGACCAGCGAACCTGGCACAGCACGGTTGAAACGCGCCGGCCAGAAAATCATGATGCCGACCACCAGCAGGCCGATCAACAGCGTGGGCCATGCCGGCGTAAAACCGCCCTGAAGATAGCCGAAAAGCTTGAGACCCGCCGACTCGGCGCCGGCGGTCTCGACGCCCAAAAAGTTGTCGATCTGCCCAACGAAGATGATGAACGCAATGCCTGACGTAAAGCCGGTGATCACCGAGGAGGGGATAAACGCCACGAAGCGCCCCATCCGCAATAGCCCGATGACCAGGATGATAGCGCCGGCGATCAGGCCGGTCATCCAGACGCCCTCGACGCCGACGCGCTGCGCGATAATGATGAGCACCGCGCTCATGGCGCCGGTCGGCCCGGAGATCTGGTAGGGTGCGCCGGAGAGCGCGCCGATAATCAAGCCAGCCAGGATCGCCGTCACAAGACCAGCGGCGGCGGTGGCGCCCGATGCTACGCCGAAGGCAAGCGCCAGCGGCAACGCCACCGCGGCCACCGTCAACCCGGCCAGCAAATCCTGGCGAAACTTCCCAGCGCTGTAGCCGCTGAACTCACGTCGCCACAGCCCGCTCAGAGATAGTCGCTGCATGATTCACCTATTCTTCTGCCTGCAATTGATGACCAATAAAAACAGGCCGATCTGGTGGACCGGCCTGTATGCTTTCAGATTGTTTGTTTTACCCCTCGCCCTCTAAAATGTCAAGGCCGGTGCGCGACCAATGCCGATTACATTTAGGGTGCGCGTGACCGGACGGTCGCCAGGGCTTCAACGGCAGCTTGCCATGTGATAGATGATATCGGCGGCGGAGAGCACCCCCACCGGCTTGAGTTTGTCGCCGAAGGGTTTGACCGCGACGACGCGATGAATGTGTCGCTCGATCAGCAGCGCCATTACCTTTTCCAGCCGGTCATCCAGGTTGACGGTCACGACGTCACCGTTCATGTAGGCGCGCACAGGTTGCTGCTGCCACTCTGGTTGCTCGTAACCGGCGCGCACCAGATCCGTGCGGGTGATGACGCCGGCCAGATAACCTTCGCCGTCCACGACGACGAGTGCGCTGATATTGTTCTCTTGCATAGTGCACGCGACGGACATCAGAGTGGCAGTTGTCCGACAGGTGATGACGCCAAACCGTTTGGCCTCTATCACAGTCATTTCTTTCATGGGGAGCGCTCCTTTTTGTGAAGAAATGCACGAAGAATTGGCGTTATTGTACCCCAGAAACAGGCATGTCACAATCGGCGCGTATTTCTCCTTGAGAGGAGCGTTCTCGTGGCTTTAATCATGATAGTCAGGAAATAAATGATGTAGTATGCTTCCTCTATGCAATGGTTTTCAATTCGACGCCAAACCGGGACGCCACAGATTGCCGGCTTTTACACACTCACGGGTGAATCGCTTGTCGTGCGAGTGCGCTGGCCCGGCGGCGGGTTTGTGTGGAATACGCCACTCGCCATTCATGTGCAGCGCCGCGGGCACACGGCAATCCATCGCGTGCTGGACATGACGCGGCTGGCGCAATTCGGGCTGGCCATCGCAAGCATTTGGATAATTGTCCTCTGCGGGCAAAAGCGGAAGGAAGGTTCAGATGAGTGAAAGTAATGATAAGCCGCTCTTTGGCAAACCGGTGCGCGCCATTGACGAAGCCGGGCAGTTGATCGAGCGCATGTTCGACGTAGCGCGCACGGATGCCGTGTTTGGCGCACCGTTGACGCAGGGCGACGCCACCGTGATCGTCGTGTCGGAGCTGACGGTCGGCATGGGCGTCGGCTTTGGCAGTGGCGAAGGCAATGAGGAGGAGGGCAGCGGCGGCGGCGGTGGGGGCGGCGGCTATGCGCTGGGACGCCCGGTCGCCGTGGTGTCGATCGATACGCAGGGCGTGCGCGTCCAGCCGATCTTCGACCTGACCAAAGTGGCCATTGCCGCCATCACCGCACTCGGCGCCATGGCCATCGCCTACCGCCAAATGGCCCGCGCCGCAGACAAGGCGTAGTCGATCAACTGACGCGCAGCTCAAGGAAACCATAGACCACAGATTTGACAGAGTAGACGGATTTCCACAGATTCTTGGATTTATCCGCGGGAATCCGTCTACCCCGCAGCATCCGTGGTCTAGCATAGAAAGGATCGTTCGTGTCGAAGCCGCTGCCCACGTTTCAGGATGTCTTGCTGGCGCGCCGGGTGATTGCGCCCTATCTGCCGCCCACGCCGCTGCACCACTACCCACAATTGGATACATTGCTCGGCGCCACCGTCTTTGTCAAGCACGAAAACTACCAGCCGATCGGGGCGTTCAAGGTGCGCGGCGGCATCAACTTTATGGCGCATCTGGCGCCGGAGGAGCGTCAGCGCGGCGTAGTCACCGCCTCCACCGGCAACCACGGCCAATCCGTGGCGTACGCCGCGCAGCTTTTCGGCGTGCGCGCGGTCATTGTCGTGCCGGATAATGCCAGCGCGGTGAAGGTCAATGCGATGCGGGCATACGGCGCCGAGGTCGTCTTTTACGGCGCCGATTTCGAGGCGAGCAAGCTGCATTGCCTGACGTTAGAGGAGGAACAGGGATTGCGCTTTGTCTCATCGGGGGATGAGCCACTGCTGATTGCAGGCGTCGCCACCCACACGCTCGAAATCCTGGAGACGCAGCCCGCTATCGATGTAATCTTTGCGCCAGTCGGCGGCGGCAGCGGCTGCGCCGGCGCCTGCCTCGTGGCGAAGACAGTGAACCCGCACATCCAGGTGATCGGCGTGGCCGCGACGGGCGCGCCGGCCGGCTTCCTGAGCTGGCAGGCGCGTGACGCGCGCACCGCGCCGATCGCGACGCGCGCTGCGGGTCTCGCCACAGGCGCCCCCTTCCTGATGCCACAGGCAATCATGGGTCGCCTGCTCGACGATTTCGTGCTTGTCGACGACGAGCAGATGATGCAGGCGGTGCGCATCTATTTGGAGCAGGCCAAGACGCTGGCCGAATTGGCCGGCGCCGCGCCGCTGGCCGCGGCGCTGGCGATGCGTGAGCAACTGGCTGGAAAGCGCGTCGCCCTGATCCTGAGCGGCGGCAACACGTCGCGGGAAGAATTGGCGCTCTGTCTGAGTTGAATAAGATGAACGAGCCACTTGCACCCCAACAGATTCCACTCCCTAGCTTTATCCGGCGCAGCAACCAGCAATATCGCTGGTCACTCTGGATTACGCTTGCCATCCTGTTGGTGCAGGTGCTGGTCTTTCTCGGCTCGTCCATCTACCTCTTTGCCGTCATCGACTGGGAAATGGCGAGCATTCTCGACGATCCGCCCGCAGCAGTGTTGGTGGAGTTCACGCAGGCTGCGGTGCTGCTCCCCTTTGCTCTGCTCATCCTGCTGTGTCTGGTCGTTTGCCTGGCGCGACCGCGCCCGGGCTGGCACATGGCGATGATCGCCGAATCGCTCATCCTGCTGGTGGCGCTGCAAGTCTACCTCTCCGACCGCAACCAGCGTCTCGCCGAGCGTCCGCTGCTCTTCGTCTATATGCTGGGTGCGATTCTGGTGATTGTCTTTATGAATTCGCCAGAAGGGCGGCTGTTGCTCGGTCGGAAGCCCGACGACATACATCCTGGCCAACACGGATAACGGGCAAATCATCGCATGGACGAAGCACAGCAGCTCACCCTTCTGCGCCAATACGAGCCGATCATTCGCTTTACACGCGGGGAAGAATTCTTCCCGATGGATGCTGAGACGTACATCCGCACCAGCAGCCTCTGGATCAAACGATCCGGCGAACCGCCCCAGGAGATCACGCCCGCCAGCCAATTGACGCCCACCACGCTGGCCGAACCCTATGAAGATAGCTATGGCGCCGTGCGCTTTCTCAAGTTCACGGAGCCGCTGAGCGCGGCGGAAATGGCCGTCCAGGCCCTGCGTCAGCGTCGTGAGGGCGTGCAGGCCGTAACGGACTTTGATGTCGGCAAGGGGCGACTGGCGCGCGTCGGCTATACCTCGCGCGTCGTGGATGCACTCTTTCGCGTCGCGCTGCTGGCGCGCGGGCGTGTACCTGGCGACGCGGCCACCGCGGCGTCGATGGGCTATCGCACATTGCGGCAGCACGACCGTCGCTATGTTTATCACGGCCGCGTCTGCGAAGAGAGCGGCTGGACTGTTCTGCAATACTGGTTCTTTTACCTCTACAATAACTGGCGTTCGCGCTTCTCCGGCGCCAACGACCATGAAGCGGATTGGGAGATGATCTGCATCTATCTGGCGCCTGATGCCTTCGGCGCGCTGCAACCGGAGTGGGTGGCCTATGCCTCGCACGATTATTTGGGGGACGATCTGCGCCGTCACTGGCGCGACCCCGAAGTGCAAAAAGTGGGCAAACATCCGGTGATCTACGCCGGCGCCGGCGCCCATGCCGCCTACTTCAACGCCGGCGAATACCTTACCAAGATCGAACTCAACGCCCTGACGCCGGTCACGCGGGCGCTGCGGCGCGTGCAACTGGGCTGGAAGCGGCTGATGCGCGAGACGGAGGCCGACGGCGCGCCGCTGGAAGGAGAAGCCGACGAGCCAACGTTAGCGATTCCCTTTGTGGATTACGCACGCGGTGACGGGCTGGCGATCGGGCCTGACCAGGAAGCGACGTGGAGCGACCCGTTGTTGATCAGCGAGTCCGTGGGGTGGGTGAGCACCTACCGCGGGCTGTGGGGGCTGTACACGCAAGATCCTTTTGCGGGTGAGGACGCCCCAGCCGGGCCGATGTTCAATCGTGACGGCACAGTGCGTCGCGCCTGGTATGATCCCGTGGGGTGGGCGGGGCTGGACAAGGTGCCCCCAGCCGCGGAGATGGTGGACATCGCACGCCGCCGCCGCCACGAGATCGGCGACCGGCGCACGCTGTTGCACATCCAAGTGGAGGAGAAGACGGCAGCGCTGCGCGGCCTCGACCTGCAAGCGACGTCGATCCGCAACCAGCCCCACCTGAGCGCGCTCTATCAGCAGACGAGTCACGAGATCGACAGCCTTTCCGCCGAAATTGCCGCCATGCAGGCGGAGATCACCGCCGACAATGCATTGCTGGAGAGTCTCAACCGTTATGAGGATCACCTGCTGCGCGGCGAAGGCAGCCCCTTGCGTGCACACATTCGCCGCGCCCACACGCCGGCGGCGTTGGAATCCACACACGGCAGCCAGGTGGCAGAATTGTGGGCGGCGATCAGCGTCACCGTGCTACTCGTGGCATTTGTACTGCTCTTCTACTTCAATCCACGCTTTCTGACGATCTGGCTGGTCTCGATCCTGGCGCTCTTTGCCTTTATCGAAGCAAGCGTGCGCGGCACCTTTACGCGGTTGGTGGGCAGCCTGGCGACGGCGCTCGCCATTGCCGGGACGTTGGTGCTGCTCTACGAGTTCTTCTGGTGGGTGGCCGGCGCCGTGATCCTGGCGCTGGCGCTCTACATTTTGTGGGACAATACCCGTGAGTTGTCGCGCAGCCGGCGCGCTCGCGGCGTGAAGCCCTGAACGCGTCACATCTGACCTGAACGTAGCTTTGACGCTGAGACGCGGTGAGCCTGCGCCGCGCAGAGAAAAGTTGGCTTCATGCAGAGCCGGGCGGTTGGTCCGGCCATCAGCCGCCAAGCGGTTCGTCCACGATTGGCAGATCCCAGTGCGCCAGCAGAATCTCAAAGCGATGCTGCTCCTCGCGGCGGAAAGTTTCCTGGTCAGGATAGAGCGTCTGCTTGATCGCCGCCTCACCTGCAGCCGGCTCGTGCGCCGCCACCACATTCTTGAAGACGATCGTCACGCGGAAATCCCAGCGCCCATCCTCAGTGGTGTGATATCGCGGCCGCGTGCAGCTCACGGACAGGAAGCGCCCGCTCTCTACTTGCTTCAGCAACACCGGCAAATGATTCTTCTTGAACAGTTCGATGAATTCCTCGGCGTGTCCCCATTTTGCCGTGTAGTAATACTCAATGGCGTAAGGTTGACTGAGAATAGCCTGTGATAAGTCTGTCATGATTTATATCTCCTTCTTTCCAAGCTTCAGAATTGTGGCTCTTTCAGCTCTCTATGGTGACACATCGGGGATGGGATGGCAACCTTCTGTTCGATCCGGCGCTGCCAGCCCCATCCCCGATGCATAATGCTGCCCCCCATTTCTCTATTGCACCGTTACGACCAGGTCGAAGATCTGCTCCGGCAACTCTTCGCCGGGCGGGAAAAGGCCGATGCCCAGTTCGACTTCCCCTGGCGCCAACGCGCGGAAGACAAAGCGTTGCGTCCCGCCGGCGCCGGGCGCATCGCCGGTTGCCTCGAAGCCACTCTCCGGCAGCAGACGCAGCACCGCGCCGTCGTTGGCCGTAACCAGCCACAGATAGCCGGTCGAGGGATTGCTTTCCAGCTCGACCGCCAGCCAGTCGCCAGCGGCCACGTCGATGGGTTTGCCCGTATCATCCGCTTTTGCCGTAACCGTGTCTCCGGTCAGGGGCGCCGGTTCGACGATCGTGACGTTGAAGTCAAGCGTCGTGTCAGGATCGTCCGCGCCAGGGGCGAATTCACCGATCTGCACGGTTGCTTCGCCGGCAGCTTTGGCCAGGAAGCGGAAGGTGGCGACCCCACCCGCGCCGGTGAGGTCGCTGCTGACGGCATAGACGGGCTCGCCGGCAGCCGGCAGCAGCGCAGCGTTCGTGCTCACCACGCGCCAGTCGTAGCCGGTGGTTGGGTTGGAAGCCAGCCGCACAACCAGCGTGTCGCCCGTGACGAGCGCAAACTCGCCGCCGGCATCATTCTGATTCACATTCACCGCGCCGCTGCCGCCCGGCTCCAACGCCGGCGCGTCGACGGTCAGCGCAAAGCTTTCGGCGGCCGCGCTGCCATCCGCATTCACGAACGCAAATTCGAGATCGACCGCGCCGGGCGCGACGCCCAGGAAGCCGCGCTGGAAGACGGCCTGCGCAGCGTCGTCAGCGTCGGGCGTCTGTTGCCACTCACCCAGCGGCTGCACGACCATCGCATCCCCCTGCACAAGCTGCCAGGCGCCGTCAGCCGCGCCGGCGAGCGCCACCAGCAGCACGTTACCGGGCAAGAGCGTGACCGTTGCGCGGTCATCGCTGTTGACCACAGTGATCATAGCGTTGTCCGCCGTCCAGTCCGCCACGGCATCAATCGTCACCACAAAACTCTGTTCGGGCGGCGCGTCGGTTTCCCAGGGGCGGCTGTTGACAAGCTCCAAAGCCACTGCGCCCGGCGCCAGGACGTGGAAAGAAAATTTCTCCACACCGCCCGCGCCCGCGGCGTCCGTATCCGGCGTAAAAGTGTAACTCGTGGGCAGCAGGATGGACTCGTCGTTGGCCGTGACCTGCCAGATGTAGCCGGTGGTGGGGTTGCCGGGCAGCTCGATATCCACCTGCCCGCCGGCCGCGACCTGTACGGTCGCACCGTCGTCGCTTTCGGTAATGGTTGCCGCGCCTGCCACCGCCGGTATAGCGTCCATTGCCACGCTAGCATCGTCGCTCTTCACGACAAAGGGCAGCGCGACCACCTGTTCGGGCGGCGTCTGCTCATCCCAGGGTTGGCGATAGGAGAAGGTTACAACAACCTCACCGGCGCCGACCGCGTCAAACGTAAAGACCTCGACGCCCGGCGCGCCTACACGGTCGGTGTTGCCCGCGATAAAATTACTGTCATCACGTGGCGCCAGCACGTTCTCGGCGCTCAGCGTCACCTGCCAGGCGTAGCCGGTGGTCGGGTTGCTTGTCAGCGGCACGACGACCACACCATGCAGCGGCACGACCACGCCAGCGTCACGCTCAGCGCCTTTTGCGCCCGCGTCGTCAGCAGGCATCGCAGGTGGCGTCACGCTGACGGCAAATGCATAGTCCTGCGCCGCATCGCTTACGTTGATCACCTTGAAGGTATATTCCTGGCTGGTGGGCATCGTCTGGTCGAAGTTGCTGGCGCCGGCATGGTCGGTCTGCAGCGGCATCCCGTCCGCGCCGACGACCGTGAGCACGAAGGTGGCATCGTCCGGCGTGATGAGCGCCTGCACGGATGCGCCTTCGTCGATCTCGATGACGTAGCTCATCATGCCCTGCGGGTCAAGCGATCCTGTCGCCTGCGCCACGCCGTCGGCGTCGAGCGTCAACGTGGCGGGTGCGAGCTGTGCGGGGACTTCGTCCGCTGCGACGGGTGTGGCGTCCTGCGCGTGCAGAGGCTGGATCGCTGGCGCCAGCGCCGATAAAATCAGCGCAAGCAGCAGGGTCAAGCGGAATAAGATCGAAAAGTGTTTCATGCATTCCTCCTGAACATTTGGAGCAGATCGAACTGTCTGTGAAATAATAGCGGGCAGGACGAGTCTATCTTCAGATTACGTTATTCTTCTCTAGAAGACGCATCTGTAAGCGATTCGGTTCACACAATGCGTTCTTTCACCTGCCGCACACCATCGACAGATGCCAGAGATCCCCTTGCGCTGGATGCGGCTGAACGCGCCAGGTTGCGCCGCCGTCCGTGGTGTGCAGAATGACGCCGTCCTGCACGCCCCGCGTGGCAATGCCGGTGATCCAGCCTTCCTGGCTGGTTACAAAGCTGACATCCATAAACCATGGGTTGCCTTCCATGTCATCAGACGGCTGCTGATTTTCCCAGACGACGGCATTGGGCGCGGCCTGCCCGTTGGCCGTGTGGTTAATAAACGCCTCATCGCCAACCAGCCACACTTCACGGCCATCGAAGGTGAACACGGCATTGATGTCCATCCCCATGCCAATCGACAGGTCTTGCCAGGTGGCGCCTGCATCGTAAGTGCGCAAGATAGATGATTCTTTGCCGACCGCCCAGGCTTCATACTCACTGACAGGATGGATCGAAATCACCGGCCGGCCAGGATTCGGCGTCTGTTCCCAGTGTGCGCCACCATCCATAGTCCGAAAGATGCGGCCATCTTCCAGGCTGACAGCAGACTCGCCTACGCCCTCGGTAACGCCTCCCGTCGCATAGGCTACCTTCTCGTTTGCCGCCGCGATCCAGTTTAGAAAGCCCGGCGCTATGGTAGCCGCATACTGAACGCGCCAGGTTGCACCGCCGTCCGCAGTATGCAGAATATAGCTGGGCAAACCGTTCTTCACGGGTGGGACCGCCGTCGCCCATGCAACGTCACGATTGGCGGCGGCGACAAAATTCACTGAATAGCCGGCGGGCAGTTCGGGCGGCGGCGATTGGCGCTGCCAAGTGCGACCGCCATCGTGTGTGTGTAAAATTGTGCCTTCATCCCCCGTCACCCAGGCGTGGTCGGCATCCACTGCGCTGACGCCGTTGAGGATACGTTGTCGATCGCTGGCTGTCCCCTGTGTAGTCCAAGTTGCGCCGCTGTCGGCAGTGTGTAAAAGGAGCGCGCCATCGGCCCGCGCTATCCCCACAGCCCAGCCGGCGGCGCGCCCGGCAGAACAGGCATTCTTGTCGATCTGCGGCAAAAACATCTGTGGCCCATGCCATTCATACGCGCCGATGTCCACACGCGGGCCAAATGGCCGCGGCGTCCCTTCGATATCAATCGGCGGCGCCGGCGGCGCACCTGCCGGATCACCCCCATTGCGCGCCGGCGAGGTGACTTGGAGGTGGTAGTCGCCTCCCCAGAAATTGACAAATTCGACCGGCGAGGTAATTGCATTGCGCTCGATCAGCGTGCTCTCCGGCGCAGCCTGGCTGTCGGTCGCGTTGTTGTTGTAGACCGTGTAGCTCACCTCGGCCGTCATCCCCCCGCTTGCTTGATTGGTGTTGGCGAAAATGCCTACGGTATGACTGATGACGATATTATTTGTCAGGGTGATGGGCGTCTTCCACATTTCTAGATACAGACCGTTGTTGCCCACGTTATTAACAAGCGTGTTGTTGATGATCTGTGTATCGAGCACAATATCGTGAGGGGTTTGTTGATCGTTCCAGCCAAAGAGCGCCATCGCCCCACCCACCGCGGCCGCATTGCCTGACATGACGTTGTTGCGCACGGTCAATCCATTGGTGCTGTTGATGGCAACTGCACCGCCCAGCAGCGCCTGCTCGCCGTCAAGATTTGTAGCCGCACGATTGTCGCGGAAGAGATTGCCGCTCACGGTGACGCGCGTATTGAGATTGCCGCTGGCGCCGTGCGCCATCAGGGAGTTACTGACGCCGACGCTGCCCCCCTCGACGACCAACGCACCGCCGATCCCAGCGCCTGCACCGCCTCGATTGCGCACGAAAGTGTTGGCCTGAATCAGCGTATCATTGGTCAACTGTAGATACAATGCTCCGCCCAGCCCGCCTGCCAGCCCAAGATCGGCCGTGTTGTCCACAAAGGTGTTGTCGGAAATGGTGATGACATCGGTATAGCCAATGGCGGCTGCACCACCGTGCGTATGTCCACCCGCAGAGGTCGCACCGCCAGCATTGCTCTCGAAACTGTTGTCGATGATGGCGACGTTGTTGGTTGAACTGAGATCGAGCGCGCCGCCGAAGAGCTCGAGTTGCGTAAGGTTGAAGACGCCGACCACGTTGTTGCGAAAGCTGTTTCCAACCACGCGGACATCCTCTGCCGCTTTCAAATGCACGCCGCCACCGCCAGCCAGATCACCTTGCTCGCCGGTGTAGACCATGCCCCAGTTACTCAGAAAGTCGCTCTGCTCGATCCGAATGCCGTCTATATTTTCACCGAAAATCCCGCCACCGTGGCCAAGCCCATTGAAAGCGGCGATGTTGCCCACAAAGATCGAGCGCAGATCGGGCTGATCCTCCGCATTGCTGATCCACAATCGTGGCGCGTGGTTAGCATAGAGCCCACCGCCTTCAGCAATCACCCACTCCAGTGGGTCGGTGGGAAACTGCGTCAGCGCCGCGGTGTTCAGTTCGAAAATCCCGACTTCTACGTGTACATCGCTGCTGTCGATCAGATACAGGCCACCGCCGCGGCCAAGCAGTCCGTTGAGTGTGGCGACGTTATTGGCAAAGACGGCCAACTGAAGCCCGGCCGCCGGTGCGCCGGTGACGAATGCGCCGCCACCATAGCCTTTGCCGAGAAGGCTGGCACGGTTGCTGCGCATGACGATATCGTTCATCTGCAACGACCGTGCAACTGGTGCGGCGGAACCGTCGAAATAGAGGCCGCCTCCAAAGCCATCTGCGCGCTCGCTTGCTACGCTGCGACTTATCGACACGTGTTCGAGGATCAGGCCATCCGCCGGCGCATTCACCACACAGATCGCACCGCCTGCTCCTGACCCTGTTCGGCTGGCTACGTTATCGCTTAACAGCACCGTCATCAAGTGCAGCGCGGCGCCGCGCACGAAGGCGCCGCCGCCGCAATCGATCTCATCCGCGGGTGGCGAAGCGGCCGACGCAGGCTGAACCAGCGTCAGCGCCGCAAGTTCAGCCTGCGCTTCGGCCGTCAGCCCGTCAATGCGCGTCAACGCCTCTTCCAGGGCAGCCGGTGCGTTGGGGAGACCTCCCTGCACCGCCGGGTTGCTCAATATTGCACGCAGCTCTGCTATGCGTGTTGCCGCTGACTCCACATCGATACCCTGCGCGCCCGTCGCAATTGGCGCGGGTGTGGCAGGCAGCGTGGGCGCCACCACCCCGCCCAACCCGGTGGCGTCGCCGTTGACAAAGCGGAAGTTGCTGATGACCACCGACGGCGCAATGCTATCGGCATAAACGGTAAGTGCACGCCCATTTTGGCCGGCATCCACGGTGGAGATGATTTTTGTCTGTTCGGTAAAGGATATATTCCAGCCGCCGGTCAGTTGAATACTTTTGGTGATGACCAGCCGCTCGTCGTAACTATCACTTACGACGCGGATTTCGTCGCCATCACGCGCAGCGTCGATCGCGGCCTGAATCGTGCCGTAATCATCCGGCACCTGGATAATGATTCCCTCCGCCTGCGCCGGCAGCGCAGACCAGCCGAACGTGAAAAGGCATACAATCAACAACATGCTGGGGATCAGCCCCAAAGGGGCCCAGCGTCCAGCGCTACTTCTAAATCCGTCAAGCCGTGGCATAAGGCGCCTCCTTTTAGAGAGTTTCTTGATGAATACACTGCAAAGTGACAAGAACAGACTTCAAAACAGACCCGATGCGGGGCTGCATTTTGGGTGTGCAGCCTCGCTTGCATGGGCGAACTATGCGGTTATACAGCCACGGCGCGGCGCAATAACGCGTCGTCCAGACAACCCTTGAGCAAGGTGGCGTGCGCGCCGGCCGCGCGACAGCGCGCCTGCTGAAGCTGCGTGTCGACGGCGACGACGCAGCGCGCCGCGACGTGCGTCGCGTGGAGCCAGGCCACAAAGTTGAGCAGCGTGGTTTCGTCCAGGCCGTTCTCGGCGATCACTACATCGACCGCTTGCCGTTCGAGCGCGGTGCGGGCAGCCTCGAAGTTATCCAACACGGCGCTGATGCACAGATGCGGCTGAGCGCGCACCAATGACACGAGCGCGTCGCGCCAGATGCTAGCGGGTGCGATCACAAGTGCAGTACGAGTTGGGAGAAGAATTGCAGACATAGAAGCGCCCTTTGTGATAATCAGGATACGCCCTTCAGCCTAACAGGAGCCTTGCCAGCGCGTATGCGACATTTGCCGGATGCTGGCGCAGCATTGCGTCGAATGAATTGGGCTATGTCTACGGGAGCATTTTTTGCGGAGGGCGGGCTGGTAGCCCGACGGCGGTGGTTGGCGCAAGCGTGCGTATTTGCGACCAATTGGCGCAATCGGACGCTCATTGTATGATGCAAGCGTGCAGCATAACACCCTATCTTCTCTCAGGATCCTACGACCATGTTCGTCATAGAGCATCTGCCTTTCGCTCTTTTTTCGGTGGCGGCAGCAGTGATCTGTATGAGTCTGGCGCGGTATGCGTGGCGCCGCCGAACAGTCGCCGGCGCCACTGAATTCACCCTTTTGATGGCCGCCGTAGCGTGGGCCTCTCTGGTGAGCGCCATCGAATATATGATTTCGGCGCACGCTCTGCCTGCCAAGCTGTTCGCCAGCAAGCTTTACGTGCTCGGCGGATCGAGTGCGGCATTGCTGGTGTTTCTGTTTGCGCTGCGCTATGCTCACCGCGACCGCTGGCTGACGCGGCGCTGGTTGATCTTGCTGTGGAGCGTGGTCGTTGTGGAGTTCCTATTGGCGCTCAGCAACGACTGGCATCGCCTTTACTGGGCCAGCATCGATGTGAGTACAGACGCTCCCACCGCCAGCGTCGTCTTCACCCATGCTCCCCTGCAGTCGCTCATATCGGTGTACAGCTATGGCCTCTTGTTGGCAGGCGCCGCGATCATCATCTTCAATGCGCGGCGCGCCCCAACCATCTACCGCAGGCAAGGGATGATCATGAGCCTGGCAGTGCTGATCCCCATCCTCACGAACGTAATCTACTATGTCGGGGCAGGGCCGTGGCAGAACTTCGACTTTACGCCGTTGAGCTTTGGCATCAGCGGCGTCTTGATGGCCTGGGCAATTTTTGGCTTCCAATTTCTAGACCTCGCCCCCATTGCCCAGGATGCGCTTTTCGCCAATTTAGGCGACGGCGTTGTCGTCGTCAACGCGCGCCAGATGATCGTGGCGGTCAATCCTACGGCACAGCAGTTGCTGGCAGCCGGTGAGGCGACGCTGATCGGGATGCTGGCGTCTGCCCTGCCTGCGCCCTGGGGCGCAACATTTTCCACTGCGCTGGGCGCCGCGGGCAAAGAGGAGCTCCAGAGTGGCGGCAAATCGCTCGCAATCACCTCTTCGATATTGACCACACGCGGTCAACCGATCGGACACATCCTGATGCTCCACGACGTGACCGCCTACCGCGTGTTGCAGGATCGTCTCGTCCAACTGAACAGTGCGCTCGAAGTCCGCGTCGCCGCGCGCACAGCGGAGCTGGAACAGACAGTCGCCCATTTGCGCAGCGAAATCGAGGAGCGTCAGCGCGTCGAGTCAAAGTTGCGGCACATGCAAGAGTCGCTCGCCGACCACATTGCCGGCCTCAGCAGCCACCTTTCCGCACTCTATGAAATCATCCTACTCGGCGGCAAGTCGCTGGATCTGGAGGCCGTGCGCCGTCTCACGCTCGAAACGATCAAGGATGCACTCCACGCCGACGCCGGCTTTCTGCTCAACTATCTGCCGGCGATGCAGCGTTTTGAGTTGGCGGTACAACATGGCCTCACCGATGTCCAGATCGAGCGCCTGGTGCAGCAAGACACGCGCTGGCTGTTGAGCGACCCCATCCCACGCACCATTCTTCAGTTGCCTGGCGTCGCCGACATTCCCGATGCGATTCGCGTAGCGGGGATGTCGTCCTGTGTGCTGACATCGATCTTTCGCATGGGCACTCCGGTGGGCGTGCTGGGCGTTTACTGGCGTGAACCGCCCTCCTTGAGCGTCGAGGAGATCGCGCTCTTTCGCGCACTGGGCGACCAACTGGCCGTCCTAACCGAAAACGTTCGCCTGCGCGAGGTGCATGACCAGGCGCTTGTGCAAGAGGAGCGACAACGCATCGCACGCGACCTGCACGACTCGGTCACGCAGTCGCTCTACGCGCTGACGTTGGGCGCCGACACCGTGGCCGACCGTTTGCAACGCGGGCGCATCGACGGTGTGGAGCCATTGGTCGGCAAGATCGGGGTCGCGGCACATCAAGCGCTGCGCGAGATCCGCCTGCTGCTCTACGAGTTGCGATTGGCTACGCCCGACGCGATGTCATTGGCCGAAGCCTTGCAAGTGCGTCTGGAAGCGGTCGAGCAGCGCGCGGGCATCGATGCCCACTTGCAGATCGAAAAGGGGCTGGACTTTCCGGCAGCAAGCGCCCATCACCTCTATTGGATCGCCATCGAAGCGCTCAACAATTCGCTGAAACATGCGGCGGCGCAGCATGTGATCGTCAGCCTTCATGCCGACGGCGACGGATTCGAGCTGAGCGTGGCTGACGACGGCGTTGGCCTGATGCCCCACCCCGGCGCCTCACACGGTTTTGGTCTGCGCAGCATGGCGGAGCGCGCGGCTCAGATCGGTGGTGCGCTACACGTGAGGACGCTTCCAAGCGGTGGCGCAGAAATCAGCGTGCGCGTGCCGGGCGCCGGCTATACGCACCGCGCGGCCGTGGCTGGCGACGCGCCGGCGGTGGAGGTGAGATCATGAGTGATGTTTTTCAGCCAGATCCTCAGCAGCCCCCGACGATTCGTGTGGTCGTCGTCGAGGATCATCCCATCGTGCGCGATGCGATCGTTGCCGCGCTCGAAAATGAGGCGGATTTTTGCGTCGTCGGACAAGCCGGCGATGGGTTGTCCGCGGTGCAAGAGGTGTTGCGTTGCCAGCCCGATGTGGTCGTCATGGACATTTTCCTGCCGGCCCAGAGCGGGATCGCAGCGATCACGGCGATCAAGGAGCAGGCGCCGCATGTGCATATCCTGGCGCTGACCAGCGCCACCGACGAGACAGTCTTCCTGGCCGCGCTGCAGGCGGGGGCCACCGGCTATCTGATCAAGGACAGCCAGCGCCGCGACCTGATCGAGGCCGTCCGCCAGGTGGCGCAGGGGATCCGCACCGTCACGCCGCGCATGGCGGGCGCGTTGGTGCACCGCGTGGCAGAGGGCTATGTGTTGCCGGAAGCGTTGACGGAGCGCGAACGCACCATTCTCCGTCTGATCGGCGTCGGCGCCACCAACCATGAGATCGCCGAACAATTGGTGGTGGGAGAGAGCACTGTGCGCACCCACGTCCAGCATCTCCAGCAAAAACTGGGCTTCGACAACCGCAACCAATTGACGCTCTACGCCGTGCGCATCGGGTTGGCGGAACAGACGGAATAACCGAATTCCGCTGTGAAAATCGCTTTGACGCTGAGACGCTGAAATGCAGCGGCGCGCAGAGAAAAGCGATTTCATCGTTATTGGCGCCGAAAAGGCATGGCGTCTGATGTGAAAACAGCCTTCGACGTGCGAATAGCCAATTTTAGTAGTTCACGATTTCGCCTCACACGGAGACGCCAAGGTGCAAAGTTGAAGATGGCGCCCTTTGTGCTCTTGGCGCCTCTGTGTGAGTTTCGTGAAGTGCTGAATTTCCAAAAGGAGAGGCGAGCCAAATGGCTCGCCTCTCTTGCAATCTATAGTAGGTCGGCTTGATCGATTGTCAGTCAATCTATTCACTCTAGATCGACGGACATTCAGGGCGCCCTACCCAGTCAGGATTTTCACAGTCTATAAGATCAGGCGGGGGAGCGATCACATCATCACCGCCACCGCCATGATCGCCGCCGCCACCGCCGCTCGCCGAGCCGCCATTACCGCCGCCGCCACCGCCTGTGCTGCACTTTGGCTCCACGTCGATCGGGGCGCTGGGACCGGACACCCAGCCGATAAATTGCCCGTTGGCGCGCACCGCGATGCGAGCAACTGCCTCTGTATTGCATTGAACCTGGAATGGCGCCGCACCCCACGCCGAGAAGGGGCCATCTTGCTGCACCTGGCTCGGTTCGGCCACAAAGGTGCGATAGGGTGCGCCCTCGCCCTTGAAGAAGAGCAGAATATCGGTGTACCAGTCGACGCCGTTCAGTTGCCCCTGGTCGCCGTACCACTGCCAGCGGAAGACGCCGTTGTTAAAATCGACGAATGACGGCGGCTCAACCTGAATATCTGGCAACGTAGGGATTGCCGGTTGCGGCGGCGTCACCGGCTGGGGCGCGGCTGGTGGAGCAGGCCGTTGCACCGGCGCCGGCGTGGGCTGCGTGGCCACGGGCGGGCGCTGACCATCAAGCTGCACATAGTTGGCGCTGATCCAGGCCAGACCCACAGGCGCGGCTGGATAGCGAATCAAATACCAACTGCCGCTGCGCCCGACGACGGCGACGCGTTCGCGCGCCGGAATCTTGCCGAGGATATCGCCGCGCGTGCTGGGCGCGTCGCGCACGTTGACGCGCGGGGCGCCAACCACCGTGCCCCCAAACACCAAAAACCCGCCGGTGGCTCCATCCTGTGCGGGGGGGGACGCGGTGGCGGTAGCGGCCGGGGCGATGGCCAGCAATGTCAACAAAACGAGAACTAGTGTAGCAACCCTGGCGTAGCGATTTGAGAAGAACCTGGACATCTTTTTCCCTTCCAACCACAAGATATCACGCAAACGGAGGGCATGCCGCCACGCAGGCGGCGTCCCTTCCACTCAAAATATGACGGGGGGCTTCAGCGGTGTGAAGCGGCCTTAAGATACCACCAATTGGCGGGCGCGGCAAAACCGTGGCCTCATACGGTTGCCGGCGGATGCGTCCCAAGTGTTGCTGTGTCCCCGGACGGACAGAGGACTGGGGCGCCAAATGCATCATGATCCTGCCAGCACAAGCGCAGTCGCAAGAAGTTGCTGGTCGAGTCGAAATCCTGTCTGGCGGAGAGACTCCAGCAAATCGGCGGCGCTGGGAATCAGCCCAGCGCGTTTTGCATCCACAACTAAGCCCACAACACCTTTTACTGTCAGACCGAGGCTGATGGCAAATAGGCGTGCTTGTCGGTCATCGAGACCTGCAACGACCGCGCCTATCTCACGGGCAAGCGCAATAACAGAGCGCTCTCCTGCGCCGAGCCGGTTAGAAGGCAAGCGCTCGATATCCACCTGTGACGCCGCTTTGATAATGGCAAACCCCAACTCGCGTGGATCGACAACATTGGACTGCAATGAACGGCCAACATCCAACTCAAATACGACAGGTTCAGGAATAAGAATAGTGCGATACATCAGTGGAAGCAGGTGTAAGTGCTGGATGCGTCCCAAATACAGCAAGAGCGATGTGTCGCACACTAATGGAAGATCAGCACTCATCCGACCTCAGCAGTTAGCTCATCTGGCGTAATCTGTGAAATCGGAAGATTGTATTGTGCGCAAAGATCCAAAAAGATCACCTTTGGCACACCTGCGAGCTCTGCAGCCGCGCCGGCTGACAACTTCCCCAACTGGAATAACATCAGTGCGCTGTACAACCGCAGATCACGCCCAAGCTCCTCGGCTGTACGGTTGAGCATGACTTGCACATGATGAGGCACGCGTAACGTCACTGTGTCCTCCGTTTGAGCTACACTATGCATGGTTACCCTCCTGGTCTGTCCCTGACGTCCAAATTCTTGATGTGCGCCGCGGACGGCAACGACTACAATGCAAGTCAGAATATCTCCGCATATGCTTGCGTTGGCAATCATCATACCATACGAATTCTACACGCCGACACACGCTTGAGGTCGCAACGTGACCGCCAAGCCGTTACGTCCCCGGCGTGGCGCACGCTTGCAACCCTATGTCGCTGTCGCGCCGAGGGCGTTTTCTGCTCCGAGCCTGAAGTACACTCGGTGCACACAGGCAGATTGAATTGCACACGAACTTTGTGTACACTGCACCCGTATGAAAAACATTACCTTCTCTGTCGCTGAGATGCTGATTGAGTGGGCGCGGCGGCGTAACTATGCTCAATCCCTTTGCGGCGTGATGGCTTTGGAGGATCTCCCATGAACGAAAGCACCTGGCGACAACAGACCACCGCACGGCTGCGCGGCCTGGCCCGCTCGCTCCAGGCGTGGACGCCGGGCGTGCTCTACGGCGCGGTGACCGGCTGTGCGATCCTGCCGCTGGTCAGCGCGGCGCAGCAGGGAGCGATAGACGTGGCGGGCATAAGTTCTGCCCATCGAGATGAATGAACCGCGTTGATCCTGTCTGTGTTACAATGTTGCCATTGGCGTAACCGAATCACGCAGGCAAAGGAACGCACAATGGAGCAATCCCCAACTTCCCCCACACCGGTCTTCCTCGTCGAAATCGATCCGACGAAGAAAGGCGTCGGGCAGGAAACCGCGACCCGCGGATCGACCGACAAGCTACGCGAGGTGACGAACGCACAGATGGAGCTGGCCTTCGCCGTGGTCGAGAAGGTGGCGGCGCAGGCGGCGACTACGTTGCAGGCGCTGCAAGTAGCAAGTGAGCGGCCCACGCCCGCGGCGATGGAACTGGAATTCGGCCTGAGCTTAAACACGGCGCTGGAGGCCTATTTCGTCAAGACGGCCGGCGAAGCAACCTTGTCGGTCAAGCTCTCCTGGACAGTCGACCCAACCTGACGCGATTGTGATTGCCCATGTCCCCAATCAAGATTCTCTTCATAGAGGCCAACCCGTCTGATTCGCCCTACAT
>Ga0154020_10000319_pt1 | contig 57960 bp, 44 predicted proteins | sample Klosneuvirus_201_FD_109709 | JGI IMG/M metagenome (GOLD analysis project Ga0154020, IMG submission 109709) | Active sludge microbial communities from wastewater, Klosterneuburg, Austria - Klosneuvirus_20160825_MG | ecosystem: Engineered > WWTP > Aerobic digester > Activated sludge | place... | reverse complement strand
GGGCGCGCTCGGGGGAGGGGGGGGGGGGAGGGGGGGGGGGGGGGGTGGGGGGGGGGGGGGGGGGGGGGGGGGGGGGGGGGGGGGGGGGGGGGGGGGGGGGGGGGGGGGGGGGGGGGGGGGGGGGGGGGGGGCAGCCGCGGGTGGCTGGACCGGCTGCAGGAGGGTGAGCAGGCAGAGGGTGGGAAGGGCGAGCATTCGACCTCCGGTGGGGAGTGACGCGGGCGAGCCTCAGTGTAGATGCGCGAGTCGGGGCGGCCCGCCCTCGGTATGCTGGGGATTCACCCACAGGGAGAGCACGCGATGATTGACTTTGACGCGATGTCTAGGCGGGGGCTGCTGAAGGCGGCAGGGCTGACGGCGTTGGTGGCCGGGCTGCCCACGAGGACGCTGCTGGCCCAGCCCGCCGCGAAGGCGGCCGAGCCCGGACGGGCGCTGCGCCTCGCCCACCTGACCGACCTGCACATCCAGAAGGAAAAGCGCGCCCAGGAGGGCGTGGCCATGTGCCTCCGCCACGTGCAGGAGCACGCCAAGCCCGACTTCATCCTCACCGGGGGCGACCTGGTCATGGACACCTTCGCCACGCCCATCGAACGCTCCCGCACGCTGTGGGACATCCTGAAGGGCACCTTCAAGAACGAGTGCTCGCTCCCGATCGAGAACTGCCTGGGAAACCACGATGTCTTCGGCTGGCACAAGGAGAAGGCCAAGAGCACAGGCGAAGAGCCCTTCTTCGGCAAGCGGCTCGCGCTTGAAAACCTGGGCCTCGCGAAGCCCTATCGCGCCTTCAAGCGGGACGGGTGGAGGTTTATTGTGCTCGACAGCATCTTCCCGGAGGGCACCGGATACATCGGCAGGCTCGACGACGAGCAGATGGCCTGGCTCGATGGCGAACTGGCGGCGGACAGGGTCACGCCGACGCTGGTGGTCAGTCACATCCCCATCATCGGCATGACCATGCTCGCCGAGGACAACGCGAACAAGGCGTCGAAGTTGCCATGGAACCTGATGCACGCCGACGGGCTTGCGATCCATCGGAAGTTCGCCGCGGCGGGCAACGTGAAGCTCTGCCTCAGCGGGCACACCCACATGCACGACCGTGTGGAACTCGGAACGCCCGGCATGCCCCACGACGGCCCCCGCGTGACCTACATCTGTGACGGTGCGGTCTGCGGCGCGTGGTGGGGCGGCAGAAAGAACAACTGCGACGAGGGCTACGGCGTGATCGACCTGCACGCGGACGGCCGCTTCGACTATCGCTACTCGACGTATGGTTGGAGGGCGGAGGGGTAAGACCTCCCGGGGAACACGCGCCCTGACGCCGAGATGGCCGCCTCCGGGTGGGGCCGGTCTTGGGTGGGGCCGGTCTCCAGACCGGCCCGTCGCCGCGGGTGCCGCCTCTCGCTCGACCTATGCCGCTTCCCCTTCCTCCTCCGCTTCCTCTTCCTCCTCCTCTTCCTCCTCTTCAGTGGGGCAGCGTCCAGCCTGCCCTTCTTCTCTTCCCCTCTTCTCTGCCTCCCTGCCTCGCTCCCTCCCTTCTTCTCCTCACTTTCCTGGCAAGTCTCCATTCCTGCGGCATACTTGAACCATGCCCCCCCGCCCCCGCTCCGCGCTCGCCGCCTTCTGCCACCTCGCCTGCCTGGTTCTCGGGCTCGGGTCTGCCCCCGCCCCCGCCCAGCCCGGGCCCGATGGATATGACTGGGTCAGGATCGGGGCCGTGAGCAACCCCGCCTACTCGGGCGTCGACCCGCTGGGCTACACCACCGGTCGCGGCAGCGTTGGATACGAGTTCAACATCGGCCGTTACGAAGTAACCAGCGCCCAATGGGTCGAGTTCTACAACGCCGCCCTGAACCGCGCCGACCCCATCCCCTGGGTCCAGACCCCCGTCTTCTGGGGCGGCACACGCAACAGCCCCAGCGGGCCCTTTACGGTCCGCACCGGCGGCGACATGCTCCCCGCCGGGGGCATGACCTGGCGCACCTGCGCCATCCTCTGCAACTGGCTCACCAACGGCAAGTCCACCGACCGGACGGCTTTCATGTCAGGTGCATACGCCGTCTCCACCTTTGGCGAGGACGGCCAGGGCGGGTTCACCGACCAGCTCACCCACTCGCCCGGCGCAACGTACTGGATTCCCACGCGCGATGAGTGGCTCAAGGCCGCCCACTACGATCCGCACAAACACAACAGCGACGGCACCATCGGCGGCTGGTGGTTGTATAACACGACAAGCGACACCGCCCCGGTGTACGGCCCGCCCCCGGGCTTCACCAACGGCAGCCCGCTCAACCAGGCCAACGCGGGCTTCAGCCTGCCGGGCAACCGCGAGTTCAGCATCCCGCTGGGCGCGTACACCAATGTCACGAGCCCCTGGGGGTTGTATGACACCGCTGGCGCCACGGGGGAGTGGTTGGAGGAGGCCGCGGGCAGAATCGGGCGGTTTGCAGAAGGTTCGGCGTGGTCGGGTGGAGTTGGTGGTGACTTGATCTGGTCGGCGGCCGGTGGTTACCCCGGGGACGCGAGTTTTTCGTACGGAATGCGTTTGGCGCACGTCATTCCGGCGCCATCTTCATTGATCGTTATCGGAGCATGTGGTACCTTCGGAATCGGTCGGCGGGGTGGCACCGGTCGCATGGGCGACTGACTTTGTGCCACCGATCGCCGGTGCCTACGGCGATCGGTGCTGCCGACTGCCCAAGCCTTGGCTTGCGACGTCAACATCCTAGCTACCGGCAAGCACGACTGACTTCGTTCTGACGTGCCACTGGCGTCGCCTGGCTCTGGCGGCGTCGCCAGTGCGGCTTCCCGTCGTCACCGCGCTCCGCCGAGCAGCGGCTGCCAAGTGAGCGACCCCGCCGAGTGTTACACTGAGCCCGGAATCCCGCCGCCCCGCTTGGCCGGATGACCAACGCGTCCAAGGGTGCGCCAGCCCCGCCCGCCCTGCCCCCTACCCTTCCTGGTCGCGGGCGTGGCGGAACTGGCAGACGCGCGGGACTTAGGATCCCGTGGCCGAAAGGCTTTGCAGGTTCAACTCCTGTCGCCCGCATTCACCGGAGCCACACTCCGCCGCAGGGCCCTCAGGTCCGCACCGTGGCGCCGAACCTGGCCTTCAGCCGCTCCAGGATCGCCGCGGCCGCCCCGTCCGCCTCTTCTCGCTTCAGTGTGCGTGTGGCGTCCCTGAAGGCGAGCGTCAGCGTCACGGACTTCTGCCCCGCGCCGATCTGCGCGCCCCTGAACGATGTCACGAACGACACGCCCTCCAGTGGCGGGGCCGCGCCCTCCAGCACCGCGCGCTCCACGTCCGCCCACTGCACGCCCTCCGCGACGATCAGGGAGATGTCCCGCTCGCTCCCGGGGAACTCCGGCAGCCCGCGGATCGCCACCTTGGGCGGATAGTCCGCGATCAGCCCCTCCAGCGACAGCTCCGCACCCACCACCGGCACAGTCAGGTCGTGCATGCGCTGGCACTCGGCGGCTACCAGCCCCATGTACCCCAAGCGCCTGCCATTGAGCGTGATCCCCGCGTAGGCCCGCGGGTCCAGCCCGGGCGCGTGAGGCGCGCCGGTCTCCCACGCCGTTGTGGCCCCGGGCCCGGCGAGCACGCGCACCAGCGCCTCGATCGCGCCGCGCATCAGCCGCACGCCGTGCCGCAGTTCGTCCATCGTGGCGCCGCGGCCCCGGGTCGGCACGTCCGCGAGGAGGCCCAGATTGGTCCGCTCCACCGACGCGCCGTCCTGCTGCGCAAAGACCGACGACACCTCGAACAGCCTCACGCCACCGGGCTGAGAGGCCATCGCGTTCTGGTTCTTCTGACGGCACGCCAGCAGCCCGTTCAGAACGCTGGGTCTCAGCACCGGCTCATCGCCCCGCCTCGAGTCATCTACCTCCGCGCGGGACAGCCCGGCGGGCAGCAGCATGTCCGCGGCCTTGCGCGATGCGAAGCTGAACGTCACGACCTCAAAGTACCCCAGGCCGCAGAGCGTCGCGCCCACCTCACGCCGTGCCAACTCAGACCTCTGCCCCGCGCGAGCCACGATGGGGATCGCCTGCCGCAGCGGCACCTGCTCCAGCCCCCGCAGCCGCCCGATCTCCTCGATCAGATCAATCTCTCGCGTGAGGTCGGGCCTGAACGCGGGCACGTCGCACACCCACCCGGCGCCGCCCCTCCCGTTCGGACGGCACGTCACGCCCAGCCTGCCCAGCAACTCGGGAATGTCCTGCTCGGCGAACTCCATTCCTAGCACGCCCCGGCAGCGCTCGGGCCTCAGCGCCACGCCTGCGGTGGCGCGCGCGGGCGCACCGGCAATCACCACGCCGCCATCCAGCGCCCCGCCCGCGACCTCGAGGATCAGCCCCGCCGCCCGCTCCGAGGCCTCCGTGATCGTGCCTTCACCCACAAGCCTCTCGAAGCGGTGTGAGGCGTCGGTGCGCACCTGGTGCCTCCTGGCTGTGCGACGCACCGCGACCGGGTCCCACGTTGCGACCTCCAGCACCACGTCCGTCGTCGAGGCGTCCACCTCGGAATCCTGCCCGCCGATCACGCCCGCAAGGCTCTGCACCCGCTGCGCGTCTGCCACTACCACGTCCTCCGCCACCAGCGTGCGGCTCTTTCCGTCGAGAGTCGTCAGCTTCTCGCCCGCCTCCGCCGCCCGCACGATGAGCGTGCCCCCCGCGAGCTTGCGAAGATCGAACACGTGCGAGGGGTTCCCAAGCTCCCCGCACACGAAGTTCGTCACGTCCACCACGTTGTTGATGCTGCGCTGGCCGACCGCCTCCAGGGCCTTCACCAGCCACGCCGGGCTGGGACCAACCTTCACGCCTCGTATCACCCGGGCCGAGAACCTCGGGCACAGTTGCGGGACGCGGTTCTCCAGCGTGAGCCCCGCGGGCGTCCCCGAGGCGGCGGGCAGGCGCGACGTCGGCAAGACCGGCCCCGCCCCCAGCCGCGCCGCGACCTCGCGCGCCAGGCCGATGTGCGAGAGGCAGTCCCCGCGGTTGCTGGTAATCTCCACGTCCAGCAGCCAGTCACCCTCGCCGAGTGCTGTTCGCTGTTCGATCGGGAATCCGGCGTGAATTAACACGTCCTCCACACGCTCGACGCTCGGTGCGGGAGCGGGCAAGTAGTTGCAGAGCCAGCGGTAGGAGATGAGCATGGAGGCGCAGGGTAGGGGCCCGGACGTGCTGCAAGCCCCGCCCATCGCCGTCTTTGGGCGGTTTACCTTGACACCGGTCCAAAACTCGTTCTACTGGGTAAGTTGTGGGGCCGGGGGAGTCCGCCGGCGAAGGGGGGTTGGGCGGGAGGGTCCCGCTCGACGTTTCATTTCCTGTCCTTGGGGTTCTCCCGGGGCGAAAGAGGGTGTCATCATGAAGTTCGGCAAGCTCCTGGTCGTCTGTGCCGGCGGGGTTCTCGGCATCACGTCCGCCGCTCAGGCTCAGTTCGTGGACAACTGCATCGACGCCACCGAGGCCAACGGCCCCGGCACCTATTCCTATGACCTCAGCGGCTCCACGAACGACGGCGCGGGCACCTGCGGCGCCACAGGCAGCGCCGAGGACGTCTGGATGCTCGTCAACCCGCCCATGGACGGCGTCATCATCGTCGAGACCTGCGGCCTGGCGGGCGGCGACTCTGTCCTCGAGGCCTGGACCTCCTGCGGCGAGTCTGTTCTCGCCTGCAACGACGACTTCTGCGGCCTGCAGAGCACCATCTTCGTCGGCGTCACCGCCAACACCCCCTTCAAGCTCCGCGTCTCCGACTTTGCCGGTGGCACCCACGCGGGCGCGGTCTTCATCTACTACGACGGCGCCAACCTCGATGCCTTCGGCACCGCAACCCCGGACATCATCTCCCAGGGTGGCTCCACCCTCTTCGAGGTCGCCGTCACCCCCGCGACCATCCCACCCAGCACCGGCGTCGCGGTCACCGCAGACCTCGCCCTCATCGGAGGATCGGGCTCCCAGAGTCTCTTCGACGACGGGAGCAACGGCGACGCGATTCCCGGCGACAACGTCTATTCCTTCTCCTTCACCACCGACGTCAACGTCAACCCGGGCATCTACAGCCTCAACTGGACCGCCTCTGACGAACAGTCCCGGTCCATTTCCAACGCCTTCGCGCTCCAGATCCTCCCCCCCGCGCCCGATAACGATAACTGCGACGGCGCGCTCACCATCGGCGCGGGCACCACCGCCTTCGACAGCTCCTCCGCCACCACCGACGGCTCCGCCATCTGCATCGGCACCACCTCCGCGGACATCTGGTTCCGCTACGTGCCCGCCGAGACCGGCGTTATCTCCGTCGAGACCTGCGGCTCGTCCTTCGACACCGTCCTCTCCGTTCTCGATGGATGCTTCGGGAACGAACTCGCCTGCAACGATGATGCCTGCGGCCTGCAGAGCCGCGTCATCAACGTCCCCGTCACTCAGAACAGCCCCGTCATCATCCGCGTCGCACGCTACTTCGAGGGCACCGGTGGCCCCGGCCAGATCACCATCTCCGTCCCAACGCCCCCGCAGTGGGATGAGACCGCCAACGGCGGCGGGGACTCCGGCGGGCTCCCGGGCGACGCCCAGGTACCCACAGGCACCGACCCCTTCCTCAGCATCAACGGCAACATCGAGTTCAGCGGCGATGCCGACATGTACCGCATCAACATCTGCGACGTCGGCTCCTTCGGCGCCACCACCTCCAACGCCGACACCCTCGGCGACACCCAGCTCTGGCTCTTCAACTCCCAGGGCGTCGGCGTCACCTTCAACGACGACACCGTCGGCCTCCTCTCTACCATCACCAACGCCTTTGTTCCCTCCACCGGCACCTACTACATCGCCGTCTCCAGGTACAACAACGATGCCATGGACGAGGGTGGCCAGCTCCTCTGGATCAGCACCCCCTTCAACGTCGAACGCGCTCCCGACGGCCCCGGCGCCGCCAACCCCATCGCCTCCTGGGGCGGGGCCAGCGGCACGGGTGGCTACAAGATCGACATGACCGGCGTCTGCTTCGACGGCGGCACCGTCCCTTGCGACCCCGACTACAACCAGGACGGCAACGTCGACCAGGATGACCTTGCCTACCTCGTCAACGTCCTCGGCGGCGGCGAGAACCCCACCAACCGCGACCCCGACTTCAACCAGGATGGCAACGCCGATCAGGACGACTACTCCGCCCTCCTCGATGTCATCGCCGGCGGCAACTGCCCCTGAGTACCGCCCCTAGACCTTGACCAACACAAAGCCCCGGAGCAGCTCGCTCCGGGGTTTTTCGTTTGTTGTGAGATCGCCCTCGGTCCGTCCACGGACGCCGCTGCTACTTCAGCACCTCGTCCAGCGTCCGCTTCTCGCCCGGCGTCAGCCCCTCCAAGGGCACGCTCGCGAGCAAGTCCGCGATCACCGCGTCCGTGGTCACCTGGTCCGCCTCCGCGTTGAAGTTCAGCAGCAACCGGTGCCTCAGCACGGGCTTGGCGATCGCCCTCACGTGCTCGGGCGTCACGTGCGTGGAGCCTTCGAGCAGCGCCCTGGCCTTCGCCGCGAGGATCAGGTACTCGCTTGCGCGCGGGCCCGCGCCCCAACCCACGTAGTCCTGCACCTTCCGGGGCCTCGTGATCCCATGGTCCATCGGCTCTTTCACACGCGTCGCGCGAACCAGCCTCAACGCATACGCGATCACGTGGTCCGGCACCGGCATCTGCCTCACCACGTCCTGCACGCGGCGGATCCCCTCTTCGTCCAGCGCCGCCTCCACAGACTCCCCACCCCGGCTCGCCATCCGCCTCACGATCTCCATCTCCTCCTCCAGCGAGGGATAGGTGATCGAGATCTGGAACATGAACCGGTCCAACTGCGCCTCGGGGAGCGGGTAGGTCCCCTCTTGCTCGATCGGGTTCTGCGTCGCCAGCACGAAAAACGGCACCGGCAGGTCGTGCCGCTTTCCACCCACCGTCACGTGCCGCTCCTGCATCGCCTCCAGAAGCGCCGCCTGCGTCTTCGGGGGCGTCCGGTTGATCTCGTCCGCCAGGATCACGTTCGCGAAGATCGGGCCCTGCACAAACTTGAGCGCCCGGTGCCCCGTCGCGCGATCCTCCTGGATCACCTCTGTCCCCGTGATGTCCGCCGGCATCAGGTCCGGCGTGAACTGCACGCGGCTGAACGCCAGCGACAGCGTCCGCGCGATCGTCGAAATCAGCAGTGTCTTCGCCAGCCCCGGCACCCCGACCACCACCACGTGCCCGCGGCAAAAAATCGCCATGAGCATCTGGTCCACCACCTCATCCTGGCCCACGATCACCTTGCGGATCTCGCCCCGCAAACGCGAGTACGCGGCTCGGACTTCCTGCACCTGCTCGGGCAGGGGAGAACCGGGGGTGTTGCTCATGCCTCCATCGTAGCGGTCGGCCATATCCAGTACGATCGACCATCCAGAGAGCCCGCATGATCCCCGGCCCCAAAGCTCGCCGACGCCTCCTCGCCCTCGCTGCCTGCCTCGCCCTCACCGTGGCCGGGGCCCTTCTCGCCGCCCTCCTCCTCGCCGGCGCCGCCCCGGACTGGGCCCCCGCAGGCCCCGCCCCAGGCGCACCCTCTGCGGAAGCCTTCGAACACGCCGTGGTCCGCCAACTCACCGCCGTCCGAGAGGAAGACCCCTCTCGCTCTCCGCCCGCCGCCACACCCGGCGGCCCCGCCTGGGCCAGCCTGCCCTGGTCCGTCTCTCTCCATGACGACGACCTGCGCGCCTGGCTCTCCCACCGTCTGGAACCCTGGGCCGTAAGCCGCGGCCTGCTCAGCGGCTGGCCCGCAAACCTCTCCCACCCGGTCGTCGTCTGCGAGGACGGCGTCCTCCACGTCGCCGTGCGCCTCGGTGGCCCCGAGGGCCGCCTCGCCCACATCTCCTGCATTCCACGGATCGCCGCCGACGGGTCGCTGTGGCTCACGCCCACCGCCGCGGGCGTGGGGCGACTTCGATTGCCGCCGGAGTGGGTGCTGCGCGACGGCCTGATCGGCAAGAGCCCCGACGCGCAGACCACTCGCCTGCTCGAATGTCTGCGGGGCGAGCGTCCGCTCGTCGACCATGCCGTGATCCCGCTCGAAGGTCGCCGACTTGTGCGGATTCTTGATCTCTCTCCGCGCCGCGGGAGGCTGGAGGTCCGCTGCCGAACCGAGCTGGCCCGCGACCGGAACTGACCCGCGCCGCGTTACTTCGGGAGCACCATTGGCGCCACGTGCTGCACCAGCATCCACGCGGCGAAGCCCAGCGCGATCATCGCCAGCACGATCTGCGCCGCCATGACCAGCGTCTGCTTCGGAAGGTCGCTCAGGTGCTCCACCCGCACCGCCTTGTACGACAGCGAGAGCAGCACAGCCATCGGGAAGATCAGCAGGTACCAGTGCTGGTGCAGATCGAGCGGGTCCAGGAAAGGCCGCCACGCGAGCAGAACGGTGGAGCTCATGCCGCGGCTCCCTCGGTGCCGGCCTTGCTCTTCCGCCCGCGCCGGCCCGGGAAGCCCGCGTCCAGCACGACGATGACGTTCAGCATCCCCGCGACCGTCGAATACAGCGTGCCGATCTCGTTCATCTTCGCCACGGACTTGCTGTTGGGGGGTGTTCCGCCCTCCACAACCCTGCCGTCCGGCCCGCGCCCCTCGCCCGGGTTCGCGGTCCGCAGCTGCTTGCGTCCGTCAACGACCTTGAGGCGGTTCTGGTGGTACCAGTCCACGCCGAAGGTCGCGGGCCCCACCAGCGCCTGCCCGTAGAACCACACGCGGTCCTCCTTGGAGTCGATCGTGTCCACGCCCCCAACGAGCAGTCCGGTGACAAACAGCCCCATCACGCCCGCGAAGACGCACAGGCCCCGGGACCTCTCGCCAGCCACCACGTGCCCCAACCCCGGGAGCACCATGCCCGCGAGCATCGCGAGTGGCCTGAACGACGGGGTGTAGGTGTGATCGGACATGCCGTGCGGCTCGATGGTACACCGACCCCGTGTGGAAAGACAGTGGAGAACACGCCCCGCCGGTGCAGGGCACCCTCCCGCGGGCAACCCCGTTGATTTTTCCGGCGCGGGCTGTATTGTACCGCCGCCTCGGAGTCCTCCCACCCCGGCATGCGTCGCAGGCGCGGATTCCCGGGTGGCTTCCGACTCCGCCGCAACCCTGAGGGGGTCCGTGCCGGAGAGTGCCCCGCGGCCTATGCTCGCGCCCTCGGGGAAACGAGAGACCCCCGCTCCGCTGCGCTCGGCGGCGCACATGTTCCGGGAAGGTGCCCCATGCAAGAACCCACGACCCTGCTCCTCGAAGACCCCACGACCCTCGCCCATCCCACCATGCCCTGGGACGAGTTCCTCGCCCCCGCCATCCTCGTCGCTCAGGACGACGACGACTTCGACGATGACGAAGAGGAGGAGTTTGGCGACGATGAGGGCTTTGAGGGTGACGACGACTTTGAGGACGACGACGACTTCCTCGAGGACGATGAAGAGGAAGGCGTCGACGACGAGGGCGACGCGGCCGATGACGAGGACGACGACGACGACCTCTGATCCGCCATCCCGCCGGGGTGGCCTCCGAGCCACCCCATGAAAAGCCACGAGACGTCTTCACCACGCCCCGACAACCGCACGCCAAGCCCCGCCGGGGGCGCGCCCACCGGCTTCGGCGTGGTCGATCGCCGCGTGTGGCCCGTCGACCGCCGCACACTCAAGGCCGACGGCTCTGCCTCGGACGCCCCGCCCACGGGGCTCGAACGCCGCCGAGGACCGGGCCGCCGCCTCAGCGATTTCACCCGCGCCGCCGAAGAGGGCGAACTCACTAAAGAGCAGTTCCTCTTCCTCATGGCCATCGAGCAGTTCAAGAAGGCCAACGCCAAGACCTTCCCCACGTGGACCGACGTCCTGGAGGTCGTAAGGCTCCTGGGCTATCGCAAGACCTGCGCGTCCGAACTCACCATCGGCGCCGCCGAGGACTGGCGCGAAACCGCCGAGACTCCCCACGGCGTGCGCGCCACCCGCTGGGCGCAGCGCCGCGAGATCGACGAGAATCGCCGCACCGACCGCGCCGCCTGAGCCCGACTCAGTGCCCGCGCTGCCGGGGCAGATTCCGCATCACCTGCAGGTCAAACTCGATCACGATCGGCGTGTCCTGCGGCACGTTAGGGTGCATGCCCGGCGCGCCCACGTTGAACTCCTTGGGCACCGTCACGCGCCGCTTCCCGCCGACCTTCATCCCCGCCAGCCCGAACGAGGCCCCCTGCAACTCTCCGGGGAACCAGATATAGGGCTTGGCCGCCTCGGTCTTCTCCAGTTCCTTCCCGTCCTTGTCCATGATGGTGTGGTGCGTCACCGCCACGCACTGGTCCGTCGCTGCCTCGCCCTCGCCCTCCGTGATCTCCTCAACCTTGATCGCATCCACAACTTGGATGACGAACACCAGGTCCGAGTTCGCCGGGATGTCCGGTGACGGGCTCGCCGGGCCATAGGCCATCGCCGCCGGCACCGTCAGCCGCCGCACCCCGCCCACCTTCATCCCCGGAACGCCCTCCTGCCAGCCCTTGATCACGCCTGACAGCGGGAACGCGATCGGCTCGCCCCGGTCAAACGCGGAATCAAAGACCTTTCCCCCGTCCTTCAGCGTGCCGTGATAAAAGCACACCACCGCACCTCCGGGCTTCACCTCAAACCCCTCGCCCAGCTTGAGGTCCTCCACCAGCAGCCCCCCGGCGAGCTCTGCCTTCTGGACGGGTTCGCCGGTCGGAACCGGCACGGCGGCGGGCTTGGGTGGCATGATCGGTTGCGCGGGGGCGACAGGCGGCGGCGGAGTCTGCGACTCCTGGGCCAGGGTTGCAGTGGCGGACGCGAGGAGCACGGCGAGCGCGGCGCGAGTGAGCATTGGAAAAGGCCCTTTCTGGTCCGCAAGCGTACGCCCGCCGCACCCCAAACCCCCTTCCTACCCCCGGTGCGAATCGCGCAGATTCCTGACCGAGCGCGGCGGGCCCTGACGCATGGCTTCCGGATGCCCGCGCCCCCGCGGCCTCCGAAACCCGCCTCAAGGCCCCCAGGAGCACCCCCATGCAGTTCAAAGCCGTCCTCTGCACCTCCGTCCTCCTCCTTGCCACCGCCGCTGGCAGCCCCGCCTTCGCCGCCGGCGGTGACGACTTCGGCGTCGGCATCGTCCTCCCCGCCCCCGCATCCGTCATCTCCATCGACGCCGCAGAGCAGGCCACCCTCGTCGCCGTTCCCCGCGCCACCCTGCTCCGCATGAAGCTCGAGCTCGAGCACGGCCGCTGGGTCTACCGCTCGGAGCTCGCCGCCCGACTCGCCCGCACCGGTGCCCGCGCCGACATCGACGCCACCACCGGCAGCCTGCTCCGCACCCGCGCCGAGAGGCTCGGCGGCTCCGACCAGCGAAACGCCGTCACCATCTTCAACCGCGCGAGCGAGATCCGCCTCTCCTTTGCCCAGGCCGCCGACGCCGCCCTCACCGTCGCCCCCGGCCTCGTCACCGACGTCCGCCTCGAACTCGAAGGCCGCGCGATCCTCTACAAGGTCACCACCCACACCCAGACCAGCCGCTCCGAGACTCGCATCAACGCCACCACAGGCGCTGTCGTTCGAACTAGCACCATCGGAACACCCTCCGGCGGCGGCGACGACAACCCCGGCGGCGGCTCTGGTGGCGGCGACGACAACCCCGGCGGCGGCTCCGGCGGCGGCGACGACAACCCCGGTGGCGGCTCTGGTGGCGGCGACGACAACCCCGGCGGCGGCTCTGGTGGCGGCGACACCATCCCCAGCCCCACGGGCCAGGCCGCCGTTCTCGCCGCTTCCGTCGACGCCTCCCTCGCCGCGGCGCCGCAGGGCTCCCTTCCCATCGAGGTCAAGCTCAAGCGCCGGAACATGGTGATGTTCGTCGAGGTGCTCGTGGGCATCCCGGGCCGCACCTCCGGCCTTGAGTTCCTCGTGAACCCCTCCAACGGCCGGGCCACCCGCGAGTCCACCCTCCTGGGCGACGACGCCGCCGTGCTCGCCGCCTTCACCCGCGCCCTGGGTAGCCAGAACGCCATTGGGTTCGGCGGGGCCATGCAGATCGCCGCCGACGCCTCCCAGTCCGAGGTTTCTCGGGCCGAGATCGGCGTCTATCGCTCCCAGCCCATCTACGAGGTGAAGGTCCTTTCTGGCCGTCGAGAGGTTTCGGTCAAGGTCAACGCGGTGACCGGCGCGATCATGCCCTGAGGTCGCCCCCACTTTCTCGGCACCCCGCCGACACCGCCACGACCCAGCGCCCGCGGCGTCACGCCCGCGGGCGTTTGTGCGCGCAGAACTTCTGCGCCTCCCCTTCAGATCGACTTGCCCCGCCCCCCGATGTGTGTATCGTTCCCTGATCGATGGCACCCGCGCGGGGCCCCGTGGCTCCGCCACGCCTGCGCGCGGGTCGGCACGCAGCCGGAATGGACTCCGGGCCCGGGCACAACCCCGGGATTCGAGGAACGCGTCACTCCTCGCCGCAACCTGGAGCGGCAAGGTCACGACGCGGGGCCTCTCCGAGCGTCAGGCCATCCGGGGACTGCCTCTCTTCCCCCGCACGTCCCCACGCCACCACCGGCGACACGCCCGACACCATGGCCACCATCCCGCACTCCCGCTCACCGTTCCTTCACGGCCAGTGGACCCCAGCCGACGCCGCGGCCCTCTACGGCATCGCCGACTGGGGCAAGGGCTACGTCGGCGTCAATCCCCTGGGCAACCTCACCGTCATGCCCACCAAGGATGCCGCCCACCAGATCGACCTCGCAGAGGTCGTCGGGGGCCTCCGCGAGCGGGGTATCCACACACCCGTCCTCCTCCGATTCAACGACATCCTCGTCCACCGCCTCCGCGAGATCCGCACAGCCTTCGATCTCGCCATGAGCGAGCACGCCTACACCGGCGGCTACTCCTGCGTCTACCCCATCAAGGTCAACCAGCAGCGGCACGTCTGCGAAGAGGTCGCGCGGCTCGCGGTCGACCTCGGCTTCGGCCTCGAGGCCGGCAGCAAGCCCGAACTCCTCGCCGTTCTGGGCCTCTCCGCCATGGCCGGCGGGCCCGGCGTCAACGGGATGCCCATCATCTGCAACGGGTTCAAGGACGACGAGTTCATCGAGACCGTCACCCTCGCCACCAAGCTCGGCCGCAACATCATCCCCGTCGTCGAAAAGTTCAGCGAGCTCGAGCTCATCGTCAAGCACGCCAAGGCCTACAACGTTCGCCCCCGCATCGGCATCCGCGCCAAGCTCTCCTCCCGCGGCGCGGGCCGCTGGGAGACCTCCGCGGGTGTCCGCAGCAAGTTCGGCCTCTTCGTCTCCGAGGTCCTCCAGGCCGTCGAGTACCTCCGCAAGCATGAGATGCTCGACTGCCTCAACCTCCTCCACTGCCATGTCGGCAGCCAGCTCTACGACATCCGCGTCCTCAAGAACGCCATCAACGAGCTCACCCACATCTACTGCGAGCTCCGAAAGCAGGGCGCGGGCCTCTCCATGCTCGACATCGGCGGCGGCATGGGCGTGGACTACGACGGCAGCCAGTCCGCCTTCCCAAGCTCCATCAACTACACCGTCGCCGAGTACGCCAGCGACGTCGTCTACCGCATCAAGTCCGTCTGCGACTCCGCCGGCATCCCCCACCCACAGATCCTCAGTGAGTCAGGCCGCGCCATGGTCGCCTACTCCTCGGTCCTCATCATCGACGTTCTGGGCACCAGCCGCTTTGACAGCACCCCGGACATCGCCGCCATCGAGGCCGCCCTCAAGGCCGAGCCAGAGCAGCCTCAGCCCATTCTCGACCTCCTCGAAGCCTTCGGCGGCATGACCGACCGCAACGTCCTGGAGACCTTCCACGATGCCACCCAGGCCCGCGACGAGGCCATGAGCCTCTTCGGCCTCGGGTACATGTCCCTCCAGATGCGCGCGGCCGCTGAGCAGCTCTTCTTCGCCATCTGCCACAAGGTCCTCGAACGCGCCTCCCGAAAGGGCGAACTCCCCGAAGAGCTCGAGTCCCTCCCCGAACTTCTCAGCGACATCTACTTCTGCAACTTCTCCCTCTTCCAGTCCATGCCCGACAGTTGGGCCATCGACCAGCTCTTCCCCATCTGCCCCATCCATCGCCTCGACGAACGCCCCTCCCGCGTCGGAATCCTCTCCGACATCACCTGCGACTCCGACGGCAAGATCGACCACTTCGTCGACAAACGCATCGACAAGAAGACCCTGGAACTCCACGAGGTCCGCCCCGCACGCGGCGCAGAGGCCGACGGCGTCGTCGGCGTCGAGCCCTACTACCTCGGCGTCTTCCTCCTCGGCGCCTACCAGGAGATCCTCGGCGACCTCCACAACCTCCTCGGCGACACCCACGCCGTCCACATCTCCCTCAGCCCCGGCGGCGGCTGGCAAATTGACGAGGTCATCGAGGGCGACACCGTCGAGGAAGTCCTCGCCTATGTCCAGTACGACGTCGACGACCTCAAGAACGCCATGCGAAAGGACATCGAGGCCGCCTGCCGCCAGGGCCGCATCACCTTCCCGGAGGGCAAGAGCCTCCTCCAGTACTACGACGACGGTCTCGAGGGGTACACCTACCTCGAAGGCTGACACTGCGAACCCATCATGACCCCTCTGGACTTCGTCGGCTTCTGGCACGCAAACCCCTTCCGCCCCTTCCGCATCCTCACCGCGTCCGCCGTCTTCGACGTGCACTCCCCGCTTCAGATCGCCATGTCCCCCAGCATGCAGCGCGTCTCCATCTCCCTGGATGACGCCGCGCACTCCCTCGACGTGGCCGAGATCCTCCGCTGCGAGAGCCTCGCCCCGGACCCCGCGCCCGCCGCCGTGCCCGCCGCACCCCAGATCGACCTCTCCCGCTACGAACCCGATCCGGGCTCCATCTCCCTTCTCTCCGTCACCCTCACCGACGGCTGCTCGCTCACCCATGTCGCCGTCTCGGACCGCGACCACAACACCGTCTTCTCCACCGCCGGCACCCGCTGGGACATCCACGGCGTCGAGCGCTTCGAGAACGGGGCCTCCCTCTTTCTCCACCACCTCGACGACCCCACGACCCCGCGCCGCGTGCTGGTCTGGCCCGGCTCCGGCGGCTCTATCGAGTCCTTCGCCGAGCGTGCCGACGCGCCGGGCCTCAACACCGCCCTCCGCGATCTCGACACGCAGCTCTCCGCCTCACCCACCGACCCCGCGCCAGAGGAGCGATACTTCCAGGACGCCACGCCCGCGCCCAAGCCGCCCCCCAAGCCCTTCCGCAACTACTGGGAGCTCGACCGCCCGGAACCCTTCAATGCCGCACGCTTCACCTTCGACACCGACCACACCGAGTACGGCCCGCACCGGTGGTCCGAAGCCGTCCGCATCACCGACACGCTGAACAAGGAAGTGATCCTCGATCTCTTCGGCACCGGCTGGGACTGCGACATCACCCGCGAGCCCAACACCCACGCCCTCACCCTCTGCCTGGAACGCCATCCCGGTTCCCTCTCCCTCTCCATCAAGCCCGACAAGCGCACGGCCCGCCTTCTGCCCGATGGAGGCGACGTCCCGCTTGACTTCGTCAACCGGCACCTCCGAAACTTCTCCCTCTACGCGCCGGTCCAGGCTCTCCGCGCCGCGCTCCTTGCCGGCCCAACGGGCAGCGACCACCCCGCCGTCGTCCTGCCCGACCACCGCGCCCACCGCATCGAGCTCTGGGCCGGCCACGCAGACTGGCCCACGCCCTTCCTCCACCCGCGCATCATCGCGCCCTCGGGCCGCGTACTCCTCGACCTCCGGGGCTCGTGGTGGGCGGCCCTCGTGGAGCCCGACCAGGCGGACACAGCCCTCACCATGCTGCTCTGGTTCCGGGAGCAGCCCGGCCGCAACGAAGTGCTCTCCAACCGCCTCTGGCTGGACCTCCCCTCCCGCCGCGTCACCTGCCGAAGCCTCCCGGGCTTCACGACCCTCGGCGTCGTTCACCACCTCGCGCACCGTTCGCGCGACCCCGGCTACTTCCTCCGCGACCTCCGCGAGGCCTTCGCCCGCGGTGCCGCCCTGGGCGTCTGAGGCCCCCGGTTTTTTCTCAACGCCGGCCCCGCGGTCCGATACTCCTCTGGCTCAGTTCTCGACCCCGCGAGGGTTCCGTACGTACCGGCCTCTCCGTCCAACTCGTCACCCAGGCAGGGGAAAGGACTTCTCCTTGCGGCTATCCAGCACAACGCCCGCCGACCTTCACCCGATTCTCCTCAGCCGGGGGTACACCCCCGACGAAGGAGGTTGGCGGCTGATGAACCTCAGGATCCACAGGGACAGGACCGAATCGCCCAAGCCCACCAACCGCACGCCGCGAGACATGCGTCTCCGGGGCTTCGACGAACCCCGCCCAGGCGACTCAGACGCCGCCCTCGGTGCCGAGGACGCCCTGAACCGCATGGAACGCCAGCTTCGCAACCTCAAGGAACTGCTCGGCGAGCGCTTCGAAGGCCCCGACGGCCCCCGCGCCGCCTGACGCCCCCTAACCACCTGGTCGACCCCTCACGCCGCCCCCCGGGCGGCTTTTTTTTGGCCTTCTCACGCGCCCGGGTGGCAATCGCGTCGCTCCGGTGTACGTTGTTCCTGCCGGAGAGACCGAGGCAAGCGGAAAGGCATTCGTATGCGCCTGCTTGCGCCCAGCACCGTCCTTCTCATCCTTGCCGCCCTCGCCTCGCCCGCGCTGGCTCAGCCCAGGCTGGTCACGGTCTACGCGTTCGACTTTGACTTCAGCATCAACCGCCCGGGCGAGGGGCCCATCCAGCAGGCAGTCATCAACCCCGGCGACCGCGTCCAGTGGGTCATGCTTCACGACTTCCACAACACCGTTGCCTGCGTCGGCCAGGCCGAGTTCTGGGAGTCCCCCATCATGCAGATGGGCGAGGTCTTCAGTTGGGACTTCACCACCCCCGGCGTCTACACGTATTACTGCTCCCCCCATGGCTCGGACAACGGCGACGGCACCGCCACCGGCATGCAGGGCACCATCACCGTCCTCCCAAGCCCCGGCACCGCCCCCCTGCTCGCCCTCGGCCTCCTCGCCGTCCGCCGCAGAACCCGGCGGTGAATCCCGCGCCCGAGACGGGCTGTCTCTGGGTGGGGCCGTCTCTGGGTGGGGCCGTCTCTGGGTGGGGCCGGTCTCCAGACCGGCCCGTCGCCGCGGGTGCCGCCTCTCGCTCGACTCTCCCTCAACCTCTCGCTCAACCTCTGCCGCTTCCCCCTCCCTCAGTGGGGCAGCGTCCAGCCTGCCCTTCCCCTCTTCTCCTCTTCTCTGCCTCCCTGCCTCGCTCCCTCCCTTCTTCTCCCTACTTTCCTGGCAAGTCTCCATTCCTGTGGCATACTTGAAGCATGAGATCGGGCCCCCGCTCCGCGCTCGCCGCCTGCTGCCACCTCGCCTGCCTGGTTCTCGGGCTCGGGTCTGCCCCCGCCCACGCCCAGCCAGACCCCAGCGGCATCGACTTCGTCACCATCGGGGCGGCGGGCAACGCGGCGTACCAGTCGGTCATACCGACCGACGCCGTGCACGGCCGCGGACAGGTGAACTACGAGTACAGGATCGGCAGGTACGAGGTCACCACTGCCCAGTGGGTCGAGTTCTTCAACGCGGCGTACGACCGGGCGGACGCACCCCTGCCGCACCTGTTGCCGCCGGACTTCTGGGGGGCCGCGGCGACCACACCCAATAACCCGGGCCGCCAGCGGTGGACTGTGCCATCGGGCAACGAGATGCGCCCCGTGGGTGACATCAGTTGGCGCATGGCTGCGATGTACTGCAACTGGCTGACCAACGGCCGCAGCAGTGACCGCAGCGCATTCCTGAGCGGCGCGTACGACGTGAGCACTTTCGGGTTCAACGGCGGCATCTTCACCGACCAACTCGTGCATTCGCCCGGCGCGCAGTACTGGATTCCGACGTGGGACGAGTGGCTGAAGGCCGCGCACTACGACCCGAACAAGGTGAACGGCGACGGCAGCACGGGTGGGTGGTGGCAATACAGCAACGGGAGCGACACGCCGTATACCTACGGCCCGCCCGGAGTGGGACAAGCCAACGCGGGGTTCACGACGCCCAGCCCGTTCGTGATCCCGCTGGGGGCGTATGCAACCGTTTCGCCGTGGGGGCTGTATGACACCGCGGGCGGAACGACAGAGTGGACGGAGAGTGTGCGGACTATCGATGGTGGGCAGATGTACCGAGTCTTCGAGGGTTCATATTGGAGCCAAAGTGGATTCGTGGCCTCGTTAGCTGATCAGGCAAGACTGTCCAGTGGTGCCGAGTACCCTCATATCCCCACGTTTGAGTTCGGGTTGCGAGTTGCCAGCGTTGTCCCCGCCGCATCAACGTGCGCACCGGCGGGTGTGTTGCTCCTTCGCAGCGCGCGAAGGAGACGAACATGCGCGGGTTCATCATCGGTGTGGCGGCGTCGTTTGGGTTGATCGGTTCTGTGGCAGCACAGTGCACGAGTTGCGCCAGCGGTTCGGGTTGGGTGCGCGTGGTCCGCATTCCGTCTTCTGCAGGCGTTCCCGGTGCGGGCACGCCTCAGGATCTCTTCTGCACCTCAGACGGTGCCGACTTCACGATCAATCTCGCGGCCTATTCGTGGAGTACAGATGACTGGGTCATTCATATCTACGATTGTGCCTCGTCGAGCACCCCGACGCACAGCATCGGCAAGGTCACGATCAACGGTGATCCTTCGGGAATCACAAGTCTGGCCGTTCTTGTTGGAGGTTCCGCCCAAGTATGGGATGACCGCCCTGGCGAGCCTCTCCTTCGCGGCTGTGTCAACTTCTCCGGCCTGACGATCTCCGACGAGGATGTGCGTGCCAAGACTCGAGTCTCGGTCGCGATCTCTGGCGACATCGAGCAGGTCCATACGGCGACTGCGGGTATCCACGCCAACCAGATCGTGCGCCTGCAGTGCGAAGGCCGCGACGGCGGGTCGAGCACCTGGATCGGCGGCAACATCGAGGGCGACATCACCGCCGACGGCGCGGGCACGCTGTTTGGTAGCAATCCCGACGCCATCGGCCAGGTCCGCGCGTGGAACTCGATCTCCGGTACGATCACGGGCACGGCGAAGAACATTGCCGCCATTCGAGTGGTCGGCGACTCGGCCAGCACCCCGGCGATCGGCGGCATCTCCGGCGACATCATCGCGGGGGCTGGCTCGATCCGCGCCATCTACTCGACTGGGCCGATCGACAGCGGCACCACCACGCGCTTGCGCATCAGTGCCGCCAATCACATCGGGCAGATTCGCACGATTGATGGGAGCGACACGCTCCTGGCGAGAGATGTCAACGCGGACGTCGTGGCGAATCAGGCGATGGCCGACGACCCCGACAACTACCCGTACTATTCACCACTTTCTGATGGCACCCTGAGTTTCATGGAGGTTGGCGGCGACCTGCACGGGAGCGTGCGCGTCGGCAATCTCACGTCCAACTCGTTGCTCCCAGGAGCGTCCCGCAGCGGTATCTTCGTCCATGGCATCTGCTACGCACCGGTCGCGGTCGACATCGCCGTGGTGCAATCCAACATCGTGGCCCGGACGTTCACCGCTCCGGTGACCATCGGATACTCGCTTGTCGGCACGGTTGTTGCCACCGGTGGCGCGTCCGAGCCGGACCCTGTGCCCAGCGGCTATGAGGATGGCCGCATCCCCGAGATCAGCGTGGGACGGGGCGATGTTCCTGCGTCCGCCGTGGCGGCGTACTCGACCGTCGAGGGCCTCGGTGGGGCCTCCTACAGCCGGCCGTTCCCGACATCATCCATCGATTGGTTCCTGGAGGGCAACAGCGGCACACCCCCGGTCATCGATTCGGTCATTCATGCGGAGCATTCGATCGGCACGGCGGATGTGCGGGCCATGCAGAACGGGGCGAACGCGTGTGTCAAGTTCGCTCCTGCCATCGAGTCGCCGCATATCGAATCGCTCTCGATCGACGCGTTCGCCATGGGGGCCGTGTGGTCCGGCCACGTCGATGAGAACGATCCTGACTCGCTGTACGCGACAATCGACTCGCTCCATGTAGGCTGCGTGCGGCAGGGGGCCGTGATCTGGGTCAAGGACTGGGCGTCGATGGTGGTCGATTCCGACATGTTTGGTGATATCCATGTGCCACACATCGCCGCCGGGCAGGCCATTCAAGTTGGACGGATATTCGGCGATGAGGGTGCTGCCGACCTCAACGACGAGCCCGTCCCGCAGGCGTGCGACTGTTCGACGCAGTTGACGCAGGACTGTCAGCTATGCGACTGGCACTGGAACTACCTCGACCAGGTTGTGGGGTTGCAACTGCCGCGGAATCCCTGGTGGCCCAAGTGCAGCGGGGTAGAGAACCGCGCCGGACAGGTCATCGTCCGCGACGCCGAATCCCTCGCGGGGCAGGTGATTGTCAACGCAACCGCCAGCACCCTGAGCCCTGCGGTGCTGTGGAGTGGTCAGGTTCATCTTGGCACCGTCGCCAACGACTGCCCCGCGCTGGAACTCTCCAGCGCGCAGTCCCAGCCCGACCTCGCCCCGCACTACCAGCGACTCTCCGCCTCTCTCGGCGGCGGGGCCGTCGGCCTCGTCCCCTTCGCGCTCCACGATGAAGACTGCGACCCGCCCGCGGACTCCGCGCAGGCCAGCCGCACGTTCCTCAACTCGGAGTTCTGCCACATTCCATACTTCGACAACGCCTGCTACGACACGCCCGCGGGTGATGAGTACGCCGACGCGTCGATTGTGCTGGACTTCTACGGCCCCGTCCGCCGCGAGAGCACGAGCGTGAATCCGTACGAAATCGGAATCTGGGATGACGACCTCGGCGACTTCAACTTCTTGCCGGACTATGGCCAGTGGACGACGTGCACGATCGTGCAGACGCCCACGGGTGGCGCGGCTCGCCGTCTTGTGATTCACGGCAACAGCTTCCCGTCGCTCATCACGGGGCGGTATGCGATCCGGCCACGGCTCACCGGTGCCGCCCGCCTGCTCTGCGATGGCCTGCTCCCGGGCGCACCCGACACGCCCGTGGCCAACTTCCAGTACGAGTTCTGGCTCGAGCAGGACTGCAACACCAACGGCGTGGCCGACAGCGACGAATCGCCCTCGTTCTGCTGCCTGGCGTGGCCCTGTGACCCGGACTACAACGGCGACGGCAACACCGATCAGGACGACGTCGCGTACCTCGTCAACGTCATCTCGGGCGGCGCCAACCCAACGCAGCGCGACCCGGATTTCAACCGCGATGGCAACGTAGACCAGGACGATGTGGCCGCCCTCACCAACGCTGTAGCAGGCGGGGGCTGCCCGTAGGAGTGGGACCCCTTCGCCCTACGCGTTCACCACGCGGCCCTCGCTCGCCAGTGCCGCCTCGCGGACGGACTCGTGCATGGTCGGGTGCGCGTGGACGGTGCAGATGAGTTCCTCGGTGGTGGCTTCGAGGCGGCGGGCCAGGGAGAGTTCCGCGATCAGTTCGGTGGCCTGGTCGCCCATGATGTGGGCCCCGAGGATCTCGCCGCGGGGCAGCCCGCGGATGATCTTGGTGAACCCGTCGGTGTGGGCGGCGGCGATGGCCTTGCCCAGCGCGGTGAAGGGGAAGGTTCCCACGGCGTAGTCCTTGCCCTTGACCTTTCCCTGCGCGATGAGGGCCTGCTCGGTGAAGCCCACGCTGGCGATCTGGGGCTGGCAATAGGTGCAGCCCGGGATGATGGTGTAGTCGATGGGGTGGGGCTCGTGGTGCTTCTTGGGGTCCTTGCGCCACGCGATGCGCTCGACGCAGACGGTCGCCTCGTCGCTGGCGACGTGGGCGAGCCAGGGCGGGCCGATGACATCGCCCACGGCGTAGATGCCGGGGAGGTTGGTCTTGTAGTCGATGGCCTCGCTCCTGGTCTTGCCGGGGAGGTAGTCGGTGACGATGTGCCCGGTCTGGTCCATCTTGAGGCCCAGGGACGCGTCGCACAGGCCGTCGGTGCGGCCCTTGACGCCGACAGCGAGGAGGACGCGGTCGGCCTCGAGGGTCTGCTTCTTTGAGTCGTCGGCCTTGCCCTTGCCGTCGGGGCCGACGACCCAGGGTGCGACTGTGACCTTGACGCCGGAGGCGGTCTTCTCGATGGCGGTGGTGGTGGTGGAGGTGAGGATATTGAAGCCGTGCTTCTTGTAGAGCTTCTCGATGGCGGCGGAGACGTCCTTGTCCTCGACGGGGACGAGGCGGTCCATCATCTCGACGATGGTGACCTCTGTTCCCATGGAGTGGTAGAAGTAGGCGAACTCCATGCCGATGGCACCAGCGCCGACGACCACGAGCTTCTTGGGCTGGTGCTTGTTGAACATGGCCTCGCGGGCGCCCCAGATGCGGTCGCCGTCGAAGCGTGCGAAGGGCAGGTCTCGGGCGACGGAGCCAGTGGCGACGATGACGTGCTCCGCGGTGATGGTCTCGATGGACTTGCCCGGGGTGGCGGGGGCGCTGGTGAGCTCTTCCTGGACGGTGCATTCCTGGAGGTCGATGGTGACCTTGGAGGCGCCGGCGACGGCTTCGGCGCGGGTGACCTTGCCGCTGCCAATGAGGTGGGTGATCTTGTTCTTCTTCATGAGGAACTCGATCCCCTTGTTGAGCTTGGAGGCGACGTCGCGGCTGCGGCCGATGACGCGGTCCCAGTCGAACTCGACGTTGCCGGCGATCTTGAGGCCCCAGAACTGCTGGGAGTCCTTGGACTTGATCTTCTCCATGAGTTCGGCGTTGGAGAGCAGGGCCTTGGAGGGGATGCAGCCCCAGTTGAGGCAGACCCCGCCGAGCTTGGCGCGTTCGATGATGGCGGTGGAGAACCCGAGCTGGGCGGCGCGGATGGCGCCGACGTATCCGGCGGGCCCGCCGCCGATGACCACCACATCAAAGTGCCGATTCGCCATGGAGGAGTCCTTTCGAAGAGGGGAAGGGAGCGACTATAGGAAGCGGGGGGCGGCTTTTGGTGGGACGCGAGGCCCGGTAGCATGGGGGCATGCTGACAGCGATCCTGACGTGCGTGCTTGGGCTGCAAGGGGTTGGAGATCGGGCGCCCGCCATCGAGCGGGAGGGAACAATCGCCCGCTGGGACGAGGGCCTGCCCCTGGGCAACGGCTTGTTTGGCGTGCTGGCGTGGGGCGGCGACGGCGTGGTGAGGCTGTCGCTGGACCGGGGCGACCTGTGGGACACCCGCGTGCCGGAGACCTTCCGAGAGCCGGGCTGGACCTGGGCGAACATGATCGCGCTTCGGCAGGCGAAGAACCACAAGGAACACCAGCGGCTGTTCGACGTGCCGTACGACACGATTCCCTATCCGACGAAACTGCCCACGGCGCGGGTGGAGTTTTCGCTGCCGGGGCGGACGACGATCAAGAGGTGGTCGCTGCGGCCCGGGGACACCTGGGCGAGATTGGAGCGGGAGGAGAAGCTGACGGGTGACGCCGTGGCGCTGGGCTCGATGGAGCTGGTGGTCCATGAGAGAGAGCCGTTGGTGACGATCGCGCCGCTGATGCGGGACGCGGCGGTGAAACTCGTGAGGCCCGCAGGGCTGGACAAGTTGGGGTACGAACCGGCGCGCACGGGAGAAGAGGGGGGGCAGCAGTGGTTTGTGCAGCGCACCGCGGAGGGATTGGAGTACGCGGTGGTGGTGGGCGTGGGAGAGGGCAAGCCGCCACACCAGGGGCAGCCATATCGGCGGACGCTCGCGGCGGCGGTAAAGACCAGCGCGGAGTGCGCCGACCCGCTCGCGGAGGCACGGGCGCTGGTGGCCAGGGCGGTGGACGCCTACGGCGAGGGGGGCAGGCTGCGCAAGCCTTCGGCGGCGACCCGGGCGGCGTTTGACTCCTCCGGCGTGACGATCCCGGATGCGGAGATCCAGCGGCAGTACGACCTGTGCAAGCACTTCTATGTAGCGGGGTCAAGGCCCGGCACGCCCCCGATGCCCCTGCAGGGCGTCTGGACTGCCGACGAGGGCGGGCTGCCTCCCTGGAAGGGCGACTACCACAACGATCTCAACACGCAGATGACGTACGCGGGGTACGCGACGGCGGGGCTCTTTCATCAGGGCGCGTCGTGGGTCGACTTCAACATGAAGCTCAGGCCCCGATACCAGAGGTTCGCGCGAGAGTTCTATGGTGTCGAGGGGCTGGTGGTCCCGGGGGTCATGGGCATCGACGGCGCGCCCCTGGGCGGCTGGGGGCAGTACTCGCTCTCGCCCACGCACACCGCCTGGATCGCCGGGAACATCTACTGGCACTGGCGATACACGATGAACCGCCAGAGGCTGGAGCGGGACTGGTACCCGTGGTGCAAGGACGCCGGCCTGGCGCTGCGGGCGATCGGGAAGGTCAATGACGACGGGGTCTTCAGGCTGCCCCTCTCTACAAGCCCGGAGATCGGGGACAACGGCTACGGCGCGTGGATGGAGCCCAACAGCAACTACGACCTGTCGCTCGTGCGGTTCCTCTTTGCGGCGTGCGCGGAGATGGCGGTGGAACTGGGGCTGAAGGAGGACGAGGAGCAGTGGCGCGCGGCGCTCGCAACATGCGAGCCCCTGCACGCGGATGACACGGGCCTGATGCTGGACTCCACGCGGAAGCCGGAGGCGAGCCACCGGCACTTCAGCCACGCCATGGCCATCTGGCCCCTTGGCACGATGCACGTGGACGGGAGCGACGCGGATCGGGAGACCATCGAGCGGACTCTCCAGAGGCTGGAGTCGCTGGGTACGTCGCAGTGGTGCGGGTACTCGTTCGCGTGGATGAGCGCGATGGCGGCCCGGGCGGGGAGGGGAGACCTTGCGGGGGAGTATCTCACCAAGTACCTGTGCTTCACGGGCCCGAACGGCTTTCATCTGAACGGCGATCAGTCCGGCACGGGGCTCTCGAACTTCACCTATCGGCCCTTCACGCTGGAGGGGAACTTCATGGCGATGCAGGCGGTGCACGAGATGCTGCTGCAGAGCTGGGGCGAGGTCGGGACGCCCGGCTCGGGCACGGTGCGGGTCTTCCCGGCGGTGCCCGGGGCGTGGCAGGACGTGTCGTTCCGAAACCTGTGCGCGGAGGGCGGCGTGCGCGTTTCCGCGGAGCGGCGCGAGGGCGTGACGCGGTGGGTGGAGGTGCGGGCGGAGCGAGCCGCGACCGTGAGGCTGAGGGACCCCTTCGGCGGGACGGGCTCCTGGTCCATGAAGGTGGGCACCGGCGGGGCGGATGTGACGGTGTCGCTGAAGCGGGGAGAGACCTTGCGGGGTGAGCGGCGTGAGTGAGAGTCAACCGGGCGTGCGAGGCCAACGCCGCGGGTACACTCGCGGCATGAGGCACGGCGAGTCTGGAGTTCGGTGGATGACCGCGGGCGGGTTGGCGTGGGCGGCGTGCACGCTCGCGGGGTGCGCGGGGCCGGCGGCGCAGCCAGGGCACGCGCCGGCGGACTTTTCCGTGTCTGTCGAGGTGAGACGCGACGCGTCGGGCCTGGACCCGGTGTGGCTGGTCGTGATGCCGGGCGGAGAGATGTACGGCGCCCGGGGCGAGCGCACCTCCAAGAGCCCCTCGCCGCCGCTGATCCGCACGATCTCCAGGCGAGAAGTGGACGAGGTGTGGACGCTGACGGACGCGACCGGGGTGTGGGCGGGCGAGCCCGTGCCCGGCGTCTCGGACGCGCCGCCCCGCGCGGGCGATGCGGGCGGGGTCGTGGTGTATGCGGCGGGGTCGCGCCTGAGGCGGACCGCGCGCTTCCAGCCCGTGACGCCGGAGGTCGAAGCGCTCACCCGGCGGCTGCGGGCGCTGGCCTGGGCGGACTGAAGAACGCGAACCCGACCGACGAATGGGAACCCGGGGCCATTGACCCCGGGAACCCTCTCCCCTCCCATGCTCGGCGTGATTGCCCCCGCATGCCGTGGGTTGCCCCGAGGGACGCGGCGACGCGCAAGAGGCGCTGAACCTGGGAATCGCCCCGGAGCGGAGGGCGCGCCGGGGCGGGTGGCGGCAGCGGCGTGCCCGGGGTGCGTGAACAGACCGGGGCGGGCGCCGTGCGTGCGTTCCGATAAACACGCCTCGGGGCCGGCCGGGCCACCGGGCGCTGGGCATGTTGTCAGGGGGGCGGGGAGTGGATGCGCGAGCGAAGAGTGGTCTGATGCGCGGGTGAAGCGGGTTGGTTGCGGGCTGCGGCTGATCGAGAGAGGTCGAAGGAACGAGCGTGTGGTGCTGGGTGCGTGCGGACCCGGGGCTGTACGCAGGGCTTTGGGCGCGGTTGCAGGGATCGGGCGTGGTGGTTCATAGGATGGGGCATGAGCGAGTCCCCGTACGACCGGTATTCATCGCCCCTGGCCAGCCGCAACGCGAGCGAGGAGATGCTGAGGCTGTGGTCTCCGCGGCACAAGTTCAACACGTGGCGGCGAATCTGGCTGGCGGTGGCGGAGGCGCAGCACGAGATGGGGCTGCCGGTGACCAAGGAGCAGGTGGAAGAGCTCCGCGCGGTGGTCAATCGCCCCGGCGGCATCACCGATGCGGAGATGCAGGCCGCGGAGAGGTACGAGCGCGAGCTGCGGCACGACGTGATGGCGCACGTGCACGCGCTGGGGGACTCGTGCCCGAAGGCGAAGGGGATCATTCACCTGGGGATGACGAGCCAGGATGTGGTGTGCAATGCGGATGCGGCGATCCTGGAGGACGCGTCGCTGGTGATTCAGTCGAAACTTGTGCGAGCGATTGACTCGTTGAGTCGATTCGCGGTTCAGACGTGCCTGCTCCCAGCACTGGGCTTCACCCACTACCAACCCGCCCAGCCGACGACGGTGGGGCGTCGCGCGGCGAACTGGGCCGCGGATCTTCACACCGCGTACGTTCACGTGTACGTTACGCACTACGAGCACATTCCTGTGCGCGGACTCCGCGGAGCCACGGGGACGCAGGCGTCGTTTCTCGAGCTCTTTGGCGGCGACGGGGCCAGGGTTGACGAGTTCGAGCGAGTGTACTTCAACGTCAGGGAGCCGGAGGGCTACGGCAACTTCTGGAAGACGTTCGCCCTCACCGGCCAAACCTACCCCCGCGTCATCGACACGTTCATCCTTGCCGACCTCGCGTCGTGCGCGGCGGTACTGCACAAGATCGCGACCGACATACGTCTGCTCTGCAACCGCAAGGAGCTCGACGAGCCGTTCGAGAGCAAGCAGATCGGCAGCAGCGCGATGCCCTACAAGCGCAACCCGATGCGCTGCGAGCGGATCTGCGGCCTCACGCGGTTCGTGATGAACCTCGTCGGCAACGCCTATGACACGGCCGCGACGCAGTGGCTGGAGCGCACGCTCGATGACTCTTCCAATCGCCGCCTCTCGCTGCCCGAGGCCTTCCTCGCGCTCGACGGCGCGCTCGACCTGATGCACAACGTCGCGAGCGGCCTGATTGTCCATGAGGCGATGGTCCGCAAGAATCTCATGGCCGAGCTGCCCTTCATGGCCACCGAGAACATCCTGATGGCGTGCGTGAAACTCGGGGGCGACCGCCAGCAATACCACGAGTTGATCCGCGTGCACGCCCAGGCCGCGGGGATGCGCGTGAAGCAGGAGGGGCTGGACAACGACCTGCTGGAGCGGCTGAAGGCGGATAAGGCCTTTCAGTCAAAGACCCGGGGCGGGGCGCTCGAGGCCGAGTTGGACTGGGCGGGCGTGATGGACCCGATGAAGTACGTCGGGCGGAGCGTGGAGCAGACCGAGCGGTTCATCAAGGAAGTGGTGGAGCCGCTTCGGGAGCAGTACGGCGAAGCGATCATGAGGTTGGGCGAGAGCGGGCCGAAGGTCTGAGGAGGCGTCCGTGCTTGCGAAGATACTGCCGACGCTGGAGCGGACGCCCGGGGTGCTGCGTGCGTTGCTGCAAGGCCTGCCGGAGGACGCGGTGCGGGGCAACTATGGCCCGGGCACGTGGAGCGCGTACGAGGTGGTGGGGCACCTGATCGTGGGCGAGAAGCTGGACTGGGTCCCGCGGGCGCGGATCATCCTGGCGCACGGCACGTCGCGCGCGTTTGATCCATTCCCGCACGACGCCACCATCGAGCCCGAGAGCGGGCGCGGCGTCTCGGACCTGCTGGATGAGTTTGAGGCACTGCGTGCGGAATCGCTCCGGGCTCTCGCGGCGATGAACCTGCGCGACGCGGACTTGGGTCGGCGTGGCTTGCACCCGGCGCTGGGCGAGGTGACGCTTGGCCAACTGCTCACGACCTGGGCGGCCCACGACCTGCACCACGTCAGGCAGGCGTGCCTGGCGCTGGCGTGGCAAACGAGGGATGAGGTCGGCCCGTGGCGGGCATACATCAACACGTTTGAGCGGCCGGGCGAAGGGCGCTAGACCCGCAGGTACATCTCGACCTGGTCCCACGCGGAGCCGTCGTCGTGCACCAGGCCCCCGGGGAGCGTGCCCCTTGGCGCAAAGCCAAATCGCTCGTAGAGGGCGATGGCCCGAGTGTTGGCGGCGTAGACCTCCAGGGTGACGAGGGCGAGCTCCGGGTGCGCCCGGGCCCACTCGATGGCGCGGGCCATGAGCGCGGCGCCCACCCCCCGGCCCCGGAACGCCTCGCGGACGCTCATGCCCAGCAGCACGCGGTGGCGGGCCTTGCGCCGGGTGCTGGGTTGGCGCATGTCGAGCATGCCGAGCACGCGGCCGGCGTCCTCTGCGATGAGCAGGAGCTGGCGCGGGTGCGCGAGAATGCCCGCGACGAACGCGCGCTCCTGGTCCTCGGTCATCGTGAACTCGTCGGGGCTTGTGAGCAGGAAGGGGCTGGTGCGGAAGGCGTCGTGGGCCGCGTCGAGCATCGCCGCCGCGTCGTCGGGCGTGGCGTGACGGACGCGGCACATGCCGCCGCCACTGCGGAGCGGGTGCGTGGTGGGTTCGACGGTGGCCATGGGCTCAACGGTTCGCCGGGGGCGTGCTCTCGGGTGGGTGGCGCGGGCCTTCGCCCTTCAGTTCCGAAGCGGCGGCGCTCTGGTCGTGGTTGTCGAAGTCCGGCTCGGGGAAATAGCGCTCTTCGACGCGCTCCAGCACGATCAGCGTGAACAGCGTGAACGCCGCGAGGATGCCCGCGAGCACGAACTGCCCGATGCCGCACATGGCTCCGAGGGCGGCGGTGACCCACACGGCGGCGGCGGTGGTGAGCCCGCGCACGGCCTTCTTGTTCTGAATGACGGCACCCGCGCCGAGGAACCCGATGCCGCTCATAAGTCCCTGGAGAATGCGGCTGACCTCCGCCTGTCCGGTGTCGGGGAAGGCGGACAGGGCGGAGAGCCCGGCGACCACAAAGCCGCAGGACCCCAGTGAGATGAGGATCATGGTGCGGAAGCCGGCGGGGCGGTGCTTGCGTTCGCGCTCCAGGCCGACGAGCGCTCCGGCGAGTAGAGCGGCGGCGAGGCGGGTTGTGATCTCGGTAGCGGTCAGGGGTGCCATGCCCCATGGGAACACGACGCGGGTGCGGTGTCAAGGGGCCCCCATCGGAAATGCGTTGGGGGCAGGGCCTTGGGGCCGATAGTGGCGGGGTGAAGACGCTCATCCAGACGGCGGCGGATCGCGTGACCGAGGGGCGCTACGCGGACGCCGTCGAGATGCTCCTGCCCACCATGCGACGCGGGAAGGGTGATGCGGCGGGTGCGTACCTCCTCGGGCTGTCGCTGGTGAGGCTGGGCCGGGCGCCGGAGGCGCTCGAGTGGCTGAAGATGGCGGCGGAATATCGCCCGCCACAGGCAGATGCGATGGTGGAGTACGCCTGCGCGCTGTTCGATTGCGGGCACTGGGACGACGGGTTGGCGCAGATCAGGGCCGCGGTCTCCGCGTTTCCGAACGATGCCCGGGCGCGGGTGGTGCTGGGGAAGATGCTGGTGCAAGGCGGGCTGTTTGTTCCGGCCATGGAGCAGGCGATGCACGCGATGCAGCGAGCGCCGGAGGTGGCAGAGCCGGTGTCGCTGTTCGCGTCGTGCCTCGCGGGGCTGGGGTACGCGGAGGAGGCGGTGGAGTGGTTCGGGCGCGCGGTCGCGACCGACCCCAGCGACCTGCGCACACGGGCAAATCTGTGCCATGCGCTGAATGCCGCGGGCGGGACGGACCCGGGAGAGGTCTGCCGTAGGCACCGCGAACTGGGCGCGATGATCGCGGAGCGGGCTGCGACCGGCCGGCCTCACACGAACGTGCGCGACCCGCGCAAGAGGCTGCGCGTCGGGCTGCTGTCGCCGGACTTCCGCGAGCACCCGGTGTCGCGGTTCATGCTGCCCCTGCTGAGGCACGCTCCCAGGAACGAACTGGAGTTTGTCGCGTACGCCTCGTCCGCGCGCGGTGATGAAGCGACGGCGCTTGTCCGGGGCTCGGTAGATGCCTGGCGCGACGTGTCCGGGCTGGACGACGCGGCGCTGGCGGACCTGATCCGTCGTGACGGCGTGGACGTGCTTGTGGACCTGGCGGGGCACACGGGGGGCACGCGCGTGGCGGTGCTTGCAAGCCGCCCGGCGCCAGTCCAGGCCACGTACCTGGGCTACCCGAACACGACGGGCGTGCCTGGCGTGGACGCGAGGCTCGTGGACTGGGTGACCGACCCGGCGGGCGCAGAAGCGTTCGCGACGGAGCGGCTTGTGAGGCTCGAAGGGTGCCTGGTGTGCTTTGACCCGTCCGGGTGCGGGCCGGACGAAGGCGGGCCCGTCGCGCCCGCGCCGGCGGCGACGCGGGGCATCGTGACCTTCGGCTCCTTCAACAATGCAACGAAGACCTCCGGGGCGACGCTCTCGCTGTGGGCCGGCGTGCTGCGGGCCGTGCCCGGGGCCAGGCTCGCGCTCAAGGGCAAGGGGTTGGATGAGCCCACGAGCCGGGGCGTGGTGGAACGGCGGCTGTCGCAGGCGGGGATCGACCCCTCGCGCGTGGAGATTCTGGCATATCGGGGCGGGCACGGCGAGCACCTGCGGGCCTACGCCGAGGTGGACATCGCGCTGGACACACATCCGTACTCGGGCACGACGACAACCTGCGAGGCTCTGTGGATGGGCGTGCCGGTGGTGACGCTGACCGGGCGGTCGCACGCGTCGCGCGTGAGCGCCAGCGTCCTGAACGCCGCGGGCTGCGGCGAGTGGGCCACGGGGAGCGCGGTGGAGTACTCGCGCGTGGCGGCGGGGCTGGCGGCGGACATCATGGGGCTGCGGGCGCTGCGGGCCGGGCTCCGCGAGCGGGTGCGGGCGTCGCGTCTGTGCGACGCGGCGGGGTTTGCGTCGGGGTGGGCGGCGGCGGTCCGCGCCGAGTGGACGCGCTGGTGCCGCGCGGGCGGCGTACATTCGCCGAGCCATGGCGATGCCGGACCCGAGCGTGCTGCGTGCGGCGGACCTGATCTCTCAGGGCAAGTCGGCGCAGGCGGAGCCGGGCTTGCGGGCGCGGGTGCGCAAGGCACCCGCTGACGCCGACGCCGCGAGGCTCCTCGGGCTCGCGCTGCTCAACACCGGCAAGGCCGAGCAGGCGGTGTACTTCACGGGGAAGGCGCTGCAACTCTCGCCCTCGCCCGCGGCGTGCGATGCGCACGCGACCGTCCTCGTCGTGGTGGGCAGGCTTGACGAGGCCGAGCGAGTGTTCCGGGCGGGCATCGGTGCGGACGCGGGGCTGCCCAGCCTGCACAACGGTCTGGGCGGGGCCCTGCTGAACCAGAAAAAGTACGACGAGGCCGCCGAGGCCTTTGCCCGGGCGAGAGCGATCGATCCGGACTCGGTGGTGTACCTCAGACAGCACGCCGCGGCGATGGTGCGGGCACACCGCACGGCAGAGGCGATGTCGCTGCTGCGCGAGGGCGTCACGCGGTTTCCGGAGGACGTTGTCCTCCGCACCCAGCTCGTAAGTGCGCTGAACTATGAGGACGTGAACCCATCAGAGAGGTTGGAGCACGCGCGGGCGCTGGGAGCGCTCTTTGCCCGGGCGGCGGGGCCAAGGCCGGAGTTCGCGAACGCGAAGGACCCCGCGAGGGCGCTGAGAGTGGGGTTGCTCTCCGCGGACTGGGTCGATCATCCGGTCGCGCACTTCATGTCGCCCCTGTTGGAGCGAACGCCCGCGGGGCTGAGCCTGCACATCTACGACGCCAGCCCAAAGAGAGACGCGACGACCGCTCGCCTGCGGGGCCTGGCGGCGGGGTGGCGCGAGGTCGTGTCACTTGGAGACGCGGCGGTGGCGGCGCTCATGCGGAAGGACGGCATCGACATCGCGGTGGACCTGGGTGGGCACACCGTGGGCAGCCGCGTTGCGGTCATGGCGTTTCACCCGGCGCCGGTGTGCGTGTCGTACCTCGGGTATCCGGCGACGACGGGCATGGCGGGCGTGGGCTGGCGTGCGGTCGACAGCCTCACCGACCCGCCGGGCAGCGAGGCGTGGCACACGGAGCAGTTGCTCAGGCTCGACCCCTGCTTCCTGTGCTTCCGGCCGCCGGCGGAGGCGCCCGAGGTGACGCCGTTGCCCGCGGCGACCAGACGTCGCGTGACCTTCGGCTCGTTCAACAACCCGGCCAAGCTCTCTCCGCGCGTGCTGGCGCTGTGGAGCCGCGTGCTGCGCGACGTACCGGGGTCCGGGCTGCTGCTGAAGGGAGTGGGGTTCGAGATTCCCGCGGTGCGGGAGCGGTTGCGGGCCGCGGCGGAGGGCGCGGGCATCGAACCTTCGAGGCTGGAGGTGCTGCCCACCACGCGCACTCCCGCGGAGCACCTGGGCACCTACGCGCGGGTGGACATCGCGCTCGATACGTACCCCTACCACGGCACCACCACCACCTGCGAGGCGCTCTGGATGGGCGTGCCGGTGGTGACACTCGAAGGGCCTGTGCACGTGTCGAGGGTCGGTGTCAGCCTGCTCCGCGCTGCGGGGTGCCCGGAGTGGATCGCGAGCGACGAGGACGCCTACGTGCGTGTTGCCTTAGGGCTCGCGGCGGACCCGGCGGCTCTGGCCCGGGTGCGGGCGGGTCTGCGGCAACGGGTGGCGGCGTCCCCGCTGGCGGACGAGGCGGCCTTTAACGCCCGGTTCGAAGCGGCGCTGCGGTCGACCTGGGGGGCGTGGTGCGGAATGCACGGCCCGGGCCACGCCTAACCTGCTGTCCTTATGGCGATTCTCGTCAGCGAAACGACCACGGTTCTGTGCCAGGGCATCACCGGCGCGTTCGGCGCCAGCCACACCAGAGGGTGCTTCCACTACGGCACGAAGATGGTGGGGGGTGTCACGCCCGGCAAGGGAGGCACCAAGGACGAGAACGGGCTGCCCATCTTCGACACGGTGCACGCCGCGGCGAAGGCCACCGGCGCCGACGCGACCATGATCTTCGTCCCTCCAGCGTTCGCGGCGGACGCGGTGCTGGAGGCGGCGGACGCGGGCATCCGCGTCATCTGCTGCATCACCGAGGGAATCCCGGTGCAGGACATGATCCGTGTGCGGGCGTTCCTGGATGAGTTCAACAAGACGACGTCGATGAGCGACCCGGCCTGCCGCGCGGTGCTCGTCGGGCCCAACTGCCCCGGGGTCATCACGCCCGGGCCAAAGACCGGTGGCGGCACGTCCGGGCAGGACACGTACACGAACGCGGGCTGCAAGATCGGCATCATGCCCGGGTACATCCACACGCACGTCAGCGCGAGCAGGCTTGGCAAGAGCGTGGGGATCGTCAGCCGTTCGGGCACGCTGACCTACGAGGCCGTGTGGCAGACATCGAGCCTGGGGCTCGCGCAGTCCACGTGTGTGGGCATCGGTGGCGACCCGGTGCGCGGGGTCAATCACATCGACTGCATCCGGCTGTTCGAGGCGGACCCGAAGACGGATGCGATCCTGATGATCGGCGAGATCGGCGGCACCGACGAGGTCGACGCCGCGGAGTACGTGAAGAACCACGTCAAGAAGCCTGTGGCGGCGTTCATCGCGGGGCGGACCGCGCCCCCGGGGCGGCGGATGGGCCACGCCGGCGCGATCATCGGCGGGGCCGACGACACGGCGGACAGCAAGATCAAGGCCCTCCAGGCCGCGGGTGTCGAGGTCGCGATGAGCCCCGCGGACATGGGCCGGGCCATGGCCCGCGCGATGAAGCTGGGCTAAGCACGCTCCGGGCAACTCGGCCGAACCCGCGCAAGGTCGCGCCAGAGCGCGGCAGCGAACACCACCCACACGATCGAGAGCAGCACCGAGAGCGTCACGGCGTACGTCTGTGCCTCGGCCCTGTAGACGGCGCGCCAGCGGCCCGATGAGTCCGGGAGGTCGAAGGAGTTCCATGTCCAGGCGGGCCTGTGCCAGACCTGCGTGTGGACCCAGGCGACATACAGCGTCGCGGGCACCAGCAGCGCACCGCCCGTCCACAGCAGGGTCGCGATCGGTCGGCGCTGGTAGGCGAAGCGGATGCTCCACCACGCGGCGATGACCGAGGGGACCGAGGCGACCAGCAGAAGCCCGCCGTGGAAGCCCGTGGGCACGGCGATGGCTGGGAAGAGCAGCCAGAGTGCCCCCAGCGGGGACTCTGGCAGCTTTGGCAGCACGCCCAGGAGCCAGAGAAGGGCAAACCCCCAGACCCACAGGCCCCAGAAGGTCGCGAGGCCGTTGTCCACCTCGCCCCAAGGGCGGCACATGACGCAGAGCACGACGGACGCGGCGAGGGCAAGAGCGGCAAAGCCCCGGCGCATGGTCGTGCTTCGATTCGCGGCGCGGAGGTCTCGCTCGCGGGCGATGGCCTCGCGAGAGAACGCCGTGCCGCACTCCGGGCACGGGCCGTCGGGGATGCCGGCGAGGTCGTAGGTGCAGGCGGGGCAGGGGACGGAAGGAGGCGGCTGCTGAAGGTCCACGGAAGCTCCCGAACTCCCCCGGAGCGCCAGAGAAGGCGATGCGGGTGCATACCGGCGTGATCGGGTTCCGGAGGCGGCGGGCGCGAAAAAAAGGCGTGGGCCACGGGGCCCACGCCTGCGACTGCGAGGGAGTCAGGTGCGACCGGGGGGGCGACTCAGGGGCAGGCGCCGCCAGCGACGCGGTTGATAAGGGCGCTGACATCGTCCTGATCGGCGTTGCCGTCCTGGTTGAAGTCGGGGTTGATGGCGTTGGGGTTGGCCCCGCCGCCGACGACGTTGATGAGGTAGTTCACATCGTCCTGGTCGACGTTGCCGTCGCCGTCGACGTCGGGGTTGCAGGGTGGCACGGATGGGGCGCCGGCGGGGATGGGAGGGACGACCGAGGCGCCGGGCTTGAAGGTGGTGAGGGAGACGGCGGCGCCCGCGGCGGGGGGCACGTCGGCCTCGAACCAGAAGTTGTACATGGTGCCCCAGCGGAGGGCGGAGGAGTTGGCGTTCTGCTGGAAGGTCTGGGGCGTGGCGAAGGTGACGGTGTTGGCGGTGCGGGAGGCGGTCCAGGTGTCGCTGTAGTTGACGGGCTCGCCGGAGTGGTAGAAGGGCTGGTTGGAGCCGATGTTGGAGACGTTTACGCCGGGCGCGACGGGGACGACGAAGGCGCCGCCCGCTCGGTCGGAGTTCAGGTTGAAGACCGCGTAGTCGTACATCCAGCGGCCGTTGCCCAGGTTGCGAACCTTGCTGGCCCACCAGAAGGTGCCCTCGCCGGGGATGGTGACCTGGCCGATGCTGACGGACGGGTCGACCGTGTTGGCGCCCAGCCCGTGGTCACGCCAGGCGCGGATGGCGGGGATCTGTGTGAACGCGGCGCCGGTGAGGTTCAGGTTGAAGGAGGCATCGACGGTCACGCGCTTGTACGTGGCGTTGTTCAGCCACGCGCCGCCCGCGGCGTCATCGGTCGCGACGTAGACACCCTCGACGAAATAGAGCGCGCCGGGGAAGTTGGCGGCGGTGAGGTCGGTCTGGCGGATCTGCAGGCGGCGGAAGATCGCGTCGCCCGTGGAGCCCGGGTAGGCGCCGATGGTGCCGGTGAAACCATTGATGACGGAACGCGGGGCGAGGCGGGTCTGCCCGCCGTTGAACCCCGAGCCGTAGACGTCCAGACAGCCCGCGCCCAGGACCGAGCCTCCCTGGCCGTTGCAGGAGGTTCCGCAGCCCGAGCCGGCGGCGGCGCAGCAGGCTGTCTTGCAGTTGGCCAGGCCGATCTGCATGAGTCGCCCGTTGTGCAGGCGATAGGCGTTCATCGCCAGCGCGGGCGTGCCGTTGTTGGCCCAGATGAGATTGGTGGTGCCGATGTTGCAGGTGTGGCTGCCGATCGCGTAGCCCCGGATGCCGCCGACCGCGCCGTAGTTTGATGTGGACTGGATGTCGAGCAGCGTGACGTCGGGCCCTGCGGCGAGGGCACCACCCGTGAGGCAGAGCGCGGCGAGAAGGCCACAGCCGATGGATTCGGTTTGCATGGTCAGAACACTCCTGAGAAAAAGGGGAACGAGAGAGCCAGAACCCACCGGCTCGAGACGCACCGGACAGGACACGATACCCCGGGCGTCAGGGTACCAGAACCGCCACGCCGTGCAAGTGTTCATCCAACGGACAGAATAAAAGTCAACAGTATCCGGATTATCCAAACCGCCCGCTGATGTACTGCTCTGTGAGGGGCTTGGAGGGGTTCTGGAATATCTTGGCGGTGCGATCGAACTCCACCACCTCGCCCAGGTACATGAACGCGGTGTAGTCGCTGACGCGCGACGCCTGCTGCATGTTGTGGGTCACGATGATGATGGTGACCCGCTGGCGGATGCTGTCGATCAACTCTTCGATCTTGCTGGTGGCGATCGGGTCCAGGGCGCTGGTGGGCTCGTCGAAGAGGACGATCTCGGGCTCCACCGCGAGAGCCCGGGCGATGCAGAGGCGCTGCTGCTGACCCCCCGAGAGCCCGTACGCCGAGCCCTGCAGGCGGTCCTTCACCTCGTCCCACAGCGCGGCCCCGCGCAGCGCGACCTCGACGCGATCGCGGAGGTCGGCGCGGCGGTTGATGCCCCGCAGCCGCAGGCCATACGCCACGTTCTCGAAAATGGACTTGGGGAACGGGTTGGGCTTCTGGAAGACCATGGAGATGCGCATGCGCATCTCGACCGGGTTGGTGTCCGGGGAGACGATGTCGGGCTCACGAGCCTGGCCGTCGGCCCCGACGGAGTGGAGCACGAGCCCGCCGTGGTAGCGGGTGTTGGGGTAGAGGTCGTGCATCCGGTTGAAGCACCGAAGGAGCGTGGTCTTGCCGCAGCCCGAGGGTCCGATGAGGGCGGTGACGGCCTTCTCGCGGAACGTGAGGGAGACGTGCTTGACTGCCTGGAAAGAGCCGTAGAAGAAGGAGAAGTCGCGGCACTCTGCCTTCGCGGGGCGGCGGTCGTCCGGGCCGGAGAGGGAGAGGGCGAGGGGCTCGGCCCTCACCTGGGGGCTCTGTTCCGGCGGGCGATCCATGGTCGAGCTCCCGGGAGTCACCACTTGATTCTCCGGCGCATTCTCGCGCGGACGACGATCGCCGCGCCGTTCATGCCAAGTGTAACCGCTATGAGCAGCAGCCCCGCGGCGGCGGCGTTCCGGGCGAAGGCTTCGTCGGGTCTCGAGAGCCAGTTGAACATCTGAATGGGCAGCACCGTGAAGGGGGACCAGGCCCATTCGAGCGGCCCGCTGCGCCCGCCGCCCTCGTCCAAACCCAGGGCCATGGTCAGCCCGGCGGTGTCGTTGCCGAGGGAGAACTCCGAGCCGGTCTCCGCGGCGAGGGCGAGGTTGCCGCTGGGCGTGAGCGAGGCCGAGAGCCCCTCTACCCCGTCGAACGCAACGCGGAGGTCCTCGATGGACATCGCCGGGTCAAAGGTGAGCGTGGTGGTCACGGGGGTCAAGTCACTACTCTCAGTGGGGCGCACGCGGACCTCGATGGTCCCTGCCCGGGGCGGGCGAACGTCCGCATCGAGCCCGGAGGCCAGCGGAGCCGCCTGAACTTCCGGGGCGACGGCACGCTGGGCGTTGGTGGCGGGGAGCCATGGCCGCTCCGAGAACGGCGCGGGGGGGAGAAAGGCGATGTACGAGATGGCGCCGATGGTGACCAGCGGCGCGGTCTCGCCCACCGCACGGCTGAGCGCGATGATCACGCCGGTGGCGATCCCGCCCGTGGAGTAGGGGAGCAGGTGGTCTCTCACGACCTGCCACCGGGAGGCACCCAGGGCAAACGCGGCTTCGCGCATGTGCTGGGGGATGGCGCGCAAGGCCTCGCGGGTCGCGACGATGACGATGGGCAGGATGAGGAAGGCGAGGGTGATGCCCCCGGTGAGGATCGACTGCCCGAGGTGAAACTGGTAGACGAGCAGCCCCAGGGCCATCAGGCCATAGATGATCGAGGGGACCGCGGCGAGGTTGGCGATGTTGACCTCGATGAGCGAGGTGAACCAGTTCTTGCGGGCGTATTCCTCGAGGTAAACGCCCGCGGCGATTCCCAGCGGGATCGCCGTGCACGCGGTGATGAGCATGACCAGCAGAGAGCCGACCAGCGCGGACTTGGCCCCGGCCGCGGCGGCGCGACGGGACGGGAACGACGTGAGGAAGTCCCACGACATGCGGGAGGCGCCGTCGGACAAGAGCGAGTACAGCAGCAGCCCGAGCATGCTCAGGCAGAAGATCAGCGACGCCCACCCGATGATCGAGAAGGCCCGATCGACGAGGATCCCCCTGCGGATGGTCTGATCGATGGGTCGCATCAGTAGACCTGCCTGAATCTGCGGCGGAGGGCGACGCTGAGGAGGTTGAACCCCAGGGTCATGACGAACAGGGTGAGACCCGCGGCGAAGATGGTCTGGTACTCCAGGCTGCCGTGGGGCAGGTCGCCCATGCTGACCTGCACGATGTACGCGGTGACGGTCTGCGCCTGGCTGGTCGGGTCCAGCGTCAGCGTGGGCTGCATGCCCGCGGCGATCGCGACGATCATCGTCTCGCCCACAGCCCGGGAAATGGCCAGTGTGTACGCGGCCCCGACGCCGGAAAGCGCGGCGGGGAAGACAACTCGGACCGCGGTCGTGAACCGGTTTGCTCCCATGCCGTACGAGCCCTCGCGGAGCAGCATGGGCACCGCCCGCATCGCGTCCTCCGAGAGCGAGCTGATGTAGGGCACGATCATGATGCCCATGACGACGCCGGCTGCGAGCACGTTGAAGAGCGGGAGGTCAGGGATGATCCGCCCGAGTGCGGGGCTGATGAACGAGATGGCGAAGTAGCCAAAGACGACCGTCGGGACGGCGCTCAGCAGTTCGAGGATGGGCTTGACGGTCTCGCGCAGGCCGGGACGGGCGAAGTCGCTGAGCCAGATCGCGATGATGGTGCCAAGTGGGAGGGCGACCGCGAGAGCGATGCCCGTGGTCGTGAGCGTGCCGCAGACCAGCGGAAGGATGCCGAAGTGCTTGTCGTCAAAGAGCGGGGTCCACTGGGAGTCGGTGAAGAACTCCCAGAGTGAGACGGCGCGGAAGAAGGGGATGGACTCGGAGAAGAGGACATAGACGATGCCCGCGGTGATGAGGATGGAGAAGACCGCGGCCAGGAGCAGCCCGAACTCGATGAGGACCGCGGTCGGCCTCCGGCGCGCGGCGTGGGAGATCGCGTCTCTCGCTCCGCGGGCGGGGTTGGCGGCGGCCTGGGTCATGCGGTGGTCACGGGCTCACGAGAATGACAAGGGAGCACCGGTCGGCGCTCCCTTGCATCGTACCGGAATCTCGGCGGGGTGTCCCGCGATCGCCTACTTGGATTCCTTCGTCAGCACGTCGGTGAGCGAGATGCCCACGGCGTGCGAGCCGCCGAACACCGTGCCAGTCTGCAGCTTGGCCCAGCGGCTGGAGACAGCCTCGTAGGTCGCGTCCGGCAGCGGGACGTACTTGACCTCGGACACCAGCGTTTTGGCGTTCTTCAGGTAGAAGTCCACGAACGCCTTCACCTCGGGCTTGGTCTCGGCCGACTGCTTGTTGACGTAGATGAACAGGGGGCGAGACAGGGGGTTGTACTTGGCGCCGATCACCGTGGCGGCGGAGGGCTCGATCGCGCCACCGGTCTGGCTCTTGCCGTCCTTGATCCAGTCGATCTTCACGGCCTGGAGCTTGGTCTTGTGCGCCTCGTAGTAGGCCATGCCGAAGTACCCCAGGGCGAGCTTGGAGCCCTCCACGCCCTTCACGAGCGTGTTGTCGTCTTCGGAGGCGGTGTAGTCGCCCCGGCTGGACTTGGACTTGCCCATGATGGCCTCGGTGAAGTACTCGAACGTGCCCGAGTCGGTCCCGGCGCCGAACAGCTTGATCTCGCTGTCAGGCCACTCGGGGCGGATCTGGTTCCACCTGGTGACCTTCCCCTGGGCGGCGGGCTCCCAGAGTTTCTTGAGCTCCTCGGTGGTCATCGAGGCTGCCCAGGTGTTCTGCTTGTTGATCACCACGGTCAGGGCGTCGAAGGCGACGGGCAGCTCGATGTACTCGATGCCGCCCTTGGCGCACTCGTCCATCTCCGCCTTGGTGATTGGCCGGGAGGCGTCGGCGATGTCGATCTCGCCACGAACGAACTTCTTGAACCCGCCGCCGGTGCCGGAGGTGCCGACTGTGACCTTCATCCCCTTGTTGGCGTTCTGGAACTCCTCGGCCATGGCCTCGGAGATGGGGGCGACGGTGCTGGAGCCGTCGACCTTCACCACACGCTGCTGGGCGTGGGCCAAGGTGCCGAGGAAGAGGGTGCCCAGGAGGACGGCGGTGGAGACTGGTTTCATGACGGGTTCCTTGATCCGGTGTGTCGGCGGTTTCTGCCCGGCGAGCCGTCCGGGGCGGGTCCGACCGCGGGCCGTTCTGGCCCACGTGCCTCGGACGGGACAAGAGTAGAAAGAGCCTGTGAAGACCTGACCCTGAAGAGTGTGAAGACTCCGTGAAACAAGGCCCGCAGGGGGCCGCGGACCGCCGATTGCCGGGGTGTGTTTGGGTGTGGACAGGGCCCGTGTGCGCCACGAGCCCGACGAGCCGATGAGGGGTTCGGTCGAGCCGGGGAGTGTCTGCCACGGTGTCACAACGGGTTCCATTGCTGGTGGCGCTCCCCGGAGGCCTGATCGCAGGCGGGGTGGCCACGTGGGCCGTGCGGCTGGTGAACGGCCTGGCCAACCGCGGCCGCGGGGTGGGGCTGATCGTGCATGCGGGCACAGGGGAACACTCGCCCCTGCGGGCGGCGGTTGACCCCCGCGTGAGGGTGACGGACCTCACGGCGCTGCCTCCGCTGGAGCGGGCGACGGGCCGGCTGACCGAGTATCTCGACGCGTACGAGCACGCGGCCTTGGAACTCGCGCCGGCCGGACCGGTCGTCGTCAGCCCCAACCAGCACGGGAACTGCCTCGGGCTGGCCGCCGGGTTGACCGCACGGCGCGAAGACGTGCGAGTGCTCGCGTGGCTGCACAACGACCTTCCGTACGAGTACCACATCCAGGCCCGGTACCAGGCCGCGATCTCGAAGTTTGCGTGTGTGAGCGAGCGACTGGCCTCCGGGCTGCGTTCGGTGCTCCCTGCGCGCGGGGCGGACATCGTCCGCGTCACGCACGGCGTGGACGTGCCGGCCCTGCCCGTGAGGCCCCCGCGCGAGGGCAGACCCCTGAGGCTGGTGTACGCCGGGCGGCTCGAAGAGGCGCAGAAGCGGGTGAGTGCACTGCTGGCGATGTCTGAGGTGCTGGACTCGCAAGGAATCTGCCACGAACTGGTGCTGGTGGGCGATGGCCCGGCCGGCGCTGCGGTGCGCGAGCGCGCGAGAACCCTGGACTCGGTCTCCGTCCTGCCACCCCTCCCTGCGGAGCGGGTGCTGGCGCTCTTCGGAGCCGCCGACATGACGGTCCTGGCCTCCCGGCACGAAGGGCTGAGCGTGTCGGTGCTGGAGGCCATGTCGCGGGGTTGTGTGCCGGTGATCACCCGGACCGACTCCGGCGCCGCGGAACTGGTGAAGGACGGGGTGAGCGGCGTGCTCGTGGATGTGCCCGAGGGCGCGGACGACGCGTGTGCGGGTCGGGCCATGGCGATGGGCGTGAGCAGGGCGGCGGCCGGGCTGGGCGCGCTCTCACGCGGAGCGCACGCGCGAGCCCTTGCGGCGTTCTCGACCCGAGTTCAGATTGACGCCGTGGAGGCGCTGCTCGACAGTGCGCCCACCTGGCCCGCGCGGGCCTGGCCCGCCGAGCGAGACTGGGCCTTCAGCAGCGGGGGGGGCGTGGGGGGCGGCGGTGCCTCCGGCGCGGTCCCGGAAGACGGCCAGGCCAGGCTCGCCGCGGTGCTGGGGGCGCTCGCGGGACGCGCGGTGGTGGTGCACGGCACTGGGCGGCACACGATCGAGATGGAACTGGTCTTTCGCGCGGCTTCATGCCGCATCCTCGCGTTCGCTGACGACGACCCGGCCCGCCAGGGCGGGACGCTGTGGGGCGTGCCGGTGCGATCCCCCGAAGTCGCGGCGGCGAGCGGCGCGACGGATGTAGTGATCAGTTCCGCCATCAACCAGCAGCAGATCTGGCGACGCCGCGGGGTGTACGAGCGGGCGGGGCTTCGGGTGCATCGCCTGTACGAGGAGCCGGCGGTGTCACGCTGAGCAGGGGACCGAGCCCCTGGCCGGGGTCCATCGCGAGCCTCTCCGCCGCGTGCAGGTGCCCGCGGCGCCAGGCCCAGCGCTTGAGAGGAAGGTGCTGCTGGTACGCGAGGCTGGCGGCGAGCGCGGCCGCGCCGCCGAACGCGTCCGGGGGTACGTCTGCGAGGGATTGGAACACGGGCCAGGCGCGCCGGGCGTCGGCGAGCTGGTGGCGCGTGAACTCACGCGAATAGCCCGCCTCGGTCGTGATGTCTCGAGCGAACATCGCCTGCGCACACTCCGGGGACGCGTGGGCGAAGCCCCACGACGCGTACCCCAGGCGGTACTCGCGCCCGAGGTAGTCGCGGGGTGACATCGCGTGATCGTGGATGGCCAGCGCGCCGGGCCGGTACAGGACCGGGCACGCGAAGCGCTGCGAGGCACGGAAGGCGAAGTCGTCGTCCTCAAAGCCGTACGTCGCGGGAAAGACCGTCCAGCCCCCGAGGTCGCGGACGACGCGCGCGGGGACGGAGAGGTTGAGGGGCCAGGCGTGGCGAAAGCCCCAGTCGCGGTCTGGGCTCTGGTCGCGCTCCATGACATCATGGAAGAAGATCATGGAGGTCTCGCGGATCAGGCGCGCGAAGAACGAGTCCGGCTCGTGCACGCGCCAGGGCGTGCGCCCGACGATGATCGACGGGAGGTTCGTGCCCGCGTGGGCGTCGGCATGGGCGTCCAGGAATCCGGGCTGCGCGATCACGTCGTCGTTGAGGCTCAGAACGACGGCGCCACGCAGGCGCGGGATGAGCCGGTTGCGGACCGCCGCGAGCCCCGCTTTCGGGCCCTGCACGATGATCAACCGGGATGCGTCGCGCCCGGCGGCGGCCCAGGCGGCGCTCGCCACCCGCTCCGCGTCCGCGTCCTCGCCGTCCAGGCCGATGAGCACCTCGAACTCGGCCCTGGCGCGTTGGGCGGCGAGGGCTTCCACGCACGCGCGGAGTTTCTCGTGACGCTGATAGGTTGGGATGATGACGGAGAGGTCCACGGGGGTGTTATCGGCCCGGCGATGCGGGGGTGTTTACGGACGCCAGCCGGAGCGTGGAAAGTGGCACGGGGCGGGTGCCGATGTACGGGCGGGATGAGAACCTGCCAGCCGGAGACCGGGACGGAAGGGGTGGTAGAGCGCCGTCGCTCGCCGCGACACGCGGCGGTGCGGCCCTGCAAGCTCTTTCACCGTCCCACGGGGCGATACCTCGTCGCCAGCACCTGCGACCTCTCGGCCTGCGGCGCGATGTTGCGGGTGCGAGCCCAGAGGCCCCTGCGCCCGGGTGACGAGATCGAGGTGCTGGTCGCGCTGCACCCGAGGCAACTGCTGGAAGCTTCTGAGCAGAGGCCCGCGCGTGTGGTCCGGGTCTTGGCCACGCCAGAGGGCGATCAGGTCGCGGGCGTCGAGTACCAGGGCGCGATGCAGGCCCGGCTCGCGGCATAGGCCCGGCCCGGACCCCGTACACTTCCGCATGCTGTGGCAGCCCTCGCTCCCGGAGCCCTATCTCAGGATGAGCCCCGACGACCTCGCGGCGGCCATCGGCGTGCGACGCCGCGAACTCGGCGAGGCGCTCGTCATCCTCGGGCACCACTATCAGACCGACGAGATCATCCGGCACGTGGATGTCACGGGGGACTCGCTGAAACTCAGCCAGGTCGCCGCGGGCCTCGCACGAGAGCGGGGCGACCTGAGGTACGTGGTGTTCTGCGGCGTGCACTTCATGGCCGAGACCGCGGACATGCTCACGCCCGACAGGGTGTCGGTCATCCTGCCCGACCTGTCCGCGGGGTGCTCCATGGCCGACATGGCGCAGTACGACGACACGGTGCGGGCGTGGGAGGACATGCACGCGGCCCTCGCCGCCCGGGGGTGGCGCGGCCGCATCGTCCCCGTGACGTACGTGAACTCATCCGCGGCGATTAAGGCGTTTGTCGGGGACCACGGCGGGGCGTGCTGCACCAGTTCCAACGCGGCGTCGGTCTTTGCGTGGGCGATGCGGGGGGGTGACACGCCCCATGACGACGTGAAGGTGCTCTTTCTGCCCGACCAGCACCTGGGGCGGAACACAGCCGCGGCGTTCGGGGTGGACGTTGCCACCCAGACCTGCGTGTACGACCCGAGGCTGACAAGGCGGGGCGAGGAACTTGGCGGCGCAACGCCGGAGCAACTGGAGGCCAGCCGCGTGATCCTGTGGGCGGGCCACTGCTCGGTGCACAAGCTCTTCAGGCCCGAGCACTGCGCACAAGTTCGGGAGGCGGACCGGCGGGGCGGCACGAGGACGACAATTCTGGTGCACCCGGAGTGCTGCAAGGAAGTAGTGGACCTTGCGGACCTGTCGGGCTCGACGGAGCACATCATCCGGACGGTCTCGGACGCCGCGCCGGGCTCGCGTTGGGCGATCGGGACCGAGGTGCACCTGGTGAACCGGCTCGCGACAGCCGCGGCGGCACGCGGCGTGCACGTGCGGATCCTCTCCGACTGCCAGTGCCTGTGCACGACGATGTACCGGATCGACCAGCCCCACCTGCTGTGGGTGCTGGACCACCTTGTCGGTCGGTTTGAGGGGCGTGGGGGGCGTGGGGAGCGGGACGGCAAGCCCCGCGTCGTGAACGAGATCCGGGTGCATCCGCAGGTGAGGGCCTCGGCGCTCCGGGCTCTGGACCGGATGCTGTCGCTGTCAAGGGCCGGGGCTGCCACGCCGGCGCTGGCGGACTGAGCTTTGCCCGCGGGGACGCCGCCCCTCGCGCTCGGCGGGCTCGGCGTCGGGAGCCGAAAATCCAGCGTCGGGCGCGGTGCCGCGATGCGATCGGGCCAGGTGGCGGCGGCTGTCCCTGACGTGAGCCTGCACATACCGTGAGGCCTTGGAGCCCACGGGCCGAACATCAAGATCGGGGCCCCCCGCGCTCTTCGCGTGGGGGTTGCCCGTTCTGCTGGGCTCGGCGGCCCTTGTGCTGGCGATCGGGCCCGTGGCGGCGGTCATCGTGGGCGTTGTCACCGCGCGCTCAGAGATCCGCCCGGGCGCGTGGGTGCCCTCGCTGCCGCTGCTCGCAACCACCCTGGCCTGGGCCGTCGGCATCGGGACCCTGGCGACCGCGTTGGCCCTGCCCTGCGCCTGGGTGATGCGGGGACGCCCGTGGGCGCGTGTTGTCCTGTGGCTCGTGCCCCTCGCCATGCCCTCGTACCTCTGCTACACCGCCTACGGCCTCGCGCGGGCCCCGGGCACCTGGCTCGGAGACCTTATCGAGCGGGCGGCTCAGGAAGGTTGGACAGGTCTGCCCGTGTTCGTGGGCCGGGTGCTCGCCATCGGCGGCCTGGCCTTGTGGGCGTGGCCACTGGCCGCGATGGTGTTGGCGGCGGGGTTCGGGAGGCTGGACTCCGGGCTGCTGGATGCACTGAGGCTCGAGCCCTGGGGCCCGGTGCGGCGAGCGTGGGTGATCGGAAGGCTCTCCTGGCGTTGGCTGGCCGGTGCCGTGGCGATCGTGGCGCTGGTCATGTTCGGGTCGGCGGTGCCCCTGCACCTGGCGAACGCGCCGACATATGCGGTGCGGGCGTGGTTCGAACTGACTCTGAGCCCCGGCGGCCCAAGCGTGTGGGTGAGTGCCTGGCCGGTGCTGGTCGTGGCTGGCGTGGCGGGCTGGTGGCTTGCCAGGCCCGTCGCAGACGCCGGCGCGGGCCAGCGCGATGCGCCACAGGCACGGGGCGCGTGCCGGTGGATGGCCCGGGGCGTCTGGGCCTGTTCAACCGTCGTGCCGCTGGTGCTCTGCGCGTGGAGCCTGCGAGATTGGGGCTCGATCGGCACGTTCTGGAGAGTCAGCGGGGGTGCCGTGGGCCAGAGCGCCGGGGTCGCGCTGCTCGTCGGGCTGGCGACGCTGTTGTTGGGGCTTGCGGTGTGGGTTGCGGCGTCGGGGTTTGGCCCGAGTCGCGCGGCCGCGAGGGCGACGTGCGGCGTGCTGGTTGGGTTCAGCCTGGTGCCCGGGGTCCTCGTCGGGAGGGCCCTGGTCGAATGCGTGAACCTGCTGCCGGGGTTGGGGGGGATCGCGGACGGCCCCGGGATGCTCGTCTGGGCCCACGCGGCACGCTTCGCCTGGCTGGGCGCTGCCACCGGAGTGCTGCTGGCCACGCGAGAGGCGCGGGCGCTGGCCGATCTTCGAAGTCTGGAGGGGCCGGGCTTCCTGTCATGGCTGGTGGTCTGCCTGCCCCGTGGGTGGGGGGCCATGGCCTGTGCCGCGGCGGGGGCTGCGGCCCTGAGCCTCCATGAAATCGAGGCCTCGATCATCGTCCAGCCACCGGGGTCGATCAGTCTTGCCCAGACGCTGCTGGGCGACCTGCACTTTGCCCGAAGCGAGGAGTTGGCGGCGGGAGTGCTGCAGGTCTTGGGGCTAACGTGGGGGCTGGCCGCGGCTGCCTCCTGGCTGGCGGGCAGATACAGGAGCGGAATCCGGGCGTAGAGGTTCGGAAGGAAGGCGATGCATCCCGATCGCGGTTGGCCAGTACCATCGGGATCGGAGGCTCACTCGTTGAGGCTGCTGGGGTCTGTCCACTTCGGTTTCGCGTGCGTTCTGCTGGCTCTCGCGGCGGGGTGCGAACGGGCACCCTCTGCGGGCGGGCCGCTGGAAGTGGAGGTCCGGTTCGGCGAGGTCGGCTCCAACCCCGGCCAGTTCTCGTACCCGCGATGCCTGGGATCCGATGGCAAGTCGCTCTGGGTCATCGACAAAATGGCCCGCGTCCAGAGTTTGTCGCCCGAGGGCGAATGCCTGGGCGGGTGGCGAATGCCCGAGTGGGAGAACGGCAAGCCCACGGGCATCACGGTGTGGACGCCCCCCGCCGGCGGTCCCACCCGCGTCTTTATCCCCGATACGCACTATCACAGGGTGATGATCTACGACCCCGCGGGCATGTCCCCGCCGGAGGGGCTCAATCAGGGCCGGGGCACACTCCTGGGCTCGTTCGGCTCCTACGGCGAGGCCGAGGGCCAGTTCATCTACCTTACGGATGTCGCGGTCCTGCCCACCCCGGATGGAAGGGGCATCGCCCGGCTCTACGTCAGCGAGTATGGCGGCAACGACAGGATCAGCGCGTTCCGGCCCACGCCGGGCCAGGCCCCGGGGATGGAGACCGAGTTCCAGTTCGAGTTCGCGTTCGGCAGGTTCGGATCGGGCGACGCGCCGGACCCGGTGGAGTTCAACCGGCCCCAGTCCATCGAGATCGACCCTGAGACCGGCGAACTCGTCGTGACCGACGCCTGTAACCACCGCATCGGGGTCTTTACGCCGGAGGGGCGGCTGGTCAGGTGGATCGGGGGCCGGGCTCGCGCGGGCCGCGAAGTCGGCCAGATGAGTTACCCCTATGGTCTGGTCCTGCTTGGGGACCGCACGGCGATGGTCGCGGAGTTCGGGAGCAACCGCGTGCAGCGATTTGACCTTGTGACGGGCGAGAGCCTGGGCGTGTATGGCGAGGCCGGAAGGCACGCGGGCCAGCTCGCGTCGCCCTGGGCGGTGTGCCTGGAGGGCGAGCGGGTCTTCGTGCTGGACTCCGGGAACAACCGGCTTCAGGCCTTTGAACGCCCATCGCCGAAGCGGCGGGTCGGGGCCTCTGGCGACCGCGGGAAGGGGCCCGGATGAACGGCGCCCTTGTGCTCGCCTCTCTCACGGTCGGCCCGGTGCAGTTCGACACGCCGGTGTGGCTTGTGCTGATCCCCGTGTGCGGGCTGGTGGTGGTGCTGCTGGGGCTGCGAAGCCTCTCGGGCCTGGGCTCGGTGACGAGATGGGTCGCGATGACCGTGCGGCTCATCGTGATCTGCCTCATCGCCGGCGCCATGGCCGAGCCCCAGTGGCGGCGAGAGGCCACGGACGTCGCGGTGACGGTGATCATGGACGCCAGCGAGTCCGTGCCGAGCTCGAAGCAGTTCGAGGCGGACGGGTACGTGAAGGACGTCGCCTCGGCGTCGCCGGACAAGAACAACCGCCTGGGCGTCGTGACCGCCGCCAAGAACGCCTATGTGCAGGCCCTGCCCAGCAAGCTGACCAAGGAACTCCAGAGGCAGCACCTGGGGGCCCTGGACGGGACGAACCTCGCCGGCGGCGTGCGACTGGCGCTCGCGGTCAAGCCCACGGACGCGGCGTACCGGCTGCTTCTGATCTCCGACGGCAATCAGACGGACGGGAACGTGCTGCAGGCCGCCGAGGCGGCCAAGGCGATGGGCGTGCCCATCGACGTGCTGCCCCTGCGGTTCAAGTACGACCGCGAGGTGCTGGTCGACAAGCTGGTCGCCCCCGCCAACGCGCGCGAGGGCGAGACGATGAACCTCCGCATCGTCCTCATCTCACAACAGCCCACCGCCGGCAGGCTGAACCTGCTGATGAACGGCGAGGCGGTGGACCTGGACCCCTCCAGCGAGGCGCTCGCCGCACGGGTCGAGCTCCGCCAGGGCATCAACGCGCTGGAGGTGCCGATCAAGGCGATCTCCACCGGCCCGCAGAAGTTCCAGGCGGTCTTCGAGCCCGACGTGGCCAACGGGCGGGCCGTGGGTGACGTGCTGGCGGAGAACAACAAGAGCCTGGGCGTGACGTTCGTGACCGGGCAGGGCCGGGTGCTCTTCCTGTGCCAGGATGATTCGCTTCCCTCCGCCCAGCCCCTGATCCGCGCGCTCCGCGAGGCCCAGATCGACCTGGACATCCGCAACGCCGAGCAACTCCCCCCCTCCGTCACGGACCTCAACGCCTTTGACGCGGTCGTGCTCTTCAACCAGTCCGCGTACGACTTCACTCAGAAGGCCCAGGAGGACCTCAGGCAATACGTCCACGACACCGGCGGCGGCGTGCTGATGGTCGGCGGGCCACAGGCCTTCGGCGCGGGCGGGTGGATCGGCTCGCCCTTGGAGGACGCGCTGCCCGTGAAGCTCGATCCGCCTCAGAAGCGCCAGATGCCACGCGGCGCACTCGCGCTGGTCATCCACTCCGTCGAGGCGCCCGACGGCACGTTCCTGGGCAAGAAGGTTTGCGAAGCTGCGGTCAACTCCCTCTCCAAGCTCGACCTCGCGGGGATCATCGAGTATGGCTGGGGCGGCGGGACAGATTGGATCCACCCGCTCTCGCCCGTGGGCGACGGCACCAAGATCAAGCGGGCCATCAACAACCTGATGTTCGGCGACATGCCGGACTTCTCCCCCTCCGTCGAGCTCGCGCTCGAAGGGCTCAAGAAGGCCGACGCCGGCCAGCGACACGTCATCATGATTAGCGACGGCGACCCCGCCTCACCCTCCACCACGCTCCTCGACAAGTACGTCGAGGCCAAGATCACCATCAGCACCGTCGGCGTCTATCCGCACAGCGGCGGCGACACCAGCCGCATGCAGCAGATCAGCAAGTACACCGGGGGCAGGCACTACCACATCAACACCCAGGCCGGGCTGGCGGCGATCCCCCAGATTTTCATCAAGGAGGCGCAGACCGTTCGGCGCAGCCTCATCCAGGAAGGCAATCAGATCCCCGTGCAGGTGGTGCTCGGGGGCGAGACCCTCCGTGGCGTCACCAGCGTGCCCACCGTCAACGGCTATGTCGTCACCGGCGAGCGCGAGGGACTGGCCCTGGTCAGCCTGAAGGTGAAGGAGGGCGATCCGCTGCTCGCGGGCTGGCAATACGGACTGGGCAAGGTCATCGCGTACACCTCCGACGCCACCAGCCGTTGGAACACCGACTGGGTGGCCTGGGGCAACTACCGCCAGTTTTGGGAGCAGCAGGTTCGCTGGATCATGAGGCCGGGCGGGAGCGCGAACGTGCGCGTCTTTACCGAGACGCGGGGCGACCAGACGCTGGTGACGGTGGAAGCACTGGACAGCACCGGCGAGCGCCTGAACTTCGCAAACTTCAAGGGCCGCGTGGCGCTCCCCGATGGACAGGGCTTCGACGTCACGCTCAAGCAGGTGGGGCCCGGGCGGTACCAGGGCGTGGTCGAGAGCGACCGCCCCGGGTCCTATGTGCTGAGCCTGCGGTATGCGGCTCCGGACCCGGCGGCGGCGGGGGGGTACATCGAGGGCAGCGTGCAGGCCGCCGTCAGCCGTCCGTTTGCGGACGAGTACCGCACGCTCGAGGACAACATGCCCCTGCTCGCGCAGGTGGCGGAGATGACGGGCGGGCGTGTGCTGACCGGGCAGGCGGCGTCTGACAACGTGTGGGACAAGGTGGGGTTGAAGATCCCGGTGGCCCTGCGGCCCATGTGGCTGTGGGCGGTTGTCGCGGCGATCTCGCTCTTCCTGGTCGATGTGGGTGTCCGCCGCGTGCGGATCGACCTCACCGCGATCTGGCGGTTCGTGCGGAGCGGGTTCGGCGCGTCGCGGACGCACGCGGGCCAGCACGTGGGTGGGCTGAAGGCGGCGCGTGAAGCGGCGCGGGCCAAGCTCGCGGAGCGACAGGCCTCGGGCAGCCGGGCATCATCGCCGGAGGAACTGGAGCGCGAGGCGCGCCTGGCGGCGAAGCGTGCCGAGCGGGTGGCGGGCGCCAAGTTCGAAGTCACCCCCGAGCAGCTCCGCAAGGCGAGCGGGCCGGCGGCGATGGGCGGGGCCGACGCGCGCGTGCAACCCACGCCCCTGAAGCCCAGGCCCACCGACTCCCCGAGCGACGCGGGCGCCGGCATGGGAAGGCTGCTGAGAGCGAAGAAGAAGGCACAGGAAGAGATGGGCGAGGGCGACAAGCCCGAGGGATGACCGACGTGAGGCTGTAACGTCCCGGGACCGAAACCCCCAGGGCGAGACTGGAGAACACCATGAGCGTGGCGCAGAAGGACGTGAAGCTGGAGACACCCGCGGAGGTCAAGCAGGCGTGCGAGAACTTCCGCGCCACCTTCCAGAAGGTCAAGGGCGAGATCGGGAAGGTCATCGTGGGCCACTCCGAGGTGGTCGAGGCGGTCCTGCTCTCGCTCTTCGCGGGGGGCAACGTGCTGCTCGAGGGCGTGCCCGGCCTGGGCAAGACGATGCTGGTGCGTACGCTGGCGGAGACCCTCAGCCTGCCTTTCAGCCGCATCCAGTTCACCCCCGACCTCATGCCGGCGGACGTCATCGGCACGAACATCGTGATGGAGGACCCGGAGACGGGCCGGCGGCGGTTCGAGTTCCAGAAGGGCCCGATCTTCGCCCAGATCGTGCTGGCGGATGAGATCAACCGTGCGACGCCCAAGACGCAGAGCGCGCTGCTGGAGGCGATGCAGGAGCGGAGCGTGACGAGCGCGGGAACCACGTTCAAGCTTGCCCAGCCCTTCATCGTGCTGGCCACGCAGAACCCCATCGAGCAGGAGGGGACCTACCCCCTGCCCGAGGCGCAGATGGACCGCTTCCTGTTCAAGATCGTCGTCGGCTACAGCGGGCTGGAAGACCTGATGACGATCCTGGACCGCACGACGGGCGCGGAGACGCCGGTCGCCCAGAAGGTGCTGGACAACACTCAGATTCTGGAGATGCAGAGGCTGGTGCGCGGGTGCATCGTGGCGCCGCACGTCAAGGAGTATGTGGCCAGGCTGGTGCTGGCAACACACCCCGGCGGGGCCATGGCCGCGGGCGGCGCGACCGGCCCGACCAACAAGTACATCCGCTGCGGGGCGAGCCCGCGTGCGGCCCAGGCGCTGATCCTTGGTGGCAAGGTCAAGGCGCTCGTGGAGGGGCGCTACCACGTCGGCTTCGCGGACATCAAGCACATCGCCACCATGTGCCTCAGGCACCGGGTGCTGCTGAACTTCGAGGCCGAGGCCGACCGCGTGGATGCCGACGGCCTGGTCAGGCAGATCCTGGACCTGACCCCGACCGAGCCGGTGAAGGTGTAAGTCGATCGCGGAGGCCCATGCTCAAAGTCGTCAACCCAACCCGCCCAAAGGCCCTTGAAGACCTGCTCACGTCGGACTTGATCAACAAGCTCGACCCGCTTGACCTTTCGAGCCGGCGCGTCTTCTTCGGCAAGCTCAAGGGCGAACGCCGCTCGAAGAAGCGCGGGCAGTCCGTCGAGTTCGCCGACCACCGGCCCTACGCCACCGGCGACGACATCCGCCACATCGACTGGAACATCTTCGCCCGGCTCGACCAAATCTTCCTCAAGCTGTTCCTGGAGGAAGAGGACCTCTCGCTCCACCTCGTCATTGACTGCTCCGCCAGCAGCGACTGCGGCGAGCCCTCCAAGTTCCTCTTCATGCAAAAGGCCGTCATGGCCCTGGGCTATGTCGGGCTCGTGAACCTCAACCGCGTGACGGGCACCGCTATGGGCGAGGCACCGGGGAGCGTGGTCTCCGCCATCCGCGACCTCCGCGGGAAGCGCCGCACCCACGACCTGGCCCAGTGGGTCTGCTCTCTGGAGCCACGCGGGTACTTCTCGTTCAAGGAAGCGGCGGAGCGGATCATGGTCACCCGTCGGGGCAAGGGCCTCATGCTCGTCTTCTCTGACTTCCTCTACAAGGAAGGCTACGAAGAGGGGCTCCGGCGTCTCGTGGGCCACGGCTACGACGTGTTCGTCATCCAGGTCATGAGCCCCGAGGAGCTGGAGCCAAAGATCACCGGCGACCTGCGGCTGCGCGACGTGGAGGACGGTGACAGCGCCGAGGTCACCATCTCGGCCCCGTTGCTCAAGCGGTACAAGGCCACGCTGGGCGCCTACTGCCAGCAGCTCAACTCGTTCTGCCTGCGCCGTGACATGACGATGATGACCATCCGCAGCGACACGCCCATCGACGTGCTCGTGCTGGACTACCTCCGCAAGCGGGGGGTGGTGAAATGATCTGGCTCACCGCTCAGTACGCGCTCATCGCCGGGGCCATCGCCATCCCCGCGCTGCTCATCCTCTACTTCCTGAAGCTCCGCCGCCGGGACGTCGAAATCTCTACGACCTTGCTCTGGAAGAAGGCCATCCAGGACCTGCAGGCCAACGCGCCGTTCCAGCGGCTCCGCCGGAACATCCTGCTCATCCTGCAACTGCTCGCGCTGGGGGCCATCCTCGCGGCCCTGGGCCAGCCCCAGATCAAGAGTCAGACCATCACCGGCCAGCGGCACGTCATCATGCTCGATCGCTCCGCGTCGATGATGGCCGTGGACGAAAAGGACGACAAGGGTGGGGCCGCGTCGCGACTCGACGCCGCGAAGAAGCAGGCCCGGGCACTGGTCTCCTCGATGCGAGAGGGTGGGCTCTTCGACACCGAGAAGGACGCCGCCGACCAGGCCATGGTCATCGCCTTTGATACCCAGGCCGAGGTCGTGCAGCAGATGACCAGCGACAAGGCGGCGCTGGAGCGGGCGATCGACTCTGTGATGGCGACGGAAGGCCCGACTCGCATCGAGGAAGCAATCCGGCTCGCCAAGGCCCAGCAGCGCAAGCGGTTGGTGGAAGGGCAGGAGGTCGAAGGGCTGACCGCCGACGAGCCCTTCACCATGCACATCTATTCCGACGGGCGCATCAGCGACGCCTCCAAGGCGGCGCCGGGCCCCGAAGACCACGTGGAGTTCCACCGGGTGGGGCTGGCGGAGTCTTCGAACGCGGCGGTGGTTGGGCTGCGCGCGGAGCGCAGCTTCGAGAACCCAAGCCGCCTGAGCGTGTTCGTCTCGCTGCAGAACAATCAGCCCCAGGTGCGGGCGGTGGACGTGGAGCTGCTGATCAACGGCGTGGGCGCGGGGATCAAGAGCACGACGATTCCGGGGGCGAGCGCCGAGGGGCTCGGGCTCGGGGCCGCCGCGGCTGCAAGGGCCGGAGCGGAGGAGCGGGCCGCCGCCGCCGCCGCCGGCGTTGCACCCGCCGCCACCACGCCCGCCAACCCCGCCGGCACGGCGCGCATGACGCCCGGCGTCGGAGGCGTGGTCTTCTCGCTGGACCGGGGCGAGGGCGCCGTCGTGCAGGTGAGGCTCCGCAGCCCGTCCGACGGGGGGCCGCTCGAGGGCGACGCGCTGGACGTGGACAACCGCGCGTTCCTGGTCGTGCCCCCCGCACGCAAGCTCGCCGTCGCGGTCGTCTCGGGTCGGGGAAACCTGTTCCTCACCTCGGCGCTCGAGGGCCTGCCACTCTCGAGGCTGGTCACGCTCTCGCCCGCCCAGTTCGAGCAGCGCGTGCGAGAGGGAACCACCGGCGAGTTCGATGTCGTCGTGCTCGACGGCTGGCTCCCCAAGGGCACCGGCCTCGCGTCCGCCCCGGCTCCGGCCGCTCCCGCGGCCGCCCCAGCGCCACCCGCCGTGCCGCCGCCTACACCAGCGGGAGATGTGGTCGCAACGGCGGGCGAGGTGCTGCCGCCGGGTCGATACCTGATCCTCGCCGAACTGCCCATGAAGGTGGGCTCGCTGGATGGTGGCGTCCGCGTCACGGGCCCCGCGACAGGTTGCTCGATCATCGACTGGACGCGCGACCACCCCGTGCTGCGGGGCCTGAGCCTCGACGGGCTGCTCGTCGCCAAGTGCCCGAAGCTGGACGTGCTCAGCGGCGGCCCGGCGACGTCGATCGCGACCTCGGACATCGGGCCCCTCATGCTCGAGGTCGCTACGCCCGACATGCGGGCGATTGTCGTGCCCTTCGACGTCGCCGAGAGCAACTGGCCCTTCAACGTGAGCTTCGTGGTCTTCATGGCCTCCGCAACCACGTACCTGGGCGACGACGGCGGGACCGGTGCAGCCGGGCGCAGCGTTCAGCCCGGCTCGGTGCTGTCAGACCGTCTGCCGGGTGGTGCCTCGGACATCGAGGTGAAAACGGCGGCCGGAGAAACCCAGAAACTGCTCGCCGGCACGGACGGGCGGATCATCTTCGGCCCGCTCGGCCGCTCCGGCGTGTACGAGGTGTCGTGGAAGGGTGCCGCAGGGCCGACCGACGCGAGCATCGACGGCCGCTCCGTGCGGTACTACGCGTCGAACCTGCTCGATCCGGAGGAATCGGACCTGGCGAGCGCGGAGGTTGTGACGCTCGCGAGCACCGAGGCCGCGGCGAGCACGAAGGGCTCCGCGATCGCGGACCGGAAGCTCTGGCCCTGGCTTCTGCTCGGGTGCCTGGCGATCGTGATGCTCGAGTGGTTCGTCTACAACAAGAAAGTGCACGTGTGATCGTGCCGGCAGCGGAGCCCATATGGCAGGGAGCAGGTGGCGAGGACTGGCGTGGATGCTGCTCGCCACACTGGCGGGGCCCGTGTCGGCCATGCAGCAATCCCCGCCCTGGCTGACGGGCCCGGACGGGCAGTCCAACGCCGCGCTGCCCCCGACGCGCAGCGGGACGCTCCCGCCCCGGGTGCCGGTGGAAGTGGTGCGTGTGGACTTCGGCTGGGACGGGGTGATGCCCTCGGACCGCTGGGCGCCGGTGGTGGTGTGGCTCTGGAGCGGGTCGGGCGCGTTCTCGGGAGAGATCACGCTGCGCTACAAGCAGGACTCCACGCAGCGTGCGCGCATCACCATCCCGGTGTCGACGACGCCGGGAGAGGTGGTGCCCTTCGAGATCGCCGCGTGCATCCCCGCGGACGCGGGCGGCGGCGGCACCCTGGCCGAGCTCTTTGTGGTGGACGCCAACAGCTCCTGGGATCAGGAGATCAAGTTCGTGCCCGTGCCCAGCTCCGCGGGCGAGATGTGGGCGCCGCAGATCGACGACCGTTCGGTGCGGGCGCTGGTGGTGGGCGAGGTCTCGGCGGGCGGGGCGCTCTCGACGGGCGTCATGGGGCCCAGCGCGCTCCAGGCGCAGGGCGCGTATCCGGCGCAGAGCCGCTCGGGGCCTGTGACCGTCTGGGACCGCCTGCACGTGGTGCGACGGTCACCCAGGGCGCTGCCGGTGTCGTGGCTGGCATACGAGGGCGTGGACGTGATGGTCGCGTCCGCCGACGAGCTGTCCCAGGCGGACCCGCGCGCCAGGGCCGCGATCATCGAGTGGGTTTGCGGAGGCGGGCGGCTGGTGCTGATGGTGGACGGGGCCGGCTCGTGGTGGCGAGAGTTCGTGCCCGTTGAGCAGGACCTCGTCCTCGCCGCGGACCGCGGGCCCGTGCGGGCACCGGCGCACCTGTTCTCCCGCGCGGACACCAAGCAGGAGTTGGAGGTCACGGCAACTCCCGTGAGTGCGCGGGTGCTCCGCGTGACCGCCGTCGGGCGTGCCGAAGGGTGGCAGGCTTTCTGGAGGCCCGAGGGCGTGGAGGACCTGGCCCAGGGACTTGTGGCCCGCGGCCCGGTCGGGATGGGGATGGTGACGCTCGCGGGCGTGGACCCGGCCAGGCTGCCCGCGACGGTCTCACTCGCCGGCAGCCGGCACCTCTGGCGCGAAATCCTCGGGAACCCCCAGATGGGCGTGCTGTCCGCGGAGCTGCTTGCAGCGAGCGAGGAAAACCAATGGGCCTGGCGGGGGTATGCCTCCAGCGGCCAAGACCGTATCTCGGCCCTTGCGATCCGAACGGCGCTGGACCTTGTGACCGTGGAGCCGCCGGTGACCGACGCGACCTTCATCGGCATCGCCGCGGCGATGCT